>Ga0210398_10002789_pt1 | contig 16889 bp, 9 predicted proteins | sample IncBWC4OmetaG_FD_161047 | JGI IMG/M metagenome (GOLD analysis project Ga0210398, IMG submission 161047) | Forest soil microbial communities from Barre Woods Harvard Forest LTER site, Petersham, Massachusetts, United States - Inc-BW-C-4-O | ecosystem: Environmental > Terrestrial > Soil >... | reverse complement strand
CCGAGACGTGTTTGGGGTCGGCCGGGTCCGTGTAGAGCGCCGCATGATTGCCGGTAATTGCCTCGCTGCCCGGCTCGTAATAGTCGTAGGCCATCAGGTTCACGGTATCGACAGAGCGCGCGACGCGGCGCATCTCCGTGTGTTCGAGAAATTCCTGGGAGGCGCCGGCGGCAATGGTCAGCAGCAGTGGCCGGCCCAGCTTTCTCTGCTCGCGATTGAAGCGTTCTCGCAGTTCGGCCAATACCAGGGTGTAATTCACCTTATCTTCGGGGCGAAAGCGATTCCCGGCCCCGATCTGGCCAGGATATTCCCAGTCAATGTCGAGGCCATCGAGGTTGTACTGTTCGACAAAGGCAACCACGCTGTCGATGAAACGCGATCGGCTCTCCTGTGTGAGCACCGCATCGGAGAAGTTGCCGGACCAAAGCCATCCGCCCACGGAGACCAGGACCTGGAGCGATGGATTCTCCTTTTTGAGCGCGACCAGCGCGGCCAGATTGGGGGCATCCACCGGGTTGACGACTACAATCCGGCCATCCTGGATATTGGCAAAAGCATAGTTGATGCGGGTGAGCTTCCGCGCCGCGATTTCGCCCGGCTGAATCACGTGATCCCGGGGAAAGATGTAGGCAATCACCTCCGGACCAGCTTGCCGGTGCGCACTGTGTTCAGACCACGAAGCGGTGGCCGCCAGCGTCAAGGCAATCAGTGTCACGGCCAGCAGCATCGGCCGGAACGCAACGGCTCGGCATCGCCGTGAAGTTCGCACTTTCTCCTTTGTGTACAGATCAGCACCTATCATGGCACGAGCGCACGTCCCTCGACTTCGCTTGCGACCTGTCTTCGACAAAATCCAGGCTATAGTCACTTTCGTGAAGAAGAGTAATACAACAATCCATTTCATTCCTCTCTTTGCAGTTGTGTGTTGCTGCGCTTTCACGGCTTCCGTGGCACGCTCCCAGACGCGCGTTCTCGTCGATCAGGTTGGCTATGAGACGAACGCACCGAAATCAGCGCTCATCGAAACGACGCAGAACACCAGCCTGTCCAGCTTCTCTCTCATCGACGATGATTCCGGACTCGTGGTCTTCAGCGGGGCGCTCCAGCCTGCGGGTTCGGTCGATCACTGGTCGGACTGGCATTTCTGGAAGGCGGACTTCTCGTCCTGGCGAACGGCCGGCCATTACCGTTTGCGCATCACCATCCCCGAGGGAATTGCCAGCTCCTGTGTCTTCGAGATCGGCAGCGATCTGCTGGAGCGGAAGACCCTGTCGAATGTCATCTACTACTTCAAGGGTCAGCGCGCGAGCGGCGCGATGGACCAGGCCGACCGCCACCTCACCGTTCCCGAAAAACCAGGCGGAACCATCGACGTGCATGGCGGCTGGTACGACGCGACCGGCGACTACGGTATCCACCTCTCCCACCAGAATCCAACTTCGTACTTCAACCCGCAGCAGGTGTCCCTGGTCGCCTGGACGCTCCTGATGAGCTATAACGTGCTGCAGGATCGGCACGACGACAACTTCAGCGAATACGAGCGCCGGCTCCTCGATGAAGGTCTTTACGGCGCCGATTTTCTGGTGCGCATCTGGCGGCCGGATGGCTCGTTCCTCGAGAGCATCAATGCACCCGGACCCCAAAAACTGGCGAAGGATCGCTCCATCGGCAATCCCAACTGGCGTACGCGGATTAAAACCAGCGCCAGTCAACCGACCGAAAGCGTTGGCGAAGTCACTGGTCCCCATGCCTATGAGGCCAGCTTCCGCGCCGGCGGAGGCATGGCCATCGCCGCCCTCGCCCTCGCCAGCACCATGCCCGCGGACGGCGACTTCCCACGGTCACGCTATCTCACCATCGCCGAAGCTGCCTTCTCCTTTCTCGAGGTCCATAACCTCGAATTGCTGAATGACCATGTCGAGAACATCCTCGATGACTACTGCGCACTCCTGGCAGCTACGGAACTCTATCGCGCTTCACACCAACCCATCTATCTTGAAGCCGCGGACCAGCGTGCCGATCGTCTAATGTCCCGGCTGATTAGTTCCGGTGCGTTGCACGATTATTGGCGCGCCGACAACGGCTCACGGCCTTTCTTTCACCCGTCCGATGCGGGTCTGCCGGTCATCAGCCTGCTGCGTTACGCGGAGATCGCGTCTCCACGGCAGCGGGAACGAGTTCTGGAAACGGTCAGAAAATCTCTGCAGTCTGAACTGCAGACGACGCACGAGGTGAACAACCCTTTCGGCCTTGCGCGTCAGCTGGTGCGCATGGGCGACGGCCAGGTCCGGACTGCGTTTTTCTTCCCTCACGATACGGAGGCGGCTCCGTGGTGGCAGGGCGAGAATGCGCGCCTGGCCTCTCTGGCCGCTGCCGCGCGCATGGCAGCACCGCTCTTCCACAGCGACCTGCATTTTCAGAGCACCCTCGAATCCTATGCTGACAATCAGCTGCACTGGATTCTCGGCCGCAACCCCTTCGACACCTGCATGCTGATGGGCAGCGGGCACGACAATGCGGCCTACATGTTTTTCCGCTCGTGGAAATACACCAATGCTCCCGGCGCCATCATCAATGGCATCACAGCTGCCACCAGCGACGAGGACGGCATCGCCTTCAATGAAGGCTATGGAATCACCGGAAAGGACGATGACTGGCGCTGGACGGAACAGTGGCTGCCCCACGCGGCCTGGTATCTCTTTGCCGTCAGTCTGGGCCACCGGTAGATCACACGGCCGGCGATCGAATCCTGATGCAATGACTCGAGCGTTGCTGGCTGCCTGTCGGCAGACTGGACGAATGGGCGACAGGGCGCCATATTCAAAGGTATCGTCCAAGGTTTCGCGAGTCCCGGCATGGTGCGGCGTGCGAGCCTGCGGGCTCCGGGAGTGAAAGTGTCGCAGGGCTAGCGTGGCGGGGCCTGGAGTTTTTTGCCGCCTCCGCGATCACGGCAGAGCAGATCTCGATTCGGCTCGATCGCTGCGGCGAACTCACCTCAGGACCGGCTTTTAGTCCTCGAGGCCTAGTTTTTTCCAGATCGCGTCGACGCGGGATTTTGTCGCAGTGTCCATCACAATTTCTTTGGGCCAGGGGCGGGTGAAGCCTTCGGCGGCCCATTTGCACGTGGCATCGACGCCCATCTTGCTGCCGTAGTTGGGCAGGCGGGAGGAGTGATCGAGGGAATCGATGGGGCCGAGGGTGAACTGGATGTCGCGCTCGGGGTCGATATTGTTGGCGACGCGGAGGGTGACTTCGGCGAGGTCCTGCACGTCGCAGTCCTCATCGACGACGATGATGCACTTGGTGAACATGGCCTGGCCCATGGCCCAGATGCCATTCATGACTTTGCGCGCGTGGCCGGCGTAACTTTTGCGGATCGACACGATCATGAGGTTGTGGAAGACGGCTTCGATGGGGAGATTGATGTCGACGACTTCCGGGAGGGTAAGGCGGAAAAGCGGGAGGAAGATCCGCTCGACGGCTTTGCCCATCCACGCGTCCTCTTGCGGCGGTTTGCCGACGATCGTCGCCGAGTAAATCGGATCCTTGCGGTGCGTGATGCAGGTGAGGTGGAAGACAGGGTAGTCCTCGGCGGGGGTGTAGAAGCCGGTGTGGTCGCCGAAGGGGCCTTCAGGACGGAGTTCGTCGAGGGCGACGTAGCCTTCGAGAATAATCTCGGCGTGGGCGGGGACTTCGAGGTTGACGGTCTCGCATTTGACCAGTTCAACGGGCTCTTCGCGCAGGAAGCCGGCGATGAGGAATTCTTCGACTTCGGGCGGCGCGGGGACGATGGCGGAAAACGTGGTGGCGGGATCGGTGCCGATGGCGACGGCAACTTCTAATTTGTCACCGGCGATGGTCCCCATAGCGAGGTTCGTCGTGGCTCCGGCAGTTTCGGCCATGGTCTCCACGCGCGAGGACGCATCGCCCGCGGAAGCACGCAGCTTCTCGCGGAGATGCTCGGCGGCGTTCTTCTGGCGCTGCCAATGCATGCCGGTGGTTTGGCCGTCGTAGACCTGCATGCGGTACATGCCCATGTTGCGTTTACCGGTTTTGGGGTCGCGGGTGATGACGCAGGGCAGGGTGATGAAGCGGCCACCGTCGAGCGGCCAGCACTGCAGGATGGGGAACCGGTCGAGCGAGAAGTTGTCGCGGAGGATGACTTCTTTGCAGGGTGCGTCTTTAGCGGAGACGGTTTTCGGGAAGATGTTGCCGATCGCCGCCAGCTGCGGCAGCATCTTCATCTTTTCGAGGAAGCCGGTTGGGGATTTGACATCGAGGAGGGCGCGAATGCGTCCGGCGATTGCGTCCAGGGAGCCGCGTTCGGGGTCGAGGCCGAGGGCGAGCTTCATGCGGCGCTCGCTGCCGAACTGATTCATCAGGACGCGGGCGCCGGGGTGGCCCTGGACGTTTTCGAAGAGGAGAGCGGGACCGCCGGGTTTTATTTTGGGGTTACGGTCGTAGCCGGATTTCGAGACGCGGTCGGTGATCTCGGCAATTTCGAGCACGGGATCGACGGATTCGCGGATGCGGCGGAGTTCGCCGGATTGATCGAGGAGTTTGATCCAGTCTCTGAGGTCGTCGCAGGGCAGGGAATCTCTCCGTAGAAGTTCGATTCCACTATAAAGCGAGCGAGCGAGGCGAGCGAGTGCGCAGCCCGGCGAGGGCGCACGTCAGCGAGGGGTTCGATTGGGCTGAAGCCGCTGCTCCGCGAGATTTTCGGCGGTTGCGAGGGCGTCGGCCGATTTGACCTTCACATCAGGCTCAACGCCGACCCCCTCCCAGTCGTAATCGGAATAGGGGTTGATCACGCGTGTTTCCGGGATGCCGATGCCGTAGTGGGCGTCGATGCGATGAAAGATCCCAATGTGGGCGCTGCCTCCGGTTGCTTCGCCGATCACCGTGGCGCGCTTGAGCATTTTGAGGTTGTAGGTGAACTGCTCCGCGCCGGAGAGGGTGATGGATGAGGTGAGGATGTAGACAGGTTTGCTCGCCAAACCACTGCCGGGAACGGGAGAAGCGGTCCAGGACGGATCGGAGGTCGTGGCCCTGGGGTTATACCAGGGAACGGGCCGATCGAAGAGACGCGCGGCGACATTGGCAACCATATCGGGATAGCCGCCGCTGTTGTTGCGCAGGTCAAAGACGATGGCGTCGGCGCTGTTCAGTGAGATAAGGGCGGTGTCAATCTGCTGCCGGCAGATGGAGGGGTCGGGGAAGGAGTTGATTTTGAGATAGCCGATGTGGTGCGGCAGAGTGGCGAGTTTCTCGATCGTGCAGTTTTGCCGCAGCATGGCCTGGCGGTACGCGGCAGGGATGGTGGAAGACGGCGCCGCGGCCACGGACGGCAGAGGCGTCGCGCTGTAGACAACGACGAGATGCCGGTCGTCGGTGGCTTTCCGTATCTGGCCGGTGAGCAGCATGGCGAGATCGCCGGGTGGCGCGGCGTTGTCGGCTCCGAGTTTTTCCTGGGCGAGAAGGGCGGCTGCGGCTTGTTGCGCGAGGCTGCGATCGAAATAGTGGTCGCGAAGATTTTGCGCCGCGCCCAGGACGACGCGATGCCACTCCGCCGGATCGACAGGTGGGGTGGGAGGGGACTGAACGCTGGCGGGTGGTGCGGCGGGGAGATTCTGCGGCAGTGTGTTGGGAGGAGTGTTTGCGACGGAGGCGGAAGCTGTGGATGCAGCTCTTGTGAGCGCGGGCGCGGATGTGGGAGAGGCTGAGGGCGCGGCCGACGGAGATGTTGCAGAGGACGACCGCGACGGCGACTGGGACTGGGTGCGCTCCTGCGAGGTTGCGAGCGGCGATCCGGGACGGATTCCCGCGTAGCTGAGGAGGATGAAGAAGGCGCCCGCTCCGGCGAGGGAAAGGAGCCATGCGGCGACGATGGCCGCAGGACGCAGGGGCGCGCGATCAAGGACCTCGAAGGAGGGGAGTCCATCGGCCAGGCCAGGACTGGTGGCGACTCCGGTTGCGGGCTGGCCCATGCGATGGCTGCGCGGCAGTGCGATGACGGTATCGGTCAGCAGGTCGAGCCAGAGGCGGAGTCGCGCATAGAATCCGGCTTCGTCGCGGAGGCGATCGCGAAACAGCTGCAGGGATTCTTCGCCGTAGCAGGCGCGGAACCGCGCGGGATAAAGGCGCAGCAACAGGGTGTAAATCTTTTCAGACATATTCCCCCCGGAAGATTTTTCGGGAGCGGGCAAGGCGGAGGAGATCGGCGAGGCGATCGGCTTCGGAGCGGGCGAGCTTGCGGCCGCCGGAGGTGAGGCGGTAGTAGCGACGGCGCTCGGAGTTTGGGGAGTCGTCGTTGCGGGGAGGGCCGGCTTCTTCGATCAGCTTCTCCTCAAGAAGGGTTTGGATGGAGCTGTAGAGAGTGCCGGGGCCGAGGCGCATGCGTCCGCCGCTCTGTTGCTCGACCTGGCGCATGATGCCGTAGCCATGGCGGTCTTCATCGGCGAGGGAGAGGAGGATATGAAAGGCGGCGGAGGGTAGGGGGTCCAGTTTTCGTTTCGGCATGGTCAGTCGATGATCGATATAGCGATGAGCGACTGTATTCCGAGTCGAATACGATTGTCAAATCGCCTTCAGGGTCCGCTGACAGGAAAGGGCACGGCCAGGTTTGGCCATGCCCCTTGTCGTCAGAAATGAAGCGGATTTACTTCAGTCCGTAGACATCGATTTCGCCCAGAGGGCTGCTGGCTGTGGTGAGGGCGTGCCCGGTGGAGATGTAGACCTTGCCGTTGGCCACGACGGGCGAAGTGAATTTGATGCCGTAGCCCGGGGTGTCGCCGGAGTTCATGGTGCTGTCGTAGAGCTCCGTCGGATAACTGGCTGCGCTGAAAGCGCGGAGGGTGGCGCTGGTGGGAGGCTGTACGCCGCTTGGGTCGCTTGGGTCGGTCTGCGTGTTCTGCAGGGGGAATCCTTCGTCGATCATCCAGACGATGCCGTTGCTGGCGCCGTTGGCGGAGATGAAGGGGCTGGTGCCGCGCGTGCCCTGATTGATGGAGGGCGTGGAGTCAGCGAAGGGGGACAGGGTTCCCGAGTACTCAAACTGGCGCACGCCGCCCGGCGCGGTGGACGAGGTGGGCGTGACGCCCAGATAGACGGAGTTGTTGAAGTAGGCGGAGGTTCCAAAGATTTCGTAGGAGGTGATGTTCGCGTAGTTGACGCCGGTGGAGTCGGTGCAGCTGTTCTGGTAGGTGTTGCCGCTGGCGAGTCCGTCGCCCCAGACCTGTTCCTGGATGGCTCCGGCATCGTTGGCAGATTCATGGCCCAGGTTGGTGCTGTTGACGAGGAACATGGTGCCGGTTTTGCCGCCGGCGATCAGGTTGGTCGTGCCGGGGATGAGCATGAGGCCGCCGGCAGCGAGGTCGGCGTCGTCGCAGTCCATGTACTGATAAATGCTCGGCGTGAAGTAGTCGATGGGCTGCATACTGCCGTTGGCACCGGCAGTGGGAGTGGGACCGAATTTCAGCACGGAATCGCCGAAGGCGTTGGTGCCGTTCCAGGGACCGTTGCCGGTGGTGATGTAGACGTTGCCGGAGCTGTCGGCGACGGGGCCGCCCGAGCCCATCCAGACACCGCCTGCGCTGGCGTAGGTGCCTTCGCCGTCAAGGACGGTGCTTGCGTTGAAGACGCCGACCTGGGCAAGGGTAGAGGCGCTGTAGGCGACGAGCCATCCGGAGTGGCAGCTGCCGAAGCCCATGTAGATGTTGCCATTCGCGAGCAGCAGCGCGGCGCGCTGGATGCACGAGGTATTGAGGGTCTGGATGCCGTTGACCGAGTCGCCGTTGGTAGCGGCGACGGAAACATTGAGGAGGACCGGGCCGCCAAACTTCTCGGCGCCAGTGGTGATGTCGAGGGCATGGAGGCGGAAGGTGCCGCCGGCGCTGGCTGAGGTCTGCGCGGAAACCACGTACAGAGTGTTGGTGCTGGGATCGATGACGGGCGTGGAGGTGACGCCTTCGACCGGCTGGATGGGTCCGCCGCTCAGGGGCGTTTCTCCGGACTGAAGCAGCGATACCTGCCACAGGGGCGCGCCGGTGCCGTAGTTGTCGGCGTCGAAGGCATAGACGCTGTCATTTTCCGTGGCGACGTACAGCACATCGTGACTGGCGCCGTTGATGGTGACGTTGGACATCAGCAGGGGCTCGGCGTAGGCATAGCCATCGACCAGATAGGAGAAGAGCTTGCCGAAGGTTGCCGGTGCGACGTTCGTGGGGGTGAGTGTGGTTTCGTTGGGGTTGAGGCCGCTGCGATTGGTGTCAAAGTGCCAGGTGGTTACGTTCACGCTGCCGGTCGGCGCGGCCACCACGGTTGCGGTGGTGGATCCGGTAATGGCGTTGAGCGTCGCCGAGATGGTGGTGGTGCCGGCGGCAACTCCCGTCGCCAGGCCAGCCGAGGTGATAGTGGCGACGGAGGTGCTCGATGAGGCCCAGGTCGCGGTGGAGGTCACGTTGGCGGTCGAGCCATCACTGTAGGTTGCGGTGGCGGTGAACTGCTCCGTTGTGCCGGTGTTGAAACTGGGATTGGCCGGAGTGACGGCAATGGAGGAAAGAGTCTTCGCGGCGGCGGTTACGGTGAGAGTCGCCGAGCCGGTGACGCCGCTCAGCGAAGCCGAGATGGTGGTTGTACCGGCGGCAACGGCAGTGGCGAGGCCGGAGGTATTGACGGTCGCAGTTGCGGTACTCGAGGAAGCCCACGTGGCCGTGGCGCTCACGTTGGCGGTCGAGCCATCGCTGTAGGTGGCCGTTGCCGTGAACTGCTGGGTTGCGCCGGTGTTGATGCTGGCGGTGGTGGGCGCGATGGCGATGGAGGAGAGAGTCGGCGGAGTGGCGGTGGGGACGGTCAGCGTTGCCGTACCGTTGACGCCGTTGAGGGATGCAGTAATCGTAGTCGATCCGGATGCTACGCCCGTGGCTACACCGGCTGCGCTGACGGTGGCGACGGTGGTGGCGGAGCTGCTCCAGGCGGCGGTGGAGGTCACGTTAGCGGTTGAACCGTCACTGTAGGTTGCGGTGGCGGTGAACTGCTGCGTGGCGCCAACGGCCACGGTGGCGGTTGCTGGAGTGACGGTGACCGACGACAGAGTGGGAGGCGGAGGCGCGGCGCTGGTCACGGTCAGCATCGCGGTTCCGCTGACACCGTTCAGGGACGCGGTGATGGTGGTGGCGCCCGAGGCAACGGCGGTGGCGAGTCCGCTGGCGCTGATGGTGGCAACGCTGGCAGTGGAACTGGTCCATGAGGCGGTCGCGGTGACACTGCCGGTGGAGCCGTCGCTGTAGGTCGCGGTGGCCGTGAACTGCTGGGTAGCGGCGGGCGCAACGGTGGCTGCGCCGGGCGTGATCGCGATGGAGGAAACCGTCGGCGTCGAACTCCCTGTCGTGGAAGAGCCGCCGGAGCCTGAGGATGATCCCGCCACGGAGTGGGTGCCGCACCCGATGGTGGCGGCGATCAGCAGGAGGGAAGCGAAGAGAGAACAGGATGCGAGGCGGGCGTGGGGGAAATGCAGCGTCACGAATACTCCAGTAAGGCGAAGGCCAGGTTTTTTCTTTCGGGGAGACACACGTCTCCGTCGAACTCGGGAAAAAATGCCGCCAGGCTTACAGGGCAAGATGGATGCAGTTTGCTGCAGCGATCCAGAATCGAACCTGATGCGCAACCTGCATGGGTCGGAACCAAAGCAAACTTGAGCCAGGAATCATGAAATGCTTGAATACCATCGGCTCCCGGTGCGGACGTACCCGGCGAAAGCCCGGGATGCCTTGTGTTCACTTTGGTGTGGGGATGGCTCCTGGAGTTGTATAGATAATGGTAACTACACCGTCGGGGGATGAGTCCAGGTTGGGCAAAATGGCGTCTGGAGGCTGCCGATTCAGTCCGCGGCGATCCCTGCCGGGATGGCAATGCCCTCGAGGAGGGCGGTGAGGACGTCGGCCGCGCTGTAGGTTGCCGCCGATTCGGAAAGGAAGTCCGCGATCCGGTTCAGATCGTCCCCGGTCGTGATGAGGGGCGGCTCGACGCGATGACCGCAGCGGACCTGCTGGTGCCCGATGTTGGCCATCAGGGCATTGCAGAGACACTTCCGGCCCAGGGCGTCTTCTGCCGTGCCGCCTTTGGACAGGTAGACGGACAGTGGCTCCGCAGGGCAGCGGTGAATGAAGGCGCCGTCTTCCGCGCGAACAATTTCAGAGAGGAAGCCGAGGTCGCAGATGCGTGGGCGTTGTGCGCAGACCGCAGCGTCGGAGGCCGTACCTTCCAGCTCCGCGACCTTGAAGGGGAACCCCGCGGGGGAAGCGAGGGGATCGGTAAAGACCTGGGCCTGGTTGTGGAGTGCCTTGTCGAGGAGAGCCCGCTTGAGGTCGTCGCGCAGGCCGGATTCGCGGGTAAAGGCAAAGGCGGTGCCCACCTGGACGCCGGTTGCTCCCAAATCGAGCGCTTCCCGCAGTTTGGAGGGCGAACCATAGCCACCGGCCAGCCAGAAGGGCTTGCCAAGTTCGCGAATTTTGGCGATGTCGACGGTGTCCCGCTCGCCGTAAACAGGCTCGCCCCGGAGGGTGAGCTGGAGCTTGCCGCGAGGCGGGGCGTTATGGCCTCCGGCGGTGCGGGTTTCGATGACCAGCCCATCGACGCGTCCATTTGCCTTGCGCAGCATGGTGGCAGCCAGGGTGTTGGAAGAGACGATGGGGAGGAAGAAGGGGCGGTGGAGCGGGGCGACTTCCTCCGGATTGGCATGGGTCATGCTGCCTTGCCAGTAGTCGCGCGGATCGAAGCGCAGGGTGGTATCGTCGCCCTCGCGTGAGCCGGTGATGTGCAGGCCGTACTCGGCGGGCTGATGTCCGGCGAGGCGATCGAGCACGCCGGGCACGTGGAGAGGGATGCCGGCGCCCATGAGCACGTAGCTCACGTTCGCCAGCATCGCTCCGTAGAGGGAGGGCAGCAGGGGAATTTGAATCTTCTCGAGGTAGTTGATGCCGACGGGATTCCCGTGGCCTTCGCGGGCGAGGAACACTTCGACGAAGTTGCTGACGATGCACAACTCGGTTAGCTCGCGGGGCTCATCCTTCGCGTGCGTCAGGGTGATGCGATAGGCTGCGGTGGCAGGCTTGCCGCCGGGGATGAACCAGGCGCGCAGGATGCGATCGGCCATTGCCGGGAAGGGAAACGCAGCCAGACCGCGGCGCATGTGGCCGCCGGGATCGCCATCCTGAAGACGGCGGACGAGGATCTGGTCCAGCGCCGTGCCCGAGACGACGCCGAGCTGTCCGAAGCGAGATACGGCCTGGGCGAGACGCCAGCTGGAGACGCCGGCGCCCATGCCTCCCTGAATGATAACGGGGTGCTGAAGCATGCTGCGTTCATGATTTCACCGGTGGTAAAAAGCGCTGTGTCGCAGAAGTGTAATTTCGTCATTGGAGGAAGGATTTCGCGCACGTTAGTACCGTGCGCGCTTTGGCGCACTCAGAGATCTCGCGCGAACCTCAGGATCGCTCCGTTTTGAGATCGATGTTCAGCTGCTGGCACTTCTTATAGAAGTGGCTCCGCTCCAGTCCCAACGCCTTCGCCGCATTGGTGACATGGCCGCCGCTGCGCTCGAGCTCGGCCAGCAACGTCGCGCGCTCGAAGTCTGCCACGCGCTGCGCCAGAGGTCCACTCGATGTTGCCCCGTCGGAGCCTGCGATGGCGCCGGCTGCGGACGCGGGCCGTTGCGGCAGCGCCAGCTCCACTGTGGCCGCATCGACGCTGTCTCCGGCGAGAAGCAGCAGCCGTTCCACTGCATTGCGCAACTCACGAATGTTGCCGGGCCATGGATATGCGCACAGTGCCGTGACCGCTTCGGGCGCAAACGGCACCGGTTTCCAGCCATTCTGCGCGCAGACTTGTTGCGCAAAATACTCCACCAGCGCGGGAATGTCTTCTTTTCGCACGCGCAGCGGCGGGAGCGTGATGGGAAATACCACCACGCGATGATATAGATCCCGGCGAAAACTTCCGGCTTCGACCATCTCCTCGAGATTGCGGTGCGTGGCCACCACGACGCGGACATCAATGGCGACCGGCTTGTCCCCACCGATGCGCTCGACTTCCGATTCTTCGAGCACACGAAGCAACCGCGTCTGCATCGCCAGAGGCATGTCGCCGATTTCGTCCAGGAAAAGCGTGCCGTGATGCGCCTGCTCGAACTTGCCGATGTGGCGCTGCGCGGCGCCGGTGAACGAACCCTTTTCGTGCCCGAACAGCTCCGACTCGATGAGCTCGGCGGGAATGGCCGCGCAGTTCAGCGTGACGAACGGCCCTGAGGCTCGCGCGCTCTTCTCGTGCAGCGTGCGCGCCACCAGCTCCTTGCCGGTGCCGGTTTCGCCATAGATGCAGACCCGCGACTCACTGGCCGCCACGCGATCGATCTGCGCCATCACGCGCCTCATCGCATCGCCGGTCCACACCAGTTCATGCTTGCCGACGCGCCTCCGTAGCTCGGAGTTTTCCGTTTCGAGCCGCTTCAGCCGGAGCGCGTTGTCGACGGTCAGCAGCAGTTTGTCGGTGGAGAGCGGCTTCTCCAGGAAGTCCATGGCGCCCAGCCGTGTTGCCTTCACCGCCATCTCGATGTGCGCCTGGCCGGACATCATCACGACCGGTGCGGCCACGCCGCTCGACTTCAGATCCTCGAGCAGGGCCAGGCCGTCACGCCCCGGCATGACCACGTCGGACAGAATCAGGTCGAAGGGCCGGGACTTCGCCAGCTCCAGCGCCCTGGCCGCGTTGTCGCACACGGTGGCCTCGTGACCCGCCAGGCGAAAGGCGCGTGCCAGGGACGCCAGCGTATTCGCCTCGTCATCGACAATCAGAATGTCAGCTTTGCTCATGCGTGCCCAGTCTCCGTAAGGGGCAGCCCGATGACGAAGCGCGCGCCGCCGCCTTCCACATTCTCGACGGCGATGGTGCCGTTGTGGTCGGCGATCACCGACTGCACGATGGCCAGGCCCAGCCCCGTGCCATGCTGCTTGGTTGTGTAGTAAGGAGTGAAGAGCCGCTCGCACTCTTCCGGCGTCAGCCCGGTTCCGGAATCGGCAACCGAAATGCGCGCCATCTCCTTGACGCGTCCGGCGGAAACAGTCAGGGTTCCACCCTCCGGCATGGCGTCCATCGCGTTCAGCACCAGATTCGACAGTGCGCGATGCAACAGCTCCGAATCTCCCAGAATCGGCAACGGCTCCGCGCTGATCGAGGTTCCCAGCTCGATGTGCTTCTCTTCGAGCGCAGGCCCGTAGAGCTTGACCACGCGGCGGACCGCTTCGCGCGCATCCATCTCGACTGCCTGCGGCTTGGGCAGTTTCGAGAAATCGCTGAAGCGCCCGACAATCGTCTTCAGATTCTCAATCTCTGCCTCCAGCGTCGCCGTGCTCTCCTGGAAGACTTCGTCGAACTGCTTCTTAGGCAGCTTCTTCGCGCGCACCATGTTCTCCACGGTGATCTGCAGGGGCATCAGAGGATTCTTGAGCTCGTGCGCCAGGCGGCGGGCCAGTTCGCGCCAAGCGGCCACGCGCTCGGTCTGCACCAGCCGCTCGCGCTGCTCCGCTAGCTGCCGCGTCATATTGTTAAAACTGCGCGCCAGGTCGCCCACCTCATCGAGAGTTCGAATATCGACGCGCGTCTCCCAGTCGCCGGCTGCAACCTGACCCGCAGCTCGGGCCAGCTCCTCAATCGGGCGCGAAATGCGCGCCGCGATCCAAAGGCTCGCCAGCACCGCAAAAATGATCCCCAGCCCCGCAATCCCGAAGGCGATGTCGCGAATGTGGCGCTGCACCTCGACCATGCTGCGGCGCGAATTCGCCACCACCAGCACGGCGAGCACATCGCCGGTTGTGCCCTTCAGGGGAATGGCGGTCACGCTCATGCTGTCTTCGCTGTGGCGGGTGAGATAGACCACGCCTTCGGCGGTGTTGGCGTTGGATCGCGCGTCGTCGACCAGCGCCTGATATTTCCCTGCTGCGTCGAGTCCCTGGGGGGTCCCCGCGAAGTTGTGCGCGTCAAATGGGCCGGAGACATTGCGGTAGATCAGCAGCTGGGTTCCTGCCGGTACGGGAAAGTCCCGAAGAAAGCCGGCATCGAGCTGTCTGCCGCCGACCACATACAACGGAGGGTCGGAGGCGGTGATCGCGCGCGTGGCAAACAACCCGATCTGCGAAGTGCCATCGGGTAAATCTTCCTGTTTGAGGAACGCGGGCTTGCCGGCCGCGGCGATGGCCGGCTCTTTGTATCCGAAGCGCGCCGTCCACTGCAGCGACGAGATGATGCTGCCGTCGTGTGCGACCAGCTCCAGATAGTCGAGCCGGTACTCCTGCGCCAGAGGCAGAGCCACGGTGAGATACGGCGCGCTGTCCCCGCCGTTGTTCAGGTCGAAGGCGATGCGACGCAGGACATCGCTGTCTGCCATGCGCGCGACCGCTCCGGCGGTGTCGGAGGCGCGCTGGTTGAACTCGCGCTGGAACTGGCCGATGAGGACGTCGGTCTGCTGGCGATCCATATCCTCAAAGACGTGGCGCACCCGGACCGAGCCCGTCCATCCCACCGCTGCCACCACGCCCATCACCGTCAGCGCGAGCATGAGCAGCATCTTTTGCCGAAGGGTCACCGTGCGCCCTCCAGCGACGCGTTGGACAAATCGGGTTCCCCGTCGGACAAGAGGCGCAGATCGCGCACTCGCTCTCCTGTCGCCCACGCGCGCGGCAGCCACAGCAGCGGGACAATGGTGTCGCTCTGCAGAATCCCCCGCTCCTGCTGCCACAACGACGCCGCACCTGTGCCAGCCACGCTACTATTCTGCCCGAAACGCGCGAGCAACTCGTCGAGCGCGGGCTGGGGAGCGGTCGCTTCGAGGTGCACTCGCCGCAACGACAATGCCGCTGCCGGATGCAAGCCGGAAGAGGCGACCTGGATATTGAATCCGGCTTCATGCAGGTTGAGCGCCAGTCTGGCGGCGGCCAACTGCATCGTCGCGCTGGTGTCGTCGGTGTCCAGCGTCAGACTGGGGGGCGTCGCTCCGCCCCGCAGCGCCTGGGACCGGTCGAGGTCGCGATCCGCGGGGAACAGAAAGGAATAGCCGCTCAGTTCCTGGGGCAGCAGGCTCGCCGTCACTTCGCCCTGCTTTTGAAAGATGACGTTGTAGAGGGCGGTGCGATCGACTGCCAGGGCCGCGGCCTGCCGCTTTTCCTGGCCAGCGAACCAGCCAGTCGGCGCGATGGTCAGCGCGAGCAGATCGACCGGGCGCGAGACCAGCACATTCAGGTGTTGTTGCTCGGCCTGGCGGAGCAGCTCCGGCGGTACCTCCACGATGTCGGTCTTGCCGACGCTCAGGTCCAGCCACTGATCGCGGATGGTTCGGCGCGTGCGCAATTCGACCGTATCGGCAAAGGGTCTGCCCGACCAGCAATCGTCGTTGGCCACCAGGGTCAGTGCGCCATTGGCAAATCCCTTCACGCGAAAGGGTCCGGTTCCGATCACGGCGCCCGATGCATCCTGGCGCGCGATGGCGAATTCCGTCTGTGCGAGAAGTTCGGGGAGATCCGGAATCGGCCCGTCGCTGGTGAAGACGACAGAGGGTCCGACACCGTGCACCGTCCGCCACGGACAGACGCCGGCAGTGACGCGACTGCACACGTCGGTCAGGGCGGTCGCCACCGTGTCCGACGTGAGCGGCTCGCCATCCTGGAAATGAACGCCGGTGCGGATCCAGAATTCCCACCGGTGCGCGGCACTCTGCGACTCCCAGCGCACCGCCAGCGCAGGCTGGGCTCCGCCGGTGTCGCTTACGATGGTCAGCGTATCGAGCACGAGGCGGCGCGCGACGCCGTCCGGCATTTGCCATGGGTCGCTCTGGCTCTCGATGCGCAGCGTGCCGCCGTAATGGGGGCGCGTCCTGGCCGCGGCAGACAATGGCAGACACAGCAGCGGGAGCAAACACGCGACCCGCCGGCTAATTACAGAGCGCCGACCCATTCCACACCTCGTAGCGCAGGGGCGCATCCCGGCGGACAATCACAGTCGCCGACGTTGCATTGGCCCCGGCGTGCATTGCCGTTACCGCACCCTCCACGGGTAAGGGTGCGCTGACGGCAATGGCCTCGCGTCCGACCAGCTCCCAGGCGCGCAGGCTGTCGCCGGCCACCGCTGCACCCGATCCTGATGCCAGTACCTGCACGCCCGATCCGCACTCGGACCGAATCACCGCAAAGTCGCTGCCCCAGTCATTCGCGCCCGTCACCGGTTTCTGAAGGTTGTTCTCGATCAGCATCAGCCGGCCGTCGACTAGGTTCAGCAGCATCCCCGTTCCCGTGGGTCGCGGCATGTCGGACGCCTGATAGAAGGGGGCCATCTCCATCCCAAATCCCGGCGCCATGACCCCGGTGAAATAGTCGCGCATGGCGTTGTAGAACGCCTTCTGTGAGGTTCCGACGGGCCAGGGATCGTCGCTGTCCGCACACGTCATCGCGATCTGCGCGCCGGTGTTGGTCCCGCTGCATTGAACGCCCGGAAGCCAGGCGTCGAAGAGATGATCTGGTGCGGCCACCAGCTCTCCACGCATGTCGCGCGGAAAAGGCCGGGTGTGGGCGATGGGGAATTGCTGATCCTCGACCCAGGCACCGGACGCCGCGCCGTTAAACGAGAGCGCGGCCGAGCCGCGGATGTAGGTCAGAATCCGTTCCGGCTCCAGCACAACGAGCCGCGGCATTGTGCCGACCGAGAAGATCTGCGCATCGAGCACCGGTTCGGGTTCGGTGATGACGAGGCTCCTGCGCAGCGTCAGACTTGGTCCTCCCGCGGACGGGGCCGTGGGCTCCAGAGTCACCGGCAGCATGGTCACGCGCGTCTCGGTTCCCTCTACCACT
>Ga0210398_10002788_pt1 | contig 16891 bp, 17 predicted proteins | sample IncBWC4OmetaG_FD_161047 | JGI IMG/M metagenome (GOLD analysis project Ga0210398, IMG submission 161047) | Forest soil microbial communities from Barre Woods Harvard Forest LTER site, Petersham, Massachusetts, United States - Inc-BW-C-4-O | ecosystem: Environmental > Terrestrial > Soil >... | reverse complement strand
CGGCCTTGGGATCGTCGCCGGTGAGGAGGAGGAGGTTGCGCACCCCGAGCGCGGCGGCGCCCATCATTTCGCTCTGCAGCGCGATGCGGTTCTTGTCGCGGCAGGTGATCTGCAGGATCGGCTCGATCTCCATGCCGATGAGGATCGAGGCTGCCGCCAGCGCCGCCATATGGGCGCGGGCGCCGGCGCCGTCGGTGACGTTCACCGCGTCCGCGAGCCCCTTCAGCGGCGCCGCCTTGCTGCGCAGGTCCTGCGCGTCGGCCGACACCGGCGGGGCAATTTCCGCGGTCATGACGAACCGGCCGGCCTTGAGCCGCTCCGCGAACGTGCTCAGGCCGGGGCTTGCTTGATCGTTCATCGTCACGTCTCGGTGGGGAGCAAGGCGGAGAGAGAGCGCATATATGCTTTGCCGGCGCACTGCAATTGCGCCGTTCCTGGACAGGAATCGCCTGTCCCGCTAGAGAGTTGCGGCACATGAGCGGCGTCAACGACATCCGGTCGAGCTTTCTCGACTTCTTTGCGCGCGAGGGGCACGAGATCGTGCCGTCGTCGCCGCTGGTGCCGCGCAACGATCCGACATTGATGTTCACCAATGCCGGCATGGTGCAGTTCAAGAACGTCTTCACCGGCCTGGAAAAGCGCCCCTATGTGCGCGCGGTTTCATCGCAAAAATGCGTCCGCGCCGGCGGCAAGCACAACGACCTCGACAATGTCGGCTATACCGCCCGCCACCACACCTTCTTCGAGATGCTCGGCAATTTCTCGTTCGGCGATTACTTCAAGGAACGCGCCATCGAGCTGGCTTGGCGGCTGGTGACCAAGGAATATGGCGTGCCGGCCGATAAGCTGATGGTCACGGTCTATATCGATGACGACGAGGCCTTCGATCTCTGGAAAAAGATCGCCGGCCTGCCCGAGAAGAAAATCGTCCGCATCGCCGGCGCCGACAATTTCTGGGCCATGGGCGAGACCGGCCCGTGCGGGCCGTGCTCGGAAATCTTCTACGACCACGGCGAGCACATTTGGGGCGGCCCGCCGGGTACACTGGAGGCCGACGGCGACCGTTTTGTCGAGATCTGGAATCTCGTCTTCATGCAGTACGAGCAGCTCACCGCCGACAAGCGCGTCGACCTGCCGCGGCCGTCGATCGACACCGGCATGGGGCTCGAGCGCATCGCCGCGGTGCTGCAAGGCACCCACGACAATTACAAGATCGATCTGTTCGGCGCGCTGATCGAGGCGGTCGCCGATCTCACCGGCGTCGATCCCGATGGCGAGCAGAAGGCCTCGCACCGGGTCATCGCCGACCATTTGCGCGCGAGTGCGTTTTTGATTGCGGATGGCGTGCTGCCGTCGAACGAGGGCCGCGGCTACGTGCTCCGCCGCATCATGCGCCGCGGCATGCGCCACGCCCAATTGCTTGGCGCCAAAGACCCGTTGATGTGGCGCCTTGTGCCGGTATTGGTGCGCGAGATGGGGCAGGCCTATCCGGAATTGCATCGCACCGATGCGATGATTACCGAAACGCTGAAACTGGAAGAAACCCGCTTCCGCAACACGCTGGAACGCGGCCTTGCGATCCTCGAAGATGCCAGCAAGACGCTCAAGAAAGGCGACATGTTCGATGGCGTGACCGCCTTCACGCTGTATGACACCTACGGCTTTCCGCTGGATCTGACCCAAGACGCGCTGCGGCCGCGCGGCATCGGCGTCGATATCGCGGCCTTCACCGACGCCATGGAGGAGCAGCGCAAGAAGGCGCGCGCGTCATGGGCGGGCTCCGGCGAGGCTGCCGATGAGGCGGTGTGGTTCGGCATCCGTGAGAAAATCGGCGGCACTGAATTCCTCGGCTATGAGACCGAAATCGCCGAGGGCGTGGTCTCCGCTCTCGTGCGCGACGGCAAGGACGTCAATGCGCTGAAGAAAGGCGAGAGCGGCGCCGTCGTGCTCAACCAGACGCCGTTCTACGGCGAGTCCGGCGGCCAGGTTGGCGATACCGGAGTGATGACGGGCGACGGCGTGCGTTTCAAAGTCACCGATACCCAAAAACACCTCGGCGACGTGTTCGTGCATATCGGTGTCGTCGAGGAAGGCACGCTCAAAGTCGGCTCAGCGCTCGCGCTCGAAGTCGATCACCACCGCCGCGGCACGATCCGGAAAAACCATTCGGCGACGCATCTGTTGCACGAGGCGCTGCGCCAGGTGCTCGGCGATCACGTGGCGCAGAAGGGCTCCTTGGTCGCGCCCGACCGGCTGCGCTTCGACTTCTCCCATCCGAAACCGATGAGCGCCGAGGAGATCGAGCGCGTCGAAGACATTGCCAACGAATTCGTGCTGCAGAATGCGCCAGTCGTTACCCGCGTGATGGCGCTCGACGATGCGCGGGCCTCGGGCGCGCGCGCCCTGTTCGGCGAAAAGTACGGCGACGAGGTCCGCGTCGTCGCCATGGGCCAAAATCCTTTAACAGCGGCCGGTGGCAACACCATGGGCTGGTCGGTCGAGCTGTGCGGCGGCACGCACGTCCGGCGCACTGGCGATATCGGTCTTATTTCCGTGGTGGGCGAGAGTGGCGTGGCCGGCGGCGTGCGCCGCATCGAGGCGCTGACGGCGAATACGGCGCGGGCCAATTTGAACAATCAGGCGCGCTTCGCCAAGGCGACGGCCTCCGAATTGCGCGTCCCGATCGAGGACGTGCAAAACCGCGTTGTGTCGCTCCTCGACGAACGCAAGCGTCTTGAACGCGAGCTCTCGGACGCCAAGAAGAAGCTCGCCATGGGCGGCGGCACAAGCGACGGCGCTGATGGCGTTCGCACTGTGGGCGACGTGAAGCTGATGGCGCGCTCGGTGGAAGGTATCGAGCTGAAGGATCTGCGCAGCCTCGCCGACGAGGGCAAGAAAAAGGTCGGCTCCGGCATCGTCGCCATAGTCGGCGTCACCGGCGACGGCAAGGCCGGCATCGTGGTCGGCGTCACCGACGATCTGACAAAGCGCTTCAATGCCGTCGATCTGGTGCGCAAAGGCGCCGAAGCGCTCGGCGGCAAGGGCGGCGGCGGTCGCCCAGACATGGCGCAGGCCGGCGGTCCGGACGCGTCGAAGGCGGATGCCGCATTGGCGGCGATCGAAGCGGCGCTTGCCCCCACCCATCCCTCCCCCGCAAGCGGGCGAGGGTAGGGAGGGGCCAATTGCGTGAGAGAGGATACGGCGATGGCCGAAATCCATTTCACCAGTCACCTGCGTAATCTCGTGCCCGACGGGCCTATTGCCGCGTCCGGCGTGACGGTCGGCGAAGCGCTGGACAATCTGGTCGCCGGGCAGCCCCACGTGCGCGGCTATGTGCTCGACGACCAGGGCCGGCTGCGCAAGCACGTCTGCATTTTTGCCGATGGCGAGCGGCTGGCGCACGACAGTGCGCTGTCGCGCCGGATCGGCCCAGACACCAAGCTTTACGTCATGCAGGCGCTTTCGGGCGGTTGAGCGTAGCGGACAGGAGTGCTCATGAGCGATCGTTTGTTGGTGGCGACGCGGAAAGGCTTGTTCAGGCTCGAGCGCAAGCGTGACGGCTGGTCGGAAAACCTGATCGGCTTCGTCGGAAATCCGGTGACGAACGCGTTGCGCCAAGATGACGGCGTCATGTTCGCAGCCCTCAAGCTCGGGCATTTTGGGCCGAAACTGCATCGCTCCGACGACGACGGCCGCACTTGGCGCGAAATCGCGGTGCCGGCCTTTGCCGCCGATACGCCGGGCGAGCCGTCGCTGTTCCAGATCTGGTCGCTCGAAGGCGGCGGGCCGCATCACCCGAACCGATTGTGGATCGGCGCCATTCCCGCCGGTCTATTCCGCTCCGACGATCGCGGCGAAAGCTGGCAGCTCATCGACGCGCTGTGGAACGTGCCGGAACGCGCGCGCTGGTTCGGCGGCGGCTATGACGATGCCGGTATCCACAGCATATCGCCCGACCCGCGCGATCCGGATCGCACGTTCATCGCCATCTCCTGCGGCGGCGTATGGGAGACCCGCGATGACGGTGCCACCTGGAATGTGCTGGGCAAAGGGCTGTTTGCGCCGTACGTCCCGCCGGAACAGGCCGAGGACAGCGCCATCCAGGATCCGCATAGGGTCACGCGCTGTGCCGCCGCGCCGGACATCATGTGGATGCAGCATCACGCCGGCATTTATCGCTCCGCCGACGCCGGCGCGCAGTGGACGCGGCTGTCGTTGCCTTGCGACGATTTCGGTTTTGCGGTCGCCGCCCATCCGCGCGATGCGCAGACCGCCTGGTTCGTGCCGGCGATCAAGGACGAGATCCGCATGCCGCGCGACGGCGCGCTATGCGTGAGCCGGACCAACGATGGCGGCAAGACCTGGCAGATCATGCGTGAGGGCCTGCCGCAGCGCGACGCCTACGACCTCGTCTACCGGCACGGTTTTGACGTCGACGAGACCGGCTCGCGGCTGGCCATGGGCTCGACCACTGGCGCGCTGTGGACCAGCGACGACGGCGGCGAGCGCTGGGCTCTCGTCAATGCGCATCTGCCGCCGATTTACGCCGTGAGTTTTATCTAGCTCACAGCTTCACGATCAGTCCGTCTGTGGCGGTTTCGTATGGCACCTCGGCGCGGCGTGACAGCATGTCGTTGCTCATATGGGTGAGCACGAGGCGTTTTGGCCGGATCTGATCGAGGTGCTTCTCCAGGAGCGACAGCGCCATGTGGGTCTGGATCGGCTTGTCGCGCGTATAGGCCTCGCAGATGAAGAGGTCGGCTTCGCGTCCGACCTCGATCAGCACATCGGTCCATTCCGTATCGCCGGAAAATGCGATCACCTTGCCTTCGATTTCGAAGCGGAAGCCGAGGCAGGGCCCGGCGCGATCGTCGTGGACGACATGAAACGGCGTCACGGCCACGGCGCCGATCGCGCGGCGCTTGCCGATTTCCAGCTCCACGAAATCCAGCGGAAAGTTCAGCTCCATCGACCGGGTGCCGGGGAAGCCGCTTTCCATGATGTCGGGAAACCGCGCTTTCAATCCGGGCGGCCCGACGATGGTCAGCGGCCGCGTGCGCTTGGTGACGTAATTGGCCTCGAGGAGGAAGAACGGCAGGCCGGCGATGTGATCGGCATGAAAATGCGAGATGAAAACGACGTCGATGGCGTTGCGGTCGATCGCAAGCTTGTTCATGGCGACCAGCGAGGTCGCCCCGCAATCGATCAGCGCGTTGACCTCGTTGCCGACAAGATGAAAGCAGGTATTGAATCGTCCGCCGGAGCCGAAGGCATCACCGCAGCCGACGAATTGCAGGTGCATGAAATGTCCCCAAGAATCCCGAGACGGCGCTTCCAAATCCGTCCCGGTACGTCGCTCCGCGGCCACCGTCACCCGCAGTGTCGCGTCAAAACGGTATAAATTCCGTGATGAGCATCACAAAGCGGGGCCCTGATGGCGCCATCCGGATGCGCCCTCGATCCCTGTCTCACCATTGATTTCTGCCTTTTCCACGTTCATTCAATGGCTTGTGGTGGTGCCGGGGAAGCCGCTAGCATGGTCGCTAGCACAGTGCAGGGCGGCGCGCCATGATCGCAACATAAACTGGCGCATCCTGCATCGGCGGCGCTCGAAGTTTGAGGGGACGTTGGGGTGTACCTTGGATCAGTCCGTTCCGGCCTGTTGGCGGCGCTGGCGATGGCCAGTGTGCTCGGCGGCTGCGGCGATGTCGGTTGGGATGCGGGAACCTTGTTCAGGAAGCCCGTCGACGTGATCGGCCGCAACAGCGGCTACACCTATTCCGACCTGCAAGAGTCGAGACAGGGCCGGCCGGTCTCCGATAGCGATCTGGTCGATGCCAGCGGCAGCTGCCCGGCAGCGGCGGCGCCGCCAGCGGCCGCCGGAGGCCCAGCCGGCGGTCCGGGCGCAGCCGGCGGATACGTGCCGGCGCTCGGCGAGGGTGTCGGTCTCGGCATGACAGAATGCGAGGTGGTCAGCCGCGCCGGGGCGCCGAACAACGTTCAGCTCGGCCGGAATCCCAACGGCGATCGCACCGCGATCTTGAGCTATCAAAGCGGCCCGCGGCCCGGCGTCTATCACTTCGAGCGCGGCCGGCTCATGCAAATGGACCGCGTCGAGGTGGCGGAGCCGCCGCCACAAGCGAAGAAGAAGCCGGCGAAAACCAAGAAGCCGCCGGCCGCCAATCACGCGGCCTAGCGGCTTCCGGAGCCTCGATCTGGACAGCTGCGATCAGGCGAGGTCGAAGCGATCGAGATTCATGACCTTGTTCCAGGCCGCCACGAAGTCCTTCACGAACTTCTCCTTGGAGTCCGCACACGCATAGACTTCCGCGATAGCGCGCAGCTGCGAGTGCGAACCGAAGATCAGGTCGACGCGGGTGCCGGTCCACTTGACCGCTTTGGTCTTGCGGTCACGGCCCTCGTACACGCCGTCGGAGCCGGCAGGCTGCCATTGCGTGGCCATGTCGAGCAGATTGACGAAGAAGTCGTTGCTCAGCGTTTCGGTCTGTTTGGTGAAGACGCCGTGCTTGGACTGACCGGTATTTGCGCCCAGCATGCGCAAGCCGCCGACGAGAACCGTCATCTCGGGCGCCGTCAGCTTCAGCAATTGCGCCTTATCGATCAACGCTTCCTCCGGCGACATGAGCGGCTTGCCGCGGTAATAGTTGCGGAAACCGTCGGCGACCGGCTCGAGCGGAGCAAAGGAGTGCGCGTCGGTCTGCTCCTGCGATGCGTCCATGCGCCCCGGCGTGAACGGAACCTTGACGTCCATTCCGGCGGCCTTTGCGGCCTTCTCGATGGCCGCGCCGCCGCCGAGAACGATCAGATCGGCAAGCGAGACCTTCTTGCCGAACTCCTTCTGGATCGCTTCGAGCTTCTGCAGGACCGTCTTCAGCTGAGCCGGCTGATTGACGTCCCAATCCTTCTGCGGCGCCAGTCGAATGCGCGCGCCGTTGGCGCCGCCGCGCTTGTCGGAACCGCGGAACGTCGATGCCGACGCCCAGGCGGTCGAGACCAGTTGCGACACCGACAGGCCGCAGCCGAGGATCTTGGCTTTCAGGGCCGCAATGTCCTGCTCGCCGATCAGCGGATGGTTCACCTTGGGGATCGGGTCCTGCCAGATCAGCTCTTCCTTCGGCACGAGCGGGCCGAGGTAGCGCACGATCGGGCCCATGTCGCGGTGCGTGAGCTTGAACCAGGCGCGGGCAAACGCGTCGGCGAACTGATCCGGGTGTTCGTAGAAGCGCCGCGAGATCTTCTCGTAGTCGGGATCCATCCGCAGCGACAGGTCGGTGGTCAGCATGGTCGGCACATGCTTCTTGGACTTGTCGAAGGGGTCCGGGATCGTTGCGGCGGCGCCTTTGGCTTTCCACTGCGGCACGCCGGCCGGGCTCTTGGTCAGCTCCCATTCGTTGTTGAACAGGTTGTCGAAGAAGTGGTTGCTCCACTTCGTCGGCGTCTGCGTCCAGGTGACTTCGGGGCCGCCGGTAATGGCATCGGCACCGAGGCCGGTACCATGCCTGCTCTTCCAGCCCAGGCCCTGATCCTCGATCGCCGAGCCTTCCGGCTCCGGGCCGACCAGTGACGGATCGCCGGCGCCGTGGGTCTTGCCGAAGGTGTGGCCGCCGGCAATCAGCGCTACGGTCTCCTCGTCATTCATTGCCATGCGAAAGAACGTTTCGCGGATGTCCTTGGCGGCTGCGACCGGATCCGGCTTGCCGTTCGGCCCCGCCGGATTGACGTAGATCAGGCCCATCTGCACGGCACCCAACGGATTTTGCAGCTGACGCTCGCCGCTATAGCGCTCGTCGCCGAGCCACGTTCCCTCGGGCCCCCAATAGAGCTCCTCGGGTTCCCAGACGTCGGCGCGGCCGCCGCCGAAACCGAAGGTCTTAAAACCCATCGAGTCCAGCGCGACGTTGCCGGCCAGCACCATCAGGTCCGCCCAAGAGATTTTGCGGCCGTATTTCTGCTTGATCGGCCAGAGCAGCCGGCGCGCCTTGTCGAGGTTGGCGTTATCCGGCCAACTGTTGAGCGGCGCGAAGCGCTGCTGGCCTGCGCCAGCGCCGCCGCGGCCGTCGGCGATGCGGTACGTGCCCGCGCTGTGCCACGCCATGCGGATGAACAGGCCACCATAATGGCCGAAGTCGGCGGGCCACCACTCCTGCGAGTCCGTCATCAAGGCAGTCAGGTCCTTGATCACGGCATTGAGGTCGAGGCTCTTGAATTCCTTGGCATAGTTGAACGCCTCGCCCATCGGATCGGAGCCGTGGAGACCCTGAAGGCTCAGCTGGTCGGGCCACCAGTCGCGGTTCGTCTGTGCCTGGCTGAACGGGCATTTGCCCGCGCCCTTGTCATCAGTCTTTGCGTCCATCTGTGCTCTCCGACCGTGTTTTGTTTTTTCCTGATCCGAAACCGCCTTACGCCTCGGTATTGAGATGCCCGCTGTTCTGCCGCTTCTCGGGCATGATCAATTTTTGCGTATACGGGCTAATACCGTGCTCACCGGGAGCTTAAGCCATGCGCATGACCGAATGCGGCAGGCCGTGCCCACGCGCGGGATGACGACATTCATGGCGTTTTCAACTGCTAAATGGCGGTATTGTCAACGGCCGCAAGCATGCGGCCGTTGATCTGGTGGTATGCAGGCAATCCTTATGATTGATCCAGGGATTAGTTGATTGTCCCGGCATAAAAACACCCCGGCCTCAGGCGAGGCCGGGGTTGCCGTTTCGAACGTGGAAAGCAGAGCAGCTCAGTAGCAGACGTTGACCCAGCGCACCACCGGCCCGTTCGGCGTGTTGAACACCCGTTGCGCCATGCAGGAGCTGTCGTGGGCCGCGCCGGCGAGAAATCCGAGGCCGATCGCGGTGCCGACACCGAGGCCAAGGCCGCCGCCATGAAAGCCACCACCGTGCCAGCCGCCGCCACCGCCGCCACCCGCGAATGCGGAGGTCGGGGCCAAGGTCGCCGCGCTCAGGGCGGCCGCGGTCGAAAGAGCGAAAATCGTCTTGCGCAACATGGGACGTCTCCTGTGCCTTGTGCGTGTTCGTCACCCAGTCGTAAGTGGGTAACGAGGCCCCCCTTTTCGGTTCATGCGGCGGCGTCGCGAAATCGCGCGGGAAACGCTTTAACAATTGAATTCGTTGAGGAATTGTCCGCCCGGATTCGACAAGGACGTGATCTTTGTCACACCTCGCGGCGCGTTTTTCGCGCGCTTGCTGGGACGGTGATCGAAGGCTATAAGCCGGCACGTTTTCATGCGGCTTCCGCGGCGCTTTCGTAAGCCTCAACTTTTCCGCAACACGACAAAGGACGATCCGATGGCGCTCGAGCGTACGTTTTCGATCATCAAGCCCGACGCGACGGCGCGCAACGTCACCGGCGCCATCAACGCGATGATCGAAAAGTCAGGCTTGCGCATCGTGGCGCAAAAGCGCTTGCGCATGAGCCGCGAGCAGGCCGAGACTTTCTACGCGGTCCATCGCCAGCGGCCGTTCTTCGGCGAACTCGTCGATTTCATGATCTCCGGGCCGGTCGTCGTACAGGTGCTCGAAGGCGATAATGCCGTGGCCGCCTATCGCGACCTGATGGGCGCCACCGATCCGGCCAAGGCCGCGCCCGGTACCATCCGTAAAGAGCTTGCCAAGTCGATCGGCGAGAACTCGGTGCATGGCTCCGACGCCGCCGACACCGCGGCGAAGGAAATCGCGCAGTTCTTTTCCGGCAACGAAATCGTCGGCTGAAGCCGGTGCGGTCGCCGCGTCGCCTGGGCGCTTGAGGAGCGGCGGTGGGCTCGATCCTGCAATATCTGCATCCTTCGCTGTGGAGCGACTTGCTCCACGCAAGCGTCAACGACATGGGACACGCGGCGTTCTGGGCCGCGGTGCTGCAGATCATTTTCATCAACATGCTGCTGTCGGGCGACAATGCCATCGTCATTGCGATGGCATGCCGGGATCTGCCGCCGCGCCAGCGCTTCTGGGGCCTGGTGATCGGCGCCGGCGCCGCGGTGCTGCTGCGCCTGGTTTTCACAAGTGTCGTCGGGCAGCTCATGCTGCTGCCGTATCTCAAGCTGGTCGGCGGTTTGGCGCTGGTCTATGTCGCGGCGAAGCTCCTCGTCCCCGACCACGCCGGCACCAATAAAGTCGTGGCCGCCGCGCAGCTGTGGCGCGCGGTACGGATCGTCGTGGTGGCGGACATCGTCATGAGCCTCGACAACGTCATCGCCGTCGCCGCAATCGCGCAGGGCAGCGTGGTATTGCTTGCGATCGGTCTGATCGCGTCGATTCCCATCATCCTCGCCGGCGCGGCTTTGATCATGGTGGTGCTCGACCGCTTTCCGATCTTCATCTGGGCCGGTGCGGCGCTGCTGGGCTGGGTCGCCGGCGATGTCATCGCCACCGATCCCGTGGTGTTCGGCCGCATGTCGGCGGCGCTTGGCGAAACGTTTGCCCGGCAACTCGAATTTGCCGCAGCCGCTGCCGGAGCGCTGCTGGTGATCGGCATTGGCGGGCTGTGGCGACAACTGTCTCTGTCCCGGGCGCCCGCTGTGTCGGCCGCCGAAGACGCGGGCGGCGGCTAGGTTTTGCGATTCGCCGGACCGATTGTGACATCGTGCATACTTGGTTGACGCGACTGCGTAATCGAAATGGTAGCGCGCAAGATCATCGTCACGATATTTGATTCTTCGGCTGTTCTTGCGCCACGGACTGACGTTTTGCAGCCATGCTTGCGCCGTATTTATCGGTCCAATTTTACTGGCAATCGGATTTTGGCCATCCGGCCGGTGCTGTCGTGGGCGACATGATCGTTTCTGACTTCCGCTGCTTCGGACTTCCTCCAAAATCTGGCTTGTGGCGCGGATCGCGGCCTCTGCACGGCGGTGCGGCGGCCGTTGTTTTGCGTCTTCGCTGGCACAGGGACTGACTGAGGAGGCAGACGATGCAGAAGGGCACCGTCAAATGGTTCAATCCAACCAAGGGCTACGGCTTCATCAAACCGGCAAGCGGCGACAAGGACGTCTTCGTCCATATCTCGGCCGTCGAGCGCGCCGGCTTGCGCTCGCTCAATGAGGGTCAGACCGTCGAGTACGAACTCGTGACCAACCGCGGCAGGACATCGGCGGAAAATCTCAAAGTCGCGTGATTGATCGTGGCCCGGACATTCCGGTCCACGCGTAGCCCCCGGCATTGCTGCCGGGGGTTTTTATTTTTCAGGCAGCGGAAAAGATTTCGCGCAAAATCTGCGCCGTTAACCGCGCGTTGCGGCAGTCGCGGCCGCAAGCGTGACGCGGCCTTCGGCAACGAGCCGCAACGCTTGTGGATAGATTCGATGCTCGACCTCGAGCACGCGCGCGGCCAGCGTTGCCTCGGTGTCGCCTTCCCGCACCGGAACCGAATCCTGCAGTATGATCGGTCCTGAATCCATTTCCGGCTCCACGAAGTGAACGGTGGCGCCGTGCCGCAGTACGCCGGCCTTGAGCGCGCGGCGGTGCGTGTGCAGGCCTTTGAACTGCGGCAGCAGCGCCGGATGAATGTTCAACATGCGGCCGCTCCAGCGCGTGACGAACCACGGCGTCAGGAGCCGCATGAAGCCGGCAAGGCAGACCAGATCGATGCGGTGCGCGTGCAGGGTATCGTCGAGTGCGCGTTCGAACGCTTCGCGATCGCCGCCGAACGGCCTGTGGTCGACGACCACAGTGGCGACGCCCGCAAGCTGTGCATGGCCGAGCCCCGCGGCACCCGGCTCGTTGGACACGACGAGCACGATTTGCGCCGGATAATCCGGCGCCTCGGCCGCCTCGATCAACGCCGTCATGTTCGAGCCGCGGCCGGAGATCAATACGGCAACGCGTTTCCTGGTCATGGAGGAGGCCAAGTAAGATCGAGATGCCCGCGGAAACCGACGCGGGCGCCGTCTTTCGCCGCGACGACCTCGCCGAGCGTGACGACGGTTTCACCGTGCGCCGAGAAGCGCTCGCTGGCCGCCTTGGCCGCGGTCGGATCGAGCACCGCCGCCATGCCGATGCCGCAGTTGAAGGTGCGCAGCATTTCGGCCTCGGTGATTTTTCCGCTCGCCGCGAGCCATTTGAACACCGGCAGAACCGGGACGCGACCGAGATCCACGGAGACGGCAAAGCCTTCCGGCAAAACCCGCGGAATATTGTCGACGAACCCGCCGCCGGTGATGTGCGCGAGCGCCTTGACTGCTTTGGTTTGCCGGATCGCGGCCAGACACGAACGCACGTAGAGCCGCGTCGGCGTCAGCAAGGCTTCGCCGAGCGATCGGGTGGGCTCGAACGGGGCAGGGGCATTCCAGGTCAATCCGGCCGTGGCCGCGATGCGGCGCACCAGCGAAAAGCCGTTGGAGTGGACGCCCGTCGAGGCAAGGCCGATCACCACGTCGCCGGCCGCGATGTCGGCGCGCGGCAACACGTCCGCCCGGCCCACGGCGCCGACGGCGAAGCCGGCAAGGTCGTAATCGCCGGGTGCATAAAGCCCCGGCATTTCCGCGGTCTCGCCGCCGATCAGCGCGCAGCCGGCCTCGCGGCAAGCGGCCGCGATGCCTGTCACCACTTCCGCGCCAACCGCCGGGTCGAGCTTGCCGCAGGCGAAATAATCGAGAAAGAACAACGGCTCGGCGCCTTGAACCACGAGGTCGTTGACCGACATGGCGACAAGATCGATGCCGATCGTGTCGTGGCGGCCGGTTTCGATGGCGATTTTGACTTTGGTGCCGACACCGTCGTTGGCGGCGACCAGGATCGGATCGACAAAGCCCGCGGCCTTGAGATCGAACAGGCCGCCAAAGCCGCCGATCTCGGCATCGGCCCCGGCGCGCGCAGTGGCGCGCACCAAGGGCTTGATCAATTCCACCATGCGATTGCCGGCGTCGATGTCGACACCGGCCGCCGCGTAGCGCGCCTCATCCACGAATGCCACCAAATCGGACAAGTGATTGATTGCCGCCCTTGCGGGGCGGGACCGCTTGGCGCCTCCTACGTCGGAATCGCCGGGTGTGCAAGCGCGCGTGCGCCGGTATATTGGGTAATTGCAGAACAGCACTGAGAAAAGCTGCCTGAGCCGGGGCCGCGTTTGAGTATCCCAAACCTCATTACCTTGGGACGTATCCTGCTGGTGCCGATCGTGGTCTGGGCGATCACCTCGGGCGGGATGCGTATCGCCTTTTTCCTGTTCCTGGCGGCCGGCATCAGCGACGGCGTCGACGGCTTCCTCGCCAAGCGCTTCCACATGGCAAGCGAGCTCGGCGCCTATCTCGACCCCTTGGCCGACAAGGCGCTGATCGTCTCGATCTATATTTCGCTCGGCATCGCCGGCGCGCTGCCGATCTTCCTCGTCATCCTCGTCGTCTCGCGCGACATCATGATCATCTCAGCCTTCATGCTGTCCTGGCTGGTCGGCAAGCCGATGCCGGTGCGGCCGCTGGCGGTCTCGAAAGCCAATACCTTGGCGCAGATCCTGCTCGCCATTCTGGTGTTGGCCGAGCAGGGTTTCGGGTTTGATGCCGACCTGGCGTCGAAGGCGATGATGGCGCTGGTCGCCGTCTTGACCTTGCTTTCGATCGCCTTCTATCTCGCCGAGTGGGTGCGCCATATGAACTCGTTCGGCGCCGGGCACTGATCGGCACTGCTTGAAGGGCGCCATGCAAATCGAGCGGCACATCGTATTCTGGATCGCCGCTCTCGCCGCCTTTGTCGGACTGTTGTGGCTGTTGAGCCCGATCCTGTTGCCGTTCGTGCTGGGCATGGCGCTGGCCTACGTGCTCGACCCGTTGGCCAATCGGTTGGCCAGGCGCGGCTTGAGCCGGCTGGTCGCCGCTTCGATCATTCTCGGCGGTTTTGTGCTCGCGCTCGCGCTTCTGCTCCTGCTCATCGCGCCGGTATTGGCAAAACAGCTTGCCGGTTTCATCGACAACGCACCGGGCTATGCGCAGCGCCTGCAAAGCCTGGTCAGCGATCCCAACCATCCGTGGCTGAAGCGTGTCGTCGGCGACAATCTCAGCGGCAGCAACCACTCGGTCAGCGATTTGATGAACCAGGCGATGGGCTATGTGACCACGGTGCTCGCCTCGCTTTGGACCAAGGGACAAACGCTGATCTCGATTTTCTCGCTGGTGATCATCACGCCGGTGGTGGCGTTCTATCTGATCTGCGACTGGGACAGGATGGTGAGCGCGGTCGACAGCCTGATTCCGCTGCCGCAGCGCGACACCGTGCGCAGCCTCGGCCACGACATCGATGCGACCATCTCGGCTTACGTGCGCGGCCAATCCGGCGTCTGCCTGATCCTCGGTTCCTATTATGCCGTCGGGCTGACGCTGGCCGGATTGAGCTTCGGCCTCCTCATCGGCGTCGTTTCCGGACTGATCAGTTTCATCCCCTATGTGGGATCGCTGACGGCGCTCGTGCTCTCGCTCGCGGTCGCGGTGGCGCAATTTTTCCCGGATTGGACGCCGATCGTCATCGTCGCCGCAGTCGTGCTGGTCGGCCAATTCCTCGAAGGCAACGTGCTGGCGCCGTATCTGGTCGGACACAGTGTCGGCCTGCATCCGGTATGGCTGATGTTCGCATTGTTTGCTTTCGGCTATCTGTTCGGCTTCGTCGGATTGCTGCTGGCGGTGCCGCTCGCGGCCGCGTCCGGCGTGCTGATACGCTTTGCCGTGCGCCGTTACCGCGACAGCCCGCTCTATACCGGCAGCCGGCCGGCCTAGCCCATATCTGTGTGACTCATGTCTGTGTAACTTATGTCTGCAAGCACGATGTCCTCCGTTCCACGGCAACTGGCGTTGGCGCTCGAGCACGCGGAAAGCTACGCGCGAGAGGATTTTCTCGCCGGACCCGGCAACGAGGGCGCACTGGCGCTGGTCGACTCCTGGCCGGATTGGCCGGCGAATGCCGTCGCCCTGGTCGGGCCCGAGGGCTCGGGCAAGACGCATCTGGCGACGATCTGGGCGGCCGCGGCCGGGGCGCGTGTCGTGTCCGCCCATGCGCTTGACGAGACCGGGCTTCGTTCCGCGCTCGCCACCGGCGCGCTGGTCATCGAGGATGCCGCGGCAGTGACGGACGAGCGCGCCCTGTTTCATCTCATCAACATGGCGCGCGGGGAGAACGCCTACCTGTTGTTCACCGCGCGCACTGCGCCCGCCACCTGGCCCATCGCCACTCCCGACGTCATCTCGCGGCTACGGGCGATGCCGGTCGTCACCCTTCAGGCGCCGGACGATGCCATGCTGCGCGCGGTCATCGTCAAGCTCGCCGCCGATCGCCAGCTCGCGCTCGATGAAAGCGTGGTGAGCTATCTCTCGACCCACATCGAGCGGTCGTTCGCGGCGGCGCGTGCGGCGGTGATCGCGCTCGACAACGAGGCGCTGCGGCGCGCCCGGCCGCCGACGCGGGCGCTGGCCGCGGAAATGTTCCGCGACCCCGCTTAAAGCCGGCGCTCGTTCAGGCGATCGTCCAATCCTGCGTCTGCAATCCCGGCACGCGCGCGAATTCATTTTTGTTCGCCGTGACCAAGATCGCGCCGCGCCGGCGCGCTTGCGCGGCGATGAGAACGTCGTAAGGACCAATCGGCGTACCGGCTCGCGCCAAAACCGCGCGGATATCGCCGCTCTCGCGCGCATCGTCGGCATCGAAGCTCAGGACCTTGATCGGCCCAGCAAGGAAATCCGTAATTCTCGCTGTGTTATGCGAGCGGCGTTCGCCCTTTGCGACGCCGTACCAGAGCTCGAACAGGACAATCGAAGAAATGGCGACCGGGACATCGCCAACGAGTGCCCCGTTGAGGCGCGCCCTAAGCGGCGACAGGGGCTGATTGAGCGCGACGATGACAACGTTGGTGTCGAGGCAAATCATTCGTCATCGAAATATTTTCGATCGTCGACCGGCATAGGCGGCTGTTCGGGACGTCCTTCGGGCAAGAAGTCGCCGCCATATTTGTCGATCTTGTCCCACCACGCCGCGAAGTCGAAGGCTTCTGCGATAGGCTCCAGAAGCACGCCCCGCCCGAACCGGCGGACGCGCACCTCTTTGCCGGGCAAGCGAAATTCCTTCGGCAGCCGAACTGCTTGGCTGCGGCCGTGCTTGAAGATTTTGGCGGTGCCGGTTTCGGCCATTTGCCAGCCTTGATGATAGATACCAATGGTATATATCATTCGGAAACCGCTGCCGCAATGTGTGCCAAGCTCGTCCTCGGTCGATCAGCGGGGAGAGGCTTGACGGCGCCTCGCCCCACCGCCTTATCTCAGGGGACGACCAACGTCATCGAATTGTAACGAAGCATGGCGAACATAGCCCTTGAGGAGCACCAAGCTGCCATGGCCGACCGTGGCCAAGCCACTGTCGTCGCTTTAGAATCCGGCTCCTCGCGGCGCCCGGACGAACCGCCGCGGGTGTCGGATCTGGCGTCTAGCCCGGATCGCTTCATCAACCGCGAGCTGTCGTGGCTGAACTTCAACCGCCGGGTGTTGGAGGAATCCGCCAATCGCGGCCACCCGCTCCTGGAGCGGATCAAATTCCTCTCGATCTCCGCCGCCAACCTCGACGAGTTTTTCATGGTGCGCGTTGCCGGTCTCGGCGCCGCGTTGCGCGCCGGCATCGTCGAGAAAAGCCCTGAGGGTCTGACCCCCGCCGAGCAGCTCGCCCGCATTGGCGAAGCCGTGTTGCTCCTGGTCCAGGATCAGCAGGCGCAATGGCGCGAGCTGCGCGCGGCGCTCGGCCAGGCCGGCATCGTCCTGGTCGATGGTGCCGATGTGACCAAGGCCGAGAAGGCCTGGCTCGAAGACTACTTTCTCGCCCACGTCTTTCCGTTGCTGACGCCGCTTGCGGTGGATCCTGCGCATCCGTTCCCGTTCATTCCCAATCTCGGGT
>Ga0210398_10002787_pt1 | contig 16896 bp, 11 predicted proteins | sample IncBWC4OmetaG_FD_161047 | JGI IMG/M metagenome (GOLD analysis project Ga0210398, IMG submission 161047) | Forest soil microbial communities from Barre Woods Harvard Forest LTER site, Petersham, Massachusetts, United States - Inc-BW-C-4-O | ecosystem: Environmental > Terrestrial > Soil >... | reverse complement strand
GCCGGAAATCCGTACCGGTTGGTCCTGGCGGACATGCACATGCCGAGGATGGACGGCTTTGGGTTAGTCGACCGAATTCGCCAGAGTCCGGAATTATCCACAGCCACCATCATGATGTTCAATTCAACGGGCCGCCCAAAGGATGCGGCACGTCGCCGGGAGTTGGGAATAGCGGCGTACCTGCTAAAGCCCATCCGGCAATCTGAATTGCACCAGGCCATCGCCCGAGTCCTTGGGGCCTACCAGCAGGAAGGCCCGCCCCATCCGATCACTTGGTCCTCGTCCGAAGATTCGCGCGGCCCCGCGGCGTCCTTGCGAGTGCTTGTGGTGGAGGACAATTCAGTGAACCAGCTACTGTTGGTGCGGTTGCTGGAGAAGCGAGGGCACGATGTTCAAGTTGTCGTAAACGGGCTGGAGGCGCTCCAGGCCTTAAAGAAAGAGACATTTGATTTGGTGCTGATGGACGTTCAAATGCCAGAAATGGGCGGAATGGAGGCAACTGTGGCGATCCGGCAAAACGAGAAAAGCAGCCGACTGCACACGCCGATCATCGCCTTAACCGCAAGTACCACGAAAGGAGATCGCGACAAATGCCTGGCCAGCGGGATGGACGGCTATCTCACAAAGCCCATTCGGACTATGGAACTCGACGCACTCCTGGCGAGGCACATCGCACACCGGATGGAACAGGTCCTAGACCGTTAGGGGCACAGTGACTAATTTCAATGAACATAACATGTGGCGGTCCTGGAAAAGATTCCCGCCTACAGAGGACCCTCTTTGGATTTGTAGAGGTCCAGAATCGACGCCGCTTGCGGGAAGGGCTGCGGGCTTCCGCCAACGAGATTGACTACCCAACGACGGTTGGGCGCGCATTTCTCCGTGGAACTTAGCTCCAGAGCAATTGTTCCGGCCGCCATAGTCCCGATAACGTCGAATGTCGTGCTGCACTTTGCGGCCATCATGTGCGCGAAGGGCTTCCTGTTGGCGCTATCCACCATGGGGATTCCTTTGGCTCGCGTACTGTCACTTTGTTGGTGTCACGCGCCGCTCCATAAGCTCTACAAGCACCTCCATCGTCCGTCCCACCCGAGCACGATCTCCTGTCGCGCAGAGGTCCAAGAGCAGACCGCGCGTGGCGGCCAGCAGCAGCGTGGCCTCGACAGTATCCAGTTTCCAGGGAACGTCGGCCTTTTCTGTGAGTTTCAGCCAATAGGCGAGCGGATCTTCGAGAACCCCGGGGTATGCGCGCGGATTTCGGAGCGCCAGCGCATAGAGGTCGAAGATGAGGCGTATCCCGGTCCTGACCCGGGGTGCGCTCAACCGTTTCCAGTACCAGCGCAGAAACTGGGGCAGCGTATGCGGTTTTTCCGCGGTCTGGAACCAAGCCTGAATGCGAGCGTCCTCGCGTTCACGTAGGCCGGCCAGGATCTGGCTCATTAGTCCTTCCCGCGAGCCGAAGTGGTAGACCAGCATCCGAGCATTGGTCTTCAAGACTTTTGCCAAGGGGCGAAGTGCCAAGTCTGCCACGCCATGCGAGAGCACGTAGTCAACCGCTTGGTCGCGGAGCCTTCGGCGGATGCCGGGATTGGAGGGTCTCGCCATGGGGGACTCCTTGCCTATTAATGTAACATCTGTTACAGTATCAAAGCCAGAGAGAAATTGTGAACTTCCCCGCTCTCTCGATTCGTTTGCGCGGGGCACGGAGAGTTTAACTAATCGAGGAGGACCGTATGCGCAAGGGTTCGTTTTTACTGTTGTTGTTTGTGATTTGTGGGCCCGCAGTGGCACAGCCGGCCGGGGAACAGGTAAGAAACAAGGAGATTGCCCGGCGCTTTTTCGAAGACGTTCTTGACCAGGGACGCTTCGACAAGTACGCGGAGTCTCACGCCAAGGATTTTGTGGCCCACGCTGGCAATCACGATGCGACTCTCGAGGAGGACATCGCCGCAGCGAGGGAGGAGCGCAAGGCCTTGCCGGACCTGAGAGTCAGCGTGAATCAGATTCTCGCGGAGCGAGATCTTGTGGCCGTATATTGGACTGCATCTGGTACCAACACCCAGGCAGGAATGGGATTTCCGGCAACGGGCAAAAAGATCAAGATTGATGGCATGACCATATTCCGCTTGAAAGCGGGCACGATTTGCGAAGAATGGAGCGTTTGGGACATGCTGTCCGTCATGCGCCAGGCGGGTTTATTCTCTCCGCCACAGTGACAGGGCACGCTGGCCGCACCGCTATAATAATACTTGGCTTGGTTCCGGAAGGAAGCAACTGTTAATACCAAAACGGTAGTCCGGTAAGTGCTCTCATTTCTTCCGCCCTCGTCCGGCGGGCCACCGGGTAAGTCGGTGCCAACCGTCCGATGGATATGCTCTCGCACTGGCAAAGAAACGATTTCTGTTTGGTGATAGAGGTTCGCTGCCACATCTCCTCCTGATCCTGGCGCTGCTCCTATGCAGCAGCCGTCTTCCGTTGAAGGCTGAATAGCAAAAGCCGGGAGAATCAGGGCACTACGTGTTTGCCTGGGCGCGCCGGATTCTCTCTCGTTGGCTTCGCGTTTTATTTGGCTGCGAGTGTTTGCTTTGCCAATTCAGTACGGAACTCCTGTTCCTTTTGAGCTACGAAACTTTTGTAGCCACCAGGATCGATGAAGGGGTTCGCACCCCCGTCTTTCATAAGGGGATATTTTTCTTCTAACCCGAAGTAACCGCCGTGGGCACCAAGGAAAATATCGCACGGCAATGACTTCAAAACACCCCACATGCGCTCGTAGTCTTCGGCGATCTGCGGATAATTGCGGTTGTGGATGAGCTTGTAGCCAGGGTTGACATTGGGACTGCCAATGATCACCACATTGTAGGTTTTACCGCCCTCGGTCACCTTCATGGTCCACGTGGTGCAGCCTTTTGTATGCCCTGGAGTAAGGTGCGCAACCAGCACCGTACCGCCAAGCCTCACTTCGTCACCATCGTGCAACACGCGATCGACTTTGGTTGGTGGATAAAGAAAACTGGGACTGTTGCCATACTGAAAATCGGACTTGCCGCCGGATTCGACCACGGGTACGTCGGCGTCCATAACCATGTAACTTGCTCCGGTCACGGCCTTGATCTTCGCGCTGCCGGCATCGTGATCCCAGTGCGCGTGACTGATCAGCAGAACCTTTGTGTCTTTGAACTTGAATCCGAGCTTTTCGATACTTGCTTCGATCATCGGCACATTTGATTCCAGATCACTATTGATAAGAATGTTCCCTTCTGGCGTCGTGACCAGATAATTCGCCAGCCCCTTACTGCCGACGTAGTATAGGTTGCCCGCGATGTGGAAAGCCGGGAACGGCTCGGTCCAGTCGGGACTGTCCTGCGCGAATGCGCTGCTTGCACGAGCAAGAGCGAGCAGCAACCCAAGCCAAACGATCGCTATGCTTTTCCGCAACCGGCCCTCCAAAACAGAATCGCCGGATCCTGTCTACATGGGGCAGAGTATAGACCGAATCATCGGCGCGCGGTAAACACCACTATCCAGAACGTGTGGCAAGCCGGAAGTTACGGATCGTTCTGACGGTAGTTCCGAGCGTCCGTCATCCAGCCGCGAATGGGTACGCGAACAGATTTCTGTGTAACGACGATGCAGCCGCTATTGTCTAGGCCAGCCTAGGCCACATGGTTCCAAGTGGCTCACCGGTGGCTCGGTCGGCCCGGAAGCGAGTGTGCTCGCGTTCGCCGTTCTAGGACTCACGACTTTCGCTTTTCATCGCATTTATCCAAATGTGCCAATGGCTGGCCCTGCGCCACCGGCTTCCGTCGGCCCTATACCGCCGATCGTCGGAAATGCCGGATAGCTCTCGCCTAGCGCCGAGTCAGGACTTCCGAGCGTATAAGCGATTGTCAGCGTGCCGTCCAGCCTCTCCCGTTCGTCCTTGGTGGTTTCCCCGAACGGGCAAATCCACGTTGTCCAGTGACGCGGAGGTAATGGCGCGGACGTCTAGACTGGATCAAATCTCATCAGCGGAACGCCGCTTGGTTCTCTGTCGCCCACTGGTCCATCGCAATCGGCTTGCGACCAAGAATGCGTTCGATGTTGTCTGTGATGTTTGCCAGCCGCCCTTCGCGAATTGCCCGCCATAGTGACACGTGAGCCTCAGTCTCTAGCGACGACGCGCCACTGGCTGCATATCGTTGGCGTGCTTCCTCATCGGAGATCGGTTGGAAAGTGAGCTGTCTACCAATTGCAGCTCCGAGCTTCACCGTCACTTCGGCGAAGCTCAGCGCCTCTGGTCCGGTGATCGGCAACGATTCTCCCTCATACTCGCCTGTCGTTAAGACCTTTGCCGCAACCGCGGCGATGTCGTCGGAGTGAATGAAAGCCCTCCTGCCGTCACCGGTAGAGGAACGAATCACGCCTTCGGTTTTGACGGATGGCGCCCAGGCAAGCAGATTCGACATGAATCCGGTGGGTTGTACGAAGGTGAACGGTATTCCGCTGGCCCGAATAGCTGCTTCACCTCGCTCATGCCACCGACCGATCGCGAGGCCTTGCTCCACGTCCATCGACGAAAGTTTGACGAGGTGCTTCACACCTCGAGCTTTGGCGACCTTCGCTGCACCCTGGTCTTGCACGGGGATCTGGGGACCCGTATTGACAAGGAAGAGCGCTGCAACTCCTTCAAGTGCGGCCCTCAGTGAGGTTGCGTCCGAGAGATCTCCAACGAAGACATCCACGCGATCACCGAAGCGCGATCGTGCCTTCTTTTCTTCACGCACGAAGACGCGCGGCCGATCACCGCACTGAAGTAAGCGCTCGACGACCCTGGACCCAACGTCTCCCGTCGCACCGGTAATGAGATAAGTCATTTTCGTCTCCTTGTGAGCACGCCCATGGAATATATGTAGGAATGCTCATAATCTCTAACAAGCGTACGAGGCGAGCACGGGCGTGTCTACTCGCGTTGATGAGACAGCATTTCAGCAAGCGGTTCGAAGAAATATGAGCGTGCGTAGATTTTTGCTCACATTTATTCTATGCTCGGTTTGATGACACCCAAGGCAGCGAGAACCTCCGTCCGGCGCCGGCCAAAGCAGCGCCGCGCGCGTCAGACGGTCGAGGCAGTGCTGGACGCGGTAGTACGGCTTCTGAAGCGCGACGGCTTCAAGGCCATCACAACCAACCGCATTGCTGAGGTTGCGGGGGTAAGTATCGGCTCTGTTTATCAGTATTTCCCCGATAAGCGGGCGATCTTTACAGCCTTGCACCAACGTCACATAGATCAGATCGATCGCATGGTTCAGACCAAGCTCGTCGAACACGCGGCCTCATCGATCGAGGAACTCGTGCGCGCCATGGTTGAGGCGATGGTCGAGGCCCATGCGATCGACCCGGAACTCTACGAGTTGCTGATGACGGAGGTTCCTCACAGGGCCGACGGAACGCGGGATTTCTCTGTGCGCCTTCACGGCGCGTTCCTACTTGCGATCTCTTCGAGAGCACACGAATTGAAGAAGCGTCGTGATCTCGACAAGGTCGTCTTCGTCGTGACACACATGGTAGAAGCGCTCTCCCACGGGGCGGTGCTTCGCCGGCCCGCTGGCATGTCGCTGAAAGATGCGAAAGAAGAAGTCGTACGAGCAATCTTGGCCTATCTGCGCGCGTGAGGCAGACCGGCCAGCGCCGCCGAGTGTAACCAACAACTACAGCAGCACCCGGCTCGTTTTGCGGATACCGTTCCGCCACAAGCGAAAGATGAAGTGCCCGAGAAAAGGAATAGAAAGCAGCACAAGAATAATCCGCACTTCCGTCCCGCCGATCGACGGGAGCCTACCGGACGCTCGAAAACGACTACCGGCGAGGCAGCCAGCGTCGCACCGAGCGACAATAGGTTTCGTAGGGCGTGCCAAAGGTAGCGCGGAGATGTGGCTCTTCGTAGAGGATGACAAAGAGGTGTGCGAGTAGAAGCCACGGCAGAGCGAAGAGCAGAATGGCGGGTGACTGTTCGAACAAGCCGAAGCCTGCGAGCACCAGGAAACCGCCGATATACATCGGATTGCGCACGAACTGGTACGGGCCCGCGGCTACGAACTTGCGCGGCGGGTCCACTGGCGCGGGCGTGCCTTCGCCGCGGGTGACGAACGTCGCAATGCAGGCGAAGGCGAGAGTTCCGCCGGCAGCCATCAGGGCAATGCCCAAAGCAGGCGTCCAGCCGGAAAAGGTGAAGCTAAGAGTCGTATCGTAGCGGCGGTGCAGGCTCAGTGCGACCCAACCCCACAGAAAAACGAATCCGGTGCTGAACAATATGGCGCGAAGCGCGATGAAGAGCGTTTTCATGGCTTGGGCTCTCAAGAAGCAAACAGCTACTTCGTCCAGTTGCTGTTGAGTTCATACTGGGCTTCTGATTGACAGTACTGGCGGGCCTAGCCGTTGGTTACACTTTTTCTTGTGCGGACTTCGGCTGGAATCGACTCGGTTAAGAGCGTGGGTTAACGGACATGCGGTTACCGTGTTTATCCTCCAGAAGTGTCCACGCGTCAGACTTAACGAAGGGCTGCTGGTCACTCGTCCGAAGGGCTACTCGTACCTCAGCGCGACCATGGGATCGACGCGCATCGCTCTGCGTGCAGGAATGTAGCAGGCCACGAGCGAAACGAACGAAAGTAAAAGGGTCACTCCGAGAAATGTGAGCGGGTCTACAGTACTCACGTTGAAGAGCAGGCTCGACATCAGACGCGTGAGTGCCACCGCTGCGGCGATTCCCAGAGCAACGCCGATCCCTACGAGTCGCAAACCCTCGGAAATTACGATCCCCAGGACGCTGCGCGGCTGCGCGCCCAGTGCCATACGAATGCCGATTTCGTGCCATCGCTGTGACACGCCGTACGACATCACTCCGTAGATCCCGACCGCCGCCAGTCCCAACGCCACAATGCCGAACACTCCAAGCAGCACGACGATCGACTTTCGCCAGGCAAGCGAGCTCTCGATGTAGTGCTTCAGGGGCTGCACCGCGTCTACCGCCTGGTTGGGATCCATCGCATGGAGTTCCTGCACTACGCTCTTGGCCATCGCCATCGGTTCCTGGCTGGTGCGAACCAGCAGCGTCAAGGCCGCGCTTGCCTCCTGCGAGTCGGCCAGGAAAACCTCGGTGCGCTGCGGCATGTCCGGCCCTTCTTCTTTCACATCGCCTACCACCCCCACCACCTCGCGGAACGGCGTCTTGTCCTGCGGAAAACCCTGCTTGATCCGCTTGCCCAGCGGATTCTCGTTCGGCCACCATTTTCGCGCCATCGTTTCGTTGATGATGACGACCGGAACAGAATCGGCCGTGTCGGTTTCGTTGAAATACCTCCCCGCGAGCAGCGGAACCTCCATGGTCCGGAAGACATTGGTGTCCGCAACATTGAACAGCGCGCTCGGCAAATCCGTTTGCGCCGGTACTGGATGCCCTTCGACGATATACACCGAGCTCCAGCAATCGCCCACAAAGGGCGTACACAGAATGGCCCCGGCCGATTTCACGCCCGGAATCTGTTGGATGCGCGTGATGGCTTCTTGAACGTAGTTGACGCGCGCCTCGCGCGTCGCGTACTTCACACCCGTCAGGTACACGTCCGCGGCCAGGACATGCTCCGGATTCGCGCCCAGCCTTACGTCAAGCACTCGAAGAATGCTGCGCACCATCAATCCCGAAGCGATTACCAGTACGATCGCTAGGGCCACTTCGGAAACCAACAGCATTGAGCGCAGCTGTTGCCGCGATCTCGTTGAGGTCACGCTGGCTACCGTCTCCTTCAGCGAGCCGCCCAGATCTAGGCGCAATGCATGGAACGCGGGCGCGAGACCGAAGAGGATGCCCGTAGCGATCGAAATGCCGAGTGTGAAAAGCAGTACGCGTACATCGATTTGCGTGTCGGCCAGTCGGGGAACGTCGGGCGGTGCAAAACGGAGCAGCGGCCCGATCGACCAGCTGGCCACGGCCAGCCCAAGTCCGCCGCCCGCAACGGAAAACATCAGACTTTCCGTCAACAACTGTCGGATCAATCGGCCTTTTGCCGCTCCCAGCGTGGCGCGAATCGCAAATTCCTTCTGCCGCGCCGCGGCTCGTGCCAGAAACAGGTTGGCGACGTTCGCGCAAGCGATCAATAGCACAAGCCCAACTGCGCCGAGCAACAGCAGAAGCGCCGCTCGCGTATCGTGGAAGAGATATTCGTCGAATGGCGTCACCGTGGCGGTCACACCGGCATTCGAGTTTGGATACTGCTTCTCGAGCGCGCTCATGATTCCCTTGAGTTCGCTCTGAGCCTGTGCCGCAGACGATCCCTTGCGGAGACGCGCGACGCATCGAATCCCTTCATGATTTTCGCGTATATCCATCCCGTTGGTGCGCGAAAAACGTCCGAGCGGGAGGTACAATTGCTCGCGTGGAAAGTATTTGAGCTCAGCGGGCAACACTCCAATCACGGTGTACCACGTGTTGTCGAGCACCATCGACTTGCCGACGACGTTCGGATCGCTTCTGAGATTGGCACGCCAGAAGCTCTCGGTCAGCAATACAACGGGCGCAGCGCCCGGCAGGTCCTCTTGGTCCGTGAATGTGCGGCCCATCCGTGGCGCAACGCTCAGCAGCGGGAAAAAAGCGGGCGACACTTGCGCGGCGCGGATGCGAAACGCCGGTCCGAGCCCCGTCAGTGTGAACGTGTCCTGGCGCGTCGCCGCCACGGCTTCAAACGCTTGAATGCGGCTGCGCCAGTCAATAAAATTCGGCCACGAAACGCCCATGGCCCCCTCGTTTTCTTGTTTTTCGTACACCGTTACAAGTCGTGCGGGATCGGGATAAGGCAAGCGTTTCACCAGCACCGAATCAACCACGCTGAAGATAGCGGTGTTCGCGCCGATGGCCAGCCCTAGCGTGAGCACGGCGATGGCGGTAAATCCAGGATTTCTCGCCAGCATGCGAAGGCCAAATCTGAGGTCTTGCCAGAGAGTAAGCAGCGGCGCCTCCTGGTGCTTTCCGAGGAACAGAGAAACGCAGCAAGAACGGTTCCAAGGATAACTTCTCTCAGTCTCGTTAAAGCAAAGAACTTAAGGCAAAGCCACACTCCAGCGAGCGTTCGTTTGCGCACGCCACTTTCCCATAATCGGACGGCGTCCGCGTGATGCCGCCCTATCCGCCAAGGTAGGCAGAGAATATAAAATAGGATCTGGGAAGTTCGGTCAGCACGGAATCCGACGATTCTCGGCGAATGGTCGACTGCCGGGAGTTGGAGCTCAACTCCAGATCTACGTTACGTCTTCGCGGCCATCCACCAGGTGCGATGAGGTCCTCGAGATCGCGACTCCCTGGGCAGTCATGCTTGCTTCTGTCCCCGAAAGCCCCAGCTTCGATGCACAAGAATATACGGGAGCGACCATGCGTATTTTTAAGCCCGCTTCTGACTCGCGCTTCTCGAATCGGGCGTCCTGGAACGCCTAAAGGCGAATGTAATGCGAAAGTACTTCGATCCTCGGGAATCTATCCTTAATATGTAGCCGCGGCTACCGTGTTGGGATATCGACAGGTGGGCACTCTGGTGATTCCGATGATCGGCTGCGGCCCGGAGTTAGCGGTTTGGGACAGCGAGCCGTCGATGACCCTTAGGGTGACTGTTCGGAGCGATGCGGCGCCGAAGACCTTGAAAGCGGCTAGGGGCGGTGCGAAAATGAAATCCCCTTCTGAGGAACCGTCGTCATCCATATTTGACTGCTGAGCCTCGCCTACTCCACGCCCGTCGGTAAGAACCTGGGCGTCCATTTTCCTTTCTAACTGCTGACCATGGAAGCACCAGGCTGCAATGGATGGTCTGCAAGGTGAGGCTGGATGCGCTCGTTGGGATTTTCGATCCGCATTGCTAGGGTGTGTTGCGCGCTGCTCTTCATTTTTGTGGGAAGGCCCGTTGCGAACTGCGGCCAGGCGAATCCACGCAACGCGATCCAAGGCTACGGCCACCAAGCATGGCAAGCGCCCGAAGGTCTCCCGCAGGATTCCGTGCAAACCATCCTGCAGACGCGTGATGGCTTTCTCTGGGTGGGAACAGAGAGGGGCCTGGCACGGTTCGATGGGCTCCGCTTCGATGTCTTCAAGAGCACGAACACCGGCGGAATCAAGATCAATTACATAGAAGTGCTGTTTGAAAGCCGCGATGCGACTTTGTGGATTGGCACCCGCGACAGCGGCCTTCTCGCGATGAAAAATGGCAAATTCGCTGCATATCCGATGGCGAATGTTCCCGGCGGGGAAGATGTCACGTCCATCCAGCAGGATCGGGATGGCAGCCTGTGGATCGGATTCAAAAGCGGCGGGCTTGGCCACCTGACAGACGGCAAGCTTACGGTGCTCACCACGAAGCAAGGTCTCTCGAGCAACTCCATTGAAGCCTTACTGTCAGCGGCCGACGGAACTTTGTGGGTGGCAACCGACGATGGCGGACTGGACCACTGGGACGGTCGACGCTTCACAGTCTTCGACACCAAGAACGGATTGCCAAGTGATTCGATCTCTTCGCTGTTCGAAGACGCAGATGGCGCTCTGTGGATCGGAACGAATCGCGGCCTGGCACGATTGAAATCGGGGAAATTCACGCTGTACACCACCAAGAATGGGCTTTCGAGCGCAGCAGTGCTATCGCTCCAGGGGGACCGGGACGGGAACTTGTGGATTGGCACGGACGGCGGCGGCCTCGACTGCCTGAAGAATGGCGCGATTAGAATTTTCAATTCAGAAATGGGTCTGACGAATAACGTCGTGTTGTCTATCGCCCAAGACGCCGAGGGTGGTATCTGGATCGGCACGGACGGCGGTGGCCTCGATCAACTCAGAAAGATCAGCTTCACTACTTATGGACGCGAGTCAGGGCTGAGCGACGACTATGTGCGGACAGTCATTGGTGACGGGGCCAGCGGCTTGTGGACAGGCACGAACGGAGGACTTAGCCACTGGAAAAACGGGGAATTTTCGAACTTCACAGCAGGAAACGGTCTGAAAAACAACGTGGTCCGGTCACTCTATTTGGACCATGAAAAAGCTCTGTGGATTGGGACAGATGGCAGTGGCGCGGGCCGTCTGAAGGATGGAAAGTTCACTTGGTTCGGCACTAAGAGCGGTTGGCCCTCGAACGTAATCATGGGTTTTGCGGAAGATGCTAACCATCATCTGTGGATTGGCACGATCAACGGCCTCGTGGAGCTTGATGGAAGCACCGAGCGGACGTATACGACGCGAGACGGTCTATCCAGCAACGTAATTTTGGATGTTGTGGCGACGCCCGATGGGTTCCTGTGGATCGGCACATCTCGCGGATTGACAAGATTGAGCGCTTCCAAATTCCTTGCCTACAACGCCAGTAATGGCCTTACCAACGAAGCGGTTGCGGCAGTCTATGAAGATTCGAAAGGCACGTTGTGGATCGGAACCGAGGGTGACGGTTTGTTTCGGTTGAAGAACGAAAGGTTCAGCCAATATACGACAAAGGATGGACTCGCCGACGATGTGATTCCCGAAATTATGGAAAGCGATGAAGGGGATCTATGGCTTTCAAGCAACCGCGGCATCTCCCGAATCAGCAAGGCGGAGCTGAACAGTTTCGCAGACGGGAAGATAACCAGAGTGCATGCGTATGAATATGGTGTTGCAAACGGGATGAAGAGCAGTATCTCCACCAGCGGAGGACGGCCTTCGGGCTGGAAGGCCCAAGATGGAAGCCTGTATTTTGCCACCATCAAGGGCCTTGCACGGGTTGATCCCGCGCATTTGCTTGTGAATCCTATGCCGCCGCCAGCGGTCATCGAAACCCTAGTGGCCAACGGGCGCTCCCTCGTTCCCGAGAACGGACTCAGCGTGCTGCCCGGAAAGGGCGACTTGGAGATTCATTTTGCCGGCCTTAGTTTCGATGAGCCAAAAAAGGTGCAGTTCCGGTATCAACTGTCTGGTTTCGATGCAGACTGGGTGGATGCCGGCACGCGCGCGGTGGCCTACTACACCAACATTCCACCGGGCGGTTACACCTTCCGCGTCATCGCCTGCAACAGAGACGGAGTTTGCGATCCCCAGGAAACGGCTTTGGCTTTTTCTCTCGAGCCGCATTTCTATCAAACCTATCTCTTCTACGCGCTCTGCGCCCTAGTCGCCGGGATTTGCGGATGGGGCATGTATCGCTGGCGCGTTCAGCGCATCAACGAGCGGACGTCGCAACTCTCGGTCTTGGTGGACCAGCGCACCGCGGAATTGCGAGGCGAGATCCTCCAGCGGGAACACACCGAAGTGGAACTGAAAAGAGCAAAACTAACCGCGGAAGCTGCCAGCGAAGCAAAGAGCACATTCCTGGCGACGATGAGCCACGAAATTCGAACGCCGATGAACGGGATTCTGGGGATGACGGAATTGGTGTTGGACACCGAACTTACCCCTGAGCAGCGCGAGCATCTCGGGCTCGTGCAGCTCTCCGCCGAGTCGCTGCTTGCCATCATCAACGATATTTTGGACTTCTCTAAAATTGAAGCCGGGAAACTGGAACTTGAATCCATCCCGTTCGATCTGCGCGAGAGTCTCGGCGAAACAATGCAGGCCGTTAGTTATCGAGCGCACCAAAAAGGGCTAGAACTCATCTACGAGGTCCAGCCGGATGTGCCGGAAGCGCTGCTGGGTGATCCCGGACGAATTCGTCAGATTCTCGTCAACCTGATTGGAAACGCGATCAAGTTCACGGATTTCGGGGAGATCTTTGTGGGCATTCGAGAGGAATCTCAGACGTCGAACAGCACTTCACTGCACTTTAGCGTGAAGGATACGGGAGTGGGTATACCGGTTGAAAAGCAGAAGACGATTTTTGAAGCCTTCTCTCAAGCAGATGGTTCGATGGCACGCAAGTACGGTGGCACCGGATTGGGCCTGACGATCTGTACACGACTGGCGAACCTGATGGGCGGGAACTGCTGGGTGGAAAGCCAAACCGGTCAAGGTAGCACGTTCCACTTCACGGTGAAGTTGGCCGCGCAGGACACCACGTGCGCTCGCCCTGCTTTTCTTCAACCGGAACAGCTGCGCGATGTTCATGCGCTGGTCGTCGATGACAACACAACAAATCGAGGAGTCTTGTACGGGATGCTGAGCCGTTGGGGGATGAAACCGACAGCGGTCGAGGGCGGCCAGGCAGCGCTGAAGGCTCTGGAGATGGCGAAGAGCTTCGGGCATCCGTTTCCCCTCATCGTGATCGATGGGCAAATGCCAGAGATGGACGGGTTTGCGCTGGCTGAGAGGATCCAGAAAGACCCGGAGTTGGTCGGAGCCACGATCATGATGCTGACGTCGGCCGGGCACCTGGGCGACGCGGCAAGGTGCCGGCAGCTAGGAATTTCCGCTTACCTGGTAAAACCCATTCGGCAGGGGGAGCTGTTGGACGCGATCTGCAGCGTATTGAATGAGGCGCCTAAGAAGACGAGCGTTCCCTTGGTTACCCGCCACAGGTTGCGAGAAATCAAAAACAGATTGCGGGTGCTATTGGCGGAGGACAACGCCGTAAATCAAATGCTCGCGGTCCGCCTGCTGGAGAAGCGCGGCTACACGGTAACCGTTGTCGTTAACGGCCGGGACGCACTTGCTGCATTCGAAAAGGACTCTTTCGATGTCATCTTGATGGACGTGCAGATGCCCGAGATGGACGGCTTCGAGGCCACCGCCGCGATTCGCCTGAGAGAAAAGTCGACCGGGAGTCACATCCCCATCATTGCTATGACTGCCCATTCCCTCGTGGGGGACCAGGATCGCTGCCTCGCCGCAGGCATGGACGGTTATGTTTCAAAGCCCATCAGAACGCACCAGTTGTTCGCGGTGATCGAAGGGTTTTTCGTGAAGGAGGCCGAAACGGATCCAAGCGGCAGGGGTGGAAAGGCCGAGGAAATCCCGCAAGAACAGCAACTACTCCGCGCGGAACCCCACACGAAGTCTTGACAATATGCCGGAGTACGGAGTTTCCAGGGGCGGGCACAATTGCTGATTCGAGAATCAACAGCACGAACTCGCGGAATCTGGTTCCGCCGGACCAGCAGGTGGCGTTCGGAGGGAACTTCACGCAAGCGACTGTGAATCTCCCCAATGGGAAGTCGTATGTGGTCCCGGAATTTGAGGCCATCGACGGATTAATCAGTTCAAATTTCAGCTCGATTGACGCAGTGGATAATTCGGGCAAATCCATCTATCACGGGATGCTGTTCTCGCTGAGGCACCAGTCGGCGCAATTCCAAGCCGCTGTGGCCTATACCTTTTCAAAGACCATCGACCAGGGAACAGGTTACATGAACCAATTCGACCAGGCGTCCCGACGCGGCCCGTCGCAACTAGACCAGACGCATCGGCTGGTGTTGAGTGGAGCGTGGTCACCGGAGCTGCGTGGATTGAAGGGATTTACATTTTCATCGGTCGGGACGATTGCGAGTGGCCGGCCCTATACGGGAGTCTTTGACACGCCGAACGTGAACTTTTCGATTGTGCCGGGAGAGGGATTCAATTCCTTTCGGGGCCCGGGTGTGCGGGACGTGGATGTGAGTGTGGCGAGGAGTCTCAAGCTGGATGAACGGCTCGCACTGAAGTTCCGGATTGAGGCGTTCGATGTGTTCAACCACGCGAACTTCCAGCGGGGCGCGGTGGACAATGTGCAGTTTACGACAAACGAACGATGCGCGCCGCAGCCCGACGGCAGCTGTTCCCCTTTGCCTATCTGGGATGCCCAACTGAACGACCATTTCGGAAAACCGCAGTTTGCGGCGCCAAAGTACGGGTCGCGCAACCTGCAGCTATCGGTGCGATTCAACTTCTAGGACACCGCACGGGAACTCGTACTTATCTAAACAAAAGGGCCAGGTAACGCCTGCGATTTCAAGAATTTTGGCACCCCTTTGAGGTATATTAGCCTCCGAAGAGCAGGGCCCAACAGGGTGCCGTATTGCGCCCCTGCCAGGATAGAGTGCGGTTGCTTGGAGCTTTCAGGTTCCAGCCCGTGAAATGCGCCGAATGGTTATGGTGTGCCAAAGTTCCGATCACGTTCGGGATGGGTCGCGGCATTCCATGGCGCGAGCGACCTTCATTAGGAACATTTGGATTTGACCTAAGGGTACGGCTCTGTCGAGAGGAGTTCTCTTCGAAGGTTAGAGGCCAAGCGCCAGGGAGTTCCGAAGTCTCGCGATTCTAGGGGTGTGAGTTTGGAGAAGTTAGGCAAGTACATAATCCTCGGTGAGCTAGGCCGTGGCGCCGGGGGGGTCGTGTACCGCGCACGCGATCCGATCATCAATCGCCTCGTTGCTCTGAAGACGATCACGACAGGTTTGGCAGAATTCCCCGATTTGCTCCAACGCTTTTACCAGGAGGCGCAGTCTGCCGGCGGCTTGCAGCACCCAAACATTGTCACTATCTACGATATGGGGGATGAACAAGGCGTTCCCTATATCGCCATGGAACTATTGGAAGGGGAGAGTTTAGATCAACTTATTGGCCGCCGGACGCCGCTGCCGGTTCCCCTGAAACTCACTTACGCCTTGCAAGCGTGTCGCGCGCTCGACTATGCCCATAAGCGCGGCATCATCCACCGCGACATCAAGCCGGATAATGTGATGCTCACGAAAGATGGCACGGTGAAAGTTGTCGACTTCGGGATCGCCCGTGTCCTCGAAACCTCCAAGACGCAGACCGGGATGCTGCTCGGTACTTTTGCTTATATGTCTCCGGAGCAATATCACGGCGAGCACGCTGATGCGCGCTCCGACATCTGGTCGTTCGGAGTCCTCCTGTACGAACTGTTGGCTTACCAAAGACCATTCAAGGGCCAGACGCCAGCAAGCCTGATGCTTGGTATTTGCCAACAGCAACCGCCGCCCTTGCTCACGGTAGCCCCCGAGTGCCCTCCCGCCCTCGAAAGGGTAATTGAGCGAGTCTTGCAGAAATCCCCAGACGAACGATATCAGTCCATGGAGGAACTCTTACTCGACCTGGACCCCATTTGCAAAAGCCTGCAGTCGGAGTCTGTCGTGGCCTTGGTTGTCCAGGCCCGCGAGTTGTCCGAACAGGGTGACTATTCGCTGTCGCGCGACCTCCTGCGTCAAGCTCTTCAGATTGATTCAACCAATACGCAGGCGCGGAATCTCTTGGATAAGGTTAATGCTGGGCTGCGACGCATCCTCATGCGGCCAAAATTGCAGCAGCAAGTCGAACGAGGCTTGGCCTTACTCGCCGAAGGGAAAACTCAGGAAGCAAGGGCAGAAGCCGAGATCGTCGTGCAATTGGATTCCAGCTTTGAACCTGGTCAGGCTCTGCTGAAGCAAGTCCAGCAGGAGATTAGCCGTGCCCGGCAAGTGGTGGAATGGATTGAGGCTGCCGAGCAACGCTTGGCACAGGGCATTTTGGAAGAAGCCGAGGATCTGCTCTGGAAAGTTCTAGAAGTTGAACCCGCCAACCCGCAGGCAAAGACGCTTCAGCTCCAGGTGAGCAATGAAAAGGCGGAGCGTCAAAAGCGGTTGCGACTCTTCGAGACCATGCAGCATGCCCGCAGCTTGTGGACACAACAGAATTACGCGGAATGCATTCAACTTCTGATCGAGCTTCGAAAGGAATTTCCCGACGAAAATGAGATCCCCCGGCTGCTGGAGACGGCTAGGGAGGATCAGGCAAACCAGCAAAGATCCGAAGGGCTGGCGGACGCTCGCAGCATGCTGGCAAGCCGGCGCTATGACGAGTGCAAGGCGCTTCTCGCTGCGCTTCAAAAGCAGTTCCCTGGAGACGATGAAATCCTCGAGCTGCAGAACAAAGTGCTCGACGATCAGAGAAAACAACGAAGGTCGCAATCTGTTGCGGAAGCTCGAAGCCTCCTGGCGGCAAGGCGC
>Ga0210398_10002785_pt1 | contig 16905 bp, 15 predicted proteins | sample IncBWC4OmetaG_FD_161047 | JGI IMG/M metagenome (GOLD analysis project Ga0210398, IMG submission 161047) | Forest soil microbial communities from Barre Woods Harvard Forest LTER site, Petersham, Massachusetts, United States - Inc-BW-C-4-O | ecosystem: Environmental > Terrestrial > Soil >... | reverse complement strand
GTGGTTGCACTATCCGGACGACCCGGTTGCCGTCGCGCGCCAGGACCAGTATTTATGGGGGCGGGACCTTCTCGTCGCTCCCGTACTTGAGATGGCCGCAGCCTCGCGTTCAGTTTATCTCCCTCGTGGAGACTGGTACGACTTCTGGACAGGCGAGCGTATAGAAGGACGCCGTGAGTTCAATCGTCCGGTTGATCTCGAGACGATGCCTCTGTTCGTACGTGCCGGAACAATCCTGCCCCTTGGCCCTGTCAAACAGCACACTGACGAGAAAACAGACCGACCTCTCTCGATCTCGATCTATCCCGGCGCCGACGCTTCGACCCTAGTCTATGAAGACGATGGCCGTTCCTTCAATTACCGCAATGGAGAATGGATGGGCATCCGCCTGCGTTGGAACGACGTACAACGCGTGCTGATGCTCAGTCTTGCACCGGGTTCGCGCATGCTGCCGCCCCTTCGAAGGAACATCGAAGTCAACCTTCTGCAATCGGAGAAGCGCATCGTGTTCGATGGAGGGCCGATCGAGGTGAGGTTCTAACCGACTCCAGTACAGGTCGACAGTTCTGGCGACCAAAATCAATTGGCATTGGGGCCCGGGTTTCAAGGGAGTTCCGAATCCCTCGAGGAGAGCCGGCAAGGGAAAACAGTCATTCAGATCGGATGTGTCGACTCGTCCTTGCCACTCCAACAGCGAACCCGTCTGTAGTAGGGAGCTTTTCGTCCTATGCCTTTTCTGCCACCGTCTTCGATCGCACTTGCGACAGAGTCAACATCAACTTGGTAACCGAAGCTGCCGGAAACGGGTAGTGTAGGGTTCGGCCCTTGACCTCAAAACCTTCGTTTGCGGGATCACAACATCCCGGTGGGCAAACGTATTGGGTGCGTGAATGTCGGAGTGGGTGTGCGTTGTTGCCGATCCCGACTTCAGCGCAGCGCCGCGCACGCCCGATCTCTGTTTCGCGGACTTGGCTTACATGAAGATTAACCACGGTCAGTGTCAGATCTTTTTCATGCAGCCAAGCCGATCCCCGGAGTTCCCATTCACTGCACTTTCCCCGACGCATTATAACAATCTGCTCCAAGCCCGTTTCCGGCCAACTTCCGAGTAGCCGACGATCCAGGATTGAAGAGCATCGCTCTAGCTTTGTGGCTTCATCGAGGGTTGACCTACGTTACTTCGGGCACCTGCCTTGGATTAGAAATCGTTTCAGTGCGAGTCGTACCCTTTAGAATCCACCTTTATGCTCGTGCCTTGACCGATGCTTCGCCATCTCGCCTTTCTTCTCGCGGTATTGATGCTTTTAGGATCGGCTGCTGAACCGCGGGAACAATCCAAGCAAGCACTCGCGGGTCACGTTGACCGCGTTGATCGCGCCTGGGCGGAAAAAACTCTAAAGAACCTTTCACTCGAAGAAAAGGTCGGGCAGCTCTTCATGATCCGCATGCGGGTGGAACTCCTGAATGGAAGCAGTCCCAGCTACTTCGAGCTCCGTAATAACATTCGCAAATATCATATCGGCGCGCTGGCCATGTCGGCGCCGCCGCAAGGTCGGGCCCGCGATATTCACCGTCGCTATGAGGTCGTTACGCTGCTCAACCAGCTGCAAGACGAATCGAAGTTGCCGCTTCTGGTCGCTGGAGATTTTGAGCGGGGTGTCTTGCCGTCGCATCTTTTCGGAACGACTGTATTTCCGCACGCGATGGCTTTTGGCGCTGCCGGGAACCTGGCTTACGCCGAGGAGTTCGGTCGCATCACGGCGCAGGAAAGCCGGGCTGTTGGCGTGCACTGGAACCTGTTTCCCGTCGCCGACGTAAATTCCAACCCGGCCAATCCCATCATCGGGACCCGTGCCTTCGGCGCGAATCCGGAGCAAGTGGGCAATCTGGTGGCGGCCTACATTCGCGGCGCGCGGGCGAACGGAATGCTGACGACGGCAAAGCACTTCCCCGGCCATGGAAATACCGCCACGGACTCACACGTGGGAGTACCGGTGGTGAACGACGATTTGGAACACCTGCGTGCGGTCGATCTGCCTCCGTTCCAAAAGGCGATCGGAGCGGGAGTCGATGCCGTGATGACTGCGCACGTGCGAGTGCTTGCGCTTGATCCCGACCCCGGCCGCGTGGCGACGACCTCGCCCGCGATCATGACCGGTCTGCTAAAGAACCAACTCGGTTTCAAGGGCATTGTAGTGACGGATGCCTTGGATATGGCCGGCCTGGTTGCTCTGTACGCAAAGAATCCCGGCCGCGTGGCCGTGGATGCGTTCAAGGCGGGAAGCGATGTGCTCACGGAGCCCTACAATCTAGATGCATGCTACCGGGCAATGCTGGACGCTGTCCGCTCGGGCGAGATCGGACAAGATCGGCTGGACGCATCCGTCCTCAAAATCCTGCAAGCCAAGGCCTCGCTAGGCCTCGAGAAAAGTCGCTTGGTGGATGTAGCAGCGATCCCCAGCCTGGTGGGCATTCCAGAGAGCATTGCGGCCGGTCAACGTATCTCCGATGCTGCCATTACTTTGGTGCGCGACAACGGCAAGGTGCTTCCGCTGAGAGACGGGCGATCCGACAAGAGACTGCGTCTCGTGTCTCAGGCCAAAGCTAAGCCTGGCCTGCTCGTGATTATTCTTTGCGACAACCGGCGTGCGGAGGACGGTCGCGTTCTGGAGCGTCAGATCCGGAAGCGGGCGCCAGATGCGAGAGTGGTCTACATAGATCCTCGCGTCGCCGCAGCCAGATCGGATGAAGTCTTGAATGCAACAGAACGCGCGCAGCAGGTCGTGGTTGCCGTGTACGTCGTCCCTTCTGCAGCGCGAACCAGGACGGTAGCCCGCGGCCAGAAGAATTCCGCGTCTCTGCCGGACTCCACAGCAAGGTTATTGTCCATGATTCTTGCCCAGGCAACCGGGAAAACTGCCGTTCTCGCCATGGGAACTCCGTACCTGACGGAGGACTTCCCCACAATCCAGAACTACATCTGCACATTCTCAAATGCGACGGTCTCGGAGATAAGTGCGGCGAAAGCACTTTTCGGGGAAATTCCGATCCCAGGTCATTTGCCGGTCAACCTTTCCAGCGCCTCCGTCCCACACGCGAGGACTGGGCACCCAGCACAAGTTGCGAACGTGGGACCGCCCTATTAGATTTCAAACCCACAAACTGCCTGGATGCGCAAGGCAATCACCTGTAGTAGGGCCGCGACTGGCGCCTTTGCTCCCGAATGACGACCCAACCGGAAGTTACGTTTTCACGCAGACTCCAACCGCGTTGCCCCGAAGTCCGCTTGTGCGAAGTCAGACGTTCCAATCTGGGCCCGCCGATTTCCGCCGGGATGGGTTGACCGACCACTGCAAAAGAACCTTGCCTTAAGTCAGAAGCGCTTATGGCCAATGCCCCGGGCAATGCCCCCCGAAGATCACGGTACCGGTTTGCTGAACGGCTTCCAAGCCTTCGCTCAGGAGATTGGCGTTGAAGAGGCGATCCTCTCTTTTAACCCAACCACTGCGGGTTTTGGTAGGTTCCGTCGAAGTTGTGCGTCGTCTTGTAGAGCTCGAATTCTCCCTTGCTGGCCGCAGAGGCGGTTCTGGCCAGCAATTGAGCGACCTCATCCTTGCCCATGGCTTTGAAGCTTCGGGCAGCCTCGAGAGCCTGCTCGAGAATGGCAGGCGATTCGCAGCCGGTGATGACCACGCTGGTTGGCAGGTTCATGGCATAGTGCAGACATTCGATAGCCGAGGCCGTTTTGCTCCGCAGGAGGACACTGTCGCCCATGGGCTTCATGCCGAGCACGCCGATGTCATGTTTAACCAGCACGGGGAGGACTTTCTTTTCGAAGCTGTCATAGTGTGCGTCCATGACGTTAAGCGGCATTTGCACCGCGTCAAACGTGAACTGGTGCGCAAAAGCTGTTTCGAGCATCTTCAGGTGAATGTCCGGACTCTTATGTCCGGTAAATCCGATGTAGCGGATTTTGCCTTGCTTTCTGGCCGAGAGCAGCGCTTCCATGCTGCCAGCATGGCCAAAGATTCGGGCGGGATCGGAGTCGCGAATTACTTCGTGGAATTGCAGAAGGTCAATGTGGTCGGTTCCGAGACGGCGAAGAGATTCGTCCAGTTGCTCGGCCGCCGCCTGCTTGGTTTGCCCATCGATTTTGGTCATGAGAAAGGCCTTTTGACGGTAACCGTCGCGCAGGGCTTTGCCCATTCGTTCTTCGCTCACTCCACCGTTGTAGTCCCAGCAGTTGTCCAGGAAGTTGATGCCGCTGTCGAGTGCCGTGCGTATAATGCGGATGCTTTGCTGTTCGTCCGATCCCCGGCCGATGTGATGACCGCCGAGCCCCACCAGAGAAACTTTCTCTCCCGAGCGCCCCAGCACGCGATGAGGGAAGGAATCGCTTGTTCCGCCGAACAGCTTTGCGCTCAGCGAAGTAACCACCGTGGTTGCTGCGGCTTGCTTGAGAAATTCTCTGCGCTCCATAAAACCATCCTGAAAGAAATTTTTACGCAACTCGTGCCCGGATCGGGTGCCGCATGAGCAAATATTTTTCCATCATGACCCAGGGAGTCCTGGTTTCGCGACCGCACCCAATTTATCGCTTTGCCTGACCGCTGATCCAGGAGTTTACCTCAGCCTCCAGTACGTCGAGCGGAAGTGCGCCATTGCCGAGCACTTCGTCATGGAAGTTGTGAATGTCGAACTTGTCGCCGAGTTGCCGCTGCGCCTCCGCGCGCAACTTGAGAATCTCCATTTGTCCCAATTTATAAGCCAAGGCTTGAGCAGGCCAGGCGATGTAACGGTCGACTTCGCTTTGGATGTTGGGCTCATCCATCGCGGTGTAGCGATGGAAGTATTCCACCATCTGCTCGCGTGACCAGTGCTTCTCATGCACTCCGGTGTCGATGACCAGGCGGATCGCCCGCCACATTTCGTTCTCCAGGCGTCCATAGTCGCTGTACGGGTCCTGATAGTGCCCAACTTCCTTTCCCAGGCGCTCTGCGTAGAGCGCCCAGCCCTCTACGTATGCGGTATAACCTGCATGGCGTCGAAACTCTGGCAGATTGCCCATCTCCTGCGCCAATGACAGCTGAAGATGGTGGCCGGGAATGCCCTCGTGGTAGGCGATGGCCTCAATGTTCAGCATCAAGCGGTGCTCAGGGTCCCACTCGTTGACGTTGATGTGACCGGGACGCGAACCATCCGCAGTGCCCCCCGAGTAATCCGCGGGCACCGCATTCTTAGAGCGCGAGGCTTCCATGGGAATAACCGTGAGCTTGCTCTTCGGAAGATGGCCGAAGAGCTTGGGCAAGTCCGGCTCCATGTTGTGCGCGTAATTCGTGTAAAGATCAAGGACCTGTTGGCCGGAAGCCGCATAGAAGCGTCGTTCGTTCTTAATGTGATCGTTGAGGCTCGCCAGGTCCTTGAATCCCAGCTTGTGCGCCACGGCGAGCATTTCGCTCTCGATTTCGTCGACCTGTTTGAGGCCGAGAGCGTGTATCTCCTCGGGCGTCAGGCGGGTGGTCGTGATGCGGCGAATGGCGAAGCCATAGCGTCGAGCTCCGTCGGGAAGGGACCAGACTCCCGGATCGGTGCGGCCGTGCGGTGCATATTCATCGCGAACGAAGTCTCGAAACCGCTGGTAGGCGGGCACGACTTGGTCCGCGACCGCCGCCAGAACGGCATCGCGCAGCCGCTTCTGGTCGGGCAAAGGTACGCTCGAAGGGAACACCTTCACCGGCGCGGCGAACGGACTCGTGTCGCCGGTCTTGCTTGCGATGTCGTTCGCTTCGGCCGTGACCTTTTCAAGAAGATAGCGCGGAGGCATCAAACCGTCGCGCATGCCTTGCCGCATATTCGCGATCACTTGATCGAACGCGCGCGGAATCTGGCCGAGGCGTGCCAGGTAGTTGTCGTAGTCGGCGACCGTATGGAAGGGGATCAGCACGACGAGGTCCGGCAGTTCTAGATGCAAGCCGCCCATCTGATTCACCGGCATCTCCCAACTTTTGAACTGCGCTCCCTCGATTTCCTGGTCGAGCTTGCGGATCATCAGCTCGCGGCTCAGCGCGTCTTGCCGCGAGAAGCCTGCTGGATCAATCGCTTCGAAGCGGGTTAAGAACGCACGTTTCTCGTCGATATCGGACTGGAAAAACTCGGCCGAGTTGTCACTCAAACGATCGTTGTAACGGTTGTCCCCCAGCATGGTCGCCAACTCAGGATTGGTACGCAACTCGTATTGCCATTCTTCGTCAAATAAGGAGAGAAGTTGCTGGCGTCGAGTTTCGAGGGAGGCTGGTGTCAATGCGCTGCTCTGATCGGAGACGGACTGAGAAAACGTCGCGGTCAAGGCGAATAAAGTAAAGCCAAGGCAAGCCAGGCGAAGCCGAACCAAGATCGTCATGAATTGTGCTTCTCCGCAAAGGGGTCTTGTTTCTACAAACCGCAAAGCTTCATCCCATAGCGATCAAAAAATAAGTAGAAGGAAAAGTAAACAGAGCTCTACGTGGTCTTGTTATCAACCTTCCAGTAGACTGCGTAGCGTTCGTGGATCACTTTGTAGAGAGGCACCACGGCGACCGCTTGAGATTGCCCCACGGCGTGGAAGGTCAGGGGTTCGTTGGCGTCGGGCTCAATCCAGGCCGTTGGCCGGCCGGCGTCGGCAACGATGTTCGGCACTTTCTTCTCATCACCCGGTTTGGGCTCGTAACCGCCGTAGCTCATCTCCTTGGCGACCGCCTCGAAGCGCCCGGCCAGCACCAGGGGGCCATACATGGCGGCCTGGATGGTCTGGTTGTCCGGCATGCTATCGATATGCAGACCCATCGGCAAACTGAGTTCAACCTGGTCTCCGGTTTTCCAGACACGGTTCAGGCTGAGATAGCTGCTCGGGCTGGCAAAGGCAGGCAGAACGGCGCCGTTGATTTTAACGCTACCCCCCTGAACCCAGTACGGAATCCGAAGCTTGATGGCAAGCGCGGCTGGGTTTTTGCTGGTAATCGTGATCGTGGTTCCTTGCTCCTCGGGAAATCGCGTCTCCTGCTTGACGCGCAGGCCCTTCTCCGGCCACTCCAAATGAGAGTCGATATAGAGATTCAGGTAAAGCGAATCGTCATCGTGGAAATAAATCGTATCCGCCAGTTTCGCGTACTCTTCCGATCCGGTTCCGGTGCAGCACCACAACGCGTCAAACGGCTTCCCGAAAGTCTTCCAATAGCCTGATGCGAGCGGCAGATAGTACATCATGGTCCCGTCTTCGGGGTTAATGGTGCCTAGACGGTGGTTGAACAGCGTGCGCTCGTAGTAGTCCATGTGGCGGGCATCGGGAGCCCAACCAAAGAGGTGTCGGGTGAGCTTCATCATGTTATAAGCACAGCAGCATTCCGTCGTATTGGTGCTGAGCTGGGTCGAGAGTATGCCGGGGTCGGTATTCCATGACTCGCCGTTGCTGGTGCCGCCAGTGCAATAGGAGCGTTCGCTCACCACTTCGTCCCAGAAGTATTCTGCGATGTCCTGATAGCGGCGGTCGCCGGTAAGTTCGTAATATCGGGCGGCGGCGATGACCTGCGGAATGTGGGTGTTGACGTGCAATCCTTTCAGTTCATCACGATGAGCGGCCAGCGGATCGAGGAACTGTTTCTTAGCGAAGCGCTCGGCGACTTCCAGGTAATATTCCTTGCCCGTGACCGCGTACAAATTGGCCAGCACTTCCCCCATTCCGCCAAATTCGGTGCCGAGGATGCGTTGCATGTGTTCATAACTGAGGGAGCCGGTATAACCCGCCGTCCAATCCGCCATTTTCTGAACCATGTCGAGCGCCTGCTCATTGCCGCAATAGAGACACATATCGAGAAGGCCGGCCATAATCTTGTGAATCGTATAGAAAGGAGCCCATACTCTCTGTCGTTCGCGAAGGCGGTCAAAGAATTCAACCGGGAATGCGCTGAGATAGCCACTCTTCAGCGCATTCTGGCAGTTGCCAAGTTCTCGGACGACGGTATTGGCATTGTTCTTGAGCTCTTCGTCGCCTGAGCTGGCATACATCAAGGCGCAGGCGGAGAGGTAGTGGCCTCCGGCATAGTGACCGCGAAGCTCGCAATCGGGTGCCTCCCAGCCTCCGAGTGGCTGTGCCGACGAAGGGATGCCGGCATTCATTCGGAAAGTATGTAAGAGGCGGTCCGGGGGAAGGGAATGCAGATATTGCCGGTCAGCCTCCATGGCAATCTTGCACGGACCTTCGCCCAGACGCACCTGTTTCATGGGGAACGGCCTCGCCTTCCACGAGACTTTCTCACGGCTGATGGACTTACCTGCTTTCTGAGTTGTGTCGACGACGGGATCCTGCGGGGGATCCGCCAGCGCAACTCTAGACATCAGAGTGGAACCCGCGACGGCTGCCATCGACGCTATAAAATCCCTGCGAGAGAAGTCTCGGAATCGGCTCATCAATTGTGTCCCCGGTCTGTTTTCGAGTCCCAGCTTGACGATGGATATTGTATACACTACGCTGAACTCTGGGTGAATTGCAAAATTGTCGACCGCTTCGAGCCCGCCTCCCGTCATTCGCCGCGCGTCGAAGAACACGGGATATACTGCGCTCTGCGCTCGCGTCGGATGTAGCCTTCATGCCTAGACTCCTTGGGATCTCCCTCGCTTTTGGCCTGTGTGGGTTTCTCCCGCTTTTGTCTTCTGCGCAGGTGCCGTCGAAAATCCCGGAGGCTTCGTCCTCAGCCGAACAGGGCATCAGCTTAGGGTCGAAGGGACGCTGCCGTGAGGCGTTGCCGCTTTTGAGGAAAGCGGCAGCCCATCTCACGGACAAACAGCAAAAATATCGCGCGGTCATGATGACGGCTCGATGCGCGATGAGTCTTGGCCAAACCGAAACCGCGGTAGAGGCCCTGCTTCTGCTCAACCGCGAATTTCCGCACGATCCTGACGTCCTCTACAGCACGACCCACTTTTACTCGGAACTCGCATCCCGGGCGGCGCAGGAGCTGGCGGCAACCGCGCCAACCTCGCATCAGGCGCAACAGCTCGAGGCAGAAGCCTTCGAGTCGCAGGAAAACTGGGACAAAGCCATCGCGCAATACCGTAAGATCCTCGACGGGGAGCCTAAGGCGTCAGGCATTCATTATCGTCTCGGGCGCATCTTGCTTTCGAAATCGCCCGCCGAAGCGGAGAATGCCAAGCTCGAGTTTGGGGAAGAGTTGAAGGTCGATCCTGAGAATGCTTCCGCCGAGTTCATGCTAGGCGAAATCGCTCGTCAAGCCGGCGAGTGGGACGTAGCCATCGGGCACTTTTCGCGCGCGGCGAAGCTCGATGAAGGATTTCAGGAGGCGTATCTGGCGCTGGGCATGTCTCTCGGCGCAGCCGGGAAATTTTCGGATGCAATCCCGCCTCTTGAAACCTATACAAAGATGCAGCCTGGAGATCCTGCCGGCCACTATCAATTGGCGACCGCTTACGCACGCACCGGGCATAAGCCGGAAGCGGAGCGGGAAATGGCGCTCGAACGGCAGGCGGCGGCGAAGAATCCGCAGGCTGCGCAGGCGCCCCGCTGATCGCAGCAGAGCTCAACAGGTGGAGGTTCAGTTGAATGGAGAAACGCCGAAGCGTTGGGAGGAGTCGGGCTTCTCGCCGTCGCTTCCTCCAGACGCTAGGCTGGACCGGAGTCGGTAGCGCGCTGTGCGGCGCGGGACTATTTCCTCCTTTTGCCGCAAACCTGCGGTCGGATAACCTCGCACCGGGCTTTGCCGAGATCCCTGCCTCTATCAGCGGCGTTTCGTGGGTTCATGTGAATGGGCGCTCTCCCATGGCTCATTTACCTGAGACCGTCGGAGCCGGCTGCGCATTCCTCGATTACGACAACGACGGTTGGATGGACATCTATTTGGTAAACAGCGGCCGCTGTGACTTCTACGAGCCGCCTCATCCGCTCAATAACGCGCTCTACCACAACAACCGCGACGGTACTTTCACCGACGTGACGCAAAAAGCGGGCGTGCCCGGCGACGCTTACGGCATGGGGGTCGCCGTCGGTGACTATGACGGCGACGGTTTCCCCGACGTTTACGTCACGCAGTATCCGCATAGCATTCTCTATCGCAACAACCGAGATGGAACCTTCACCGACGTCACCGCGAGAGCCGGAGTTGCCGCCCCTGGCTGGGCGACCAGCGCCCTCTGGTTTGATTACGACAACGACGGACGGCTCGATCTATTCGTCTGCCGATTTGTCGACTACAGCAAGGCGAAACTGAAATTCTGTGGCGATACCCTCACCGGAGAACGCTTCTACTGCATTCCCAGCATCTACGATCCGATGCCATGCTGGCTGTTTCGCAACAATGGTGACGGGACCTTCACCGACGTCAGCAAGGAATCCGGTATTTCGCAGCTTCTCGCGAAGGCCTGGGGAGCGGTGGCCGCGGACTTGAACAACGACGGACGGATGGATCTTTATGTCACGAATGACACGGTTCCCAACTTCTTGTTTGCCAACCGGGGCAAGGGGCGATTCGAAGAAATCGGAATGCTCTCCGGCGTGGGAGTCAATGCTTTCGGCAAACCGCGTTCCGGCATGGGAGTGGACGCGGCTGACTACGATCAAGATGGCTGGGTCGATCTGTTCGAGGCCAATGTGGATCACGAGATGTACTCGCTCTACCACAACGACCGGAACGAGGCCTTCAGCGATGTGGCCCTTTCCACCGGCATCGGAGCAACCACTCGCATGATGAGCGGCTGGGGGCTGAAGTTTTTCGATTACGATAACGATGGTGATCTTGATCTGCTTCTGTCGAATGGCCATCCCGATGATTCGGTCGACAAAAGAGTGGAGGGCGTGAAGTTCCTTGAACCCTTGATCCTCTTGCACAATACGGGCAAGGGATTCGAAAATGTGAGCCAGCAGAGCGGACCGATTTTTTCGAAGCCGCTGTCGGGCCGCGGGCTGGCCCTGGGCGATTTCGACAATGATGGGTCGGTGGATGTGCTCGTGACCCAGAACAATGCAGCACCGCTTCTTCTGCGCAACCAGCTTGGCCGGGGGAACCATTGGCTGGGCGTGCGTCTCGTGGGCAGGAAGGCAAACATCGATGCCATCGGAGCCAAGATTACCTATCAGTCAGGCGGTTTCGAGCGCCATCAATTCAAGGTAGGTGGAGGCAGTTATCTCTCCTCCCATGATCCGCGCATGGTCTTGGGATTGGGGAAGCGAACTAAGATCGACTGGCTGGAAATACAATGGCCGCAACCGAGCGGCAAAACAGAACGGATTCGAGAATTGCCCATCGATCGCTACATAACGATTGTCGAAGGCGAAGGCAAATGGAAGTAGCGAACGATTTCCGCGAAAAGCGTTCTCGAAGCAAGCGCAAGGAGCGGGGAGGTTCGTCACCAAGTAGGCGTGACATGGCTATCTTTGCGGCTGTGATCGCGCTAGCTCTGTTTCCATGTCCCGCGATCCGAGCCCAGATTGCTCCTGGAGGCGAACACCTCGCGGTTAGTCAGAGCCAATCAAGACCGCCGCAGGAGGGCGAGCCTGATGCCGCGTCCCAGCAGGAAGGCGAGGCAGAACTTCAAGCCGGGACTACCCTCACCCGAAAAGGCCTCTTCAAGGATGCGATTCCACACTTGCTCGCGGCGCGAGGCCGTGTCTCCGAAGAATACGCGGCGGATTTCAATCTCGCACTTTGCTATGTAGGGAGCAGCCAGTTCAAATTAGCGATCGATCTTTTGAACGGTTTGCGAAACCGAGGACACGACAGCGTAGACGTAGGGAACCTGCTGGCGCAAGCCTACATCGGCAACGCTCAACCGCGGGAGGCCATGGCGTCACTCGAAAGGGCCTCCCAGCTATCGCCACAAAATGAGAAGCTATACGTTTTCGTCGCCGACGCCTTCATGGACCACCAGGATTACAGTCTCGGACTCAAAGCCGTCGAAATCGGCTTAGTAAATCTGCCGAAATCGCCACGCCTTCACTACGAAAGGGCTCTGTTTCTCACTCAGATGGATGAGCTTGATCAAGCCAAACCGGACTTTGAGATGGCGAGCCAACTCGCAGCCGGAAGTGAGATCGGCTATTTAGCGGCGGCACGCGAGGAGTTGCTTGGGGGAGATATTGCTGAGGCGGTCGGGACCGCGCGCGAAGGCGTGAAAAAAGGTTATGAAAATCCCGCTTTGCTCACGCTTCTTGGCGAAGCGTTGATCCACTCCGGAGCCACTCCCGGCCAGCCTGACTTCGTCGAGGCCCAAACTGTTCTCGAGAAAGCGGTCGCGAAGCAGCCCGGCGATCCGACTTCGCAGCTTACGCTGGGTGGGCTCTACCTCATGGCTGGCCGGCTTGACGATGCGATCGCGCATCTGGAGATAGCGCGCCAGATCGAGCCCAGCAAGGCATCGGTTTACGCGAACCTCGCAAAGGCTTATCAGCGAGCCGGACAGCTGTCGCAGGCGCAGGTGGCGCTGGCTCGACTGGCGGAAATCAATCAGGGGCAAGCCGAGAAGATCAGATCCGCTCCGGGAGACCGCAAGGCGGCGTACTCAAATATAGAAGGGAAATGAGCAAGCTGAACGCTTCGGCTTATACTCGTATGAAAGCTGCGGAACGGCTCGTGCGGGCGGTCGTTGTTGCAACGTTTTTCGCGTTGTTACTGCACCTGAGGGTTGGGGTTTCCGTCTCGCTGTGGTTTCCCTGAGGATCGTGGGCGCTTGGGCACTGCTATACCCGCAGGGTGTCCTAGAATGGGCAAGACCGTCCACCGGAGTATTGATGTTGACGACCCATCGCTTTGGTGGGTTCCACGTCTAATAGGCGGATTCTTCGTGGCATTCGCTCTGTTGATCGCGCTGGTCGCTCTGCTGCGGTAGCTGCTCAAATGGTCAATGCAAACGCCTGGTCGCAACAGTTGGGGTTTAGCGAGATGGGATACCACCCGAAAGGGCGACGATCACGATGATCCAGAAGAATCCCAGTGGCAGGAGGTAGAACCAGCCAAAACGCGTTCTCGCGGCTTGGATAGCGAACCAATGAATCAGAACCAAAGGTCCCCAAAGGAGAACCTGCCCGATGAGAGTTTTTGGTTCATTCTTGAACCAGTAGAGAAACCAAACGAAAAGACCGATGGTGCTTGCACGTCCCCACCAGTTCGTATTTCGACTTGCAGATTCAAGATTCATCGCTGGTATTCAGACTGATGATGAAGGGAATCTCGATCCCCGGCCAATGACTTGAGTAACGAGACTGTTCAACAATCTCGATGGCACTCGTCGTCGACCCCAGCCGGGAGGGCTAATTAAGAGCAATCGCCTACTCTACAAAAGTCAGAAGGCTGGTTTAGACTACAGCCGACATGATTCCCGTTGGCTATATGGCAAAGCGTGTGCGCCCGAAACCGGATTGGCTTCAGGCGCCCCGGGTCATTGACATCTACTCCGTCAGCAATTGCCAATCGGAGAATTTCGCTGATTACATTCCCTACTGGAAGCACAACGGCTATTGGTTTTTCGACTCGCCGGAAATCATAAAGAACGTTGCAACGGAACACTCGATTCCGCTGGAGGGGACGTTGCTGTTTTACTACGAGGTGTATGAAATGGAGTTTGATGGCGAGAGTTGGTTCCCATTTTCACCAGAACCGCCATTCCCAACAAATGTGATTCCCCCATCTGACAAGCAATTCGAAGGCTTCGACGTGGTCAACTTCACGGCCAGAACTTCGCCGGAATGCTCAGGCCTTTCATGCAGTAGTATGGCCACAGACCTTCATACAAACGGCCATTGTCTCTTTGCCTCGTTCAATGAGGCCGAAAGGAACGTGAGCGAGGGCGGATTTAACGAGTCTGAGCCTGGCCCCTATAGAATCTTCTCGGTTTACACGGTTGACTGGCCTTCAGCTCATAACTGTTGATACATCGCAATCACACTCGTCTTCCCTTGCCTCTGAATATTTCTGGTGGGCCTTCTTGATCCGGACGGGTCAGGAACTCGCGCTCGCTTCGCGCCCATCGCCCCAGCACGAATCCGACCACGACAGACACTGACGCAATCACCCGAAGAACGGTGTCGAGCCTACCCGCTAAGTGCAGTTTTCCGCCCAGTACCATGAGAATGAAGCCAATGCCGACGAGGCTGAAAGCAACTCGAAACCGCGTTCTATTAGCCTGCCGCAAGTCAGCGTCGGTGACTTCCGCAATCCCACTCTGTCGTTTACTGCACCTTTCGAGCCAATCTGCCATACGGGTTATTGGAGCACGCGAACAATGGTGAAGCAAAGTGAAGCAAGAATTATGTCCGATTCGTCTCAGTTGCTGAAACTCTCTTGCACTCACCCACTGCTGGCCCCGAGCATAAAGCGTTTCACCAAGTTAGGCACTCACTCTGCCTGCCATCCGCACGAGTGCCAAAGCAAAGTTCGAATGACGGGCAGAGTCTCAAGCAGCTGGGCTGCTTCGCGTTGCAAGCTTGAATTCAAGCTACTTAACCGGAATCAGATCGAACCTGCCCGAGGACTCCTCGTAAAACAGGGCACCTTCTTTCTTATCTCCACCACTCCAGTGTTTGTGTCCTCCTGGTACTCGCAGGAAGTCACCCGGGCCAACGCGCTTCTCGCCCGCTTCGTCTTTGTATAGATAGGCACCTTTGATCCCGACAATCCAGACATCATTGGTGTGGGTGTGCATGCCCGAGTCGTACCCGGGCACGAATTTCGTGAATGTTCCGTGCGCACCGGCGCTGGCGTCCCCCCAAAGGGGCGCCGTGGAGACGCCTCCTTTACTGCCCTGCATTTCACTGAAATTCGTATGGCTCGCGGAAACGAAGGTGACCTGGTCACTTTGTGCTTGTCCCTGAAGCCGTCCAATGGACCAGGCCGCGACTATTCCCAGAGCGACTCCGACCGTCAACAATGATCGTTGCATCACGTTCTCCTTTTGTCGTAGTTTGCAGTTTGCTAAGGCAAACGGCATTCTACAAGAGGAGCAACGTCAGTTGGCGTTAAAGTGCGCCGTGAAAGGCGCTGGACTACAACGGGTGCAACTCCTGCCCGGGAACTGGTTCGCTCCACCCGGTAGAAGCAATCGAGACGGCGGCGTTTCCCCGTTTTCCGTTTACCGCTTCTATTTCAGCGGCGCGGTTGGCGTTTGCAACGACGACACTCGGGCCGGCGGCCGTGGAGGCGCGGAAGTGGGGCCGACGGTGCTGCGCTTTGCCCGCAGCTCTCCCTGGCGCTTCCCGCATCAAGCGAAAGAAGACGGTAGTGGGCTAAAGTGTGTTACCGCGTCCTAGGTGTCAATGCCTTGGCCGGAGGATGGGCCAGCAACACGGAATTAGCCGCCTACCAAGAAGGCCAAGAAGACCAAGAAGACGGCACAGTGTTGCCACCGGTCAGATAGGTGTAGAATGCCTGCCGCTTTGCTTTGCGGAATTGTAATTCTGCGAAGGATGCCGATTATCGAGCACGGAGGAAAACCAAATGAGAACCAGAAGCCATTCTCTCTTAATGCTGGGATTAGTGCTGGTATTCATGATTGCCGCGAAGGCAGCCAATGCGCCAACCTTGACCTTCAAATTCACCACCGTCAATGTGTCAGGAGCCATAGCCACTCTTCTCGGAGGAATCAACAACGCGGGCGTGATCGTCGGGGAGTACGAAGACAAGACAAAGGTCGTGCACTGCTTTAAGCGGGTCGGCAGTAAAGTGACCACGATTAATTACCCGAAGGCTGCTTCGGACGGCTGCCTCCACGTCAATTCCGCTGGTGCGATTGTGGGCTTCTGGGAGAATTCAGCCGGCATTTCGACAGGCTTTTTGTATCAGGACGGCGAATTTACCGATATCCCTGGTCCGCGCGGGGCAAAGTCTTCGGTCGCCTACGGTATCAACGACAGCGGACACATTGTCGGCTATTACACTGACTCCAAAGGCAAGTACCATGGTTTCCTGCTGAAGGGCACGACGTACACCATCCTGAACGTGCCCGGCGCCGCTTCCACGCTTGCCACCGGTATCAACAACGCAGGCGATATCGTTATGTACTATGGAATCGGGGCGCGAATCGCGTCAGCCCTATACAACGGGGAGAGCTACAAGACCATCAACGTGCCCCTCGCAGCAAACTCGTTGGCCAGGGACATCAACAGCACAGGCGATATAGTCTATGAAATTTTGAATTCCAGCTTCGCACACGAGGAGGGTGTGCTGTTCCATGGAGGCGAGTATTATACGGTTGACTTTCCCAACAGCGCGACCACCAGCGGCTTCGGAATCAACGACCTTAGCGTTTTGGTGGGCTTATACCAAACCACGACGGGTGGTCCCGATCAGGGTCTCAAGGCGACATACTAAGCGCAAAACCGATCAGCCGGCCTCCGACAAGCGTCGATGGAGGCGGTTGTGCGTCCTCCAGCCGGTTACGGAAATTCAAGCTAGTGAGTCCAGTGGTTGTGATTGAGCTGGTAATCGTGGAGCCGGTTGACGTCCTCGTTCAGCACATCCCGATCGCGAGGAGACAACCGTTGGTCGTTAGCCGACTTTTTGAGGGAATCAATAACGTCATTCAGAAGACCGTTGTCGAAACGGCTTTGATCGAGGTCGGCTTGCATTTTGGCGAGCTCCTCCTTGGTCCTCCCAAGACGCGCATTTTCTTTCTCGCTGGCGTTTCGAGCACTCCAGATATGGTCAAGATCTTGCCTGACATAAGAGAACACATGGGGCCGCCATTGGTCGCCATGGAAGCGCTCATCCCGATCGTGATACCAGTCCTGCGCAAAAGCAATCGATGTTACCGATGCCAGAATCAACATCGCTGTCATCCTCTGTTTCATCTTTACTCCGTGCGCCGGTTAAACCGGCAAGGTGTAGTGAATGAAAGTTTCATACGTTGAAGATTTAGCGAATCACAACG
>Ga0210398_10002784_pt1 | contig 16909 bp, 11 predicted proteins | sample IncBWC4OmetaG_FD_161047 | JGI IMG/M metagenome (GOLD analysis project Ga0210398, IMG submission 161047) | Forest soil microbial communities from Barre Woods Harvard Forest LTER site, Petersham, Massachusetts, United States - Inc-BW-C-4-O | ecosystem: Environmental > Terrestrial > Soil >... | reverse complement strand
TGGTAGCGCACCACGTAGGAAAATGGCGCGCGCAGCGGCCCCGGATTTGGCGCGCCGGCGACTGGAAAGAAGTGCCGCTCGAAACCCGTGCCGGTGGCGGCAACGGGCATTCCGGCAAGGCTTTGCTTGAACCGCGGGTCGGACAGGCCGGCTTGCAGTTTTTCCTTGGTGGGAAATTGCAGCATGGCCATGAGCAACGGCCCGGGGCCGTCGTCATTGAACGGATCGTGGGTGCCGCCGCGCACCGGCGCGTATAGATCGACCGCGGACAATCCGGGCATCGCCGTCCAGGCCGACGCGGCGTGCCGCTCCGCCCAGTCATGCACCGCCTGCTCATGCGCGCGATCGCCGCTGCAGGCGATCTCATAGACATAGTCCGCCACAATTGTCCTCGATCTTGGCGCGCCCGCTCCCGGGGCATAGGCGTATATTGGCGCAGGCAACGTCCGCTGTCAGGGGCCGAATGAAAATCTCTGTCGCAACAAAGTGATCGTCGCGTTGGACTTTGGTCCGGTATCGGACGCCGGAATGTGGCCTACTATCCGATCGCAGTGGAGACCTGTTCATACGATCTCCGGTCCGGGAGGAAACAAATGAAATATCGCCTGATGCTTTGCGGCGGCCTGCTGACGACCGCCGTTTTGCTGAGCTTCCCCCATGCAAGCTCGGCGCTGCCCGCGGCACCGTCCGCGCTGCTGCCGGCGGCGCATAGCTCGGATTTGATTATCGTCCGTGGCGGTGGTGGCCGCGGCGGCGGCGGTGGCGGTGGCGGTGGCGGCCACGCGCGCGGTGGCGGTGGCGGCGGCATGGCCCATGCGCGAGGCGGTGGCGGCGGCGCGGCTCATGTACGAGCCGGTGGTGGCGGCGGCGCGGCCCATGTGCGAACCGGCGGTGGCAACGTGAACCGCAATACCAACGTCAATCGCAATGTGAACCGCAACGTCAATCGCAACGTGAATGTGCACGGCCGCGTCGGCGCCGGCGTGGTGCGTCCCTGGGTGCGACGGCCGTATTTCGGCACCATCGTCGGCGGCGTCGCGCTCGGCGCCTTGATTGCCGCGACCGTCGTTCCGGTGACTCCGGCGGACGGCCTGTGCTGGTACTGGGTAGACCCATCGCAGATCCAAGGCTACTGGGACTATTGTCAATAAGCCGTCAGGCTGGCGGCCGCGCATCGGCCGCCAGTCGACCTCAATGTTGGCGGCGGCGGGCGTCTACCCTATCGCCTTGACGACCGCCTCGATCAACGCATTTGACGGAAACGGCTTGATCAAAAGTGCAATGCCGCCGACGGCTGCAACTTTGCTCCTGACCCATTCCTCGTCGAATGCGGTTATGAATATGGTCGGATACTTGTAACCGTCCGCCTTCAGTTGATGCACCAATTCGACGCCGGAAATGTCACCGAGCCGAATGTCGGTGACGAGGCAGCTGGCTTGGCTGGTCGACGCGGCAATGAGGAAGGCTTCCGCTGAATCGAAGGTCTCCGTGCCATATCCGAATGCCGATAGCAGAGCCGCCGTAGATTCTCGCATGTCGGGATCGTCATCGACGACCGCCACGATTTTTTTCGGCAATGAAGGCACGAAGTCTCCGAAAACTTTGCGATTGCTTGGCTCGTCCGCCCTGCTGCTTCGGTCGACGCAATGTGCCGGCTCGGCGCCTTTTGCGACGGCAGTAGCGGCTTGATATGCGCGACTTCCGCTGGCGTCTTGCTATAATCTGCCAAATCCATGTCCGCCCATGCCAATGCGGGCTGGGGGCTGGAGACGATCGATCGCCGGCTGACGGAACGGTGAAGGTGACGTCGTGCATGACCCGGAGGCCACGCATCCCGACGCGCTCCCGACGGCCAGCGGCGCCATAACGCGGCTCGCCTACGCCCATGCAAAACAGTCAGGCGTGGAGGTCGAACCGATTTTGAAAAAAGCGCACTTGACCCTTCACGACATTGAAAATGCCGACGCGCGGCTCAAGGTCCGCGACCAAATCCGGTTTCTCAATCTCGTTGCTGCCGCCCTCCAGGACGATTTTTTCGGATTTCGCCTTGCCCAGCCGGCCGATCTTCGCGAGATGGGCGGGCTCTATTATGTCGCGGCGTCATCGGACGTCATGGGCGATGCGTTCAAGCGTAGCGCGCGCTACAGCTCGATCGTCAACGAAGGTGTTTCCCTCAAATATATCGAGAACGGCGACGTCGCCGTAGCGATCGACTATGTCGGCGTCAGCCGTCACTTGGATCGGCATCAGATGGAATTTCTGATGACGACGCTGGTCCGCCTGTGCCGGCAGCTGACCGGCCTTCGCCTGGTGCCGAGCCGCGTGCGATTCACCCACCATCGGGAAAGCACGTCTCCGGAATTTGCGGAATATTTCGGCAACGACGTCGAATTCGGCGCGGCGACCGACGAAGTCGTGTTCGCGACCGCCGTCAAGACCATGCCCGTCGTCAGCGCCGATCCCTACCTGAGCAAGCTATTGATTTCATATTTCGACGACGCGCTGTCGCGCCGGCCGGCCAACCGCAGCTCGTTCCGGTCGAGCGTCGAGAACACGATCGTGCCGTTATTGCCCCACGGCAAAGGCCGCGCCGGCGAAATCGCGCCGCGGCTGGGATTGAGCCAACGGACATTTGCGCGGCGGCTGTCGTTGGAGGGCCACACTTTTTCCGAGATTTTGGAAAAGCTGAGGTCCGATCTCGCCGAGCGCTACTTGACCGACGAAAGCCTGTCGATTTCCAAGATCGCGTGGCTGCTCGGCTATCAAGAGGTCAGCGCGTTCACCCACGCGTTCAAGCGATGGACCGGCCGGACACCGCGCGAGGCGCGCGCTCAAATCTCTGCCGAGCGCCCACCGGCCAAGCGTTCGGTATAGCGGCACGCCAGATTCGACCGCCCGGCGGGCTACGCGGTGCCGTCGTGCAACTGCTTGGCGCGCAAAACGAGATCGTCGGCGGCGGCCTCGGCGTCTTCGAGATCATCGCAACGGCAGCTGTCGAGCGACGACCGGGTCGCGTGGCAATACAGCTCCAGCCAGAAAAGGCAGTCCGCGCTCGATCTGCCTCGCGAAAAATCGATCAACCGCACTTCATAGTCGCCGTAGCGTTTGAGCGTGACGGTCTTCGAGCCATCGCCGCTTTGCGGCATCAGCGCGAGACCCACATAGGCATTGCTGAGATGCCCCAAAGATCCGTTTCTCTTGGTCAAAGGCGTACCTGACAATTGCATCATGGGAGCTATTCCGATGTTCGCGGCCGGGGCTGCGCGATGCTCGCCCGCCGAAGGTCAAGGCCGCCATGGTGTCCCGGCCGGTCGGCAATACGCCGTCAGCGGCGGGCCGGCCTTAGTGCCACGCGGCCGCGCACGCGTCTTGCTGATTTCTGCCAAACCTTTGTTGATTGCACCGCAACCGCTCCTGGGGTGAGTGGAGGTCGGCCAGCGCCACGGTTGGAAGCGGAATTGACCTATGCACACACGGCCAGGCAAGAGACGGCCTGCCGGCGTGAACGCTCAAATACCCGCCCCCAATCTCCTGTGAATGCCGCAGCCGCCGGGAGTACTTTGCGTTAGGCGCATGGTATGTTTTTGTGCGAATCAGTTTCTGCTGCGTTTTCGAACTTTCAACACAGGAGCTCCCTCATGGCTAAGAAGACAAAGAAAAAGAAAGCGAAGAAGAAGAAGTAATCTTGTGCTTGGGCGTCGCAACTTGCGACGCACGAGATCGGCGGCTGGACATGTCCAGCCGCCTTTTGCTTGCGCGATATGCAATTTGACGGCCATCTCGGATCCAGCCGGGTTTTTTTGGCCCTGATTCGCCTGATTTCCGCTTCGTCCTCGGCGCCGATAACCGGCGGCGGATGGCAGCGCCGTCCGGCACGCCTCGTGTCATTGCGCTCCTCGCGCCGGCGGCATCCATGTCATAAACTCCCCTCGCCGAGCCGCAGACGGGAGACGCTTTGGTGGAATTGGCGCGCGTGAGCCTGGAGGACAAATACACCCTCCAATCCGGACGGATTTATCTCACGGGGATACAGGCGCTGGTGCGCCTGCCGCTCATGCAGCGCGCACGCGACCGCGCCGCAGGCCGCAACACCGCGGGCTTCATTTCCGGCTATCGCGGCTCGCCGCTCGGCACCTACGACAACGCGCTGTGGCAGGCCAAGGCGCTGCTCGAGGGCAACGACATCCGCTTCCAGCCCGGGCTGAACGAAGATCTCGCCGCCACCGCGGTGTGGGGTAGCCAGCAGGTCGGCCTGTTTCCAGGCAGCAAGGTCGATGGCGTGTTCGGCATCTGGTACGGCAAGGGCCCCGGCGTCGACCGCTCGCTCGACGTGCTGCGCCACGCCAATTGGGCCGGCACCGCGACCCACGGCGGCGTGCTCGCCATCGCTGGCGACGATCATGGCGCGCAAAGCACCACCACCGCCTATCAGTGCGAGCAGGCGTTCGAGGCGGCGATGATGCCGATCCTCAATCCGGCGACGATCCAGGATTATCTCGATCTCGGGTTGTTCGGTTTTGCGCTGTCGCGGTTTTCCGGCTGCTGGGTGGCGTTCAAGGCGGCGAGCGAAGCGGTCGACAGCTCCGCTTCGGTCTACGTCGATCCGCAGCGCGTCACGGTGACGATCCCTGGCGATTTCGCCATGCCGCCGGGCGGGCTGCACATTCGCTGGCCGCGCGGCGGCATGGATTGGGCGGTCGAGCAGGAACGCCGCCTGCACGGCCCAAAGCTCGCCGCGGCGCAGGCCTTTGCGCGCGCCAATCACCTCGACCGCGTGGTGATCGATGCGCCGCAACCGCGGCTGGGCATCGTCACCACCGGCAAGGCCTATCTGGATGTTCGGCAGGCGCTCGCCGAGCTCGGCATCACCGAAGGGCGCGCCGCCGAACTCGGCATCCGCGTCTATAAGGTCGCACTGGCCTGGCCGCTGGAGCCGCAGGGCGCGCTGGCCTTCGCGCAAGGCGTCAAAGACATCCTGGTCGTCGAAGAGAAACGCGGCTTCGTCGAAAACCAGCTGGTAAAGCTCTTCTATAATGTCGAGGCGGCGCGGCGGCCGAGCATCGTCGGCAAGACCGACGAGACGGGCGCGATCCTCCTGCCGAGCACCGGCGAGCTGACACCCACCATGGTGGCGCGCGCCATTGTCGCGCGCTTGAAGCGGCTCGGCGACACGTCGCCATTCGACGAGCGCCTGGCACGGCTCGAAGCCTTCGAACGGCCGGCGCCGCCGGTGTCAAATATCCAGCGCACGCCCTTCTTCTGCTCGGGCTGTCCGCACAACACCTCGACGCGGGTACCGGAAGGCAGCCGCGCCATGGCCGGCATCGGCTGCCACAGCATGGCGCTGTTCATGCCCGACCGCCATACCGCGACGCTGACCCACATGGGCGGCGAAGGCGTCAATTGGATCGGGCAAGCGCCGTTCACCGCCGAGCGCCACGTTTTCCAGAATCTCGGCGACGGCACTTATGCGCATAGCGGGCTGATGGCGATCCGCGCCGCCGCGGCTGCCGGCGTCAGTATCACCTACAAGATCCTCTATAACGACGCGGTCGCCATGACCGGCGGCCAGCCGGTGGAAGGCGCGATGACCGTGCCGCAGATCGCGCAACAGGTGCTGGCCGAAGGCGCGCGCCGCGTCGTCGTCGTGGCCGACGAGCCGGGCAAATACCCCAAGCATGCCGGCTTCCCGGCGAGCGTCGCCATCCGCCATCGCGACGATCTCGATGCCGTGCAGCGCGAGCTGCGCGAAGTCGCAGGCCTCACGGTGCTGATCTACGACCAGACCTGCGCGGCGGAAAAGCGACGCCGCCGCAAGCGCGGCAAATTTCCCGACCCGCCCGAACGCGTCTTCATCAACGACGCCGTGTGCGAAGGCTGCGGCGACTGCTCGGACAAATCGAACTGTATCGCGGTCGTGCCGGTCGAGACCGCGCTCGGCCGCAAGCGCCGCATCGACCAGTCGAACTGCAACAAGGATTTTTCCTGCCTCAAGGGCTTTTGCCCAAGCTTTGTCACCGTGCGCGGCGCCACCCCGCGCAAGCTCGGCGGCCTTGCGGCGAACGACAGCCTGTTTGCCAATTTGCCGGAGCCGAAACCGGCGCCGCTGGAGCGGCCCTACGGCATCCTGGTCACCGGCGTCGGCGGCACCGGCGTCGTCACGCTGGGCGCGCTCCTTGGCATGGCGGCGCATCTCGAAGGCAAAGGCTGCACCGTGCTCGACATCAGCGGGCTTGCGCAAAAGAACGGCGCGGTGATGAGCCATGTGCGGCTCGCGCCAAAACCGGAACACCTTCACGCGGTGCGCGTCGCCTCGGGCGGCGCCGATGTGCTGCTCGCCTGCGATCCGGTGGTCGCCGCAAGCCCAGCCGCGCTGTCGCGCCTCCAGGCCGGCGCCACCAAGGCCATCATCAACAGCCACGCGCAACCGACCGCCGCCTTCATCTTCAAGCCGGACATCGATTTCGAGACCGCCAAGATGCTCCAGGCGATCAAAACGGCGGCGGGCGACGGCAGGGCCGACAGCATCGACGCCACGGGGCTCGCCGCAGCGTTGATGGGCGATTCCATCGCCGCCAATCTGTTCATGCTCGGCTATGCGTTCCAGAAAGGTCTTTTGCCGCTCACGCTTGCGGCCATCGCGCGCGCCATCGAGCTCAACGGCGTCGCGGTCGACGCCAACAAACGCAGTTTTGGCTTCGGCCGCCTCGCCGCCCACGACCGCACCCAAGTCGGGGCGCTGGCGCGCAGCGCATTGCGCGACGATGCGGCGCCGGAACCGCAGGGCGTCGACGCGTTGGTCGAACACCGCGCTGCTTTTCTTAAAAGCTACCAAAACTCAGCTTACGCGGAGCGCTATCGCGACGCGGTGCGGACCGTTCGCATCGCCGAGGCAAAGCTCGCCCGCGGCTTTTCCGGCCTGGCCGAAGCGACAGCGCGCAACCTGTTCACGCTGATGGCCTACAAGGACGAATACGAAGTGGCGCGGCTTTATACCGACGGCACTTTTTTGAAGAAGCTACAGCGCCAGTTCGATGGCGATTTCACGCTGGACTATCATCTGGCGCCGCCGCTCTTGGCACGGCGCGACCCGACAACCGGCGAGCCGAAGAAACGCGCCTTCGGCCCCTGGATGCGCCACGTCTTCAAGCTTTTGGCGTGGCTACGCCCATTGCGCGGCACGGCGCTCGACGTTTTCGGCTATACCCAGGAACGCCGTATGGAGCGACGCTTGATCGCCGACTATGAGGCGATTCTTCACGAGCTTTCGACGTCGCTCAATCCCGACAACCATGCGCTCGCCATCGAAATCGCATCGCTGCCGGCGAAGATGCGCGGTTTTGGCCACATCAAGGCGCGCAACGTCGAAAGCGCCAAGGCCTGCGAGGCCGAGCTGCTGGCGCTGCTGCGTGGCAAAGATAGTCAGGTATCGGCGGCTTGATCGGGGCGGCCGTCCGACATTTCAGGCGAAAGCGGCGGCGCCGCGCTGGCGGCATAAGCCTCCGCCATGGCTGGCGCCAACGTGTAGCTCCAGGTGCGATTGCACGGACGGCACACGAACGTCGTGCGCCGCATTGCGGGAGATTTCGGGTGCGGCACCGAAGTGACATAGATCAGCGCCTCCCTGCACTTGGGGCACAGCGCCGTTAAATCCTGGTCTTCGGGCATGGCGCGATCCGGCGATATCGCCGCCAATCCTAGTTTCAAAGGTTAAACTTTTCGAAAAGCCACGATAAACGCCGGCCGCATGCCGATAAGTTCACGCCTAGTCGACGCTTCGCGCCAGCGGCGGCCACGCCGCCTCAGGCTCGTCCGGCGGCACCGACGACAGCAACGCGCGCGTATGGGCGTGCTGCGGATCGGCAAAAACCTTCTCGACAGCGCCCTCTTCGACGATCTCGCCGCCGTACATCACCAGCACGCGGCTGCACAGGTGGCGCACCACGGAGAGATCATGGGAGATGAACAGCATGGCGAAGCCGAGCTCGGCGCGCAGCCGCGCCAACAGGTTGAGAAGCTGCGCCTGAATCGAGACATCGAGGCCGGAGACGATCTCATCGGCGACCAAAATTTTCGGCAAGGTGCACAGCGCGCGCGCGATGTTGATGCGCTGGCGCTGGCCGCCGGACAATTGCCCGGGCAGCCGGGCGGCGAAATCAGCCGATAGGCCGACCTCGGCAAGCAGTTCCTTGGTCCGCGCCAAACGCTCGTCCCAGCTTGAGTGCCGGCTGCCGGCTTCCATCGCTTGGGTCACGATGCTCGCCACGCGCCGCCGCGGATTGAGCGCCGATTGCGGGTCCTGGAACACCATCTGCAGACTGGCCGCGCGCCGCGCCCGGTTGCGCAGCGATGGCTCGGTCAAATCCTCGCCATTGAGCAGGATTTTTCCGGCCGTCGGCTGCTCCAATCCGACCAGCAATTTGGCGATGGTGCTCTTGCCGCTGCCGCTCTCGCCGACCAGGGCGACGAATTCGTTTTCGGCGATGCTGAATGTTGCCTGCTTCACCGCCACAACATGGCGCGCGGCGGCAAACAATCCGCCACCGACCGCATAACGCTTTTGCAAAGCTTCGACTTGCAGCAGCGGCCGCTCGGCGGCGCCCGTCGTGACGCTATCGCCGGCCATCGCCGCGATCGTCCGCGTCGCCGCGGCGCGAATGCACGCAGCGTGATGATCGGCGGCCACGGCAATGTTCGGTGGCTCGTCGCGGCGGCACTCTTCGGTGACAAGAGGACAGCGCGGCGCGAAATGACACCCGGACAGGTTTTTGAGCTGGCGCAAGCTCGGCATCTGGTCCGGCATGACGTATAGCGCGCGCCGCTCCGCGCGCAGCGACGGATTGGCGAGTTGCAGACAGCGCGTATAGGGATGCGCCGGCGTCGACAGCACGGCGCGCGCCGGCCCGCTCTCGACCGCGCGGCCGGCATACATCACGGTGACCTGGTCGCACAGCTGTGCGGCCAGCCGCAGGTCGTGGGTGATGAAAATGACCGCGGTGCCGTGCGCGCGCTGCATGTCGGCGATCAGTTTCAGGATCGGCGGATGCATGGTCACATCGAGCGCGGTGGTCGGCTCGTCGGCGATGACCAGGCGCGGATCGCTGGAAAACGCCAAGGCGATCAGCACGCGCTGGCACATGCCGCCGGACAATTGATGCGGATATTGCGTCATTAGCTCCGCCGCGCGCGGCAGTCTTGCCGCCGTCAGCATGGCGACCGCGCGGTCGCGGCGCGTGCCGCGGCTGCGCTCGCCGAGCCGCGCCAAATGCTCGTCGAATTGCGCGCCGATGGTGCGCACCGGATTGAGCGAGGTCATCGGCGCCTGCGGGATGAAGGCGATGGCACGGCCAAGCAGCGCGCGTCGCGCGCCCGGCGCCATGCGCGCGAGGTCATCGCCTTCGAACAGCAGCGACCCGGACGTGATTTCGAAACCGGCCGGCAAGAGCTGCGTGATGGCGCGGCCGACCATGGATTTGCCGGCGCCGGACTCGCCCACCAGCCCGAGGATTTTTCCCGCCGGCAGGTCGAACGACAGCGCGCGGATCGCCGGCACCATAGCGCCGTCGATGCGGGCACTCACCACAAGATCCTTTGCTTGCAGCGCCAGCTTGCTCATCGCCCGGTTTCCGCAAGCCGCACGTCGAGGGTGCGGCGCAGTCCATCGCCCAGGAGATTGAATGCGGTGACGGTGAGGAAAATCGCAAAGATCGGCAGCAGCAGATTCCACGGCGACTGATAGACGTATTGCCGGGCGTCGGCGATCATCTGGCCCCAGGCCGGCGTGTTGGCGCCGACGCCGAGGCCGATAAAGGACAGGATCGCCTCGACCACGACCGCGATTGCCATTTCCAGGCTGATGAGCGTGATCAACAGCGGCGTCGTTGCCGGCAGCACCTCGCGGACGATGGTCTGCCAATGGGAAAAGCCGAGGAGCCGCGCGGCGGCGACATAATCGTGCCGGGTCACGATCAGCACTTCGCTGCGCAGCACGCGGCAAAACCGCGTCCAGTCCACCAGCACGATGGCGAGGATGACCTTGCTCAAGCCGACGCCGAGCCCGACCATCAGGATCAACGACAAGATCACCGGCGGAAACGACATCCAGACGTCGACCAGGCGGCCGATCAGCCAATCCACGGCGCCGCCGAAATAGCCGGAAATGTGGGCCAGGACGGTGCCGATGATCATGGCGCCGAGCGACGCGAACAGCGCCACCAGCATCGCGGTGCGCGCGCCAAAAATCAGCCGCGACAGCACGCAGCGGCCGAGGCTGTCGGTGCCAAATGGATAAGTCAAATCGCCGCCGTCGACCCAGGCCGGGGGCTGCAGGATCGCCAAGAGGTTCTGGTCGCCGGGATCGTGCGGCGCGATCCAGCCGGCGAACACCGCGCAAAACGCGAAGCAAAAAATCATGCCGAGCGCGATCAAAACCCGGGGCGAGCGCAGCAAGCGGGACAAAGCGCTCGCCATCAGCGCACCCGCAGTTTCGGGTTGAGGACGACGTAGAGGCTGTCGACGACGGTGTTGATCAGCAGGACGACGACGCAATAGGTCAGCCCGACAGTCTGGATGAGCGGCAGGTCGGCGTTGCGCACGGCGTCGACCATCAGATTGCCCATGCCCGGGCAGGAATAGATCACCTCGACCAGGAGAGTGCCGGAGAACAGAATGCCGAATTGCACGCCGGCGAGCGTCAAGGTCGGCAGCGACGCGTTCTTGAACGCGTGGCCGAGCAGGATGTGCCGCTCGGTGACGCCGCGCAGCCGCGCCTGCAGGATGTAATCTTCCAGATAAACATCGAACAGGCTGGAGCGCAGCACCCGCATGATGGTCGGCGAGAATGCCAGCCCGAGCGCGACGGCAGGCAGGATCAGATGCTGGCAGGCGCTCCAGAACACGTCGAGGCGCCCGACCAGCAAGGAATCCAGCAACAGAAAGCCGGTGATGTGCGGCAGCGGCAGCCCCGGCGACACCTGCCCGGTGAACGGCAGCCATTGCAGCAGCACGCCGAATACGAACAGCAGGATCAGGCCCCAGAGAAATTCCGGAATCGACAGCAGCACGATGGAAGCGAGGTCCGCCACCGGCTCGAACGGCGTGCCGCGCAGGCGGAACAGCAACAAGCCGCCGCCGAGACCGAGGATCGCCGCGATCGCCATAGCGCAAGCGGCAAGCTGGATGGTCGCCGGCAAAGTGGCAGCGACCAGCGAACCGGCGTCGCGGCGTAGCGCAATGGAGCGGCCGAAGTCGCCGTGCAGTGCGCCGGCAAGCCAGATCAAATATTGCTGCGGCAGGGGCTTATCGAGGCCCATCTCGCGGCGCTTGTCCTCAATTTCCGCGATCGTCGCATTCGGCGGCAGCGACATCGCCGCCGGATCGACCGGCAACAGCCGCAGGATGCAAAACAGCAGCGCCGAGACGATCAACAGGATCGGGATCGCCGCCAGCAAGCGGCGCGCGATCAGTTTGAGGACGGTGGCGGTCATCTCATTCCGTCATTCCGGGGCGCGGGTCGGGCTCCCACGACGCTACGCGTCGTGGGTTCCCGTTGTTGCCCGCGAGCCCGGAATCCATATTCACGACCTGTGATTATGGATTCCGGATAGCCTCGCTTCGCTCGGCTTCCGGAATGACGAATTATGATGATCGGCATTCCTTCATCGACAACGCAGTTGACTCAACTCCACCGCAACGTCTGCGGCAGCACCCAGCCGTTGGCGTATTTGGTATAGGCCAGATTCTTCTTGCGCACGATCGTCACCACGCTTTGCAACAGCGGCACGGTGGCGCCGTTTTCCACCGCATAACGTTCCAGATCCCTGTAACCGGCGATGCGCTTGTCGTAGTCGGCGACGCCGAACAGCCCGAGCACCCGGTTGCCGATATCCTCGTCCTTCCACGGCGAGAACGGCATTTTGGGATTGAGCTGGTAGCCGGAGAAAATCTCCGGATCGCCGGTGGCATTGTCCCAGCTGTACAGCGTCGTCTCCGGCAATTTGTTGCCGCGGTTGAGCTCGAAATATTTGGCGTATTCGATGGTCTGCAAGTCGGCCTCGATGCCGACCTGCTTCCACATCTGCACGATGGCGCGCGCGATATCGTAATCGCTGGGAAACTGGCCGTTGGTGGTGGCAAAGCCGATCTTCACCGGATTGGCCGGGGAGAAATTCGATTTGGCCAGAAGCTCCTTGGCCAATGCCGGATCGTATTTGAACGAGAAATCGGTGAGATAGCCTGGCGTACCGGGCGTCGCCAGCACCGACAGCGGCACCGCGGCGCCGCCGTAGAACGCTTTCGACAGCGCCGCCTTGTCGATGGCGTGGTGCGCGGCGAGCCGCACGTTCTTGTCGGCGAAGGCGAGATCGGCGCGCATCTGGATCAAAATCACCCGCGTGATCGGATCGAGCTCGGCGGCCAAGCCGGCCTCTTTCTGGAACCGCTCGGCTTCGCGCACCGGCACGTTGATGGTGAAATCGGTCTGGCCGGATTGGATCGCGGCAACGCGCGCCGAGGGGTCCTTGATGATCTCGATGGTGACGCGGGCGATCTTCGGCTTCGGTCCCCAATATTTGTCGTTGCGCTCGAGCACGATGCGCGAGTTCAATTCGTATTCGGCAAGCTTGTACGGCCCGGTACCGACCGGATTTTTCAAAAAATTATCGAGGCCGCCGGACTCGATATATTTCTTCGGCACCATATAGCTGCCGAGGAACGCCATCCATTGCGGCGCGGTCGGCGCCGGCGCGTTGAATTTCATGGTCGCCTTGGTGGGCGATTCGATGACGATGTCGTCGACCTTCTTCCAGGAATTCGCGGTGTCAAGCTTCAGGCCGGCTTTGATGCGCTCGAGGAACGTGTAGCGGAAATCCTCCGTGGTCATCTTGTCGCCGTTGTGGAAGGTGACGTCGTCGCGCAGCTCGACCGCCATGCTCAAGGCGTCCGGCGCCAAGGTCCAGCTCTTGATCAGGTGCGCAATGAGTTTGAGCTGCGGGTCCTGGTCGAGCGGCTGATCGAACACCGCCTTGAAGATCGGCTGCGCGTCGGGCGTAAACCGTTGATTGGGATCCCAGGTCGGCACGTCGTTCGGCCAGCCGATGGTCGCCGCGTCAGTGCCGGCGGCGACGGCGCGCGCAAACGGCGCCGATACCCCAGCCGCAGCCCCCGCGGCCAGTTGCAAGAACGACCTACGCTTCAGCTTGAGTGCCATGATGTGCTCCTCGCCGCTCAAAAACGGCGCCGGGCGCCGCAAACGCCCCGCCGGCAATGCCCTTATAGCGCAATTTCCAGCGACTGAAGCGGCGTCACGACGTGGACGCCGCCCGACGGCGCTCGACAAAAGCGCGCAGCTGTTCATAATTGCAACCTTTGGCAACATCTTTCGCAGAGGGGCCCACCATGCGTCAAACAGCGAGCACCGACCATCTTCGTGTGAAAGCAATCGCCGGCACTCACGTGGTGCTCATGGCTCTCGACATGGACGAAGCGGCGCGCCCGGGCTTGCGCGGCTTCGCCATCAAGCGCGGCGGCGGCGGCAAACCGCAGACCTGGCTGAGGGGCATTAAATACTTCAAGGACTTGGTCCCCAATCCAAATCCGGCGGATGACTATTCCTCACGCGAGCAGCCGTTCCAGACCTTTCTGTGGTCCGACTATCAGGCCTTCCCAGGCACTACTTACGATTTCACCATCATCGCGCGCTATGGCGACCTGCACGCCATGGAGGAGCGCTACACGTTGACGTTCTCGATCAAGACCGAGCCGGAATATGAAGGCACCCACGGCGTCTGGTTCAATCGCGGCGCGATCGCCAGCCACGCCTTCGCGACCAAGTTCCACAACAAGGCCTTGACCGACGAGATGGTCAACAACGTCAGCGACGACGGCAAGCTGTTGGACGATGAAACCAACTGGTTGTCGCGCGGCCTGACCGAAGCGTGCCTCAAATACATCAACGATACCAAGCCGGACGAGGCGCTGCGCGTCTGCGCCTACGAGTTCACTTACCTGCCGATCCTGAAGGCGCTCAAGCGCGCCCTCGACCGCCGCGTCGACGTCCAGATCGTCTATCACGACACGAAACCGAACGGCGACGCCATCGCCGAGGCGGAATTGCCGGAATCGGTGAACCATGGCGGCAAGAAGACGCAGATCCTCTACAAGCGCACGCGCCCGCCAATCCCGCACAACAAGTTCATCGTCAAGCTTACCGGCGGCGCGCCGGCGCAGGTCTGGACCGGTTCGACCAACTTCACCGACACCGGATTCCTGGGCCAGACCAATGTCGGACATCTGGTGACGGACGCCAAGACCGCGAAGGTTTACCTCGACTATTGGACGGAGCTGTCACAGAACCCGGCGCACAAAGCGGCGATGACCAATGCCATCGCACTGACGCCGAATCCGCCGAACGCGATCGCAGCAGGATCGATCGCCGAGTTCTTCTCGCCGCGCAAGGCCGAGAACATGCTCGACTGGTACGCTCAACGCATCGCCGATGCCGGCTCGCTGGCAATGATGACAATACCGTTCAACGTCGCACCCACGATCCTCGCCGGGCTCGGCAAAAAGAGCGACGCCATGCGGTTCGTGATTCTCGAAGATCCGCCCACCGCCGAGGTCATCGACGCGGAAAAAAGCAATCGCGGCAAGCTCGCGTTCTCCAACGGCGCAATCATGGGCAAGACCTTCATCAAGTACAAAAGGTTCGGCGGCGCGAAAGTAGCGCCGATCCCGAACACCGATCTCGACAAGTGGTTCATCGACGAGGAATTGGCGCGCCCGAGCAATAAGGGCCACGTCTTTTTCGTGCATGCCAAGGTGCTGGTGATCGATCCACTGTCGAACGATCCGCTGGTCTGCTCGGGCTCGGCGAATTTTTCCAAGGGTTCACTCATCACCAACGACGAGAACATGCTGCTGATCCGCGGCGACACCCGGATCGCCGACATCTACATGACCGAGATCGACCGCATCTTCCGTCACTTCTATGCCCGCGACGTCATCAACAGCCAGGCCGCGGCCGGCGTGCACAACGAATGGCTGCTGCTCGACACCACCGATGACTGGATCGGGCCGAACTTCAAGGACGGCGCCTACAAGAACAATCGGCGGCTGTTGTTCTTCCCGGTGGCCGGCGCCGCCAAGCCGTGGAGCGGCAAGGCGGCTAGCGATCCCGATCCGTTCAAGGACGAAGACGCGCGCGCCGCAAAGGCCCGCGCCGACCGCAACAAGAAGGCCAAGGAGCGGCGGGCGGCCGGGCCCAAGAAACCCAAGAAGCCGGCAAAGAAGAAACCCGGCAAGCGGGCAGCGACGGCGCGCAAGGCGCCCGCCAAGCGCAAAAGCGCGAAGAAAAAGAAGACGCCGGCAAAACGGCGCGCTTCGGCAAAACCGAAGACCAAGCGCAAGGCGCCAGTCAAACGGGCCGCCAAGGCGCGGCGGAAGCGCTGAAGCGACAGCTATCCCGGGCGAGCAACGTCTTTAGTGCGTTCGTTCAGCACCTCCCACACCCGCCGCGGCGTCGCCGGCATATCGATATGCCGCACGCCGGTGCGGCGGTGGAGCGCGTCGACGATGGCGTTGATCACCGCGGGCGGCGCGCCGACGGCGCCGGCTTCGCCTGAGCCTTTGACGCCGAGCGGGTTCGAGGTCGCCGGCACGTTGTGGGTCGAGAACGCAAAACTCGGCAGGTCGCCGGCGCGCGGCATGGCGTAGTCCATGAACGAGCCGGACAACAATTGCCCGCTGTCCGGATCGTAGACCGCGTGCTCCAGGAGCGCCTGGCCGATGCCCTGCACGATGCCGCCGTGCACCTGGCCTTCGAGCAGCAGCGGATTGATGATGCGGCCGAAATCGTCGACCACGGTGTAGCGCGCGATTGTCGTGGCACCGGTATGGGGATCGATCTCGACTTCGACGATGTGGCAGCCGTTGGGAAAGGTTTGGCCGGGCGGCACGCGGACGTGTGTCGTATCGAGCCCGGGCGCCATGCCGGCGGGCAGTTTTGCCGAATCGCGCGCCGCTTTCGCCACTTCGAGAATATCAAGGCGCAGATCGGTGCCGGGCACGCCAAAAATTCCGTCGGCGAACGTCACATCCTGCGCCGAGACTTCGAGCAGATGCGCGGCGAGTTGCGTGCCCTTGTCAATGATGGTCTTGCCGGCCTCATACAGCGCGGTGCCGGCGACGGCGAGCGCACGCGAGCCGCCGGTGAGCCCTGACGGTGTGCGATCGGTGTCGCCCATGATGACGTCGATGCGGTCGGCATCGATGCCGAGCTGGCCGGAGACAATTTGTTTGTAGGCGGTGATGAGGCCGGTGCCGTATTCCTGGTTGCCCATGACCAGCTCGACCTTATCGTCCTTGAATTCGATAGACGCGGTCTCGGGGAAGCCGCCGCCGCAGCGCTCCGTATAGGTCGCCATGCCGATGCCGCGCAGCTTGCCGTCGCGCTCGCTTTGTTTGCGCCGCTTGGCAAATGTCGGCCATTCCGCCGCGTCCATGCACAGGTCCATCACCTTTTCGAACTCGCCGGAATCGAGCAGGAGCTTTGTCGCCGAGGTGTAAGGCATGGCGGACGGCGGCACGAAATTAATGCGGCGGATGGCGTCGGGGCTCTTGCCGAGCTCGCGCGCCGCGGCGTCGACCAGCCGCTCGAGCAGATAGGCGGCCTCGGGCCGCCCGGCGCCCCGATAGGCGCAGACCGGCACGGTGTTGGTGCACACGCCCTTGACGTTGACGTGGATCGCGCCGATCGCATAGAGGCCGGACACCAGATCGGTCGAGCGCGTCGGCACGAAGCAGCCGAACGGCGACAGGTAAGCGCCGATATTGGCGAGGATGGACACGCGCAAGCCGAGGAAGCGGTCCTTGCGGTCGAGCGCCAGCTCGGCGCGGGTGACGTGGTCGCGGC
>Ga0210398_10002783_pt1 | contig 16912 bp, 16 predicted proteins | sample IncBWC4OmetaG_FD_161047 | JGI IMG/M metagenome (GOLD analysis project Ga0210398, IMG submission 161047) | Forest soil microbial communities from Barre Woods Harvard Forest LTER site, Petersham, Massachusetts, United States - Inc-BW-C-4-O | ecosystem: Environmental > Terrestrial > Soil >... | reverse complement strand
TCGGGGTCACCGTTACTCCGACAGTGGGCTGATACATCGGCACGTCCGCATTCTGTTCGACGTGATGCTGGGCTGGCTGCTTCGGCGCGCACGCCAGCGGCCCGGACTTCTCTGCCTCGATCCCGCACGCAGACATAGGTTCCTCGATGGCCGCGTTCTGAATCACGGGAACTAGCGCCGCCACTGCACCCACCAGCAGAATGTTTTTTGTGTCCATGCGCGTAATGATACTCCTAACAGGCACTCCGTTAGAATTGCGGCTGGTATACGAGGGGGTCGCGCAGTGGTCACTAAAATACAGACATCTTCTGGAAATACGGGCTATCGCTGTCAGTTCGCCCGGGCTGGCAGATTTCTGGATCGGATAGAGAAACCCAACCTCCAGCAGGCTAACGAGGTGGAGTTCCAGGACATGACGTGGGCTTTCTTCCAAAACTGCTGGCACATCAAAGATTGGATGAGTAACGATCCGGTTGTCCCGGAACCTACCAAGCTGGCAGTAATTAAAGATGCGCACGAATCGCCCGTTTTGAAGCTGTGCCAGGAGCTTTGCAACGGGACGAAGCATCTGGGGGAACGCTCTGGCGAGGCCAAACACCTTTTCACCGCAATGACGCTTGACCGCGAGAAAGGGGTATTGGAAATGGACTGCAGTTATGAAGAGGGGGGCTCTGGCGCCGTTGGATCAGCAAAGGAACTCGCGCGCCGCTGTTTGGAGGAGTGGCGGCGAATACTGAAGTCCCACTGTCTACCTGCCTGACATGGCAAAGAAGAAACTGTAGACCTCAGACATCCCGCTCTAGCTGTTCGCTGATTTCAGCCCGCTCTGCATCGGATATCTCTATGGGTGTGGCGATCCCCGCCTTCTTGAGTGCGGCGCGTGCCAAGTCCGCACATTCTTCGCGGGACTCATCCGGCGCCAGGACAGCGCGTAGCGCATCTCTCATTGCGGGCGCAGCCTCGATAAGTTGAACCTGCTCGAAGGTGAGGCCGGTTATGTTGTAGGTGAGTTTTTCCATGGCTTTTGCGTTTTTTCCTGGGGGGACTGGGGGGCCTGTCGAAGTATAAGACCGGGCGCAAAGGAGCAGGCAAGCGAAGCCCGGAGAAAAATTAATGTTAGGGATCAGGGGAAGGGCGCGAGCAAATTTTTGTGGGGGTACGAAATGGGGTACGCGCCAGCCTTTTCGACGCTAATATAAGTGAATAAAGCCAATATTTTCAATGTGTTCGATTCCGACCTTAGCCTCCAGTAGTGCTGACGGCAGCGTGAACCTCAGCATGGTAAGACTCGCGCTCAGCGCCCTATGCGGCTTGCGCGTGCTCCGGCTGCATGCCCTCGATCTTCGGGCGCCGCTTCTTCGCTGTGTGCCACAGATCGTAGGAGACCTGCGTGCGCAGCCACGACTCAGCGGAGCCACCCAGCGCGGCGGCCAGCCTGATCGCAAGCTCGGCGCTGATCGCGGCATGCCCATGCACTACGCGCGACACGGGAGACGTGGCAGCCTGTCAGATGGAGAAGAAAGCGAAAATAGCCTATTCTTTCAATGCTTTCGATCCACGCAATCCAGTTATGTTACCTACCGGTGCTCTTCCTCATCGTCCGCCTGCGGCGTCGGTTCGTGCCTCACGGTACGGCGCATTTCGATCGGCCTTCGGTAGCACTTTTGATACGCGGCAGCGTAATCCATACCGCTGTCGCGGAAGGGCTGATGTAGCAGATTGTGCACATAGATCGCTATACGGATACGTTCACGACGGTCATCGGGTTTTGCGCCCTTGAGCAGTTCGCCGTGGACGGAAAATTCTCGGATGAATTCGAGCTCCAGGTCCCGATCCAGGTGCATGAGCGGCTGCATGGGGTGCACAATGCCCCGCCCGCGGGGGTGGTGTCTGTCTGGCAGCGCACCTTGCACGCGACTCTCCACCCGCGCAAAAGATAGGTAGAATCCGACCATGTCCGAGGAAGGCTCGAGTTTGGCAACGCTGCGCGCGGCACCTGCGCTTGACCCGGTCGATTTGCGCCGCATCGGGGCCCACCCCGACCAGTGGTATCCGCTGGCGTGGTGCGACGAGCTCAAAATCGGCAAGACGTTGGCCAGGCGCTTCGCCGGAGAGCCCATTGTCCTGTACCGCGGTAACAGCGGAAAGGTATTCGCGCTGGAGGATCGCTGTGCGCATCGCCAGGTTCCGTTGCACCTGGGGGTGGTCAGCGGCGATGACTTGAAGTGCCACTACCATGGTTGGGTTTACCACTGCAGCGGCAAATGCATCAATGTGCCCTACATGGGTCCGGAACGATTGCCCACGGGCGTCAAGAGCTATCCGGCGCGTGAAGTCGATGGTTTGATCTTTGTCTTCCCGGGGGATGCAGCGCTGGCCGACATCCGTGCCCCGGCGAGCCTGGGCTCCGCGCTGCGCAGCGACTACAAGACCCGCCGGCTGAATCGTGAAGTCGCTTGTCACTATACGTTCATGCACGAAAACCTGTTCGACATGAACCACCAATTCATGCACCGTAAGCAGATGGGCTCGATCAGGGCTCGTTGCCTCGGCCGCAATCACGGCGACAACTGGGCGGAAGTGGAGTACAGCTTCAGCCGTACCGAGGGAAAATCCTCGGTCGGGGAGCATGTCATCGTCGATTTGATGCGAAAGCGCGGCGAAGCCAAGAAGGATTTTTCCGACCACATGCGCATTCGCACCGATTACCCGACCCAAAGCCTGAAGGTCTGGGTCGGGCGGGACATCCAAACGGGCGATGATCCCGTGCTCGATGTCTGGCTGGGCTATACGCCGCTGGATGCCGAGCAACGCACCAATCGCACCTACGGCTATCTGTCGGTGAAGAAGCCGAACTTTCCCGGAATCATTCACGCCGTGTGGCCGTTCGTGACCTGGTTTACGGAGAATATTTTTCGCGAAGACAAAGACATCGTGGAGTTTGAGCAGCGCGCCTACGACGCGCAAGGCGCGGACTGGAACAACGAAGTGTTTCCGCCGATCAAGGATTTGCGCGGTGTGCTCGCTCGCTGCGGCGTGCCGATAAAGTAGCGGTCAATCCCACGCCCATCATCTTGAGCACCGGCAGGCAGCACCCCGCCGCGAGTGCGCTGCCACCCAGGCGCCTGACTTGTGAAGTTCGGGATGCCTATACAGGCGCTGTATTTCATATTGATGACAGGGGATAATGCGGGCATAAAGTACGGTGGTACGCGATGCACTTATGCTAAACCCTCGGCCATTCTCCTATCCCATCGCTCCGGCGCCCCGTCCCTGGGACGCGCGATTGGCACGCCGCGTGGTGACGCCGCTCGTCGATAGCTGGGTAACGCCCAACTATTTGACGACCTTGCGTCTGGCCGTCGGACTCGCCGCTGCGGCTGCTTTCATACCGGGAGGCTATGGCTGGTCGAATGTGGCCGCGTTGTTGCTGGTGCTGTCGAATTTTCTGGATCACACCGACGGCGAACTCGCACGCATGACCGGCAAGACCAGCCGGATGGGGCATTTGTACGACTTGGCCAGTGATGCGGCCGTGACCATCCTGCTGTTTATCGCGATCGGTGTGGGCATGGCTGGGAAACCCGGCGTCGAATCCGCGGTATCGCCGATCCTGCTGGGGATGGTCGCCGGCACCGCGATCGCGTTGATTTTCTTTTTGCGTATGCGCATCGAGGAACTGCATGGCAAGAGCGCCACACGCCAGGCGTCCCTGGCTGGTTTCGAAACAGAGGATGTGCTGTACCTGTTCCCCCTGGCGACCTTGAGCAATGCGCTCGCCCCGATGCTGCTCGTGGCTTCCGTTTGCACGCCCTTGTACGCCATTTGGGTGGTGATCGACCATCAACGGGCGGTGCGCCGAAATCGCCGCATGACCGCCGGCATCGCCGGATAAGCGTGTCAGCATCGGCAAACCGGGACGGTCCGGCCTTGGTTTCACGCTTGAATTCCCTGAACCTGGACGGTTTGCGCGGCGAGTATGCCCGGCAAGGCGCGTTTCTGTATGTCGAGAACTTTCTGCCGGCCGAGATCACCGCGCGGCTGATTGCCGCCGTCAGCGACGTGGCGGAATCTGTCAATCGCAACTATTTACCCGGACACAAGCAGGGCGGGAGTGTCAGCCGGCATGCCATCGACATGCAAGCGCCGGTCATCGCGGAACTCTATCGCTCCCCGGCGCTGCTCGAATGGCTGCAGCAACTGACGGGGGAGCGCTTGCAATTGTCGCCGCCCGACGATCCGCACGCCTACGCGCTGTACTTCTACACGCGCCCGGGCGATCACATCGGGTGGCACTACGACACGTCGTATTATGCGGGCCGCCGCTACACCTTGCTGCTGGGCCTGATCGATGACTCCTCGTGCCGGCTCGACTATCAGCTGCACACGCGCGAGACGGGGACCTCGGTGGTGTCGGGCTCGATCAAAATCGCACCCGGCGGCCTGGTGGTATTCAACGGCGACGCTCTCCGGCACCGCATCACCCCATTGCTGCCGGGCGAAACGCGGGTGTCCTTGACCTTTGAATATGTGACCGATCCGCGCATGCATCCCTGGTGGCGCCTGATCTCCAACATGAAGGACGCCTTTGGTTATTTCGGATTTCGTCAGGTATTTCATCGGTTCCTGAGCGGACGCGGATGACGAAAACGGCGGGCTGGCTGCTGAGCGCCGGGGTGCTGCTTTTCGTGGGCATGCTGGTCTCGCAAGACCTGCCCGCCATTTTGGCGATGCTCGCCCATGCCGGTTGGGGATTGCTGCTGGTCGCCTCGTTTCATTTGCTGCCGCTGCTGCTCGACGCCTGGGCCATCCGCGTGCTCTTCGAGCCTAAGTCCGCCCGCGGCGCGTACCGCGATTCATTGCTGGCGCGTTGGGTTGGAGAGTCTGCCAACAGTCTCATGCCGGCCGGCCAAATCGGGGGTCCGGTGCTGATGGCGCGGCACCTGGTCCAACGCGGCATGCCGATGGATGAGGCCGCCGCAGCGATCACGGTCAGTACGACCTTGCAGACCTTCGCGCAAATCGCGTTCGCTTGCGTCGGGGTAATCCTACTCGGGGCGCAGTCCGGCCACTTCGCATACCCGGCGCTGCGGGCCTCGGCGTTGATCGCCAGCGCGTTTCTGGCGGTGCAAGTGGGCGGCTTTTATCTCATTCAGCGGCGCGGCCTTTTCAGTAAACTCATGCGGGCCGTGAGGCGTTTTTCGGGCAAGCGTGACTGGTCGCAGCGGGTCGCCCAGGCGCAGGCCATCGATCTTAAGGTGGAGCGAACTCACCGGCGCAACGGTGCGATCACTGCCAGCTTTTTGCTCAGCCTGATCGGCTGGATTGTCGGAACCGGTGAAGTTTTTCTCATTGCCTGGTTTCTCGGTGTGCCGGTGAGCTGGCGCGACGCATTGCTGCTGGAGAGTCTGGGCCAGGCCATTCGCGGCGCCGGTTTCGCCATCCCCGGCGCCTTGGGAGTCCAGGAGGGCGGATATTTTCTGCTCGCGCCGCTGGCCGGGTTGCCCCCCGATGCTGCGCTGGCGCTTTCGCTGGCGAAGCGCGCGCGCGAATTGTTGTTAGGATTGCCCGGATTGCTGTACTTGCGTGTTGCGACGCGCATCGGCGCCGTGGAAGGAGTTTGATGCGCGCGATCATTCTGGCGGCGGGGCGGGGTGTGCGTCTGCAATTGCCCGAGGACAGTCAGCTGCCGAAGTGCTTGCTGCGCTTCGATGGGATGACGCTGCTCGAGCGGCATTTGCGCATGTTGAAAAGCGCGGGCGTCGAGGACGTGGTGCTGGCGGTCGGCTTTCGCCACGGGCTCATCTCGGCCGAGCTCGAGCGCCTGCGTTGGAAACCCGCTCCGGAAATCGTGTTCAACCAGCAGTTTGAACTCGGCAGTGTATTGACGGTGCATACCGCCGCCGATGCCCTGTGCCGCGGCGGCGATGCCTTGCTGATGGATGCCGATGTGCTGTACGACGGGCGCATGCTCGAGGCGCTGCTCGCCGGCGGCCGGCCGGCGAACCGCCTGCTGATCGATCGGGATTTTCAAGCCGGCGATGAACCGGTCAAGCTGTGCATGCGGGACAAGGTACCGATCGAGCTGCGCAAGCAGTTGGCAGCGGACCTTCAATTCGACACCATCGGCGAGTCGGTCGGATTTTTCCGCTTCGACCAAATCTGCGCGCGCCGTCTTGCGGCCTTGGTCGCCGGCTACATCGACTCCGGAAGGGCGCATTTGCCCCACGAAGAGGCCGTGCGCGATCTGATCAGAGAAAGAGGCGACATGTTCGAAGTGGCCGATGTCACCGGACTGCCGTGGATCGAAATTGATTTCCCCAACGATGTGGTGCGCGCCGCCGAAGAAGTGGTGCCGCACCTTCAACCCCTATCGGGAGCCCATCCATGAATGCCTCGATTCGCTCGTCGGTTCGATCCGCTGACTCGCAGAGCGCCAAAGACGGCGCGCCGCCGCACGTCCGGCAGCCGCGCAGCGCCGCGTTGCGCCAGATGCTGCAGAGCGCCGAACTCGAGTTTCTGATGGAGGCGCACAACGGCTTGTCCGCGCGCATCGTGCGCGAAGCCGGCTTCAAGGGCATCTGGGCTTCTGGATTGTCCATCTCGGCGCAGTTCGGCGTGCGCGACAACAATGAGGCGAGCTGGACCCAGGTCGTGGACATGCTCGAGTTCATGGCCGATGCCAGCGATCTACCCATCCTGCTCGACGGCGACACCGGTTACGGCAACTTCAACAACATGCGCCGCCTGGTGCGGAAACTGGAACAGCGGGGTATCGCGGGCGTCTGCATCGAAGATAAGCAGTTTCCCAAGACCAACAGCTTTTTGAATGCGGAGCGCCAGCCGCTGGCCGATATGGAGGAATTCGTCGGCAAGATCGCCGCCGGCAAGGATACGCAGCAGGACCCCGCCTTCTGCATCATCGCGCGTGTCGAGGCCCTGATCGCCGGCTGGGGCATGGAAGAAGCCCTGCGCCGTGCCGAGGCCTATCGGCTCGCCGGCGCCGACGCCATCCTCATCCACAGCAAGTTATCCAAGCCCGACGAAATCGTGACGTTCGCCCGGGAGTGGGGGCGCCGCTCGCCCCTGGTGATCGTGCCGACGCGCTACTACAGCACGCCCACCGACGTATTTCGCCAGGCCGGGATCAGCACGGTGATTTGGGCCAATCAATTGCTGCGTTCCGCGGCGTCGGCGATGCAAAGCGTCGCCAAGGAAATCTTCGACAGCCAGACCTTGGTCAATGTCGAGGACCGTATCGCGTCGGTCAACGAGATCTTCCGCCTCCAGGATGCCGAAGAATATTCCGCCGCGGAGCGGATTTATCTGGCGGGCACCGGGCCGGCGCGCGCTGCCGTGGTACTGGCCGCCACCCGCGGCAGAGGACTGGAGGCGATCACCGTGGATCGGCCCAAGGTGATGCTGCCCATTGCAGGCAAACCTCTGCTGCGTTGGCTGGTCGATGGCTTCAAGAAGCAAAACATCAATGACATCACCGTGGTGGGCGGCTACCGCGCCGATGCCATCGACACGTCGGGCATCAATTTGGTCGTGAATGAACGATATGCCGAGACGGGCGAATTGACGTCGTTGGCTTGCGCCCTTGAATCACTGGATTCCGATGCCGTCATTGCCTATGGCGACCTGCTGTTTCGAAGCTACGTGCTGCGCAATCTGGTGGAATCCAAGGCGGAGTTTTCGGTGGTGGTCGACTCGCTCATGGCCGGCAACAGCAATCATACGGTGCGGGATTTCGCCTATTGTTCCCGCGGCGATGACCGGGGCTTGTTCGGCTCGCCGGTGCTGCTGGAGCGCATCAGCGCTAGCGCGGAGGCCGAAAGCAGTCCGCACGGCCGGTGGATCGGCATGCTGAATGTCAGCCGCAACGGGCTGGCCAAGCTCAAGTCGGTGCTGTCGACATTGCGAACCGGGACGGGCTTCGATTCGATGGACATGCCGGCATTGCTGAACGCGCTCATCGCGGCCGGCGCGGCGATCGAAGTGCTGTATGTGCACGGCCACTGGCGGGGAGTCAATGATTTCGAGGATCTGCGCCAGGCGGTGGATTTTGCGCACCAGCAGACGTCCTTCGACCGATGATAGAAGCGCAGCACTTCGTCGAGGCAGCGCGCGAGCGAGGGTTTCGCTGGTACGCCGGGGTGCCGTGTTCCTTCTTGACGCCGTTCATCAATTACGTCCTGCAAGACCCGTCATTGCGCTATGTTTCGATGGCCAACGAAGGCGATGCGGTGGCGTTGATTGCCGGCATCGCCCTCGCAGGAAGTCCGGATACGCCGCACGGCCGCGGGATTACCATGATGCAGAATTCCGGACTGGGCAATGCAGTCAGTCCGCTGACATCGCTGACCTGGACATTCCGCCTGCCGCAGCTGCTGATCGTCACATGGCGGGCTCAACCCGGTATTGCCGATGAGCCGCAACATGCGCTGATGGGCCCGATTACGCCGGAACTGCTCGGCAGCATGCAGATACCGTGGGAGTTGTTCCCGACGGAATCGGCGCACATCGGGCCGGCGCTCGACCGTGCGACTGCTCACATGGATCAGACCGGGCGCCCCTACGCCTTGGTGATGCAGAAGGGCAGTGTGGCGGCGAATGCCTTGAAACGCGGCGTCGGCACGTTCGACGAGCGAGGCAGTGCGGCGCATGCGCTCATTCATCCTCGCCGCTTGGCTCTCGATGCGCGGCCCTCCCGCCAGGAGGCCTTACGCCTGGTCGTGGCGCACACACCGATCGCGTCAACCGTACTCCTGGCGTCAACCGGGTTTTGCGGCCGCGAGCTGTTCGCGATCGATGATCGCGCGAACCATCTTTACATGGTCGGCTCCATGGGATGCGTTCTGCCGCTGGCCTTGGGCCTGGCGCTGGCGCGTCCGGATTGGCGCGTGATTGCTTTGGATGGAGACGGCTCGGCGCTGATGCGCATGGGGGCGCTGGCGACCGCGGGAGCCTATGGACCGCCGAATCTCAACCATCTGTTGCTGGATAACGGCGTGCATGATTCCACCGGCAGTCAGGCGACCGTCTCCCCCGGTGTTGCGTTCGCGCAGGTGGCCGCGGCATGCGGCTATGCCTCGGCGCTGGAGACCGATGATCTGACGCATATCGCCGCCTGGCTGGACGAAGCGCCGGTCGACGGGGCGCGCTTTGCGCGCTTGAGGATCCGGGCCGGTACGCCGGATAATCTGCCCCGGCCCTCCATGACGCCCGTGGAAGTGAAATCGCGCCTCATGCGGCACATCGGCGCGCGCAGCGGAGCGAGCTAGTGCTGCTGCTCAATCCCGGACCGGTCACCTTGAGCGATCGCGTGCGCCGGAGTCTGCTGCAGCCGGATCTGTGCCATCGCGAAAGCGAATTCTTCGATCTGCAGGATGAAACACGCAGGCGCCTGTTGGCGGCCTATTCGCTGGACGGTGTCACATGGGCCGCCGTGCTGATGACCGCTTCGGGTACGGCTGCCGTCGAGAGCATGGTGGCGGCCTTGGTGCCCAAGGGCGGCCGGGTGTTGGTGGTGGAGAACGGCGTGTACGGCGAACGAATCGCACAGATCTGCGCGCAGTACGGCATCGACCATGAACGCATCGTGGGTGATTGGCGCCGCGCACCGGATTACGATTTGATCGGCGCAACCATGGCGAATCAACCGGCTCATGTCGCGTTCACGCATGTCGCGGTGGTCCACCACGAGACCACGACCGGACGACTCAACGATCTGCGCCTGCTGTCGGATATTTGCCGCAGGAACGGCGCCGAGTTGTTGGTCGATGCGGTGAGCAGTTTCGGCGCCGAAGCCATCGACTTTGACGACAGGGTGCTGTCGGCCGTGGCCGCGACGGCCAATAAGTGTTTGCATGGTGTCCCGGGAGTGGCGTTCGTGATTGTGCGCCGCAGTGCCTTGAGCCGTGCCGCGAGCCGCACTTTTTACCTGGATCTGGGCCGGCTTGCCCGTCTGCAGGATGGGCGCAACACGCCGTTTACCCCGGGCGTGCCCGCGTTCTATGCGCTGCTCGAAGCCCTGCGCGAGTATGATGAACAGGGTGGCCGCCAGGGGCGGCACCGACACTATGCCGCGCTGGCCGAACGTGTGCGAGCCGGCCTGGCTGCGCTGGGTATCGATTCGCTCATACCCGCCACCGAGTCTTCGGTCGTACTGCGGTCCTATCTCTTGCCGGCCGGCATGAGCTATGCACGGCTGCATGACGGATTGAAGTACGAAGGGTTCATCATCTACGCGGGGCAGGGCAATTTATCCGAAACGCTGTTTCGAATCTCGACCATGGGTAGCCTGACATCGGCGGACATCGACCGGCTCGTGCATTGCGTCGCGCGGCTGCTGCGGTGAGCCCTGTGACGACCGCGATCGCGGCCGCCGGCTTGATGGCGCTCGCCGCTCCCTGTTGGCCCGACACGCCGCCCAAGGACGCCGCCGCCCAAGTCCTGGGTGAACCCATACCGGCAACGCCGCCCGAGGAACCCGCATGGACGAAGTGGTTCAATCCGGCGACGGCGCCGTTCCTTCCCATACCGTTGGTCTCGCAGGACCCCAATAGTGGATTGACCCTCGGCCTGATCCCCACGTGGGTCACCACCGATGACAAGGGCGATGTGAGCCGCATCGTCGCGCCCGATGTTCTCTACAACCCCGATTTTGGGTTTGGCGTACATGCGCGCATCTTTTCGTTCGCTTCCGCCGATGAGCAGTGGTCGGCGGTGGCGGGAATCAAGGAAAGAGTGGAACGGGAATTTGACGGCGAATATCAAATCGGCCGCACGCGCGAGGATCGGTGGTCCATCAACTACAGCCTGATCTACGACCGGGACGGGACCACGAGATTTTTCGGTATCGGCAACCTGACGCGCCCGCGTGCGCAAACCAACTACACGGATCAACAGGACATGGGGCAGGTGCAGATCGGCCTGAACTTGAATCACACCTGGCAGATTCAATATACCGCGCATGTGCAGGTGGTGGACGTGTTGCCCGGCACGCTGAGTGGAGTTCCGTCGATTCAGACGCGTTTTCCCGGCACGCTGGGCACCAATCGACAAGTGCTCAATCGCGTAGCCTTGGTCTATGACACCCGGGACGACTTGACCGTGCCCACCCGCGGCATGGAATGGGTGGCCTATGTCGGCGCAGCCGCCAAGAACGGCTTGATCAACGACTCCTCGTACAGCGAGACCGGGATCGATGGGCGGGGAGTTTGGCCGATCACCGCCGACACGGTGCTCGCCGCCCACATGTCGCTGCGCTATATGCCCACGGCCCGGGATGTGCCGTTCTGGGCGTTGAGCAGTATTGGCGGCGGCGTGAGTGTGCTTGGCGGCGAGCAACCGCTTCGCGGCTTCGGTGCCGGGCGGTTCTACGATAAGGACTCCTTCTCGAGCACGTTCGAACTGCGCCACAAGGCGTTTACCTTCGATGCCATCACGACCAAGCTCGATGTCGAGATCGCACCCTTCGTCGATCTCGGCCGCGTCTTTTCCGGCACCGGCACCGATCCGCTCGATCACTTGCACCCGGTCGGGGGAGTGGGGTTTCGCGGCATCGCCAAACCTTTCGTCGTGGGGTACGTCGATGTGGGTTACGGCAGGGACGGTCCTGCGGTTTTCACCGGCCTCAATTACCCTTTCTGATTGAAAGCGAATGCTCATCCGCAACCCTTGGCAATCGCGGCAGGGTTTGCCTCCGCCCCGTGTAGGTGAAGTGACACGCGAAATTAGTGCATAATCAATCGCATGTCTGAGTCTGGAGGTCCGCGTTTGAGCCCTGACGGGATTCTCGTCACCCGAGTCCGGCAGCCCCCCGTCATTCGTACGGCGTACGCAACGGTACTGTTTGCCGATTTGAGAGGCTACACCGGCATGGTCGAGAGCCTGCCGGCGGCGAGCGTGGTGCCGCTGTTGGACGAATTCTTCCGCGTGCTGGACACGGCCGCCAACCAATACGCCGGCAAGATCTATCACATGGCAGGCGATGGGATCATGGCCGGATTTGGCGTGAATGGGGAGATCGGGGGCGGCGCGGCGGAAGCGCTGGCGGCGGGCCACGCCATGCTCAATGGATTCGCACCGGTGGCCAAGCGCTGGCGCGCTGAACTGTCGGTGGATGCCGGTATCGGGATCGGGCTGCATTTGGGCGAAGTCGCCTTCGGGCTCCTGGGCCCTCCCAAACGCAAGACCACCACCCTGGTCGGTGACACGGTGAATGTCGCCGCCAGACTCTGCAGCCGGGCACGCGCCGGCGAAGTCTTGTTCTCCTGCACGATCGCCGCGGCGTTGAGCATATCGGCGGACACGAATGGGTGCGCGGGATCGACTTCGTTCTTGCAGCTTCCGAAATTCGAGTTGCGCGGCCGACGCGGGCCTATCGACATCTGGTGTGTGCCGGCGCCCGAGCGTCTGGCGCTTAGCGGACCTTAGGCGTTTAGAGGATCTTGGGCGCTGTAGCGCGCGACTTGGGTGGTGCCCCGAGCCGGGGTCGAACCGGCATGACCTTGCGGCCAACGGATTTTAAGTCCGTTGCGTCTACCAATTTCGCCATCGGGGCTGAGTGCCCCAGTGTACCCGGGACCGGCCGCCCGGGGCGAGATGTGCGCTGGGGCCCCGGGTGGGGCCCCGCGCACCAACAACGCTATTTGTCGAGCTTGGTGACCTTGGTGCCCTCGAGCGACACGTCGCCGATCAGGCCCTTCTCGCCAAACACGAAGGCCAGGATGGGTCGCTGCAAGGTCTGGGTGTCGTACTCCCCGCCGGCACCCTTCTCCAGAACGGCCACGCCGGTATCGGCGCCGATCTTCCAGCCGTGGCTGTTCATGAATTTGTCCAGCACTTCTTGGGTCATGAACAAAATGATTTCTTTGTGATGTGCGAGGCCCAGCGTCACGCCAACCGAGGCACCGGAGACACTGTAGTAGGAAACATTTTTGCCATCGATGCGCAATGCGCCTTCGCCAAACTCACCGCCGACTCCGACACCGCCTTTGGTGATGCGGGGGAATACCAGGACGCCCTTGGCCCTTGCCACCAAATCCCGATGCATCGGATTGAGCTGATAGAACTGCTGCATGGTGTGGTGTGTGCGCTCGTCTATTTCAGCTTTGGTGGCAGCCAACGACACTGAACTCAGGAGCAAGGCAACGGCTGCAAAACCCGCTGCCGCGAATAAATTACGAGATTTCATAGATCTTCCCTACTGTTATTGGGGGTATTAACATGGGTTAGTCTACGGAATCGGCGCCGGTCGGGTAGGCTGCACCTCCGCGACTTGGGGTAGGCTTTTGCTTACGGCGAGCACCGGCTTCCTGGACGGTCCATGTTTCGTTTTTTTGAAAAACTGGTTTCACCCTATCCCGAAGGTACGGCGCTGCCGCTGCCGCGAGGTTTTTTTCCCTTTCTCTGGGCCTGCGCCCGGGGTGCGCGCCGCTACGTCGCTTTTATGACGCTGCTGACGGCGGTCATCGGCGTGTTCGAGGCCATGTTGTTCGGTTGGCTGGGCCGCGTCGTGGACTGGCTCGCGAAAGTGCCCCCGTCACGGCTATGGGCCGAACAGCGCACACACCTCATGATATTGGCCGCGGTGCTGCTGGGTAGTACGATTCTGGTCGGCCTGCAAAGCTTGCTCAAGCAGCAGGCCCTGGCGGGCAACTTCGCCATGCGATTGCGCTGGAACTTCCACCGCAACATGCTCGCCCAGAGCCTGAGTTTTTATCAGGACGAATTTGCCGGACGGGTGGCCGCGAAAGTGATGCAAACCGCACTGGCGGTGCGCGACACCTGGATGATCCTGGCCGATATCCTGGTTTTCGTCGTGATCTATTTCGTCACGATGGCGTTGGTCGTGGGCAATTTCGACTTGTGGCTGCTGGCGCCTTTTTCCGGCTGGTTGGTATGCTACCTGCTGGCCATTGGGTACTTCGTGCCGCGTCTTGCCGCGGTCGCCAAGGCTCAGGCGGATGCCCGTTCACTGATGACCGGCCGCATCACCGACGCCTACACGAATATCGCCACCGTCAAATTGTTCTCACATACCCAGCGTGAGGCCGGTTACGTGCAGGGCGCGATGGCGGAATTTCTGCAGACCGTGTATCGGCAAATGCGCATGGTGACCGCGTTCGAAATCGTCAATCACGTGCTCAGCATGGAGTTGCTGGCGAGCACGGCAGGAGTCGCGCTGTGGCTCTGGACGCGGGGTCAATTGGGTGTCGGCGCCGTGGCCGCGGCGACGGCCATGGCGCTGCGGCTCAATGGCATTTCGCATTGGGTGATGTGGGAAATGGCGTCGCTGTTCGAGCAGGTCGGCACGGTACAAGACGGCATCAACACCCTGGCGCGGCAGCCCACGGTCATCGATCGCCCCGATGCGGTGCCGCTGCGCGTGAGCCGCGGCGACATCCGATTCGAACACGTCAGTTTCAACTACGGGGCGGCGCATCACGAGGCGGGCCCGGTGATCGAAAATCTCAATATTCATATCCGGGCGGGAGAGAAAATCGGCTTGGTGGGGCGCTCCGGCGCGGGCAAGAGCACGGTGGTCAATTTATTGCTGCGATTCTATGACATTCCCCAAGGCCGGGTGCTCATCGACGGCCAGGACATTGCGCTCGCCACCCAGGACAGTCTGCGCGAACAGATCGGCATGGTGACGCAGGACACCTCTTTGCTGCATCGTTCGGTGCGCGAGAACATTCTCTATGGACGCCCGGATGCCGGCGAGGCACAGATGATCGCGGCGGCAAAGCGCGCTGAGGCGCATGATTTCATCGTCAAGCTGACGGACCCGGCGCACCGGGCCGGGTACCAGGCGCATGTGGGGGAGCGGGGCGTGAAGCTCAGCGGTGGACAGCGCCAGAGAATTGCCATCGCACGCGTCATGCTCAAGGACGCGCCGATCCTGTTGCTGGACGAAGCGACCAGTGCACTCGACAGCGAGGTTGAGGCGGTCATTCAGCGCAGCCTTTACCGCTTGATGGAGGGCAAGACAGTCATGGCCATCGCGCATCGACTGTCCACCATCGCTGCGATGGATCGATTGATCGTGCTCGACAAGGGCCGCGTTGTGGAAGAGGGCAGTCACTATTCGCTGCTGGCGCAGAAAGGTCTTTACGCCCGCCTGTGGGCGCACCAGAGCGGCGGATTTATCGGTGAGACCGAGGAATCCGAGCCGCGAGCCGCGACGGTATCCGTCACCTGAATCGGCGCTTGCCGCAACAGGCCCTAAGCCAGTGAACCGAGAAACCTTTCGCGCGTGGCTGCCGCTTCGGTGGGTCAACCGCTTCTCGCTCGCGCCGACCGATCTTCTGCGCGACAAGACCTATCGCAGGCTTTGGACCTCCATCCTGATCTCCTCCTTCGGCGGCCAAGTAACCTTGCTCGCGGTGCCGCTCACCGCGGCAGTCCTGATGCACGCGGCGCCGACGCAGATGGGCCTGCTCACCGCGATGGAGATCGTGCCCTTTGTGCTGTTTTCTTTGCCCACCGGCGTGGTGCTCGATCGAGTCAGGAAATTACCGGTGTACGTCATCGGCGAACTGTCCATTGCCGTCGGCGTCGCGACGGTGCCGATCGCGTGGTGGCTGGGATGGCTGTCGATGTCCTGGCTCTACATCGTCGCGTTTCTGATCGGGGCGGTGAATACCACCGCCGGCAGCGCCGCTCAAATCGTATTGACCCAGATTGTCCCCCGTCCTCGTTTGGTCGAGGCGCACGCCAAGAATGCGCTCGCCTCGGCGACCGCCGAAGTGACCGGGCCGGCGGCCGCGGGGGCATTGATCAAATTGACGGGGGCGCCGATTGCGCTGCTGGCGGACGCCGGACTGTTGCTGATATCCGCATCGATCCTTCGCGGTGTGCCGGTGAGGGAAACACCCGGCCAGGTGCACGTTGCGTTTTGGGCGGCGATGCGCGAGGGCCTGGATTTCGTAAGGGGCCACAAGCTGCTGGTGACCATGGCCGCGTGCGTCGGCATTTGGCAAATGTGCAGCCAGGCGGCCACGGTGGTACAGATTCTGTTTGCCATTCACGAACTCGGACTGTCGGAGCGCGGCGTGGGGCTGAGCTACGTGGCGCTCGGCGTCGGCACCGTGTTCGCCAGTGTCAATGGGCATCGGGTGGTGCGGCGGTTCGGGCCCGGACCCACGCTGGTCTTGGGGTTCGCCGTTTCCGGGACGGGATGGCTGCTGCTGGCGATGGCGCCGGCCAACGGCTTGGGCGTGCTGGCCTACGCCAGCATGTTGCTCATGTTTGGCGTGGGCGCGATTTTCATTTTTATCAATTTCCTGTCCCTGCGCCAGTCCGTCACGCCGGCGCCCATGCTGGGAAGAATGACCAGCACCATGCGGTGGCTGATTTTGCTGCCCGCGGGACCCGGTGCCCTGCTCGGCGGTTGGTTGGGCGAACACGTTGGGCTGCGCGTGGCGCTCGGCTTCTCCGGCGTCACGGCCGTGGGGTTGGCCTGCGTCGCGTGGCGGCTGCCGGTGATTCGCAGCGTGCGAACATTACCGACTCTTAAGGCGGAGGCAGTGACTCCATATTCTTCCGATTCTCAATGACTTAAGCCTGGCGCGCAGGTTGCTATAATGCGCCGCGGTTCACATACCGGCAGGCGGGTCAACGGACACTATGCCGGTGCCGTTTAGACCCTAAGTTTGGTCGCTTGGTGGCCGAACGACTTCAATAAGGAGTGTCTTTAAATGAAAGCTTCTCGTAAGGCGTTATTCTTAGGATTGTGCATGGCTGCAAGCGCAGTCACCGTGCCCACGATTGCATCGGCCGGAGTCGGCATTGACATCGACATCGCTCCGCCCCCGGTCCGCGTCGAGGTGGTGCCGCCGCCCCGCGTGGGCTTCGTTTGGGCGCCGGGCTATTGGGAATGGCGCGGCCATGAACATGT
>Ga0210398_10002780_pt1 | contig 16924 bp, 18 predicted proteins | sample IncBWC4OmetaG_FD_161047 | JGI IMG/M metagenome (GOLD analysis project Ga0210398, IMG submission 161047) | Forest soil microbial communities from Barre Woods Harvard Forest LTER site, Petersham, Massachusetts, United States - Inc-BW-C-4-O | ecosystem: Environmental > Terrestrial > Soil >... | reverse complement strand
CCATACGAACAGCCCGGCGTGCAGCCGCGGCGGCGAGAGCAGCAGGTAGTAGCAGACCGCCATCGGAATCGCGGCGAAGAAAAACGGCCGGCGACGACCCGACTTGAAGCGCGCGCGATCGGAAATGTTGCCGACCAGCGGGTCGGTCACCGCGTCGAGCACCAGCGCGAGGAAGAACGCAAGTCCGGCCAGCGATGGAGAGAGCCCCATCCGATCGCTATAAAAGTAGAGCAGGTGAAGCCCGACGAGCGTCACGCACAGGTTGAGGCCGGTCTGCGCCTGCGCGTAGATTAGCAGGGGACGAAGGCCGATTTTTTCGCTCGAATCCCGTATTGCCACAGTCCGCAAACACTACTCGATGGACATGCCGATATACAAAGCATTTGCGATTCGCGGTCCGACTCAGCTATCGGGATGGCGATGAGAATTTTCGAGCACTCGCCGATGCGTGAACGCCGATGGTTGTGGCTGGTCGCGCTGTTTCTCTCGCTCGCGCTGGCGACGTCGGGATGCTCGCAAATCAAAGCGTGGTGGAGTCCCGACGACGACTCGACCGATCTCGACGACGCCGCCAACGCCAACGAGGGCGAGCCGCTGCCGCCACCGGTCGCGAAAGTCGCGATTAACTACCGGCATCCCGGCGACGCACTCGCCCGCGCGACCGTGATCAAGTTCTTCGGCGCCGAAGTAATCAAGAACGATCAGCGCGACGCGTCGCATACGGAATCTGTGGTGCGATTCGACGGCGGCGTTCCCATTTGGGAGTTCAAGGCCGACGAAGGAACGTTCGGCTCGCTCACCGGCGTTGGCGCGACGAAGTATTCCCTCAAGAGCGTCGACTACTCGAAAGTGCCGACGCACTTCACGCAGGTGCTTCCCGAAGAAGGACCGCCGGAGCCGCTCGATCGCGGCGCTTACTACGTCTTTCAGATCGAGCGGGTGTCGGGTTCGACCAGCTACCAGGCGGTCAAGGTGCTGGCCGACGGATCCCTCCAGGCCTACAACGCGCAACCGCGGGCGGGCAGCAGTTACCTTCTCTGTTGCAACGTGACGTCAGACTTCCCCGAGCCGGTGGTTCTTCCGGATACGACGCCGCAAGATGCCGGAACGACGCCCGACGAATCTAACCAGGAGTCCAGCTCGCCGCCGGAGCAATCCGGCCCTGCTCCAGAAGAATCTGCACCCGTTCCGTCGCTCGATCCCAACTCGCTGGGTGGGACTCCATAGCGTCTTTATCGTTCTTTTTCGCCCATTGGCCGCCTGATTAGACCGCTCCCTGATTCCTGGATTCTGGAACAAATTGGCGTGCTTAACTGAGCTTCGAGACCACACTCATTATTGAATATGGATTCAGTGATGAATGAATAATCGTGATTGACACATGATTCATTTTGCAATAAAAAGTGCGTCGTGGATCAAGCAGCTCGACAATCTGGCGACGCGCCGAATCGGTTCGATCGCCGTCGCGAGAAAACGCGCGTCGATCTGATCCAGGCGGCCGAACGCGTCATCTCGAGCAAGGGCTACCATCAGACGCGCATCGCCGACATCGCGACCGAAGCCGACGTTGGCCTCGGCACCTTTTACCTGCACTTCAAGACCAAGAACGAAATTTTCATCGAGCTGATCGAGCATGGCGCGGCTGAATTGCGGCGTGTACTCGGCGAGGCGAAGGCGGGCGTGCATACGCCGGCCGAAAAACTCAAGATCACGATCGACACGATTCTCGACGCGGCCGCCGAGGCGCCAGAACTTTTCCGGATCGTGTTCGGCCACAGTCCTGCGTTTCTCGATCTGATGGTCCGCGTCCACAATATCTTCATCGACGATCTGCGCGACGACCTCGCGCCCGCAGTCGGCGAGCGCGCCGACGCGATTGCGCATCTGACGATCGGGATGTTGTCGCAGGCTATTTCATGGCTGCTGGCGAGCCGCGATCTTTCTCACGCTGAACTGAAAAATATCACCGTAAATTTTGCCCTGGGCGGACTCGAGCGCGCGGCACGGCTCGGCGCCCCGTGAATCTGGAGGATTCTCACAATGGCCCACGACCACACGATTGTTCACACCGACCTCGAAAGCGTCTTCCACTGGGACTACAGCGTCAAGTTCCCGCAGATGGACCGGCTGTACGAGAATGCCAAGCGCGATCAGTGGAACGTCTCGACCACGATTAACTGGGACCGCCCGATCGAGAACGAAGTGCTGGACATGACGATGATGCCGATGTTCCAGACCGAGCTCTATCGTTCGCTCAGCGAAGAAAACAAGTATCAGCTCGGCCGCAAGTTCGCGGCGTGGCGGCTTTCGCAATTCCTGCACGGTGAGCAGGGCGCGCTGATGGTCTGCGGGCAGTTGGTTGATGCGGTGCCCGACCTCGACGCCAAGATGAACGCTGCGGCGCAGGTGTTTGACGAGGCGCGTCACGTCGAAGGCTTCCGCAAGTACATCACCAAGCTCGATCGCATCTACCCGATCGATCCGACCCTCGAGCGGTTGCTGACCACCGTCATGGCGCACGATCGTTGGGAGCCCAAGTACGTGGGGATGCAGGTCGTCGCCGAGGGACTCGCGATCGCGGCGTTCCGCTTCATGCAGCGCGAGACCAAGGACGAGCTGCTGAAGGAACTGCTCGAGTACATAATGAAGGACGAGGCGCGCCACGTCGGCTTCGGCATGCTCGCGCTGCGCGACGCCGTGACCAAGCTCAAGGGCAAGGACAAGAAGGACCTCGAGGACTTCGCCTTCACCGCATGCGACATGATGGTGACGAAGGTGGTTGACGGAGTGCCCAAGGACGGCTTCCTGTCGGGCGCGGCGGTGTTCGAGGAAGTGGGCATCTCGATGAAGGACATCGAAGAAGAGATGCATCGCAATCCGGCCTGGGCGGCGGCGGAAAACGACATGGAGAAGCAGTTCAACTCGTTCCTGTTCGTCGACACGATCATCCCATGCCTGCGGCAAATCGACCTGATCAACGACCGCACCGAGTCGTGGTATCAGCAGCTAGGCGTGATGCAGATGGCGTCAGCGGCGTAGGTCGCAAGCACAATCTGAATGATGAAGGGCCGGTCGTCGACGACCGGCCCTTTTCTTTTTCTTCATCCTGAAGAAGCGAGCAGTGCGATTCCATTCCGGTTCCCCTTCCCGCTCGGGAAGGGGTTAGGGGTTAGGTTGCTCGCATCCTCGCACCGCCTGCCGCTTCACACTTTCTATCTCCAGAAAAGGAGCGCTTCGCAATTTCGGAAAGCGGAACCGGCGGCGCTTGCGCGCCGCTGTCCGGAGGCCCGCCCGCTCGCGTTGCTCACTCCGTCAGGATGAAAGAGGTGTGCTCGCCCTGCTCGCTAGATCTGCATGATGACAGGAGCGCTTTGCTACTTGCGGAACTTTGCGAGCGCTGAACCTGAGATCTTGTAGTTGGGTTCGCCGAACTCTTCATCGACGCCGCCGGTCGGCCTGAAGCCCAGGCTTACGTACAATGCAGCGGCGTTCAGGTTCGTTCGGAAGCAGGTTAGCTGCACGGCTTCGCATCGCGGGTAGCGCACGACGATCATCTTGAGCACTTCGACCATCGCGGCGCGGCCGTAGCCTTTGCCCTGATGCTCGGCGGCGATCATGATGTCGTCGATCCAGTAATTGTCGGGGACGTTCGGGTCGCATGCGGTGGTCGCGTAGCCGACTACTGCGTCGCCGGCGCGGATCAGATGCGGCAGATGCTCGAAGTTGTCGCCGAACAGGCGCACGTAGCATCGCGCGAGCGTCCATCGCGGCGGCGTGACGAATGTGGTCTGCTCGGGCCTGAGCTGCATGTTGAACAGCTTGAGAAAGTTGCTTCGATCGATCGGCTCGAGAATTATTTTGTGTTGGCTGCTCTTCATGATTGGACATGCAGGAAAATGTCGCGGGCGTGTTCGTCGCTGATGCGCTTGAGCGACGTGATTCGATCGGCGAACTGCGCCAGCGACGACGTCTCCGCCGAGCCCACGTCGACCAGCACGGCGAAAATAGAAAAATCGAGCTCGTCCTTGCGCTCGCGCAGCCGCGCCAGCCAATCCGGGCTGACCTTAGACTCGCCGTCGGTAATTATCACGATATCGCCGCGCTTGAGTTTCTTCTCGCCCAGCAATTCGACCGCGGCGTCGATTGGAGTCTCGAAGTCGGTGCCGCCGCCGGGGAAGTACTCGGCCATCTCCACGACCTTGTTCAGGTCGGGCGCGTAGCGCCGCTCGCGATTGAGGTCGAGCACCTTGAGACTCGCGTCGCCCGAGGAAAACATTACGGCGCGAAACAGCCGGCGCTGACGCCGCGCGATATCCATCAGCGTCAGCGCGACCGCCTTCGACCACATTTCCTTGTCGCCCTGCATCGAGGAGCTCACGTCGATACACACGACCATCGGGCCCTTGCCCTTCTGCTCGTCGTCACGCAGCCGGTACTGAAGGACAGTGCCTTCGAGCACGCGGCGATGGAAATCGCGCTTGAGGACAGGATGATGCATCGCGAGCAACTCGGCCGGAATCAAGCGTCCGAGCTCCGAGCCGAGCTCGATGTCGTAAGCTTCGGCGACGCCGCGCTCGAGCGTTTTGCGCTTGAGCGCGCGCGCGTCCTGCTTGAATCGCCCGACCATCCGCGCCAGCTCGCCGAGCTTTTTGTTGCGCGCGAGACGCCGCCCGAGCTCAAGACGCGCGCCGGCGGCGACGCGACCGCCCTGCCCGAATTCGCGGCTGAAGTCGTGACTGTCCTCGGCGGCCTGATCGATTTCCGCGGCGAGCTCGCCAGTCTTGAGTTGCATGCGTTTGAGCGCGCTTTGATCAGCGCCCTTGAGTTGAGTTTCAAACTGGCGCGACTTCTGATTGAGCCGCGCCTCTGAAACCTTGGCGGCGCGTTCGGCCGCATCGGCCATCTCGGCGAGTTCTTTTTTCGTTGCTTGATCTTTTGCCGCGCCGGATTCTGGCTCGCCCTCTTCCTTGTCCTGGATTTCGTTGACGGCCTTCACCGCTTCGGCCCGCGCTTCGAGGTCCTGTTCCTGGCGCGCGAGGTCCCACAGATCGAGCATCTCGCTGCGATTGATGAGCTGCTCGGATTTCACCAGTTCGAGCGCATGCTCGCTCATCACGATTGCGGCGATGGCGGCCTTGTCTTCTTCGAGTGCGGTGCGCGAGCGCAAGGCCTGGAACGACGCCGACGGGACGATTTGTTCGAGGATGGTGCGATTGAGCGAGGCGGCGAGGCGCACGTCGCCGGTTTTGCGGAACACCGGGTTCATCTTGAACAGCGCGAAGAAGAGGTCCTGCACCAGCGCGCCGAAATGCGGGACCAGCCGCTCTCCGGTTTCGGCGAGGTCGGCGAGCGACGGGGCGTCGGCGACGATTTCGTTCCAGGTGCGCCGGTCGTAGCTGTCGCTCTCGAACCACGACGCATTGGCGGGCACGACGGGCAGATACAGTCGTCGTGGCTTGATGATTTTGGCTTTGCGCGTCATGGGCATCGATCCTACGTCACCGAATACCCGCTCGCCATCGGCGAAATTAGCCGGATTGCGCTACGATATCCCTTGAACTTATCGCGCAATGCGTAACAGAATTGAAACAAGCACGAGATGACACAGGAATCTTCCAGCACCACGCTTTCGAACCGGCAACATGCCCTGGTTCTCGCGGCCGTGCAGGAGTTCATATCGACCGCCGAGCCCGTCGGCTCCGCGCAGATCGTCGCGCGCCATCAGCTGGGCGTGCGCGCTGCGATGGTGCGCAACATGATGGCCGAGCTCGAGGATGGCGGCTATCTGCGCCAGCCGCATACTTCAGCGGGCAGAGTCCCCACTGAAAAAGCGTTTCGCTACTACGTCGATCATCTCGCGGCAGCGACGCGAATCGGATTCGAGGATCGCGCGCAGATCGAGCTGCACTACTCGAGCGCCGTGCGCGACCTGGGCGAGGTACTGCGTAACACGCCGCGCCTGCTCTCGATTCTGACCGGACAGGCCGCGCTGGTGATGGCGCCGCGGCTGGAGGCGTCGATCCTCGAGCGCGTGAACTTCGTGCGCTTGCGCGACAACCAAGTGCTCGCCGTTTTCGTTGCTTCGAAAGGCGCGATGCAGAACCGGATCGTCGATACCGAGCGCGACCATTCGCAGGACGAGCTCGATCGCATGGCGCGCTACCTGAACGAGTCGCTCGAAGGACGCACGCTCGACGAAGCCCGCCGATGGATCGAGGCGCAACTACGCGAGGAGCGCGCCAACTACGACCGCTTCATGCACGACGCGCTCGCCCTCGGCGAGGCGCTCGCCGATTACGTCGGGCGTACCGAGCTGTATGTCGAGGGTAGCCTGCAGGCTCTGGAGCAGCCGGAGTTTTCCGATCGCGGCAAGATGCGCGAGTTGCTCCGGGCGCTCGACGACAAGACCGCCCTGCTCGAACTGCTCGAGCGCAGCCTGACCAACGCCGGGCTCACTGTGTCGATCGGATCGGAGAACTACGATCCGCGGCTGTCGTCGTTGAGTGTCGTCGCCGCGTCGTACGCGAGCGGCTCGAGCGCGCTGGGCAGCCTGGCAATTGTCGGCCCGGTGCGGATGGACTATGACCGCGTCATCCCGCTGGTCGAGTATACAGCGCGCGCGCTATCGAGATTGATGGAGTACTGAACTTGATCGTAGTGAAACCCGTCCATGGGTTTCACAGTCCCTTGGGCAGCGGTAACCCCTGCACCTTAGTTTCCACAGCTCCGCAAATCTGCGAAAAATCCAACGATTTCGCCCTTGCCGGCACTGGCACGGCCGAAAATCATGCTTACGTTTTATGTTCATTCGGTCTCCCAAATGAACAAGCGACACAAGCATCCTCAGGACGGAAATCCCGGTATGGATGGTGAATTCGACCCGACCGACGCTGGCACCGAGGCGGAACAGGGCGGTGACGCGGAAGCGTTGCGGGCGCAGATTGCCGAGAAAGACAAGGAAATCGCCGAGTTGAAGGACAAGTATCTTCGCGCGCTCGCCGACTCTGAAAATGCGCGTAAGCGAATCCGCCAACAGAGCGAGGAATCCGTGCGCATCCAGCGCGAGAGCATCCTGCGCGACCTGCTGCCGATAATCGACAACCTCGAGCGCGCGCTCACGGCCGCCCGCAGCGGCACCGACACCAAAACGATCGTCGACGGCGTCGAGATGACGGTGCGGGCGCTGATCGATTTTCTGCGCGCGCAAGGGGTGACGCCGCTGCAGTCGGTCGGCCAGACCTTCGATCCCAATCGGCACGAGGCGGTCGATCACGTCGCGTCCGAGGCGCATCCGGCGAACACGGTCGTCGATGAGTTCCATCGCGGCTATCTGATCGGGGAGCGGGTTCTGCGGCCGGCGCGCGTGTCGGTCGCGAAGGGAAATGAGACCGATTCGAGAAAGCGAAACGGAGGCGAAACCGACGCTTCCGACGTTGAAAATAACTAAAGCATGATTATTTCTATCTTAAGTTTTATATCAGAGGACCTCTAGGAAAATGGCAAAAGTTATCGGTATCGACTTGGGCACGACGAATAGCTGCGTCGCGATCATGGAGGGTGGCGATCCTGTAGTCATCGCCAACTCCGAAGGCAGTCGCACGACGCCGTCGGTCGTCGCATTTACGGAGGCAGGCGAGCGGCTGGTCGGTCAGATCGCCAAGCGCCAGTCGATCACCAATCCGACCAACACGGTTTTTGCGATCAAGCGGCTGATGGGCCGGCGTTTCGACGACGCCGAGGTACAGAAGGCGATCAAGGTGCTGCCGTACAAGGTCGTGAAGGCCGACGACGGCGCTGCGTGGGTCGAAATCCGCGGCAAGAAGTACAGCCCACCGGAAATTTCAGCGTTCATCCTGCAGAAGATGAAGCAGACGGCCGAGGATTACCTTGGCGAGAAAGTCACCGAGGCCGTTATTACAGTGCCCGCGTACTTCAACGACAGCCAGCGCCAGGCGACCAAGGACGCAGGCCGCATCGCTGGTCTCAACGTGCTGCGGATCATCAACGAGCCGACGGCGGCTTCGCTGGCCTACGGTCTCGACAAGAAGAAAGATGAAAAGATCGCGGTGTTCGATCTGGGCGGCGGCACGTTCGATATTTCAATTCTTGAATTGGGCGAAGGCGTCTTCGAGGTCAAATCGACTAACGGCGACACCTTCCTTGGCGGCGAAGATTTCGACCAGCGAGTCATCGATTACCTGGCCGACGAGTTCCACAAGGACCAGGGATTCGATCTGCGCAAAGATCGCATGGCCTTGCAGCGGCTGAAGGAAGCCGCCGAGAAGGCCAAGACCGAACTGTCCACGGTGACCGAGACCGACATCAATCTGCCGTTCATCACCGCGGACCAGTCAGGCCCGAAGCATCTCAATATCAAGCTGACGCGCGCGAAACTCGAAGCGCTATGCGCCGATCTGCTGGACAGGCTCGAGGCGCCATGCGTGACCGCGTTGCGCGATGCCGGACTCAAGGCGAGCGAGATCAACGAGATCGTGCTGGTCGGCGGGATGACCCGCATGCCCGCTGTGCAGGAACGCGTAAAGCGCCTGTTCGGCAAGGAAGGGCACAAAGGCGTCAACCCCGACGAGGTCGTCGCGATCGGAGCTGCTATCCAGGCGGGCGTGCTCAAGGGCGAAGTCAAAGACGTCCTGCTGCTCGACGTGACTCCACTTTCGCTCGGAATCGAAACGCTCGGCGGTGTGTTCACCAAGCTGATCGAAAAGAACACAACGATTCCGACGCGCAAGAGCCAGACGTTCTCGACTGCGCAGGACAATCAGACTGCGGTCACGATTCGGGTCTTCCAGGGCGAGCGCGAGATGGCGTCGGATAACAAGCTGCTCGGCCAATTCGACCTGATCGGAATTCCACCGGCGCCGCGCGGTATGCCGCAGGTTGAGGTCACGTTCGATATCGATGCGAACGGAATCGTTAACGTGCATGCGAAGGACCTCGGCACCAACAAGGAGCAGTCGATCAAGATCACCGCGTCGTCGGGACTCAACGAGGAAGAGATCAAGAAGATGGTGCGCGAGGCCGAGGCGCATGCCGCCGAGGACCATGCTCGCCGCCAGCAAGCGGAGGCGCGCAACAAGCTGGACAACCTCATCTATACGACCGAGAAGACGCTCAAGGATCACGGCGCCGAAGTTGACGAGGCTGGACGCAAGCAGGTCGAGGACGCACTCGCGGAGGCGCGGACCAAGCTTGAGTCCAAGGACGCCGACGAGATCAATCGCGCGGCCGAGGCGCTGCAGAACGCGTCGCACAAGCTGGCCGAGGCGATGTACAGCAAAACCAAGGCTAATGCGGGACCGCAGGAAGGCGCCGGTCCGCAGGAAGGCGCCAGCAGGCAGAGTGGCTCCCAGAGCGGAAATGGCGAAGCGGGCGCGAAGGAAGACGTGGTTGATGCGGATTACAAAGAAGTCAAAGATCAGTAGCCGACGATGGGGCCGCATGTGCGGCCCCATTCGTATGGCGCCTACAATGGCGTCGCCGCGGATGTTCGCATAGAATCTTTGCGCGATGCCGTCAGTACAGAAGCGCGACTATTACGAAGTCCTCGGCGTCAATCGTGCCTCCGGCGAAGCTGAACTGAAGAAAGCCTACCGCAGTCTCGCGATTCAGTTTCATCCCGATCGCAATCCCGGCAACAAAGAGGCCGAGGAGCGTTTCAAAGAACTCAACGAGGCCTATCAGGTTCTTTCAGACCCTGAGCGGCGGGCACAGTACGATCGTTTTGGGCATGCCGCGTTCCAGGGACCGCAGGGTGGTCCGGGCGGATTCGGCGGCTTCGACTTCAGCCAGGGTTTCGAGGAAGTTTTCTCCGACATCTTTGGCGATTTTTTCGGTACCGGCCGCGGACGCTCGCGCTCACGCACCCGGCGCGGCGACGACCTGCGTTACGATCTAGAAATCGAATTCGAGGAAGCGGCGCGCGGGATCGAGAAAGTCGTAAAGTTCCAGCGCCTGACGCAATGCGAGTCCTGCAACGGCACGCGCGCTCGCGGCGGCTCCGGTGGCGCGCAACAGTGCCCCAATTGCCGCGGCAGCGGCCAGGTGCGCACGCAGCAGGGATTCTTTTCGATCTCGACGACCTGCGGGCAATGCCGCGGCGAGGGCATGATCATTTCCGACCCGTGCCCCAAGTGCCAGGGCCAGGGACGAACCCGCAAAGCCGAATCGCTCGCGGTGAAGATTCCGCCCGGCGTGGACAACGGCTCGCGCCTCAAGCTGCGCAACGAGGGCGAGGCCGGCTATGGCGGCGGACCGCAAGGCGATCTCTACGTCGTAATCCACGTCAAGGAGCACGAGATGTTCGTGCGCCAGGACAACGACGTGATAATCGAGGCGCCGATCAGTTTCCCGCAGGCGGCGGTCGGCACCGAGATCGAAGTGCCGACGCTCGAAGGCAAAGTGAAGCTCAAGATTCCATCGGGCACGCAGTCGGGAAAAATTTTGCGCCTCAAGGGCAAAGGCATCGTCGATCTTCACGGCTACGGACGCGGCGATCAGCTGATCAAGGTGATCGTCGAAACGCCGCGCAGCCTGACCGCGCGCCAGCGCGAGCTGCTCGAAGAATTTGCCAAGCTCGACGGCAAGGCCGTCAACCATCCGCTCTCCAAGGGCTTCGTGGACAAGCTCAAGGAGATGTTCGGCTAGGTTGACGTGCGCGCCGTCCGGCAAAGGAGCTGAAGCTATGGCCTGCAACTCGTGCGAGAGCAGCGGAAGATTCCGGGCGAGCTACTGCGATGATTGCGAGCGCTGGACTTTCCATGTCGACAAGCGCGACCTCTTGATCGCCGCGGGTCTAATGGCTGTTGCCGCGGTGATCGTCCTTCAGCCGGAACTGCTCGTTGCGCCCGCCGGCATCATGTTCGCGCGGCGGGCAATCGGAGCGCTCGTGTAAGCACTAACTTTGTAGGCGGCCCAGAGCGTTGAACAAAGCCGCGCGCATCACGCCGGCCGGCGGCGCTACTCGATTGAACAGCTTGAACGCGAGTTCGCCCTGGTTCACCAGCATCCCGGCGCCGTCGGTCGCGGACCGGCCGGCAGCGAGGGCGGGCTTGATGAACTCGGTAGGCTCCGCCGCGTAAACCAGGTCGTAGAACAAGCAATCGGCGGCCGATGAGCCGTAGTCGAGGCGCGCGAATCGTCCGGTCGTGAGACCCATCGAGGTCGCATTGACGATCAATCGCGCGGCGGCCAGCAGCTCCGTATCCATCAGCGCGTCCAGCCCGCGAGGCTCACCAGACGCGCGCGCGCCCTTGGCCGAGAACCGTCGCGCGAGTGCTGCTGCGCGAGCGGGCGTGCGATTGGCGATCACGACACGGCTCGCGCCCAGCCGGATGCATGCGAGAACCGATGACGCCGCGCCGCCGCCCGCGCCGATCACGATCGCGAGACGGCCGCGCAACTCGCATCCGAGATCGCGCAAGTCGCGCTCGAGGCCGCGCGCATCGGTATTGTCGCCGCGCAGCACGCCGCGACGATTGACAACGCAGTTCACCGCGGCGAGCATCCGCGCCTCCCCGCTCAGATCCTTGATCAGCCGCGCCGCCGCTTGCTTGTGCGGAACCGTCAGATTTACGCCGATGATTCCGAGCGAAGGAATCGCGCGAAGCGCCGGCGCGAGATTCGCCGCGGTGACGCGAAACGCCGCGTACGTTCGACTCATGCCAAGCGCCGCGTAGGCAGCGTTGTGCATTGCGGGCGACCTGGAATGTCCTATCGGATCGCCGAAAATCGCCGCGACCGCGGTGTCGCTGGTGTTTGGCAAATTGAATCAGCCGGCGACGGGATGCGCGGCGCGCTCGGCGCGCACCTCTTCCGCGGTGAATACCCAGCTATATTTCAGCCCTGCGCGCGCGAAAGCCTCGACCGCGCCCTCGCCGCGCTCGACCAGCGCGATTGCCGCGATCACGTTACCGCCCGCCTCGCGCATCGCAGTCACCGCTTGCAGACTCGAGCCGCCTGTTGTGATCGTATCGTCGATCACGGCAGTCTTGAGGCCTGATTTGAGTGCCCCCTCGACCATCTGTTGCAGACCATGCTGCTTGGTTTCCTTGCGCACAAAAAAGCCGCGAATATTGACGCCGTTGCGATGCGCCGCGGCCATCACGGCGTCCGTCACTGGCAACGCGCCTGCGGCCATACCGCCGATTTGCTCGACGCCAGCAGCCTTCACGAGTTCAAGCACCAATTCTCCGGCGAGATATGCACCACGTGGCAGGTAGAGCGTGCGTTTGCAATCGACGTAGTAGTTAGACGCGCGTCCCGACGAGAGCGTGAGTTGACGCTCGAAGTAAGATTCCCGGGCGAGCATCGCCAACAATTCGCTGCGTTCTTCGGATTTCATGATTGAAGGGGATCTTAACGGATGCAGCGCGGGGCACAAGAGCGATATAATATTGGTCGCGCTGGTGATAGCGTCAAACATTGCCCCAAGGGAAACAATGGACCGCACGTTACGGTCCGCCGGGCACGAAAAGGAGAGATAGCGATTCGCCACGAGTCCCGCGACTCGGGCGCCACGCGAAATAAGTGATTAGCAACGATTCACCCCGTGTGATCGGAACCGGCACCGCTTTACCCGCCAACTACGTCGATCAAGAACAACTGACCTCGCGCCTCCGGGAGCTATGGGAGAAGCGCTGGTCGGATTTGCGCCGCTTCGACAAAATCCAGGGCGCGCTCGGAATCACCGGGCGTCATCTCGCGCTGCCGATCGAGGAATATATACCGCTCGACACCTTCGCCAAGACCAACGACGCGTGGCTGCGGGTTGCGCCCGAAGTCGGAACCGCGGCCGCAGAAATCGCACTCGAGCGGGCCGGCCTGAAGCCGCGCGAGGTCGACCATCTGTTCTTCGTCACCGTCACCGGCATCGCCGTGCCGAGCATCGACACTCGCGTCATCAGCGCGCTCGGGATGCGCAAGGAAATCAAGCGCACGCCAATCTTCGGGCTGGGATGCGTCGCGGGAGCGGCGGGGACGGCACGCGCCGCCGACTACATCCGCGCGTTTCCGTCGGAAGTCGCGATGCTGCTGTCGGTCGAGTTGTGCTCGCTTACGTTGCAGCGCGAGGATCTGTCGATTGCGAACATCATCGCGTCAGGCCTCTTCGGTGATGGCGCCGCCGCAATGCTGATCGGCGGCAATGCACAGCCAAAGTCGACGGGTCCGCAGGTAATCGCGACGCGTTCGCTGGTTTTTCCGAACACCGAAGAAATTCTCGGTTGGGAAATCGTGGACAGCGGATTCAAAATCGTGCTGTCCTCGAAACTCACCGACCTCGTCCGCGCCAACATCCTGGACGAAGTTGATTCATTCCTGGCGAAGCAAAACATCGACCGCTCGCACATCAAGCACTGGATCGCGCACGCCGGCGGCCCCAAAGTGCTCGAGACGCTGGAAGGTGCGCTCGCTCTCCCAGAGGGCGCGCTGGCGCGTTCGTGGAGCTCGCTGCAATCAGTCGGAAATCTCTCTTCGGCATCTGTGATGTTTATCCTCGACGAACTGCTCGAGGATCACGTGGCCGCTCCCGGAGAGTACGGCATGATTATCGGGATGGGCCCTGGGTTCTCGGTCGAGCTCGTACTGCTGAAGTGGTGACATCCCCGACGTGGTGATCTCGCTCCGCACTTATCTGATCATCCTGGCGATCCTGGTCGTCGAGCGAATCTTTGAATTGGATCGCGCGCGTCGTAATGCGCGTCGCGCCTTCGAGCACGGCGCGGTCGAAGTCGGGCAGGCGCATTACCGCGTGATGGTCGCATTTCACACGTTGTTCATCGTGTCTTGCGCCGTCGAAGCCACATTTTTCCCGCGCGCATTTCCGCCCATCGTCGCCTGGCTCGCGCTATGCGCTGAAATCTTCGCGCAAGCGCTTCGCTACTGGGCAGTGACGACACTCGGCGATCGATGGAACACGCGAATAATCGTAAGTCCCGACCGTGCGCCGGTAACCGACGGCCCGTATCGGTTCATGCGCCATCCGAACTACCTGGCGGTCGTGATCGAAATCGCCGCCGTGCCGATGATCTGCGGCGCGCTCTTCACCGCGATCGCATTCTCGCTTGGCAACGCACTGATTCTCGCCGTGCGAATCCCGGCCGAAGAGCGCGCGATGGGCGAGCGGTACGCCGACACCCTCGGCTCGCGCCGCCGTTTTTTCCCTGGCTTGCGACACGGCTAAGGTAGTTCGGTGTTCTTCGCGCCGTTCCTCGCCTTCTACGCGATCGTTTTCTTCTTCGTCCTCGCGTTCTTTTTCGTTCTGCTCGAAATTCACGTCATCAACTACGCATTCGTGTCGCTCGGTCTGCCGCCCGAGTTCGCTTTCACGGCTCTGCTCGTAAGCCTGATCGGCAGCTACATCAACATTCCCATCACTCGCGTTGCCGGCGGTCAGCCGCACGCCGCCGAGGTGGTCCGCAGTTTCGGTATTCGCTACCGGGTACCGACTCGCTACGTCACCGACTCGACGATCATCGCGGTGAATGTCGGCGGCGCAATCGTTCCGGTACTTATCTCGATTTATTTGCTGATGCAGATGCCCGCGATAGTCGTGCCCGCTTTGATCGGCGTCGTCATCGTAACCGCGATCGTCCATCGATTCGCGATGCCCGTTCCAGGGATGGGAATTGCGACGCCGATGCTGATTCCGCCAATCGTCGCCGCGCTGTGCGGCTACTTCCTCGGCTCCTCGCAGCACCATCGCGACGCCGTCGCATTCATCAGCGGGGTGATCGGTACGCTTGTCGGCGCCGACCTGCTCAACCTGGGCAAGCTGCGCGACCTGGGCGCGCCAGTCGCATCGATCGGCGGAGCCGGCACCTTCGACGGAATCTTTCTGACTGGAATCGTCGCCGTCTTGCTGGCATGAGCGCGAAAACGCCTAGGCCGGTTTGAACTTCACCAGCGTGTGATCGGACGTTACGTCGTCGAAGAAGACTTGCACCGGCATCTCGACGCGCACACTCTCCGGCGGCGCGACGATGTTTGTTGTTATGCGCGGTCCCTCGGCCAGCTCTACTATCGCGAGCACGTACGGAGCGTCCGCGAACGCGCGGCTCGACGCTCGCCGCACGACCGTGTAGCTGTACACCTTGCCGCGTCCGCTCACGCGCTCCCACGCCAGCTTGTCCGCGAAACATTTCGGGCATCGATCGCGCGGATAGTAGATATACTCGCGGCACGCGCCGCATCGCTGGATCGTTAACTCGTGGCGTCGCGCGGCCTCCCAGAATGGACGGCTGGTTGGCGATGGCTTTGGAAGCGGTTTGTAGTATTCGCTCATGATCTGCGCTCCAGCACGAGACTTGCTTGCTCGCTCATGATTCCGCCGTTGCCGTTGACGTAGCCGAGCGCGGCATTTTTAACCTGCCGCTCGCCGCCGCGCCCCATCAACTGTCTTATCGCTTCGGTCACGTGACTCATCCCGCCCGCGAGTCCCGGCTGGCCGAACGACAGTTGCCCGCCGTGCGTGTTGCACGGAAAGTCGCCTGCGTAAGTCAGGTCATGCTCCGCGACGAACGGCCCGCCCTGCCCCTTCGCGCAGAAGCCCGCGTCTTCGAGCGTGACGATCACGGTGATCGTGTAGCAGTCGTACGGACACACGATGTTCATGTCCTTCGGTTGCAGCCCCGCCATCTTGAACGCGTTCTCGGCGGCCGGCTTGATCGGCGATGTAGTGATCGACGGCGCATAGGTGATCGTCGAATGATTCGCAGCCTCGCCCGCGCCGAGCAGCCATATCGGCGGATGCTTGGCGCGCTTCGCCACCTCGGGTGACGCGACAACTATCGCTGCGCCGCCGCTCACCGGGCTCACGATTTCATAGAGATGTAGCGGATCGACAATCATGCGCGAGTTGAGCACGTCGTCGACGGTGAGCGGCTTGTCGTTGAAAGTCGCCAGCGGATTCTTGAGCGCATTGGTCCGCTGATCGACCGCGACCTTTGCCATCTGGCGAGCCGTGGTGCCGTACTCGTGCATATGGCGATGCGCGATCATCGCGTAGCCGCAGTTCGCGCCGATATTTCCGTAGGGCGCCTCGAATTCGCGCTGTACCGATACGACCGGCGGGCGCTGGTCGCCGGTCTTGTTCAAATCGGCGACGATGCACAACACCGCGCTGCACATTCCTGCGTCGATCGCCGCCGCCGCGCGCCAGATCATCCCGGCCGGACTCGCGCCACCGATATCGACCTGGTTCAGCATCCGCACGTTGAGTCCCAGCACTTCGGCCGCACTCGCCGGATAAATCATCCCCGGATCGGAGAACGGCACGCCGACCAGGAAGCCGTCGATATCTTTTTTCTCGAGCCCGGCGTCCGCGATCGCCTCGGCCGCGACCCGCGCCATCAGGCCGAGCGCGGTCAGGTCGCCGGGTTCCTTGACCGGTTTGAGTTCTCCAATTCCAATCGCCGCGGCTTTTCCTTTCAGGCTCATTGCATCGACTCCCGCGTTTACGTTGTTCGATTACGATTACCACAAATCGCATCCGGCGCGACTCCTCCGCGAAGCGGTTCAATTCAACGAAAAAATCTTATAGCTTGATTCGTTCGAGGTGCTTTTAACGAAATGGCATTTATCATCTGTGACGACCACAACCTTGATGTCGAAGCCGACGGGATCGAGAATCCCGTCGCGAAGCAACTGATGCTCACCGACGCAAAGCCGGACGCTAGCCCGCTCGAAAAAGAGATCATCGAATTCGGCAGAGTACATCGCCACTGCAACATCCGAATTCTCGCCGGCTAGTTTTTGAGTTTCGCAACGCGATCACGAATTCGCTCGAGATCGTCGCTCTCACACGCCCGCACGCATTTTACGCCTTCGATGTTGACCGGCTGACCAACCGGCAGATACACTGCCGAAGCGGGGTGGAGCAGTCTGGTAGCTCGCCGGGCTCATAACCCGG
>Ga0210398_10002778_pt1 | contig 16928 bp, 14 predicted proteins | sample IncBWC4OmetaG_FD_161047 | JGI IMG/M metagenome (GOLD analysis project Ga0210398, IMG submission 161047) | Forest soil microbial communities from Barre Woods Harvard Forest LTER site, Petersham, Massachusetts, United States - Inc-BW-C-4-O | ecosystem: Environmental > Terrestrial > Soil >... | reverse complement strand
CTCGACCGTGCTGGCCATCGCCGACGAGCTCACCGAGGATGACCTGGTCCTGCGGTACCAGGTCGACGAAACCGAGGACGGCTTCAGCGGCGAGGAGGGGACGTTCACCATCTGCTCGTTCTGGCTGGTCTCCGCGCTGACCGAGATCGGGGAACTGGACCGCGCACGGGCGCTGTGCGAGAAGCTGCTCTCCTACGCCAGCCCGCTGTTGTTGTATGCCGAGGAGATCGACCCGCACTCCGGGCGGCACCTTGGCAACTTCCCGCAAGCCTTCTCCCACCTGGCCCTGATCAACGCCCTCATGCACCTGATCCGCGAAGACGAGCGGCGCAGCGACAGCGCGATCGCTCCGTCCGCACTGGACCCCGTCACCGTAGGCGCTCCGGCCGCCCCGGCCGGCCCGGCCGGCCCGGGCGAACCTCCGGCGGACCCGTCATGACCTTTGCGGCGAGGCACATGTGCTGCGGCACCGGATGTGCCAATGAGCGCTGACGTCAGGCTGCTCGTTGTCGGCGGCGGCCCCGCGGGAGTCACCGCTGCCCTGCAGGCCCGCGAGCTCGGTGCCCACGTGACCCTGCTCGAAGCCGGCCAGGTTGGCGGCACCAGCCTGAACCGAGGCCCGGCACCAGTGCGGACCCTGGCCCGCGCGGCCCGCCTGGTACGTGACTGGTCGTCATGGCCGCTCTTCGGCCTGCAAGGCCCTGCCCCCGTTCCGGATCTGCCCGCGGTGCTGGCCAACAGCGAGCGAGTGGCCCGCTACGCCCATGACAAGAAAGACATGGCTGGCCATCTGCGCCATCACGGCATCGATCTGGTGGAAGACGTGGGCCCGGTCAGATTCACCGGGCCGGACGCCATGGCCGCCAGTGACGGGCGGACATGGGCGGCGGACCGGATCATTCTCGCCGTGGGCGGGCATGCCGCCCGGCTGCCCATCCCCGGTGCCGAACACGCGCTTACCTACGAAGACATTCTGTCGCTGCCCAGCCTTCCCGGGCGGGTCGCGGTGGTTGGGGGCGCTGATACCGGCTGCCAGATCGCGTCCATCTTCGAAGACTTCGGGGCCGCGGTCACCATATTCGAAGCCGGTGCGCTCCTGATCCCGGCCGCCGACCCCAGCGTCTCGGCGGAGCTGAGCCGCAGCTTTACCGCCCAGGGCATGACGGTAGCCACGGACACCCTGGTCGAGGCTCTGAGCCAGGCAGACAGCGGCATCAGCATCGACTATCGCAGCCCGGCAGGCCGGGGGCGGATGGTGGCCGATGCCGTGTTTTTCGCGGTTGGCTGGCCCGCCAACGTCAGCGGCCTGAACCTGGACGCGGCCGGCATCCGGGACGGACACGGCGCGATCCCCGTCGATGACTACCTGCGCACCAATATCGGGCACATCTTCGCCGCCGGCGACATCACGGGCCATTCCATGCTCGTCCAGACGGCCCGGATGGAGGGCCGCATCGCCGCCCGCAACGCCGTCCTGGGACCCGCCCGGCAAGCCACCTACGACGTGGTGCCCAGCGGCAGCTTCACCGATCCCGAATACGGCCGGGTTGGCCTTACCGAACCCCAGGCCGCACAGAAACACGACATCGTCACCGGCATCGCCCGCTACGACGACCTGCTCCGCCCGGTCGCCGACGGCCGATCCGAGGGGTTCTGCAAACTGATCGCCGACCGCGGTGGCCACACCGTCCTCGGCGCTCACGTCGTCGGCGAATACTCAGCCGAGACCGTGCAGACCGTCGCCGCCGCGATGGCCGCGGGCATGACGGTGGAGCAGGTCGCAGAGCTTCAGCTCGCCTACCCCACCTTCACCGAGGGCGTCAGCATGGCCGCGCAGAAGATCTGCCGGGCCATCGGGATCGGGCGTTTCCCCCAGACCTGGAGTTATCTCGGATCCGAAGAATGAACCAGCCCCGCTGCCCAGGAGCGATCATCGCTGGAGGAGAACATGAAGGCCGTCGCTGTGTTCCCGGGATCCCGCGAGGTCAAGGTCATCGAGCCGGGCGAGCCCGCGATCTCCCAGCCTGACGAGGTCATGCTGCGGATGCTTGACGTCGGCATCTGCGGCACCGACAAGGAGATCTGCACGTTCGAGTACGGGACCCCCCCGCCCGGTGATGACTACCTGGTGATCGGCCACGAGGCGCTGGCCGAAGTCGTAGCGACCGGGTCTGCGGTTGAGCGCTTCCAGGCGGGCGATCTTGTCGTCCCGTCCGTGCGCCGCCCGTGCCCCCATCCCGGCTGCCTGGCCTGCCGATCGGGGCACCAGGACTACTGCTACACCGGCGACTTCCGCGAACGCGGCATCAAAGAAGCACATGGCTACATGGCCGAGTATGTCGTCGACCATGAGCGGCACATGGTTCTCGTGCCGCCCGGTCTGCGGGAGCTCGCGGTCCTGACCGAGCCCCTGACCATCGCGGAGAAGGCACTCGCTCAAGTTTCCTGGATGATGCAGCACCGCCCGCCGTGGCTCGATCCGCGGACGCCCGGCGAGGAGCGTGGCCAGGGGCTTTCGGCGCTGGTGCTCGGTATCGGGCCGGTCGGTTTGCTGGGAGCGATGGCAATGGCCACGGCCGGCTTTAAGACCTACGTTTACTCGCGCGAACTGCCTCCCAATCCGCGGATCGACCTGGTTACTGCCATCGGCGCGACCTATGTCTCCGCCCAGGCCACGACCTTCGCGGATCTGGCGGAACAGGTGGGCAACATTGATCTGGTCTACGAAGCCGTCGGGCACTCACATTTCGCTCTGGAGGCGTTGCGGGTGCTGGGGATCAACGGGATCTTTGTGCTCACCGGCGTCCCCGGCTTGCAGGCCTTCATCGAGGCGGACCCGGCCCGCCTCATGCGCGACATGGTGCTGAAGAACCAGGTCCTGCTGGGCACGGTGAACGCCGGGGCTGACGCCTTCGGCTCCGCGCTGCGGCAACTGGATCTTTTCCGCCGCCGCTGGCCCGAGGCAGTCCAAACGCTCATCGCGGGCCGCTACCCCCCGGAGCGGGCGGCCGAGCTGATCTTGGGCAGGCCGACCGGCATCAAGACCGTGATCGCTTTTGACTCCTCTTTGGGATAACCGGAAAGCCCATCGTCCTGGTCGGGCACTCACGCGCCCCGCGCCTCGCAGTCGTGCAGCACGAGCAGGCGACGGCGGGGATGACCCCAGGGCATCCTCGGGTAGCGGCGTCCCCTGGGCGCGCCGCCGCTGCCGATCATCAGACGCAGGTTCAGGCGCTCGCGCGCTACGCGGCCAGGGCGACGTTCGGTGACCTGTCTGCCGAGTCGCGCACGCAGCTGCCGGTCCACATCCTGGACTCGCTCGCATGCTGCATCGCGGCGCCGGGCGCCGGCCCGGTGAACGCGTGCCGCGAGCAGGTCAGGGAGTTCGGCGGCGGTCACGGCAGCACGCTGATCGGCGGCGGCGCCGCCAACCCGGTCTACGCCGCGTTCTGGCACACGGTGCTGGTCCGCTACGTGGACTTCATGGACAACTTCCTCGCCCCGACCGAAACCTGCCATACCGCGGACAACTTCGGCGTCGCCCTCACCGCGGCCGAGTACGCCGGGGGCTCCGGCCGGGACCTGATGGTAGGGGTGGCCGTCGGCTACACGGTCCAGTCCCGGCTGGTCGACCACGGCAACTTCATGACCCGCGGCTTCGACCACACCGCCCAGCTCGCCTTCTCCCACAACGCCGCCGCCGGTCGGCTGCTGGGCCTGCCCGAGGCCCAGATCGCCAACGCGATCGCGATGGCCGCGGCCAGCGACGCCTCGTTCGCGGTCATCCGCGCCAAGCCGCTGTCGCAGTGGAAGGGGCTGGCCTCGGCGCAGTCGGCGCTGGGCGCGATGAACACGCTGTTCCTAGCCCGCCGCGGGGTGCAAGGGCCGCTGCGCGTGGTCGAGGGGCCGAACGGGATTGACAACCTGCTCCACATGCAACTGCGCATCGACTGGGATCATGAGGGCTATGAGGGGGTCACTACCAGCACGATCAAGAAGTACAACGCCCAGATCCACACCCAGTCCGCGGTCGAGGCCATGCTCCAGCTCGTCTCCGCGAACACGCCGCGGCTGGACATCACAGCCGGGTTCGACCCGGGCACGATCACCTCGATCGAGGCCGAGGTACCGCAGATCACCTACGACTTCACCGGCGGCGGCCAATACGGCATGGAGACTAGCGTGCGGACCAAGGAACAGGCCGACCACGACCCCACCACTTGAGGTCGGCATCGGAGTACGAGCCGGCATACAGGTGATTATGATCCGGGCCGTGCATCCGCACGTAGACGAAATCTGTATCTGTAGTAGCGCGCAGCACGCACGGCAGGTTCGCCCCGCTCATCACGCAATACGCGACCCCGTGTTCTGCCAGCAGCGCGAAAGTCGATTCGCAGTGCCAGCTATGGTGTCGGAACTCCACCGCCACCCGAATCCAGTCAGGGACGAGCCGGAGGAAATACGCCAGTCGAGGGTCATCGCGCGGCTGCGAGGGCGGCACCTGGACCAGTAGTACCGCCCGCTTATCGCCCAGTTCGTGCCAGCCCTCCCGGATGCGCTGTGCGCGACTTCACGAGGCGGATGCCTCGCTTCCAGGCTCCTCGCTGGGTCCCGCGGGCGGTATGTCCCCATCCACCAGGGCGGTAGACCCGGCTGGGCGCGTGACGGTCTCGTCGGTCCGATCCCGCAGCCGCTCCAGCGATTCGGCGTCGCCGAGCGGAACGGTCGCCTCCATGCGCGAGCTGTCCTGTACCTCGGGCAGGTCCATGACCGTATCGACCAGGTTAGCCCGGCTGCCTGGCGGGGCAGGGCCGGAGGAAGCGAGAAACGAAGTTCGGACGGTTCCCCCGGAATTATCAAGAGGCGTCACCTCAGCCGCGGCGATCGTCTGATCTTCGTCTTTGACTTCAATGCGACGAGACTTGTCACCTGTCATGGTAATCTCCCCGGAACCTGGCCTGATCTGACGCGCACGAGGCCATTGCCCGCAACCACCGGGCTGAAACAGCCGGAACCGCTCATTAAAAGACGGCTGGCAGGACGCGCGGAGCGCGGCGAAACATCCCGGCTCGGCCGCCCTGGCCGTCAGCTGACGGGAGGCGGGCTGCCGTCGGCGCTTTTGGGCAGCGCGGCATCCCAGCCGCATACCGCGCAGGCATGGCGGAACGCCGAGCGGGCGAACTCCACGGCCACCGCGCGTGGATCAGCGGCGGTGCGGAGATCGTCCCAGTCCAGGACGAACTCACCCAGCGCCTCGTCCCAGCGTGCGGCGGCCGGGGAGAGGACGCCCCGGGAGATCTCGACCGGGGCGGGGTAGGCGAACGCGTAGAACGCGGCGCGTGCGTTACCGGCGTTCCCTGGCCACCAGCCGACCACGACCTGAGCGGCATCCTCTGAGTTGCGGCTGATGAAGTCGTCCCGCGGCGGCTTGGCCGACGCGCCGGAATACAGCGTCACTGCCAGGTCAAATGAACCCCACCAGGCGTTGACCTGCGTGCACCGGCCACGATAGGGGGCGCGGAACGCGGCCAGCGCCAGTGCCGCCTGCGTTGCCGCGGCGAAGTAACTGGCGACCTGGCCGGCATCGTAGCGCGCGTGCTCATAGTCCTCGTCCAGCGGCACGCTCCACGGGACTTCCTGCGGCCGCGGATCGATCCGCACCTGGCCGCCCCCCGCTCGGGCTACCGCCGCGAGCACCTCCCGGGTCACCTCGGCGACCGGCCGGTCCGGAGTGAGCGGAATCCGCTCCGCCGCCCCGCTGCTGTGTTCCACAACTGCCTCGTGCGCCCGCAGGTCAAGCGTGACCACCAGTGAACCTGACCCGTCAGGCGCGGGCAGCGTCCCGGTTTCCCACCCGCGCGCGGTCAGCCGCAGTGCCGCGTGCTGCAGTTCTGGTTCTGGCGGCGCCAGCTCCACCGCCAGCTTGCCCAGCACCTGCGTGTGGGCGTGCAGCGTGTCGCACGTCTCGCCCCATGTCTCATAAGAGATTGCCGGCCACCCCTGTGCCATCGCTGTGCCCCCTCCGCCTGGGCAGAACATGCCCCGGGCGCCCCGTGCGGAATCCCGGACTGCCTACTCTGTGGCCTCTGTGGCCGCGGTCCGCTGAGGTATCGGTTCGCGGTGCGCTGGAACGTGGTGCCGTCCGCGTCTTGGAAGGTGAGTTCGGCTCCGCATTCGGCAATGTCCGTGTGCTGAGGGTATTTGCGGGAGGCCTTGACTGACTGTCCGGGCAAGATCACGCCGAGGACCTCGGGGTTCGGGTCGCCGTAGGGACCGAAGGCCGTGAACGCGTTAGCTGGGCGAGCGGAAACACGCTTCACAAGCTCCTGCACCTGCGCAAGACTCATCCGCATGACCGAAGCCGATGAGAAGCAGACCCTGCACCGATACCTGCGGAACTCACGGGGGGTCCTGCTGTGGAAGCTGGAGGGACTGTCCGACTACGACATCCGGCGGCCGATGACGCCGACCGGCACGAACCTGCTCGGCCTGGTCAAGCACTGCGCGGGGGTGGAGTGCGGGTACTTCGGTGGGGTGATGGACCGGCCGTTTCCCGGCGAGGACGAGCTGGACTGGGATGACGATGAGCAGGGCGCTGACATGTACGCGACAGCCGCCGAGTCGCGCGAACAGGTCACGGTTTTCTACCGGCGGGTGTGGGCCCACTCCGATGCCACGATCGGGGAACTTCCGCTGGACGCATGCGGCACCGTGCCCTGGTGGCCCGAGGAGCGGAGGCATCCCACCCTGCACACGCTGCTCGTGCACACGATCCAGGAAACCGCCCGGCACGCCGGCCACGCGGACATCATCAGGGAATCCATCGACGGTGCCGTCGGCCTGCGCGAGGACGTCAGCAACATGCCGGCCGACACCGGTTCCGCCGCCTGGAAACAGCACTACGACAAGCTGGACCAGATTGCGCGGTCCGTGCGCTAGGATCTGGCGCCCTGGCGCGGACAGACGGGTTAACGACAAGCTGAGGGTGCAGCCCGGCTACGACTACGCTCATCCGCTGAGGTGAGAAGGCCGGGATGAGCGTATGGCCGTCAGCGGTGGACCCAGCCGCAGGACTGAGGCATCGCAGCATGTGCAAAGGGTTGGTGTCCGATAGGGGGACCTGAACCCTCACTGCTGGTGGTGCCCGATGAGCGGAGCTGACCGCGCCATCAGGTGGTCTACCGCGTTTGCTGTGCTTGGCGTCGCGGCCGTGGCTGCCGTCGCGTCCTACGAACATGCCACGATCTGGTACGGGCGCACGGTGAGGCCGGTTGGACGGCCCACTGTGACCGGGGCGGGATCGTGATGAGGTTATCCGCTGCCACGGCTAGTGCCGTTCTCATCTCATCGGGGTGATGCCTTAACGGTGCCGTGGTGCTTGCCTGGCATCAGCACGGGGAGGTGCCCGTGGTGCATTGCCGGCCGGCAGTGGGACGCCGCTGCGGCCCGGAAGGAGAGGTCATGACGGTGACAACAGATCGTTCCGCGGCTGCAGGGTCTGGTGCGCGTCCGGTTGCGCGGCAGCCGGCGCGGCCCGGTCCGGTGGAGCATCTGAGCCGAGCGGACCGGGCGGCGCGGGGAAGGGATGCCAGAGCGATGGCTCCGCTGGAGTCGCATGGCGAGTTCCGGCCAGGCCGGGGGCGGGACCCGGTGGGGCTGCTGCTGGGCCAGGCGGCGTCGCGGGTGCCGGAACTAGTGCCGGTCCGGCACGGCCGGATGCTGGTGTCCCCGTTCACCTACTACCGGGGTGCGGCGCTGCCGATGGCGGCGGACCTGGCCAGCACGCCCGCCGCGGGGCTCCGGGTGCAGGTGTGCGGGGATGCCCACCTGTCGAATTTCGGCGCCTTCGCTTCGCCGGAGCGGAACCTGGTCTTCGACGTCAACGACTTCGACGAGACCCTGCCCGGCCCGTTCGAGTGGGACGTCAAGCGGCTGGCCGCGAGCCTGGCCGTGGCCGGACGGGACAACGGGTTCTCCGCCAAAGCCTGCCGCAAGATCGTCCTGGCGGCGGCCGAGGGCTACCGCACCGCGATGCGGGGGTTCGCGGAGCAGCCCTTCCTTGACGTGTGGTACGCGCACCTGGACATCGAGCCGGCCCTTCGCGAGTTCCGGTCGCAGGTCAAGGCCAAAAAACTCAGGACGTTCGAGAAGCTGCTCGCCAAGGCCCACACCAAGGACAGCACCTCGGCGCTGGCCAAGCTCACCACCGAAACCGGCGGCCAGCGGCGGATCGTGAGCGACCCGCCGACGATCGTTCCGGTCGAGGAGGTCTTCGCCCATGTGCAGGCTGCCGCGATTTACGAGCAGATCCGCGCCGTGCTGGGCAAGTACCGGCGTACCCTGCAGGCCGACCGGCGGCACCTGCTCAAGGAGTTCACCTTGGTGCAAGTGGCCCGCAAGGTCGTCGGGGTGGGCAGCGTCGGCACCCGCGCCTGGATCCTGCTTATGGACGCCGCCGACGGAGCCGAACCGTTGGTCCTGCAGGCCAAGGAGGCCCAGCCGTCGGTCCTTGCGGGGTACGCCGGGCGCAGCCAGTACAACAACCAGGGCGAGCGCGTGGTCGCTGGGCAGCATCTGATGCAGGCCCAGAGCGACATCTTCCTCGGCTGGACCCGCATCACCGGCCCGGACGGGGTCGACCGCGATTTCTACGTCCGCCAGCTGCGGGACTGGAAATTCTCCGTACCGATCGAGGTGATGCTCCCCCCTGGCATGATGTTGTACGCCCGGCTGTGCGGGTGGACCCTAGCCAGGGCCCATGCCCGCTCCGGCGACCGCGTCGCCCTGGCCGCTTACCTGGGAGGCTCGGGCAAGTTCGACCACGCCATCGCTGACTTCGCTGAAACCTACGCCGAACAGAACGAGCTCGACTACGCCGAGTTCCAGGCCGCCGTCAAAGACGGCAAAGCCGAAGCCATCACCGAGATCTAAGACGGCACGGATGTGTCACGCTTGCAACAGATGGCCGGTAACGCCATCTCGCGAAGAGTTCCCAGGCGGCTCGCGGTGATCCGGTACCAGCACGCCAAAGCTGTGGCCGTGCCACCCAGGCGAACCAAGGAGATCGTTCGCAGGCCGCACCGAGGCGGGCGCCATCCGGATCTGGTGGTGCGCCTCTGGCGGGCGGCACCCATCGCGGATGGTGTGCGACCCACCACAGTTCGGGCCTGGAGCGTTATGCCGAGATCGGGCCGGATGCCGTTGGCGTCGGCCGAAGGTGCAATCGGTGCGTTCAGTTGCGCCTGTGCGGGGCTGCCGTGACGGAAACCCCGTCTAGGTCGGAGGCGGCTGCCCGGGCGATGATTCTGCCGCTGGCGCTGGCGCAGTTCATCGCCAGCTATGCGGCCACGAACATGAACGTGGCCATCAGTGCCATCGCCGAGGATCTAGGCACGACGGTGAGCGGGGTGCAGACGGCGATCACGCTGTTTACCCTGACGATGGCGGCGCTGATGATCCCGGGCAGCAAGCTGACCGACATCTGGGGCCGCAAACGGTGCTTTGTGATCGGCCTGGCCGTCTACGCCGCGGGCGGCCTGCTGGCAGCGCTGTCGCAGGGACTCCCGCAGCTGATCATCGGGTACTCGCTGCTGGAGGGCGTGGGCTCGGCGCTGATGATCCCGCCCATCTACATCCTGGTCACGGTGACCTTCCCCGACGTCAAGTCACGGGCCCGGTACTTCGGCGTGGTCAGCGGCGCGGGCGGCCTGGGCGCCGCCGCCGGCCCGCTCATCGGCGGGCTGGTGACCAGCGCGATCAGCTGGCGCGCCTCGTTCGGCCTGCAGGTCCTGGTCGTGGCGTGGATCATCTGGCTCGCCCGCAAGATCACCGACCCGGCCCGGCCCGGTCCCAAGCCGCGGTTCGACCTGACCGGCGCGGTCCTGTCCGCGGCGGGTCTGTTCTTCGTGGTACTCGGACTGCTGCAATCGCGGACCTACGGCTTCGGCAAATCGCGGCAGGACTTCACCATCGGCGGCACGGTGGTGATACCGAAGGGCTCGATCTCCCCGGTGTGGCCGATCGTGGCCATCGGCGCACTGTTCCTGCTGTGGTTCTTCCTGCACGTCCGGTCCAGCGAGAGAAAAGGCAAGGACGTGCTGCTTCCGCTCCGGCTGTTCCGGAACAAGGTAGCCAACCTGGGACTTGGCACCCAGACCATCCAGTGGCTCATCCTGCAAGGATCCTTCTTCGCCGTCTCGGTGTACCTCCAGGAGGTCAACCACTACAGCCCGATCCAGACCGGTCTGATGCTCACCCCGGCCACGATCGGGATCCTGGCCGCCTCGGCCGCCGCCGGCCGGTTCGCCCGGCGGCACCCGCAACGATGGCTGATCATCGCCGGCTTCCTGGTCGCCGCCGTTGGCATGGTCCTGCTGCTGGTCCTGGTCCGGGCACACGCGGGCATCTGGCGGTGGATACCCGGGCTGCTGCTATTCGGCGCTGGGGTCGGGACCATGCTGACCTCCTCGGTCAACGTGGTCCAGTCCAGCTTCCCCGACAACGATCAGGGCGAGATCTCCGGCCTGTCCCGCAGCGTCTCCAACCTGGGTTCCTCTCTCGGCACCGCCTTGGTTGGCTCGGTCCTGGTCGCCGTCAAACTGCCCGAGGGCAAGCCATTTGCCGTGGCTCTCACCATGTTGCTGGTCATCACCTTGATCGGCCTGGTCATCGCGGTCCTCATCCCCCGTCGGCCGGCCGAGGCCACAGGACCGGCATCCGCGGGCAGGGCGCCTGCGCCCGAAACGCTGGGCGGCCAGGTACCGTAGCCGCTCCCGTCTCCCCTCGCCGGCTAATGACGTCAGCGGCACCGCGGTCGCTCGTCCGACCAGAGCCGATTTTCAGTGCAGGTGGATCAGGACGAGGTCCTTGAGCAGAATCATCACTATCCCTAGGGCGGTCGCCGTGGAAGTAGCGAAGAAGAGCCGCCAGCCGCGCAGTTGGGCAGCCCGGCTGGCCAGCCAGCCGTGGACTGTGAGCAGGATGACCGCTGCGACTAGTCCCACGTTGGCGGCCGTCAGGGCAGAGGCCCCGGCCAGCCGGGCCAGCACCAGGGCGACCAGCGGCACGAACGACGCGGAGACCATCGGCCAGGTCGCGGCCAGAGCTCCCCAGATGTATGCCCTGCCGGGAAGCCGGCCCTCTTCAACTTGCTCGCCCACAACCTCGGCGTACTCCTCGGCGACCCAGTACACCAGCAGCGTGACCACGACCGAGATCACCAGTGCCGCGGTGGACACGTCACCCCCGGCGGTGTCGAGGATCGCCGCCGTAACGATGGCGCCGTATATGCCGGCCGCGCGCCGCCGCCCGAGGTTCTTCGCGGCCGGCGCCCGCTCGATTTCGCCACCGGCCGAGATGCCTGACATGGTCGTCCCCCGGACTAGGTCACCAGGACTGAGCCGGGCTGGTCATCGCACGGTGTGCCCCGCTGGTTAGATGATCGTTTCACGCCGCCCCGCGGCCACCCCCGCTGGGAGCCCGAACGCTGCAGACGTCCGCCCGGGAGCGAGGCGACGCCTCACGGCCGCGCCTGGCCAAAGTGTGGGGCCAGCGTAGGCTGAAACTGTCAACCGAGGATCGGAGACGCACTTGGAACTCATGGAGTTGAAGGAGAAGACCACCCTCGCCCGGGAGGCGGCCGCTGCGCGCCTGCACGCCATCGCTGACGAGCTTGCCTCCAACAACGATGTCGTCATCGAACGCGGGGACCTCCGGTTCGTCGCCCACGTCCCCGATCAGGTTCATCTGAAAGTGGAATTTGAGATCGAAGATGACGGCACCGAGCTTGAGATCGAGCTGACCTGGTAGTCGCCACTCGCACCCTGGACGGGATCCGGAGGACCTAGTAACGGGCCTGAGCGCAGTTCCGACCAGGATCCGCTGGCCTTACGGTTGCTGGCTGACATCGCGGTGCGGGCACTGTTACCCGCGCTGAACGGCCCGCCGCGATGGCCTGATCTGGGCAGAAACCTCAACAGCCAGGCACGGCCAACTGGCATTCGGTGACCAGGTCCCGGGTACGTAGTGCGCATCGCCGAAGTCGCCGGTGAGCCGCCTCATTCCACCGAGCGGCCATGGCGGCTGGCGGGCGTGGCCGCAACGGGGGGTGTGGTGGCTCAAGACATCGGCATGGCCAATCTGGAGAAGATCGACCACATCGTCGTCCTGATGCTCGAGAACCGCTCGTTTGATCACATGCTCGGATATCTGTCGCTCGAGGGTGAGCGCGACGACATCGACGGCCTGCGGGAAGAGTTCGCTAACGACCACGACGGGCGCAGCTACCCAGTCCGCCATCTCGAGACCACGGCGATCCCCGATGACCCTGATCACTCCGCCAGTTGCGTCGACCTGCAGGTCGGTGGCGGCGAAATGAACGGTTTCGTCGCAAGCTTCGCCGACACGCTGTCCCGCCGTGGGGTTCTGGACGGGGATCCGGGCCGCGTGATGGGCTACTACAACGCCGCCGACGTCCCGGTCTACGATCACCTCGCCAGGCAGTTCGCTGTCTGCGATCACTGGTTCAGCTCGGTTCCCGGCGCGACCTGGCCCAACCGCCTCTACGCGATTTCCGGCCGCGCCGCGCGCAGCCGCGATGACCTGCCTCACAACCTCCCGCCGATGTACAACCAGCCGTCGTTCGTACGGCACCTCGATGCCCACGGCGTTACGTGGCGCTGGTATTCCTTCGAGGTGGGTACCCTGCGGCTCGCCGACGCCCACTACGCCCTGGGACACCATGACAACTTCGCGTTTTTCAGCACGGAAAACCTGAACTGGAAAGCTGGGGTCGAGGTCAGGATGGACTCCCAGGCGGCGAGCTTCCTTGAGGACGCGGCCCAGGGCACGCTCCCGTCGGTCTCCTGGATCGACCCGAACTTCAGCAACTTCAACCCCATCGGCTTCCAGCCCAACGACGACCACGCACCAGCGGACATCAAAGACGGCCAGGAACTCGTGCTCGCGGTCTACCACGCGCTGGCCACCGGCCCGCAGTGGGAGAAGACGATGCTGGTCATCTTCTATGACGAGCACGGCGGCTTCTACGATCACGTCCCGCCCCCGGTCGCGGCCGACGACAACCGGCGGATCTTTGGGCGATACGGCGTGCGGGTACCGGCGCTGATCGTCTCACCGTGGGTCGAGCCCGGCTCGGTATCAACGACAGTCTTCGATCACACCTCGATCATCAAGACGATCCTGCTGCGCTTCGCCCCCGACGCGCTCCACCGACCTAAGCGGCACCGCGGTCTGCTTGCCCGGGTCGCAACCGCCGGGCACCCGCACTACTTGGGAACACGCGTGGCGCAGGCCCATGATCTCGGAGAACTGCTCACATGCGCCGCACCACGGCCAGCTCCAGACCGGTTCGCACTTATCCAAGACGCCGCGGCGCGCGCGGCAGCCAGACCACAGGGCGCGAAAATCCACGGCGACGCGCTCGGCCTCCAGCCAGCAACCGATCTCCAGATCAGGATCGCCGCAGCGGCCCGCGAGCTAAGGAGACGAGGACACCCCGAAAATCGGCCGTAGAAACACCTGGCGGCATCCCAGCCCCGATCATGTTCAACGGCGCACGGGACCGGCGAGCCATCTAGTTACGCGATGGGTCAGATAACGTCGGCAGGCATTCATCCGAGTCGCTAGAGCTTGCGTGCCAATCATCCCTCGACTCCGGCGTACACGATCGCCGCCTCAAGCGCATCTGCCGTCTCCGCCCCCGCAGCCATGGACGCCGCCCGCTCAAGGCGGTGCCGCGTGGCGGCCTGCGCCAAGTGGTACGCGCACATGGACGTGAGCGAGTCCGGACAGGCCTCGCAGTCGTAGGTCATGAGGCCGGTGAGCGTGGCGAGGTCGAGCAGGAGGCTGGTAACGCAGTCCTTCAGGTCCGCGAGCGCGGGGTGCTCGGCAACAGTGGCGGTCATGACGCCCTCCTGGCTGCCGCCGCTATGCCGCTTGGCTGCGGAGAACTCATCGTGCGACTTGAATACCTGCGCACCGAGGTTGCGTCCGTGCTCGGAACTGGCCGCAGCCTCCTCTGTCGTCCATTCTTCCCCGAATGGATGCGACGGAGAGTAGTAGAATGGTGTCATAGCGCGACTATCGCACAGGTCGTGGTGCTGGTCCGGCAGACGGCGAATCACCCGAGGTCGTGAGGATTTATCGCAGAAAAACCGCCTGTATCAGGCCATTCCCGGCGGGCGTTCCCGGAGGACGAGCGGCGCGGTATCGCGGAAAACGCGGTGCCTACTGCGGCTCCTGCCCCGGCAGTTCACCCGCGACGTCGAGCGCCGCGGTCAGGGTTGAGCACAGGGGATCAAAGCGAAGGGGTCGCTCCCCAGCGGAGGGACAGCCCGGTGGCGGCGCGATCTGCGGTGATCTGCATCATGCTGCCCAGGATTGTCGCACTATCCGCCACCAGGGCCGTCCCGTCCGGCCCGTAGGTGATCCGGTCGCTGACCAGCACTGGCGCGCCCTCGTCCTCGTCTAGGTGCCCGGCCACGTCCGCGTCGAGTATCTCCGGCCGGATCGTCTCGGATGCCCGGGCCACTACGACCCCCACGTCGGCCAGGGCCGCGTACAACGACGTGGTGGTGAAATCCACGTCACGCAACCGGTCCGCGTGCGGCTCGCGTACCCAGGAGATCTGATGAATCGCCCGGCGGCCGGCAAATGCGCGGACCCGCTCCAGCCGCAGCCCGGTCTCGGTCTCGCGGACCCGAAGCCGCGCCGCGATGCGCGGGGGCACGCGGCGCTGCGCGCGGGCGATCACCGTGGTGCGGACCTCGTTGCCCTGCTCGCGCAAGTCGTCGGCAAAGCTCCGCAAAGATCCCAACTGGTACGCCAAATGGGGCGGTGCGACAAAGGTGCCCTTGCCGGGCCGCTGGATAATCAGCCCCTCGGCGCCCAGCTCCCTCAGCGCCTGGCGAAGCGTCATCAGGGTGACGCCGTACGCGGCGCTCAGCTCGCGTTGTGCGGGCAGCGCCTCGCCGGGGGCGTAGTGACCGTCGCGGATCTTCGCGGCGAGGTCGGCGGCGATGGCCCGGTAGCGTGCCATGCTGCTCCCTCCTCCTCGCCCGTCGGCCGCTTCGCCAGTCCGGCCGCGCGCTTCGATTGTCACCACCGACGATCATCGCACGGCGATCGGCCCGGAAAGCGCGGCCCGCAGCGACGCCACGAACGCGCCGACCTCGGCCGGGTCGGCGCCGTCGAGGATGCGGCGCATGACGGCCGCGCCGACGATGACGCCATCGGCGACCGCCGCCGCCTCGGCCGCCTGTTCGGGCGTGGAGATCCCGAAGCCGAGCAGGGCCGGTAGGTCGGTGACCTGCTTGACCCGGGCGGCGAGGGCCGCGGCGGACGGGGCAAGCCGGTCGCGTTCGCCGGTCGTGCCCATGACCGAGATCGCGTACACGAAGCCTTGGCTGCGCCGCCCGATCTCGGCGAGACGGTCATCCGGCGTCGCGGGGGAGGCGAGCAGGCTGACCTCGATGCCTGGTGCGCTCAGCCCGGCCAGCTCGTCGAGCGGCAGGTCGGGCACGATCAGCCCGGTGACCCCGGCGGCACGGAGGGCGTCGGCGAAGCCCGGCCGCAGCGCGATGTTGGCGTACGTGCTCGCGATGAGCGGGATGCCGACGCGGATTGCGGCCAGCTCCGCCAGGACGGACGCGGGCGTGGCGCCACGGGCGAGCGCCGCGTCGGACGCCTCCTGGATCGTCAGGCCGTCCACTGTGGGGTCGGAGAACGGTAGCCCGACCTCGATCAGGTCAGCCCCGGCGTCCTCGAACGCAGTCAGATAGGTGGCCCAGTCCGGCCCTACTCCGGCGGTGATGTAGGGCATCAGCAGCTTTGTCACAGCTCCGCCTCCGTCATGAGGGTGGTGACGTCCTTATCGCCGCGCCCGGAGAGCGTGACGAGGACAGTCGAGCCGCTGGGCAGGACCGATGTCCCGGCGGCCTGGACCACCCAGGCCAAGGCGTGCGCCGACTCGATCGCGGGCAGTATGCCTTCCGTCCGGGCGAGCCGCACGGCCGCCGCGATCGCTTCCGCGTCGGAGACCGTGAAGTAGCGGGCGCGCCCCAGATCCCGCAGGTACGCGTGCTCGGGGCCGACGCCGGGGTAGTCCAGCCCGGCCGCGATCGAGTGCGCCTCCTTGATCTGCCCGTGTTCATCTTGGAGGAACAGCGACTGGAAGCCGTGCAGTACGCCGATCTCGCCGTTCGAGGCACCGGAACCGCCTTCGGCCTCGACACCGACGAGCTTTGCGGCCGTGTCGACGAAGCCCGCGAAGGTGCCCGCCGCGTTGCTGCCCCCGCCGACGCAGGCGACGACGTAATCGGGGACAGCGGCGGCCAATTCGGCCGCGCACTGCCGCCGGGCCTCGTCGCCGATGACGCGCTGGAACTCGCGCACCATCGTCGGGTAGGGGTGCGGGCCGATGACCGAACCCACGCAGTAGTAGGCCTCGTCGGCGTCGGCGACCCAGTGGCGCATCGCCGCGCTGGTGGCATCCTTGAGCGTACGGCTGCCAGTGGTCACCGGGACGACCTCGGCGCCCAGCAGTCGCATCCGGAACACGTTGTGCGCCTGGCGTTCCACGTCCCGCTCGCCCATGAAGACCTTCACGGGCAGCCCAAGCAGGGCGCCCGTCGTCGCGGTCGCGACGCCGTGCATGCCCGCGCCGGTCTCGGCGATCAGGCGCGCACGCCCCATGCGCCGGGCCAGCATCGCCTGTCCCATCACATTGTTGATCTTGTGGGAGCCGGTGTGCGTCAGGTCTTCCCGTTTGAGCAGAACGGTCACGCCGAGTTCGGCCGACAGCCGCAGGGCGGGCGTCAGCGGGGTGGGGCGGCCCGCGTACGCCGACAGGAGCCGGGCGAGGCTGCCCCGGAACCCGGGATCGGCCCATGCCTGGGCGAACGCATCCG
>Ga0210398_10002777_pt1 | contig 16934 bp, 15 predicted proteins | sample IncBWC4OmetaG_FD_161047 | JGI IMG/M metagenome (GOLD analysis project Ga0210398, IMG submission 161047) | Forest soil microbial communities from Barre Woods Harvard Forest LTER site, Petersham, Massachusetts, United States - Inc-BW-C-4-O | ecosystem: Environmental > Terrestrial > Soil >... | reverse complement strand
TACGGCGAAACTCTGGTCAAGGAGGGGATGTTCGGCGACATTTCCGCACTCGCGGCCTTCGCCTGCGAGCTTCGCGCGCTCGAGACCAACCCGGCGGACGCGACGCTTTTGTGGAAGCACGGGCTCGGGCCTGCCATGCGCGACCAAGCGCTACGGCTGCTCGAAATCCGCAACTGGCTGAACATCAATGTGCTGCCCCGTAACTAAGGGTGGGTAGACCGCACGTACCGAAGACGCGGCTCGCGATCGCTCGAACCGTGGCTAGCCGACGCCGTCATGTTTGAATTCGGTGTTGACGCGTGGCGCATCGGGAGCTTGTTCGTCGAGAGACTGGCGGTACCGGATGCAGCCGCGCATGAACTGAGGCCACTCAGGAACCGCCACGGCGGGCGTCATCTTTTCGGGAAGCAGCGACCATAAGGCCGGGTGGTGCCAGCACAAATCGTGGCCCGTCGAGTCTCTGTGTTCCCGAATCGCTTCGCGAAGTCGCTTGAGTTCGGTGATCAATTGCTCGCGAGTTAACGCATCCAAATCAGCGTCCATGTGCCTCCTCAAAATGGTCGGCGAAGTAATAGATTCGGTGATGGGATCCTTTCAGCGCGGCCGCGTTAAGCGTCAAATCCGCACCAGCGAGGCGACGGACATCCGCATGCAACTTGTCCTGGGAACTCACCCATCCGTCGGCCGACTCCAGCCGTGAAACGTCGGTCGTCAGCCCATTGAGAAAATAGTGCGCTGGAATGACCGCCTTTGGGTCGAATTTCCGAACGATTGAATCCACCTCTGCCGGCGTAAGTATTGTCTCGATCGGTAGGATGAGCACGTCAACATTTCGCAAATGATGGTTGAGTGAAGGATCGGGCACTGGACGATTGTCGCCCCAGGTAGCTATTCGCAATCCCCCCGTCTCAATGATCTGAATCGCGTTATCGAATCCGAGCGCATTGGCCGGAGAACAAGTGTCGGGAAGCGCCGGCTCACATTTGTGTTTGTCGGCGAGACCCGTTATTTCGACATCGCCAAGCTTGAACTGCCCGATCAGACGCTCGAGAATCACGAGGCCGTTTGGACGCTCGACCGCATCGTGGTCAAAGTGAGCATGAGTCGACAGCACGATATCGACCCTGATGGCGGGAAACTCTCTGAGGAACCACCTTGGGTAATGGCCTGTTGAGTCATTCCGCCAAGGATCCGTGAGAACGGTCAAACCGGTTGGCGATGTGATCACGAACGCATTGTGACCGTAGAACTTGATCTTGACGTCGCCGTAACGAGCTGGGTCTCCTCCGCCCTTCTGAACCTTGATTAGAGAATTGTCGTTCCATACAGAGGAGGAAGCCCCGGAAATATCATTCTCTTGCGCGCGCGCCGCGAAGGTCGCGGTCGTTGGTGCAAATAGTAAGAAGAGAGCGAGTGCGTTGTGACGCATATCAATCGGTACAAACTCAGTTGTTACAGCCCACTAAAGATCGAAATCGACCGCAGTCGTGTTCCCGCCGCAAATCAGCACACCGACGCGCTCGCTCGCCCCAGGTACATATCGGCGGGAGATAAGTGCCGCCAGAGCCGCGGCACCGCCGGGTTCCGCGACGATCCGCAGCGTCTTCCACAGACTTCGCTGAGCGTCTCGAATCGCGTCGTCCGATACCAGCACGGTCCTGTCGATCTGGCGCTGGATGATGGGGAATACCAGCTCACCGACTCGCCGCGGCGCCAGAGAGTCCGCGGCAATTCCGCCCGCCTCGGCATCGACGGGCCGCCCCGCCTCGAGCGCGCGTGTGAGCGTCGGGGCTTTTTCCGGTTCCACGCCGACGATCTTGATGCGTCTCTGGTACCAAGCCGAAATCCCGGCAATCAAGCCGCCGCCGCCTACCGCGACTAGAAGCGTGGTGAGGTGCGGCGCCTGCTTTCCAGCTCCAATCCGATCGTACCTTGACCGAGCAAGGTCTCGATCTGATCGAAGGCGTGAATCGGCATTGACCCCGACCGGGCTACCCACGCTTCGCTCGCAGCGAGAGCTTCCGCATAGCGCTCGCCCCCGACGACCAGGTCTGCGCCGTAGTCGGTGATTTGCTGAATTTTGGCGGGCGAAGCGACACTCGGTACGAATATCTTCGCCGGCACCTTGCGCTTCATGGCGGCGAAGGCCACCGCGGCGCCGTGATTGCCGCCCGAGGCCGCAACCACGCCCGCTTCGGGCAGCGTTCTCGTCAGGAGATTGGTAAAGGCACCGCGGACCTTGAACGAGCCGGCATGTTGCAGGGATTCGAGTTTCAATGCCAAGGTCGGGACGGAAACGCCGAAGTCGCCACCATCAACTTCGATGACCGGCGTCCGCCGTATGTGCGGGGTTATCACGTCGTAGGTCGACTGAATTTGTTGGGCCGAGATCATCATGGCTACCCTCAGGGGTCCTGCGGCATTGCCAGTTGACGAGTAAATCGTCTCTTGGCAAACTCACTATATGATTGAATTGACAGCCATTCAAGCCCTGGCCAACGATCGCCGGCTTCAAATCCTCGAGTGGCTCAAGGACCCAAAGTCGCATTTTCGTCCGCAGGTGGACGGGGACCTCGTCACGGACGGCGTGTGCGCGGCATTGATCGCGGAGAAGCTGGGGATCAGCCAGCCGACCTTGAGCGAACACATGCGGGTGCTGAGCCGAACGGGGATAGTAAGGGCGAAAAAGATCAAACAGTGGACTTTCTACAAGCGCAACGAGGCCCGCATCAGGGAAATCAAACGGTCGATAGCCGCCGGCCTCTGAGCGATGCGGGCAACCCGCCATGGTCAGAGACCAGGATCCGGTAGCCAAGATCCAACTCCGACAAATCCGAGACTGCGCCGTAGCGGCGCTGCCAGTCGCCGCTGTCGAGATCTTGCCGCAGTCTGCGCAGAGCGGGCGACACATCTCCGAGTTTGGAAAACGTCGATATCGCGGATCTCACTCCTTCGTTCAAGTACGCCTCGGGGCGACGCCAATAGGCGCCGAGGACACCATCGCTGCAATCGTGCGGGATGGGCAATTCCGAAACCGTCATGGATCCGAGCGCGCCGCCAAGTTGCTGCAGCGTTGGAAAAATTCGCCGGTCGGCGGCCAGGAGTTCCGGGATGTAATCGGTCAGCCAAAATCCGGGATGAGACGGATCCCAGGTGACGATGACGATCCGGCCGCTCGCCACTCGGCCAAGCTCTTCGATGCCCAGTCGCCAATCCGGCCAGTGGTGCACGGTAAGGATGGCCATGGACGCCTCGAACGCCGCGTCGCGAAATGGCAAGGCCATGGCCGATGCTTGGACCGCCGGCGCCGCACCGCTCGCTCGTTGGCGAAGCATTACGACGGAGGGTTCGACGGCGATGACCTGCCTGTCGGACGGTTCATAGCTACCGGCGCCCGCGCCGACATTGACGATCGTGCGCGCCTCCCCAAGTCCGTGGACGATGATCTCGGCTAGTCGAGGATCCGGACGGCGATGGCGTCGATAGTCCAGCCCGATGGTGTCGTACAGCGCGGCCACCTGCGAATCCTATCACCCCGCACGGCCGTCAATGCCGCAAAGCCTTGCGCAGCAGCGAAACACCTTGTTCGATCTGCGCCAGGTCGGCGGTACCGTAACCGAACACCAGACCCGCTCTGGTATGACGTCCGAGGTAGTACCTGCTGAAGGTGTGTATCTTCACGTTGTCTCGCAGCAGAGCATCCGCCACGAGATCGAGGTGCCGCGCGTCACGTGCAACCGCGGCGACGTGCATACCGTAGAACGACGGAATGGGCTCCAGCCACTCGGCCAAATCCTCCCGCAGGAAGTTCAGCAACCGCTGGCGGCGGCGCTTGTAGATGTCGCGCATTTTGCGGACGTGGTGGGCCAAGTGGCCCTCGGCGATGAACCCTGCGACGCCGACCTGCAGCGGCGTCGAGCAATGCCAGTCCATGCAATTCTTTGCGGCGATCAGAGTCTGCATGGCCCAATCCGGTGCGACGATGAACCCCAGCCGCAGCGCCGACAACATGCACTTTGAGAAAGTCCCGACGTAGAAGACGACGTCGGCGGCGTCGGCGGTTCTGAGCGCCTCCAGCGGGCTGCCGTCGTAGCGGAATTCGCCGTCGTAGTCGTCTTCGACGATGACGGCCCCGCGGGTGCGGGCGAACTCGATCAGCGCCTGCCGTCGGCGCATGGACATCGCCACCCCCAGGGGAAACTGATGGGATGGACAGATGCAGATCACCCCGGCATCGGGCGGAAGCTGCTCCACGATCAGTCCCTCCTCATCGACTGCGACCGGTGCTAGCTTGGCGCCGGCGGCTGCGAATGCCACCCGCATCGGCGGGTAGCCGGGATCCTCGATGGCGACCACAGTCTCGTTGGGAGTAACGAGCGCTCTTGCAAGCAGATCGAACGCCTGTTGCGCGCCGGAGGTGACGAGGATGTCCTCCGGCCGGCACGCGACCGCGCGCGTCAACGCGATGTGCCTGGTGATGGCGTCGCGAAGATGATAGTTCCCCTGATTTCCCTGGGGACTCTTGAAGCTCGCGGGCTTCCTCTCCATTGCCCGCAATTGCTTGGTGCTCATCCGGCGAAAAACGTCCAGCGGGAAAAGCCGTGAATCGACCAAGGCCGGCCGAAAGTCGACCGCCGAAGTCTCACGCCTCGACGATGCGCGCTCCGGCGCATCCCGCCAAAAGCTCATTGCCTGCACCACATCCGGACGCAGCCAATAGGCGTTTAAGCGGAAATTCGACTTTGCTTCGCCGTTCGCCGGGATTCGCGGCGGCGGCGCGGGAAGGCGGTCGGCGACATAGGTGCCGGAACCGTGGCGGGTGACCACGTAGCCTTCATTCAACAATCTTTCATAGACCTCGGCCGCGGTATTGCGCGACACTCGGAAGAACTCCGCGGATTTGCGCGTGGGCGGCAGCCGGGCGCCCGCCCCCAAGCGGCCGTCAAGAATCGCCGTTTTCAGTTGGCGATAAAGCGTTCGAGAACCATCGCGCGATCCCTTGGCCGCCGGATCAAGGCCGATTTCGAACAGCAGATTCCGTGCGCCGGCGCGCGTCGAGTGAGAGTGGCCCAGTTATTTTTCTCCCAAGTGGCCCTTCAGAGATTGGTCGCCGTCTTCACAATACCCCCTTGGGTTCGGCGGGCATGAGCTCATGAGCCGCCCGCGGTTCCAGCCCGTTGCAATATCCGGAGATCGAACATGTTACACGAGCCCATCGGCGCCCTGGATCGGGTCGTCGACCCCGCACCGAGAGGCGGGTGGCGCTTGGCCCCAGCCGCTTGCGTCGCCTTGACGCTGGCCGCGGCCTGTCCACCGCTGTGCCAAACCGCGGCGGCCAATACGCGCGCCACTGCTGATACGCGCTCCGCGACCGTTGCCGTGACCGTTGCCGCCGCCATCGCCGACCCATCGCGTCCCGCGAGCGACACGACTCGGGATGTCGAACGCAAACCGGCGCAGACGCTGGCCTTTGCCGGCGTGCGACCGGGGTACAAAATCGGCGACTATGCCGCGGGGGCGGGATACTTCACACGTCTATTCGCCGGAGTGGTGGGACCGGCGGGTCATGTCTACGCCAGCGTGCCCAGCGGCCTATTCCAATACCCGAACATCGTGAAGGGCATCGCCGACATCGAGACCTACACCGTGACCCATCCGAACGTCACCGTCACCTTCGCCTCGGCGCTGGACGCCGCGCGATATCCGGAAAAGCTCGATGTGTTCTGGATCTCCCAGAACTACCACGACCTGCACGACAGCTTCATGGGACCCGTGGACATGGCCGCATTCAACCGCACCGTCTATGCCGCGCTCAAACCCGGCGGGATCTACCTGGTGCTGGATCACACTGCGGCCAAAGGATCATCGCCCGACGTCACCGATACCCTGCATCGCATCGAGCCTTCCACGGTCCGTCGGGAAGTTGAGGCCGCCGGCTTCAAGTTCGAAGCAGAGAGCGCCATCCTCGCCAATCCCGAAGATCCGCACACGGCCGGGGTATTCGATCCCAGCATCCGCGGGCGGACCGACCAGTTCATTCTGAAGTTCAGGCGCCCCTGATACATCCACCTACGACCAAATCGTGTAACGGAGACTTGATACGTGAAATTCCAAAAATGTGTCGCCCACTGCATCCTCGCCGGCGTGATCGGTTTCCTCTCTCCGGCGCTTCCGGCCGCCGAGGCGCAGGCGACGGCGCCGCGAGACGGCCAGCATGATTTCGATTTCAACTTCGGGGTATGGAAAACCCAAATAAAACGCATCCTCGACCCATTGTCGGGCTCGGGCCACTCCATGCAACTGAACGGAACCGTCACCGTGCGCAAAGTCTGGGATGGCCGCGGCCAGATGGAGGAGATCGAGGCCGACGGTCCCAATGGCCACTGGGAAGGTATGACTCTGTTTCTTTACAATCCCGAGGCGCATCAATGGAGCCAGACATTCGCCGATAATAAGAACGGCGTCCTAACCACTCCCCTGATCGGCGCGTTCAAGGACGGGCGAGGCGAGCTCCTCGCCCAGGATACCGTCAACGGCAGGTCGATTCTGGTACGAGGAGTCTGGTCGGGCATCACGCCGGACTCTCATCACTTCGAGGAAGACTACTCGGATGACGGTGGCAAGACCTGGGCACCCGCCTTCATCGCCAACCTGACCCGGCTGAAGCAATGAGCGGGCTGCGCTTCGGCTCGCAAGCTCACACTCGGGCGAGGTCCGCGCCCGACAGGCGCATGCGCATGGCCTTGCCGTTGGCGAAGTCGGAGAAGCCGACCCACTCCGGGCTCGCCGGTTCGTCGCGCAGATAGAACCGACCGTCGGCCGCGGGCTCGAGCGGCACGGTGCCGTTCAACCATAGCTTGCCCCTGCGCAGGTCGATGCGATTGCTGCCGATCCATGCGTCCTCGTTGCGGTAGTGACCCGGATAGCGATGCCACTCCGCGGGGACCTTGAACTCCCGGGGACCTGAGTAGCGCGCGGTGACAAACCACTCCTCGCCCCAGCCGACTTCGACGGCCGGACCCTTGCCGCCGGCGCCCGCGCGCCCGAACAGCAGCGGATAGTGGGCGAAATCGGGATGCAGCACGATGAAGGCATCCTCCGGTTCAATGGCGGGTTCGAGCGGCACCCGCACATCTTTATGTATCAGGAACAGCCGGTCTCGGTCGGCGACGATATCCAACGCACGGCCACCGGCACCGGCACCGGCGTAATGACCGGCATAGTCCCCCGCGGACTCAACGTGCAGCGAGGGTGTGCGCGCCGGGACGTCCGGCAAGGAGCTCCCTTCGCGGCAGGCACGCATCAGCCGCAGGGCATATTCGGCGACGGGCCGGGGCCGAAAGCCCTGCATGGCATTGATCGACGCGAATACACCGACGCCGGCGTCGACATCGATCTCGAGGGCGGAAGCGAACGAAATCATTCCGCCGGTGTGCCGCAGACGGGTGTGTCCGTCCAGGCGATCGATCGCGATGCCATAGCCGTACGAGGCTCCCGGGCCGAAATGATCCGCCGCCATGTGGGGCTGTGTGAACAGGGCAAAGCCGGCCTCCGACGCCACCCGGCCGGCCGGCGCCGCGCCGCGATTGATGAGCGTGGTCACATAGGCGCCCATGTCCCGCGCCGTCGAGGCAATGCAGCCGGAGGCCGCCGAAGTGGCGATGGGGGGACTTTGCGAAAGCCTACCCAAGCGCGGGAACGGCCGGTCGTTGTAAGACGCTTGATAGCTCGTGGCGATGCGCTCGAAGACATCGAGCGTGATCGCAGGCTCGGTCGCGGTCATGCCGAGAGGTGCGAGAATTCTGGCACGAAAGCACTCCGCCAACGACCGTCCGTCCAGTTGCGAGAGCAGTAGTCCCAACGCCTCGTAGCCCATGTTGCAGTAATGAAAGAACGTTCCCGGTGCGGCCGTCGCGCGATGGCGAAACGCCGGATCGGCGGGAAAAAGCGGGCCGTCAGGCAGCGCCGCCGAATGGGTGAGAAGATCATGTGCCGTGATCGGCTGTGTTGCTGCGTCGAAGCGCAGCCAGGGTAAATAATCGCCGATGGGACGGTGCAGATCGAGCCTGCCCTCGTCGCGCAGCTGCAGCAGACAGAGCCCGAGAAAGGACTTGGTGATCGATCCGATGTGGAAAAGCTCATCCACATTGAGGGGCACCCGCCGGGCAAGATCGTCGAGTCCGTACGCGCATATGCGCTGCACGCCGCCGGCATCGGCGAGCGCCAGCGTCAGGCCGGGAGCGTTCATCTCCCGCAGATACTGTTCGACAAAGCGGTCGAGCAGCGTGAAGGCGGGGGCGTAGCGGCCCTGCGTGTCCGCCCGCACCTCGTTCAGCAGAAAGGCGCCGGCGGATACACCCGCGGCAATCTCGACCCCGAAGCTCAACAATTCACGTCGATTCATCCGCCTCTCCCCATCGTGTTGGCGCAGGTGCAAGTCACCGTTGAAGCAGCGCAATGGCCACGGACGTCATCGCCGTGACACCGGTCCGCACCGTCGGTTCAGGAACAGGCTCGAACAAACTCGTATGCGGACCCGGCAGGGACTTGCCGGCTGCTTGAGCCGCGGCGAGCTTCACAGGATCCATCGCCCCGAGCCAGAACATCACGGTCGGAATCCGATGGCCTTCCAGACCAAAGAGACCAAAATCCTCGCTCGCCATGATCGGATCCTCATCGAAAACATTCTTTGCGCCCAGGGCATTGACGAGCGCCGCTTTTACCCGAGTCGTGAGCGCAGGATCGTTATAGGTCGCAGGCCCGGACTCGTTGTCCAGAATGGTGACAATCGGCTGCCGATCGTCCGGTACCCCCGCGGACACCGCCACGCCCTGCGCAGCATGCCTGATGCCATCCAAGATAATCTGCATCGCCTTGTCGCTGAAGGCGCGCGTCGTAAGCTCCAACTTGACCTCGTATGGGATCACGTTGCGCTTGGTGCCACCGTGGATGTCGCCAATCGTCACCACCGAGGCATCGCGCGGATTTTCTTGCCGGCTGACTATGGTCTGCACCTGCACGATGAACTCGCCCGCCATGACGACGGGATCCTTGCCGCTCTGCGGCTGCGCGCCGTGGCCGCCGATACCGCGCAGGATGACATCCACCGAGGTCACGCCGGCCAGCGTCGGCCCACTGGTGATGGCAACGGTCCCCGCCGCACGCGAGTTGGTGTCATGTAGCGCAATCGCCAGGTTGGGTGTGCCAAACCGCTCGTAGAGATGGTCGTTGAGCATGGCCTTCGCACCATCGAGGGTTTCCTCGGACGGTTGCCCGATGAGCATCACCGTGCCGTGCCATTTCGTGCGAGAGCCGGCAAGCGCCCGCGCGGTGCCGATCATCGTAGTGACGTGCACATCATGGCCGCAGGCGTGCATCACGCCGACCTCCTGGCCTGACGCGTTCTTGCTCATTACGTGACTTGCGTAGCTCACACCGGTCTCCTCCACGATCGGGAGCGCATCCAAGTCCGTGCGAATGAGCAACCTCGGCCCCGGGCCATTCTCGAGTATCGCCACCACCCCAAACGCCTGTGTCCCGTCCGGATACTTGCCGACGTGGTCCGTCACCGTGAAGCCGGCCTTGCGAAGCTCGGATGCCAGCAGCGCGGCCGTTGCCTCTTCGTGATGGGACAGTTCCGGATGGGCGTGTATGTCTTTATAGGTGCTGATCAATCCAGGGAGTTCGCCATCGACGAGCCGACCCAGATCTTCCGCAAAGACGGGCGTTGAAAGTACACAGGCGAGCGAGGCGCAGATTGCCAGAGTTTTCATAAGTTTTATCCCAAGTTCTAAGGCGCGTTGTGGGCCGGTCTGACATGCAAGGCGGCAATTCGCGGCCGGTAGAGCTTCTGCGCGAGCATCAGCGCAGCGGCCAACACAAGCGCGACCGCGACCGCCCGAAATCCAGCCTCGAAGCTCCCCGTTCTCTTCGCGATCAATCCGATGATCGACAAGGAAAAGAACGATCCGAGGCTGCCGAAGGAGTTGATGAAGGCAAGCGCGGACGCGGCCGAGCGTCCACAAAGAAACTCACCGGGGCAGGCCCAGAAGGGCCCTAGATAACTGGCTATTCCGGACGCCACCACACACCACAAGACGACGCGTACGGGCAGAGACGGGGTGGTGCCGACGAAGTACAGACCCGCGGCGGCGACCAGCAGGGAAGCGGCGGCATGGAAGTATCGCTCGCGTCTTCGATCCGAGCTCCTCGACACGATGACCATCGCCGCCAAGCTGACTGCGCTCGGGACCATCACCAGAATGCCGATGGCCGTGTTCGAATAGCCGGCCGCCACGGCCTTGATCGACTGCGGCATCCAGAAGCCGGTCAGATACAGGCCCATCAGAAACAGGAAGTGAATCGCGGTGAGATGCAGAATGCGGGGATGGGTCAGCGATCTGAGGAGGGAGAACTGCCCCCCTCCCGGCTTGGCGGCTGCCTCGGCCGCGAGCAGGTCCTCTATTCGCGCCTTCTCCTGCGCGACGAGAAAAGTCGCGTCTGCCGGACGGTCGGGAAGCAACCGCAACGTCAGAAGCCCGCAGGCGATGGCCGGCAGCGCCTCGAGAATCAGGAGCCACCGCCAGCCGGCAAGTCCAAAGCCGTGCACATGGTCCATGATCCAACCCGATAAAGGGCCGCCGATGATGCTGGCTGTCGGCAGTGCGGTCAGGAATAGTCCGACCGCCTGAGCCTGCTCCCGTTGACGAAACCAATAGGACAGGTAGTACAGGATTCCCGGAAAGAACCCGGCCTCCGCGACCCCGAGTACGAAGCGCGCCACATAGAGCTGCGGTGCGTTCTGCACGAAACCGGTCAGCATCGCCACCAGGCCCCACGTCAGCAGAATACGTGCAATCCAGACGCGGGCACCGATCCGATGCAATATCAGATTGCTCGGAATTTCGAACAGGAAGTAGCCGCAGAAGAAGATCCCCGACAGTAAACCGTATTGCTCGCTGGAGAGGGCGAGTTCGCGATTCATATCGAGCGCCGCGAACCCCACGTTGATTCTGTCCAGGTAGGCGACGACGTACAGCAGAAACAACATAGGAAGCAGATGCCGCCGTACCTTGCGCGCAAGGCCATCGTCCGAGCTCTCGGATGGCGAATTGCCTGAACCCACTAACGCGAATCCATCGGGTTGCTGGGATTCTCTGGATCGACGGTTTCGGCCATGGCACGGGCTCTTGGTGGGTGGCACTCATGTTCCCGGATGGCGGATCGGTTGGCAACACCACCCACCGCGCACCCTGATAGCACTTGTGATAGCCTAATTGGGGCCAACAAAAATCAAAGGGAATTGAGTCTATGGAACCCCAGACCTCCCCACCCCGCCCGCCCGAACCGCTGCACTTCACCGGCAGAGGAGCCGAATATTTCGGCATTTGGATCGTCAACTTGCTCTTGACCATCGTCACCCTGGGTATCTATTCAGCGTGGGCCAAGGTGCGACGGTTGCAGTATTTCTACAGGCACACCAGCGTGGCCGGGTCGAGCTTCGATTTTCACGGCAGCCCGGTGCGGATCTTGATCGGTCGCGCCATCGCGCTCGTGATGCTGCTCGCCTACAACTACTCGGTACGGCTGCGTTCGCCGCTGACGCTGGTCATTTTGGCCGGAATTGCGATCGTCATGCCGTGGCTGCTGCGCAATTCGTTTCGATTCCGGCTCTACAACACGAGTTGGCGCGGCACGCGCTTTCACTTTCGAGGCGGGGTAGGCCGAGCCTACCGGGTATTCCTCCTGAACGGATTTCTTACCCTGATCACGCTGTATGTGATGGCGCCCTTCACGCATCAGCGATTGAAGGCGTATCAGCACGACAACACCTGGTTCGGACGGACCCAGTGCTCCTTTCATGCACGAGTCGGTCAGTTCTATGTGATCTACCTGCTGCTGCTCGCCGCCGCGGTGGCGTTCGCCTTCGTGTTCGGTCTCAGCGGAATCGGCACGGTGTTCGTCGCGTCGTCTCAGGCCCAGAAACATGGCGGCCACGTCGATCCGTTCGCCGTATTCAAAGCCCTGGCCATCCTCTATGGTGCATTGATCGTGATCGGAGTCTCGATCGGGCCGGCGTTTCATGCGCTCGTCACGAACCTGATCTGGAACAACACTCGCCTCGGCGACCATCGCATCGAATGCAACATGTCGCCCTTCGTACTGATTTGGATCACTGTGAGCAACTTCGTACTCGTGGTGCTGACCGTGGGGTTTTTCGTCCCCTGGGCCATGGTGCGTCTGGCGAGATATCAGTTGGAATCCGTGCGCCTGTTGCCGGCCGGCGATCTACAGGAATTCGTGGCGGCGGAACCCGAGACCATCGGTGCGGTCGGCGAGGAAGCGGCGACCGCGTTCGATTTCGATATTTCCCTGTAGGCCCCGGATGGGCTGACCTTGCTTAGCGCGAACTACTTCGACGGGCGCTCCACCCGCGTTCGCGTCGTCAATCTGTCGGTGATCGGCGAGGATCTCGTCATCGCAGGCGAAGACGTCGACATCCATGTGCCCTTTGCACGGGTAAAGGTCGATGAGCGCCTCGGGCGGGCGCCGCGCCGGCTGCGCCTCGAAGACGGCGCATTCTGCGAAGTACGCGACCTGGATGCGCTCGACACCCTGCTGTCGGCGACGGCGCACCGCGATGGATGGGTCGATCGCATGCAGCGTGGTCTGCAATTCGTCTTGTTCTCGCTCGTTGCCTGTGTGCTGCTGGTGGCCGCGGGGTACAGGTGGGTGCTGCCATGGGCGGCCGCCAAGGGTGCGCATCATCTGCCGCCGGCTGTTGGAAAAACCCTGTCCGTGCAGACCCTCAAGATATTGGACGGAAGATTTCTTTTACCGAGCAAAATCTCCCCGGAGCGCCAGCAGGCGCTGAGCAGCCGGTTTCACGCGTTGCGCCTGCCCGAGGGCGGCACTCCGGTTTCCGAATTGCTGTTTCGCAATTCCCCGCAGCTGGGGGCGAACGCGTTCACCCTGCCCGACGGCACGATCATCGTTCTCGACGATCTGGTCACGCTGATCAATGACGATCCGCAGACCCTGGCGGTTTTCGCCCATGAACTCGGTCATGCGCACGGGCGTCACGGCCTGCAACTGCTGCTGCAGAGCTCCGTGGTCGGAGCGTTCTGGACTCTGTATGTCGGCGATATCAGTGGTCTGCTGGCGGCAGCACCCACAGCCGTGCTGCAAGCGAAGTATTCGCAAGACCTTGAAAGAGAGGCGGATGACTACGGGGCGGCGCTCCTCATGCACAATGGAATGTCTCCGGCATTGCTCGCCGACGCCCTCAAGAAGCTCACGGCATCCCATCCCGGTTCCTCGAAAGGGGGATACCTTTCGAGCCATCCTTCGACCGAAGAGCGCCTGCGGCACTTAGGCATGCTCGCGGCGACATTCAAGAACAAATAGACTGCCGCGCGCGCTCCGCCGTCGATCGCGTTATCAAAGCCCGTGGGCTGTGGGCTGTAGGCTAGGGAGCAACGCAGATTTGCTGGCGCCCCGATATTTTTTGGTTTAGGTTGCGCCATGAAACGACAAATTCTCACCCTTGCCGGGTTGATTCTACTCACCGCCTCCGCCCACGCCCAACCCGCGACCGCCGTTTCAACCGAGGTCGATGCCGTATACCCCGAGTCCGAGGCACTGTATCTGGATCTGCACCGGCATCCGGAGCTTTCAGGGCACGAGCTGCAAACCGCCGCCAAACTGGCGGCGCAACTGCGCACCCTAGGCTACGCCGTGACGACCGGGGTCGGGGGCACCGGTGTCGTCGGTATCCTGAAGAATGGCGACGGGCCGGTCGTGATGCTGCGCACCGAATTGGACGCCTTACCCGTGGAAGAGAAGACGGGCCTGCCCTACGCAAGCACCGTGCGGACCAAGGACGACGGAGGCGCAGACGTCGGCGTCATGCACGCCTGCGGACATGACATCCACATGGCATCGTGGATGGGCACGGCGCGGATCATGGCCGGTACGCGCACGCGCTGGCACGGCACGCTGATGCTGATTGGACAGCCGGCCGAAGAAGCCGGAGATGGCGCCAAGGATATGCTTGCCGATGGATTGTTCACCCGCTTTCCGCGCCCCGACTACGCACTGGCGGTTCACGATGACGCCCGATATCCCGCGGGCGTCATTGGATTTCATGCAGGCCCGATCTTGAGCCACGTGAATTCGGTCAAAATCACGATCTTCGGTCGCGGCGGTCATGGTGCCCGTCCCGAGTCGACCGTGGATCCCATCGTAATTGCCGCGCGGACAGTGATGGCATTGCAAACCATCGTCTCGCGGGAAAACTCGCCCTTCGATCCCGCCGTGGTGACGGTCGGCTCCATCCACGGCGGCACCAGACCCAACATCATTCCCTCTGAAGTGACTCTCGAGCTTTCAGTCCGCTCACTGAGTGACGACGTGCGCAACCATCTCTTGAGCTCCATTACGCGCATCACCAAGGCCGAGGCGCTGGCGGCCGGAGCGCCGCGAGAGCCTCTGATAGAAATGACCGAGGGAGGTTACGCCTTGGTGAATGACGCAGCCATGACGCAACGCGTGGCGGCGGCGCTGCTGCGCGAGCTCGGAACACGGCAGGTGATGGATACACCTCCCGAAATGGCGAGTGAGGATTTTTCAGAGTTTCAACGCGCAGGCGTACCCACCCTGATGCTGCGTATCGGCGCGGTACCCCAGGCAAAGTACGATGCGGCCCTGAAATCCGGAGACCCGCTGCCTTCGCTGCACTCTGCGCTTTTCGCCCCGGACCGCGGACCGACCATCAAGGCGGCCGTTGCGGCGGAAGTCATCGCACTGCGTGAACTCATGCCGCCGAAGGCGGCATCGGCCGCGAATTTCTAGTCCCAGCCGGCTACGTCGAGCCAGGTACTCTGGTAAGTGGCGCCCTCGCCCATATCCGTGTAACGATCCGAGCACAGCATGTTGACCGTTCCCGACACGGTCTCGTCATCACGACGCTGGCCGGGAACGTATGCCACGCCGGGTTGGACCTCATCGCTGACCTGGAGCACGAGTCCAATCGTTCCGCGGTCATTGAACAGGCGCACTCGTTGCCCGTCCTTTAAATTGCGCAGACCAGCGTCCTCGGGGTGCAGCACGCACAGCGGCATCCCCTCATGCCGCCGCAACGATGCCACGCCGGAATAAGTGGTGTGGGGTTGAAAGAATCCAGGCGCCGTGAGCAGCCGCAACGGCCAGCGAGCCGCATCTTGAACTTCATCAGGGTCTTCGCACCAATCCGGCATGGGCGCTATGTGCTTCGCTGCCAACGAGTCTGAGTAGAATTCGAGTTTTCCGGAGGGGGTAAGGAATCTCTGACTTCCTTCGGGCGCCATCCGGATGGGTCCGGCTGCGCGCACCTCGTCGGGATCAAGTGCGGCGTCACCACCATTGAGATTGCGAAAAAGTTCGCGCATGACCTCTTGCTCTGACCATTGAAAGACCTGGTCGGTGAGTCCCATTTTTTGGGCCAACGTCTGCGCCACCCGAAAATTTGACCATGCCTGACCGCGTGGGGTCACTGCCTGCGGAGCGTATTGCATGTAGTACGCTCCGTACGACCGATAGAGGTCCTCCGTTTCGAGATACAGCGCCGCCGGCAACACGATGTCGGCATAACGGGCCGTGACCGACATGAAAGGATCGTGCACCACTGTGAACAAATCCTCGCGTGCCAGCCCGCGCCGCACCTTTCCTGCGTCCGGACAGGTCACCGCCGGATTGTTGCTGGCGACAAAGAGGCTGCGGATGGGCGGGTCGGTCATTTCGAGGAGCGCCTGGCCCAAACGCAGATGATTGACCGTGCGCGCGGCCGCCGGGCCGGAGGGTTTGCAGACCGCGTCGTAGTTGAGCTCGAAAAAGTCCCCCGTGTAGAGCAGTGAACCGCCGCCCGGCCGCGAATATGCGCCGGTCACGCCCGGCAGCAGCGCGACCGAGCGCAAGGCCTGACCGCCGCCGGAGAGTCGCGTCATACCCTCGCCGATACGGATGAACGACGCTTTCGCGCCGCCATACAGAGCGGCAAATCTCTCAATGTCGTCGAGGCTGAGTCCGGTAATCTCGGCGACCCGCTCCGGCGCGAAGCGCGGCAGCACATCGCGTTCCAGGCGATCGAAACCAATCGTGTGCTCGGCGATGTAACGTCGGTCGCACAAGCCGTCCCGCACCACGATGTGCATGACTCCGAGCGCAAGAGCCGCATCGGTTCCGATACGGATGGCAATGTGCCAGTCGGCGTTGACCGCCGTCCGACTGCGCCGCGGGTCGATCACCACCACCTTCAATCCGCGCTTGCGCTCTTCGGCGATTTTTGCCCAAAAGTGCACGTTCGTGGTGATGAGATCACAACCCCAGGACACGAGGAGATCCGAGTGCACCACCGATTCCGGATCGACGCCCCCAATGGGCCCCAAGGTCGAATTCCAAGCCTCGATCGCGCAACTGTCGCACACCGTGCCGGCGTCGAGGCGGCTGGCCCCAAGTGCGTGGAAAAGGCCATTCACGAGTCCACGATTCATCATCCCCGTATGTGCGCTATAGGCGTATCCCAGTATGGCAGACGGTCCCGATTCCGCGATGATGGAGCTCCACTTGGCAGCGATCTCGTCCACCGCCTCATTCCATCCGATGGGAGTAAATTTGCCGTCGCCCTTGGCTCCGACTCGCCGAAGAGGTGTGGCAATCCGCTCGGGCGAGTTGACCAGCTCGGCGTCCCGATGGGTCTTGGCGCAGGCAAACCCGGCCGTGAACGGATGCTCTGGATCGCCTCGAACCTGCGTGACCTGCCCGTTCTCGACTTTGACGAGCAGCGAGCACGAATCGGGACAATCGTGCGCGCAAACAACGCGAATCGTCTGCATCGAAGCTGACCTCTCGAGCGACAGTCGCTCAGTGAGCTCACGCGAAGTTGAGCACGCATTGAA
>Ga0210398_10002776_pt1 | contig 16935 bp, 16 predicted proteins | sample IncBWC4OmetaG_FD_161047 | JGI IMG/M metagenome (GOLD analysis project Ga0210398, IMG submission 161047) | Forest soil microbial communities from Barre Woods Harvard Forest LTER site, Petersham, Massachusetts, United States - Inc-BW-C-4-O | ecosystem: Environmental > Terrestrial > Soil >... | reverse complement strand
CGCGGTTCCCGTGGCCGCCACCGAGAAAGTCGCGGTCTGCCCCACCGTCACCGACTGGTTTGCGGGCTGCGTGGTGATGCTTGGCGCCACGGGCGCGGCATTCACGGTCAGGGTGGCGGAACTGCTCATCGCGCTGCCAGCGGCGTTGGTGACCATCACGCGAAAGCTTGCGCCGTTATCGCCGGAGACCGTAGCCGGCGTGGTGTAGCTTGCCGAAGTCGCCCCGCTGATGTTGCCGTTGTTCTTCTGCCACTGGTAGGTGAACGGACCGGTTCCGCCCACCGTAACGGAGAAGCTTGCGGTTTGCCCCACGGTGACCGTCTCGTTTGCAGGCTGGGTCGAGAAGGCGGGCAGGCCGGGCTTCGCCGGGTACTGCGCCACGTAGGCGCTGGCGCAGCCCCACAGCGCGAGCGCTAAGGCCAGAAACGATGCAGCGCCAACCAGTTGTTTGCTGTGCGTGCGCATAGTGAAATCCCTATACCTCGCAAGCCTGATTCTCGACGGGGGCGGAAAATCGGGACGTTCCCTGAAAACGTTTGGCTGGTACGTTCTAGTGTAGCCCTACAGCAGATTCAGAACACCTGTTCGCAAGACTGGGTTTGGTCCACTGTTCAACTGTGGCACATTCGCGTGGATTGCGGGGCAGCGGGTTCGTTTGAGTTCCGGCCTACAATGCAGAGTGACTTTCGGATGAGGATTCTCTCAAATCGAGTGACATGAAGACGCTGTTTCGGTCGGGCAGATAGTCGGCAAACGGCGGGCATTCTGAGAAGCCGTGACGTCTGTAAAGCTCGCGCGCCGGACGAAAATAGTCCCAGGAGCCCGTTTCGAGGCTGAGGCGCGACATACCACGGGCTCGCGCGGTCGTAATGATGTGGCGCAGTATCGCGCTTCCCGCTCCTCTCCTGCGCAGCGCATCGGCGATGTGCATCGACTTGATCTCGCCATGATCGGCTGAGAGCCGCTTCAGGGCGCCGAACCCCAAGAGCGTCTCGTCGTCCCAGATTGTCCAGAAGCTGATATCTGGCGATTGCAACGCCGCGAGGTCCAGGGCATGCGCGCTTCCCCGCGCCGTTTCGGCCTTTGCTCTTGTCGTATGGACGCGCAACAGGTTGGCCACACGTTCGTCGCTGAAGTCGCCTTGGATAACTCGCATCATGGCTGGTTCGTGCTCATTATCGCGCTATATTCCGGCCGGTGTAGAGCCAGCGCAAAAATCGAGTTGGACCGCTAGCGAGCCGGGCGGGATTGGATGCATCGCGGCGATGTGCTAACGTCTTTTGCTTATGTCGCATCGCATTGGCGTGCTCTTATCCGGGCGCGGATCGAATTTTGAGGCACTGGCCGACAGCATCGCGCAGGGGCGGCTGCCCGGCGCGGAAATTGTTGTGGTGGTCAGCAACCGCGAGGGCGCGCCGGGCCTGGCGCGGGCAGCGGCGCGCGGGATTCCCAACAAGGCCATTCCGTCGAAGGGCCTGGCGCGCGAGGAATACGACCACCTGGTGGTGGCGGAGCTCCGCAAGGCGGGTGTGGAATATGTGTGCCTTGCAGGTTTCATGCGCCTGCTTTCTCCGTATTTTGTGGCCGCGTTTCCTCGCCGCATCCTGAACATCCACCCTTCGCTCTTGCCGTCGTTTCCGGGGCTCGAGGCGCAGCGGCAGGCGCGGGAATACGGCGTGAAGTTCAGCGGCTGCACCGTGCATCTGGTGGATGAAACTCTGGACGCCGGGCCGATCCTCGCGCAGGCCGTCGTGCCGGTGCGCGATGACGACACGGACGAGTCGCTCTCCGCGCGCATCCTCGCTGAGGAGCATCGCATTTACACCGAGGCCCTGCGCCTGGTGCTCTCCGGCGCATTCCGTATCGAAGGCCGGCGCGTGATCGCGCTGGCCCAGTCCGCCAAATCCTCATGAGCGCAACGCCCGCATTCAAGCCGATTGACGAACAGCTCGCCTACTTGCGCAAGGGCGCGGCGGAGATCATCCGTGAAGAGGATTTGCGCGCCAAGCTCGAAGCCTCGCTCAAAAGCGGGAAACCGCTGCGCGTCAAGCTGGGCGTGGACCCCACCGCGCCCGACCTGCACCTCGGCCACACCGTGGTGCTGCGCAAGCTGAAACATTTTCAGGACCTCGGCCATACCGCGATTTTCCTGGTGGGCGATTTCACGGCCATGGTCGGCGATCCCACCGGGCAGTCCGAGACGCGCCCACCGCTGACGCGCGAGCAGGTGGAGACTAATGCTAAGACCTATCTCGACCAGGTGTACAAAATCCTGAACCGCGAAAAGACGGAAGTCCGCTACAACAGCGAGTGGCTGGGAAAACTGACCGGGCACGACATGATCCGCCTGTGCGCGCACTACCGGCTGGCGCGCATGCTGGAGCGCGAGGATTTTCGCTCACGCCTCGCCAATAATCTGCCCATTTCCGTGCACGAGCTGCTGTACCCGCTGTTGCAGGCGTACGACTCGGTCGCGCTCCAGGCCGACGTCGAGTTGGGCGCCACGGAGCAAAAATTCAATCTGCTGGTGGGACGCGAGATTCAGCACGCCTACGGGCAGCCCTCGCAGGTGGCGCTGACCATGCCGATCCTCGTGGGCACGGACGGCCAGCGCAAAATGTCCAAGTCGCTCGGCAATTACGTGGGCATCAGCGAGCCGCCGTCGGACATGTTCGGCAAACTGATGTCGATTTCCGACGACATGATGTGGCCGTACTTTGACCTGGTGACCGACCGCACGCCGGAGGAAATCGCCCGGCTTGCCGACCAAGTGAAAATCGGCGCCAAGCATCCCATGGACGTGAAAATGGCGCTGGCGACGGAAGTCATCGCCGGATTTCACGGCCAGGCCGCGGCCGACAAAGCCGCTGCGGAATTTCAGCGCGTCTTCCGTGACCGCGCCGCGCCGGATGAGATGAAGGAGTTCATCGTAAGGCCACTCGGAGAGGCAGGCGGAATTTTTATTCGGTCTAGGAACAGAGATATCGAAGAGATTCAAACGATCACTGGACTTTCAACGCAAACCGAAAAGTGGTCACGCCTGTTGCCATACTTTGGAATAGTGAGTTCGACGACCGAGGCAGAGCGAGTAATCAAACAAGGCGGATTCGAGCTTGACGGAAACGTCGTGCAAAATCCCGCCATTAAACTCGATCTGACGCGCTCTGCCACTCATACTCTGCGCCTAGGCAAAAAGAAATTCTTGCGCATCGTCGTGGAGTGAATGTGGGACAGCCACTCTTGGCTGTCCGGTTTTGCGCGCAAGGATAGCGAGTGGTTTGTTCTCCTTGCAACACCGCGGAGGACAGCCAAGAGTGGCTGTCCCACTTGCCACGCACTCTGGAACAGAACAGAATAGGGACCTCCAGCCGCTCAGCCGATGTTGAAGAATCGGCGGGCAGGGAGCAAGCATGGCGAATCGCGTGAAAGTGGAGATTTACGGCCAGGCCTACAACCTAGGCGGAGACCTGGACGAAGCCTACGTCCAGAAGCTGGCGCGCTACGTGGACGAAAAGATGCGCGCCGTTTCCGAGGCTACCCAAACGGTGGATTCGGTGCGCGTCGCCGTACTGGCGGCCATGGCCATTGCCGACGAACTGCATTCGCAGGAGAAGCAAACCGTCCACCGCGACGACGCGCTGCGCGAGCGCGCCCAGCAGTGCCTGACCATCCTCGAGCGCGCCTTGAAGCAGACCGCGTAACTCTTGTTCCCGCAGGCGCAAACCGCCGGCGGGACGCTGGCGCCACCGAACGACCCCGGTCTCCACAGAACTACAGAATCTCCGTGGCTACCTGCGTGTAGTAATCTCCCGCCGCGCCGAGCGCTTTGACTTGCGTCCACACGCCGAGCAGTAATCGTGGAACGCCCGCCACTCGTGCAGCGGGTTGGCGAACTCGTGGAAGATCAGGATCGAGCCGGACTGCAAGGCACTCGTGGTCTTCCATTCCGGCGCCTGGTGCCATCCAGCTGACCGATGGCATCGACATAGGCCACGAACTCATGGCCATGGGGGAGAGCCCGGACAAGCTTCTTCTGCATTCTGCTTGGGCTGGCGAATTCGGATGCGCTTGTCTCGGGCGAACCGTTCAAGCAGGGCAATCCCCTGGCTTCGGTGGGCGGCTTCGCCTTGTCGAGGCCGATACCTCCCGCCAGACTTGTTACTCTCGATCTGAGTGTTTTCTGGTGTGAACGCCGTGCTCCCCTTAAGATTTTTCGCCAACCATTGCGGAGGATTGGGACATTTTTCCTGTCTCGACGATTCCAAAATCGTAGTCGAATTCTCCATTTTGGTTCTTATCGCCTAAGATTTCGTAATCGGATTTACCCGGTCAGGGCACTCCAGCAGCGATTTCCGCTGTTCTTTCTTGGGGTTTGGTCGAATTCCCCCATCCCACCGCTGGATGAAGACCAAAAGATTGGCCTCGTATTTCCGATCGAACTGATCGTAAACGTATACAAAGGCTGAAACAGGAGATCCGGCGTCCTCGGGAGCCCGTTCGCCAATCCCAAGCAGCAGCCCAGATGCTGTGCTTCCGCGTCGAAGTTTACGATGGGAACCAACATAATGGTTAATTACGATTGTGCGTTCGTATTCAAGGGGAAGCTCGCTGGGAAACCTATATCCGACAGGTCCTATGTCCCTTCCGTCCGGCTCCGGCAGCCAATTGATAGGCACGTTGCCCCATGGAAATTCGGCCTCGACTTTTGAAATCTCAAAAGGCCAGGAAACGTTGGAGGCGATGTGCAGGTCAAAACTATAACCGCTCTGGAATTCATCTAGAGGTAATATTTCACATTTTCCATTCTGGATGATATAGAGCCCAATTGCCGAGCTGCGGCCAATCTCGGAATCATCTTCGGGAATATCAAGCAGGATGCCTTGTGCACGCATTCGGCGTGCGAGTATCGGATTAAGTTTCATGATGGAACACCTTTCGGCATAACCAGAGGCTGGAAGGCCGATAAATCCAGATATTTACATTTAACGTGCATGACGTACACAACGTACATCAATTACCTGTGTTCAGTAACTGCCCGACTTTTGGGGATTAGTTCCTGGTCCACAGTGCTTGCATCTGTCGACACCGTCCTGAAGTGTGGGGACATCAAAAACGCGGCCCAATTCATGCGCGTGACTACAATTCCCCTGGTTGAGCACAAGGGAAAAACCACGCCTGTCGCGCGGTTCTGTTAGGAACCGAAGGTGTCTTAGTTTATCGCCGACCCTCCTCGCAGTTAGAACCAGATCTTCCCCGCGACGTGTTAGGATTTCTTGGGCTGTCTCTGCGATTTCGCTGATGTAAATGCGATCCTGTCGGCCTTCGTGACAATGAAACAGAATAGCTTCGATGACAACACCTTCGATTCCTCCCAATCTCACCGGCCGCATCGCTGCATCCTGTGCTTTCAAGATCTCAACAATTTCGTTCTGGAGGTCGTTATCATCCGGCGTTGTAACCGCCAAAGCCTGCGCAAGTTCCTGAATCCTGTAGTTAAGCCCGGCGCCCTTCTCCTTCGATGTCTCTACCTTAGATGTGTTATCTATCAAGTACCCAAGCAACCGTGCTTGAAATTCATCCGCAATCCTTTTCTCCGAGTTGTCGTCTAGTAATGAAAGCGGGGCACCCATCGGAATTGCGGGAATTTCCAGACTCACCGTGCTTCCATTAAAATCTGGGCATGTCCGCGTAAAAGTTGCAACTGGGGCGTAGAGACGGTGCAAGCGACCGCGTCGAAGGATGTTGCCGTCTCGATTGCGTGCCGCGTATAAGAGACGTGCAAGATTTGGACGCAATTCAGGTTGGGAGATTAAAAGGGTAAAATTCCAACCTGAGGGCAGCGAACACAAGCCGTTGACACTGATACCGGTAAGCGTCAGCGCGTGCCGGCAAAGACTGCGCAACAAGCGCCGCAATTGAGTGCTCGCATTACTCTCCGGACCGACGACTGCCAACCAAGGGGCAACCGGCAAACTCTGGACGACCCACGTCGACAGGACGAATCGGCTTAGTGCTGCCGCAAAATTCTCGCCTACGTTCGTATATCCAGACAATACTTTCGAAATGTCGGTAACAAGTTGCCGAACGGCTTCGGGTTTAGATCTTTGTGAAGGGAGCGTCATGGCCCGCAGCAAAGACGGATCGATGGCAGCCGGTATATAGGTCCTGCCGCCATGCTTCACCTCGACCCCGATTTCTGATTTCGTCCCGTTCCAGAGCAATAACCGAAGCCGCTCCGATCCCGGCTCGGCCTGAACTGGCTCGACGATGGCGCCGTCTGCAAGCCGTTCCCCGGCAGACGCGATCTTTGGCACCTTTTCCACTTCGCCCATTGCATTTGCCCTCCCCAAAATTTCTGGCCCGCTCTGCCTTTCCGCAGCGGATAGAACTGTTTCCCGTGAGCAACTCCCGCGCAGGCTTATCGTCTGCTCTGCGGCGGTGCAAAAAAAAACGCCGCGCATTACTTCGTCGCGGCGTCCGAAACAATCGTTATAAGCGTACCAGTACCCGTAAAATGTAACATAGGTTTCGATCTAGAGTCAACTTACTGACTGTTTAGATAATGGTAGAGTTAAAAACCTGGCGGAAGGGGCCTTCCTCGTCCGGGTCGATCAAGTCTTCTACCGCTGGCTTCAGCGAGTTTGCCCCAGCCAGTGAATGGGATGATATCTCCGTTGGAGGGGATCGACTGGAGGTGGGCCATGACCTTTCGCTATTCGCAGATTTCCCAGTTCCTGCGCTGCCCGAGAAGCTATCGCTACCGGTATCTCGATGGGTGGGGGGAGAAGGAGTCACGGGCGGCGCTGTGCTTGGCCGTTCGTTTGAGAAGGCGCTGGCAGCATTCTTCGAGCGAGAGGGCCCTGGGGCTATGCTCTTTAAAGAGTGGGGAGCCTACCGCGATGTTCCCCTCGAATACTGCCATGGAGATGATTGGGAGCGCCTGTTACGGCATGGCCTGCGGCTTGCCGGTGATCACCACCGCGACCAACGGCACCGCGGAAATGACTGACGGCGTGAACGGCCTCATCCTGCAGGATCCGAATGACGTGGCGGGGCTGGCACTGCGCATTCGCCGGCTCTATGAACATCCGGAAGAGAGGGAGCGCATCGCCGCGCAGGCTGCGGTCACCGCCGCCGAATATACGTGGAACCGCAACGGCATCGAGATGCGGGCAATTTTTGCCGATGCGCTCCGCCGCCGTCGCGAGAAGAGCGATTCTGCCTCTGAGCGGGAGAGTGCAACGCACTAAGTCAGCGGCTTTCTTTCTCTCCAATCGCCCAGATCCATCTTCCGAACGGCAAGTGCAACGGTGCCCAGATTCCACCCAGCGCGCACAAAAGCAGGTCGCGCGACTTGGGCAGGTCCCGGGATTCCTTTCGATTGCGGCGCAAATACCGGACAAGGGAAGCCAGGTCCTGCTCGACGACGCGGCACTCTTTCACGCGAAAACCGGTTCGCTGCAGCATTGCCTTCACTTCCGCGCGCGTGTATTCGCGATGATGGCCGTCGTAAACGGCGTCGCCGGCCGAGGAATCGAAAAAATAGTCCAAGTCGTCGTGGATGCTCCGGCCGGAAAGTAGTTTGAGCCGGTTATAGATCGAAGCCTGATTCGGCGTCAGGAGAATCACTTGCCCGCCTGGGGCGAGCAAGCGATGGATTTCCTGCAAGACGCGCTTGGGCGAGAACGAGTGGTGCTCGATCACATCGGTGTAAGTGACAAAATCGAAAGCGCCGTCCGCGAACGGCAGCGGTCTCGCCCCCAGATCGCATTCCCGGTAGTCCACCCCGTGGTCCGCGGCGATCTCTCGATAGACATTTGCGTGCGAGCCATAGTCCACCGCTGCCGCGCAACATCCGAGTTTCGCCGCGTAAATGGCTAGCGAACCGAACTGCGCTCCTACATCCAGAATGGACAGTTGGCAATCAACCGCGCGGGAATGGTTGAGGATATGCCGCAGGATTTGCAGCTTCCATCCGCTGGTCCGGAGGCTGGCGCGAATCCATTCCGGAAGGTTTGCAGGGAGCCTGGGATCCGACGCGATCAGATCGAGAATTTGTTCGAACCCTGCAAGGCTGGGGCGCGTGTCCGGCATTTCTTTGGAACCTTAGCATATGCGCCCGCGCAGCGCGCCGCCTAGGAGCAGCGAGGCTTTCGCCTCCGTACTCCTCTTCACGCGCGCTGGACGGGGTCGGCGGCGCGGTACCACGCCACAAATTTCTTGAGCCCTTCGTCGAGCGAGGTCTGGGGCCGTAGCCGAGCAGTTTCGCTGCGTTGGAGATGTCCGCCCAGGTCAGGGGGACAGTCGCCCTGTTGCGGCGCCTCGCGCTGGACGGCCGCTTTCTTGCCCGTAGCGCGCTCCAGCAGGCAAACGAGTTCCGAAAGCTTCACCGGATGCGAATTTCCAACTACCGATCCGCCCATCGCTCGCGCGAGGCGCCGAATCCTACTCCCTCCCGGTGCGAATCATTCGCCAGCCTTCTTTCAGGCGCTTGTCGGTTTCCGCTTGATTCGCGGTGGTGATGCCGCAGGCGACATTGTGGGCTTTGCAGGCGGCCAGGATGGTCTGGCGGGCGGCTTCGAGCTGGGGAGAATCCTGGGCCACGCCGAGGTACTGGTGCAGGTCGCCTCCCACGCCGATGAAAATCGCTCCCACACCGGGAACGGCGGCGATCTCATTCACGTTTTTGAGGCCTTCGGCCGTTTCGATCATGGCGATGGCCAGCAGGTCGCCCTGCGGATTGAGCGGCCACACGTCGGCGTGCTGCAAGTATTCCGTCGTTGACACGCCCCACACGAACGCCGCGTTGGCGGGTGAATAGCCGCGCAGTCCGGCAGGGCTCGGATACTTGGAGGTTTCCGCCTGCGGATAGCGCATGAAGCGAATGAGCTGGGTCATCTGCTCCTTGTTGTCCACGCCGTTGAAGATGATGCCCATCAGGCCCATGTCCAGGGCTTGCTTGACGATCCAGTCGTTGGCCTGCAGGTCGCGCCCGTAGGGCGGAAAGCGCGCGAACAGGGCCACCTTGGGCTGCGCATTCCCTTTCTTGAGCGCAGCGGCCTTGTCCACGGTGGCGGCGATGCAGTAGGCCAGCGCGTCGAAGTTGAGCGCGCCGTGCTCCATGTCCACATATTCGTAGTCGAAGTCAAAGCGCGCGATGGCGCGGCAATTCTGCAGGGACATGTCGTCGGTCTGCCCGCCGATCATGGGCTGCCCGTGCGCCAGCTTCTCGATGGCCGGATTGAGATGCAGCGGCTCGTTCTGCTGCGCGGAGAAGCCGCGAACGAACAGGAACAGCGCAGCCAGGAGCATGCCGGTGAACATGCCACACGAAACCAGCGCTCGGGGGCGGCGGGCAAGAAGAGAACGCAACACATGGCACATCGGAGCACCTCCATGCAGGGGAACTTGCCGGAGACCATACCCTCCGTGTGGAGGCGGGTCAAGAGCGCGAAAGCGAAAGTCAAAGTCAAAAGCCCCACCCTTCCAAAAAACGGAAGGATGGGGCACCCGAAATTCGATTTCCACATTGGCGCATCGGAATTGAGACGGAAGGTGCGCGCGGGCGTACACTGTGTCACTTAAATGGGCACCATCGTGGGATTGTTCACGGATGTGCTGCCGGCGGGCGGCGTCCAGCGCGCCGGGCGGCACGTTGCTGCGGTGACTGCAAAGCTGGCCGCGGACCGCGGGATGACCGCGCGCTTCCTCAGCCTCAACGATCCACAGGGATTGCACGCCGTTCACGTCGGCCCGCTGGAGTTTTCCGTTTCCGGATATGCCGGGAGCAGGGTGCAGTTTGTCTGGGCGGCGCTGCGCGCGGCGGGACGCAAGCCGGACCTTGTGATTGCCCTGCACCCGCACCTTGCTCCGATCGTGCGGGCCATGCGCGCGCGCGGCGGGAAATTCCGGTCCATCGTTTTCACACACGGCGTCGAAGTGTGGAAGCCGTTGGGCTGGCAGCGAGGGGCTGCGTTACGGCGCGCGGATTTAGTCCTCGGGCCGAGCGCGGACACCGTGCAGCATCTCGTTTCCGACCAGCGCCTCCCCGCCAGCAAAGTCCGGCGGCTCGCCTGGGACTCGACCCCGAATTTGAGGCGCGGGTCGCGGCAGCTGTCCCGCCAACGCCGCCGCCGGGATTCCCCGAGATGGGCCGGAAAATTCTGGCCGTCGGCCGGTGGGATCGCGCCGAGCAGTATAAAGGCGCGGACACGCTGATCGCCGCCCTGCCGCGCATTTTGAAAACGGCGCCGGACGCCTCGCTCGTGCTGGTCGGGGACGGAGACGACCGGCCCAGGCTGGAACAGCTCGCCCGCGAACACGGCGTCGCCGAACGCGCGCATTTTCTCTCCGGCCTTACGCCCGAAGACCTCTTCGCCTGCTTTGCCGCCTGCGATGTGTTCGCCCTGCCCAGCCGCGGCGAAGGCTTCGGCATGGTGTTCCCCGAAGCCATGGCCTGCGGCAAACCGGTGATCGGCGGCGCGCACGGCGGGATCCCGGACATCGTGGAGGACGGCGTCACCGGCCTGCTCGTGCCGCACGGCGACGCCGAGAAGCTCGCGCAGGCGTTCGAAACTCTTTTCAACGATCCGGCGAGGGCCTGGGAAATGGCCGGGCGCGGCAGGGAGCGCGTCGAGCAGCAATTCTCCTTCGTCCAATTTCAAGCGCGCCTGACGCATCTGCTGAACGAGGTTCTTGCCGAGCAACAATGACTGGACAGCCCCCGAATGGATAAGCCCACCGGGCTAAGATAAGTCCGGCAGGCTAAGATAAGCCCCGGGAGTATAATTCGCCGCGGATGGAAACCATCATCATCCCGCAGACGGAAAAACATTGTCATCCCGAACTCACTCGCGTCCTCGCGAGTGGGTGAGGGATCTGCTTGGGGATCTGCTTTTCCCTGTAGCGCCCGCCTTTCTTTTCAGGCGGGCACTTTGACAACGGTCAAGAATGCCCGCCTGAAAACAAAGGCGGGCGCTACAAGGGATTTGGGGTTGGCTTCAGCCGCCGATCCTTGCGGCAGGCGGTACCGGTGCCAAACGATCCTTGATGTCGGACCTGAAGTTCCGACCCACAAAGCTGATTTAGTCGCGATGATCTAAACTCCGCACCTATGCGCCTCCTATATGTGACCCAATCCTACTATCCCTTTCTTGCGAAGGGCGGCCCGACGGTAAAGGTGCGGGCGCTGGCGCGCGGCATGGCCGCCGCCGGGCATGCGGTGACGGTCCTGACCGCCGACTTGAGCTTTGAACGGGCGGAGCGGGAACTGACGGGCGCAACGCCGGGCCGCTGGGGACTCGAGGCAAAGGAAGACGGCGTCGAGGCGATTTATCTTCGCACCCGAGCGCGCTATCGCTCGCTGACCTGGAATCCCGGCGCCGCAGGGTTCTGCCGCGCACGGCTGGCCGAGTACGATCTCGCCCACATCTTCGGCCTCTACGACCTTGTTGGCCCGCGCGTGGCCGCCGCTTGCCGCAAGCTCGGCCGCCCGTACGTGGTGGAACCCATGGGCATGTTCCTGCCCATCGTGCGCAGCATCTGGATGAAGCGCCTCTATCACGACACGCTGGGCGGGCGTCTGCTGCTGGGCGCCAGCCGCGTGATCGCCACGTCGGAGCAAGAGCAACGCGAACTGCTGGAAGGAGGAATTCCGGGCGACAAAATTGCCGTTCGCCGCAATGGCATCGAGGTTCCCGGGAAATTTCCGCCGGCGGGGTCGTTCCGCCATCAGTGGGACATCGCCAGCGGCGCGAAGGTGGTTTTGTTTTTGGGCCGCCTCGTCTCGAAGAAGAGTCCCGACCTGATGCTGGAAGCCTTTTCGCAGTGGAACCGCCGCGGAAACGGCGCGCGCGGGTCGGTGCTGGTGATGGCCGGGCCAGACGAAGGCGACGGCTTGCGCGAGCGTCTGGAAAGCATTGCAGCGGAGAAGGGAATGACCGACAGCGTCTTGTTCACGGGCCCGCTGTATGGCGACGCCAAGTGGGCAGCCTACCGCGACGCCGACGTGTTCGTGCTGCCTTCGCAAAATGAGAACTTCGGGAACACCGCGGCCGAAGCGGTGGCCTGCGGGACGCCGGTGCTGGTGACCGACCGCTGCGGGATCGCACCGCTGGTGGCCGAGCGCGCGGGCCTGGTGGTGCCGCACGATTGCGCGGCGCTCGAATCAGGACTGGCGAAAATATTGGAAGACTCGGCGCTGGCCGCGCGCCTGCGCGGCGGCTGCGCAGCAGTCGCGGATTCGCTCAGTTGGACCGAGCCGCTGGCGCAAATGGAAGCCGCGTACAACGAAGTGATCGCCCAGCGCAGAACCGGCTGAAAATCTACACGCGCCCTCGCCTCTCGCAGTTTGTTCCCGAAACGTCGCGGGTTTTCGTGCCGCCGGCATCCTGCCGGCGGTTGTACAAACGCATTTAGGGTGCCCCATCCTTCCGGTTTTTGGAAGGGTGGGGCTTTTGATCTTTCCAGTTTCGGAAGAACCTCACCCTTCGCAAAACCCGCGAAGGATGGGGCACCCAGAAGGCGACAAGAACCGCCGGCGGGACGCCGGCGCCACGAAGGCATTTTGGCGTCGCGATTGTGATTGGATATTAGCGGGGTTTTCAGCCGAGCTTGCGGCAGAGGACGTGATATTGCGTGCCCAGCGGCAGGCGATACACGACATCCTCAATTTTGCGCAAGGCGCGCAACGCGCGCGGGAAAATGAACCGAAAATCGGTGCGCAGGATTGCAAAGCCGCCATCGCGCAACAGCGCCCGCGCTTCGGGCGGCGTGAGCATGATGGCCTCGCGATCGAAGGCGCAGCGCGACATCACGTAGCGCGTCGCCAGGCTCCACGGATTGTTCTCCCACAGCGAAAAATATCCTCCCGCGCGCAGGGCGCGATGCACGATTGCCAGCGCCTCGGCGCGCTGCGCAGGCGCGATGTGGTGGAACACGCCGTTGCAATACGCCAAGTCCATTTCTGCGGCCAGCTGAAACTCGCCGATGGCTTCGTAGCGAATTTGTGCGCTGGCATGCTGCTTGCGCGCGATCTCCAGCGACTTGGCGGAAACGTCCACGCCCACCGCGGATTTGGCATTGAGCGTCTGAAGAAGCAACGGCGTGGTCGCGCCGTCGCCGCAGCCGAAATCGAGGATCGATCCGACCCGCTGCTTTGTTTCCGCAAGGCAGCGCGCCACCCAGGCCACGCGGCCTTCGGCAAAATACTCACGGCTCTCGCCAGAGGGAGCGAGGGCGTTCGACAGCGCCTCTTCGTACGCCGCGGCGTACTGGTCGAACAGATCACCGGCATCGCTCATCGCCGGGACATCCCGAGAACGCTGAGGAAAAAGCTGGAGAGGATCACCTGGAATCCCAGCGTGAAGCAGACCACGCCGGGAATCACGATACGCAGCGTCTTTTCCGGATCGAGGGGCCCGAACTGGCGGATGCGCCAGTATTCTAGGCCCAGCACCCACGCGCCTGCCCCGGCGAGGATCAGCAGGACACCCACCACGAGCCCGGTCTCCAGAGTGATGTAGCGGAACATGCGTGTAAGGCGCGGATCCTCCGGCAGCAAGCCCTCCGAGATGGCGAAAACCTTGGTGAATGTGGCGAACACCACCGATTGAAATCCGATCAGGATGGCCATGGCCGCGAACAGCAGCGTGTGCACGTCAAACACGACGTTTCCAACGCTGCGCGGCCCAGGCAACAGCGCCGCGCTCAGCGCGATGCCGAAGACAATGAGCGCGATCCCCGGGTAGAGAAACAGCCAGCGCGGGCTATACAGCAGGAGGAACCGCAGGTGCCGCCAGCCGTCGCGCCAGGTGCGCAAGTGCGGCGCGCGGTCGCGACGGTCGGGCGCCAGCGTAGTGGGAATTTCGGTGATGCGCAGGCGGAACCTGGACGCCTTCACCACCATTTCGCTGGCGAATTCCATCCCCAGCGTGCGCAGGCCGAGCCGCTCGATGGCGTCTTTTCGAAAGGCGCGCAGCCCGCAGTGAAAATCGCCCACCGGGCTCTTGAAGAACAGCCGCCCCAGCCCAGTCAGAACCGGATTGCCAAGATAGCGGTGCAGAGGCGGCATAGCCCCCGGCAAAATCTTCCCCTGGAAGCGGTTGCCCATCACCAAGTCGTAGCCTTCACGGAGTTTCGCCACAAACTGGTCGAGCTGCGAAAAATCGTAGGTGTCGTCGGCGTCGGCCATCAGGACGAACTCGCCGCGCGCCGCGGCGATGCCCGCTTGCAGGGCGCTGCCGTAGCCGCGCCGCTCCACCGGAACCACCCGCGCGCCCGCCTCGCGGGCGATTTGCTGCGAGCCGTCGGTGCTCCCGTTGTCGGCTATGACGACTTCGCCGCGGATGCCGTGCCGCTCCAGGGCGTCCACGGCCTTCTTGACGCAAACTCCGACTGTGGCCGCCTCATCGAGGCACGGCATGACCACGGAGAGTTCCACGGCCTCCCGGCCGCCCGCGATGGCTGCTTCGGCCCGAGTTTCAGTGATCGAACTCATGAGATTGGCAAGCGCCCCTCCGGCGTGAGGCCCCAGAGGTGTTCGAATCCGCGAAAGCCTCATCCAGCATCTAACAAGCGATGGCGGGCGAACGCCCCCGGCGAACTGTAACCCATCCCGAATGTAGCGGAAAGGGCCGGAAGGGGCAATTGCGCGGGCATTTTTGCGGCGACGGCGCTGTCGAATCAGCCGTTTCAAATTGACACTCCTGGAAGCGGTTGTTAGATTGATTGTTAGTTCAGGGGAAGGTAACACTGAGGAATCATCGACGCATTTGGGTCCTGTTGCTTGCATTTTTGGCCGTGCAGTCGGCAGGGTGTATCACCATCAAGCGCAGGACCGCGGTCAAGCCGGAAGAAATCCGCCCGCAGCTCGAATCCAGCGAACAAAATCTCCTGGCCAGCTACAACAAGCAGGTGCGCGCCGCGCAGAGCCTGCAGGCCACGGTGGACCTCATCCCCAGCACCGGCACCACCTACAGCGGCGTCATCGAGGAATATCACGACGTGCCCGGATTCATCCTGGCCAAGCGCCCGGCCACGGTGCGTGTGATCGGCCAGGCTCCCGTGGTAGCCAAGAATATTTTCGACATGGTCAGCGACGGAAAGGAATTCCGGGTTTACGTCCCCTCGAAGAATTCCTTTCTGGTTGGGCCGACCGCGCTCAGGCGGCCCTCGAAGAAGCCCCTGGAAAATCTCCGCCCGCAACACATCGTCGAAGCCCTGTTCTGGCCGGAAATTACGCCCGAGTCGAAGGTTCTGTTCGAAGAATTCGATTTCAACGTGAGCCGCTACTACATCCTGACCCTGCTTCGGAATGGGGAAAGCGGAAAGCTCGAGATTGACCGCAAAGTCTGGTACAGCCGCATGGATTTGAAGGTTTCGCGGATGCAGCTCTTTGGCGAGGGAGGCAAGCTGGACGCCGACATCCAGTATTCCGACTGGCAGCCGGTGGCTCCGCCCGAAGGCGCGCCCGCCACGGCGGAGCAGGCCAGTTTCGCGCGAGATATTCACATCTGGCGCCCCCAGGACGACTACAAGCTAGAAATCAAGATCGAGAAGCTCACCTTGAACGAGCCCATCTCCCCGGATCGCTTCGTCCTGGCGCAGCCCGCAGGCACGGACCTCGTGCACGTCGGCGGCGACGATCCTCCCGGTGCCCAACCATGATGCGGCGCCTGGTGCTGAATAACGTCCTGCACCGGCCGATTCGCACCATCGTGAGCGTCATCGCCGTGGGCGTAGAAGTGGCGCTAGTCATCCTGATCGTCGGCCTCACCAGCGGCATGATGCAGGAGACCGCCAAGCGCATCGAGGGCGTCGGCGCCGACATCATGCTGCAGCCGCCGGCCGCCTCCGTGTTTCTGGCCTTCAGCGGCGCGCCCATGCCCGTCAAAATCGCCGACAAGCTGCGCGAATTGCGCTACGTGCAGGCGGTGGCTCCGGTGCTCCTGCAGTTCAGCTCCTCGAGCGGCGTGGACATTGTTTACGGGATCGATCCGAAATCCTTCCGCGACGTTTCCAGCGGATTCGTGTTTCTGGAAGGGCACGACATGCAGGGCCCGAACGACATCCTGGTGGATGACTGGGCCGCCAGGGCCAAGCAGGTGACGGTGGACAGCACGTTTCGCCTCCTGGACCACGATTTTCACGTCGCCGGAATCGTCGAGCACGGCAAGGGCGCGCGCCTGTTCGTGCCCCTCGCAACTTTGCAGGACCTTTCCGGCTCGCGCGACAAGGCTTCGCTTTTCTTCATCAAGTGCACGCGCGAGGACCACACGCAAGCGGTGATGGACGAGATGCGCCCGATTTTTACGGGATACGAGATTCGCCCGCTGAAGGATTTCCTTTCGCTGATGACCGCCTCGAATCTGCCGGGCCTCGACGCCTTCGTCGAAAGCATGATCGCGCTCGCGGTCTCCATCGGCTTCCTGGTGATCCTGCTCTCGATGTACACCACGGTGATCGAGCGCACGCGCGACATCGGCGTGCTGAAATCCATTGGCGCCTCGAAGAGCTACATCATTCGCGCGCTGCTTGGCGAATCGGCCTTCATCTGCGTGGTCGGCATCGGCGTGGGCATTGCCATGAGCTACGCCGGGCGGGCGTTGTTTCTTTCCTCGTTTCCCACCCTTTCGATTATTATCACTGCCGACTGGATGGTGCGCTCCGCGCTGATCGCCCTCGCCGGCGGCCTGCTGGGCGCAAGCTACCCGGCCTGGCTGGCCAGCCGCAAAGACGCCATCGAAGCGCTGGCCTACGATTGACCTTCACGCATCTGTGCTACCCGCGGTCCAGCCACTCTTTACCCTGAGCCCTTGCGAAGGGCTGGCTGTGTGGTTTTGCAGACCGTGCGCCCGGCGGGTGCCCCATCCTTCCGTTGTTTGGAAGGGTGGGGTCTTTGACTTACATTTCGTGATGGGCGCCGAATCTTAGCCG
>Ga0210398_10002772_pt1 | contig 16941 bp, 15 predicted proteins | sample IncBWC4OmetaG_FD_161047 | JGI IMG/M metagenome (GOLD analysis project Ga0210398, IMG submission 161047) | Forest soil microbial communities from Barre Woods Harvard Forest LTER site, Petersham, Massachusetts, United States - Inc-BW-C-4-O | ecosystem: Environmental > Terrestrial > Soil >... | reverse complement strand
CGAGAAGCGAGCGCGCCTCCGGACCGCAATTCATCAAGGCATCGATTGCCGAGAGCCCGGGGACGAAATCGCCGGTGCGAAACTGAGGATACGGCGTTGGCACGTAACGCTGATAGCGCACGGCGAGACCGGCAGCGACAAATTTTGCATCTTCCTGATACCCGCCGGCGCCATGCCCCGTGAGGTAGGCATCGCCCCCCACGGCGCGTACCAAGGCGACGAGCCGATCGGTCGCGGTGCCTTCGGCGGAGAGCTCGCTCGCGCGCACCATGCGCGCGCTCGGCAGACCGAGCACCTCGGCTATCACGCGAATCCCGATAAGGTTGATCTCGCATAAAAGGTCGGTCTCGGCGCCCAACATGGCATCGAGGATCGGCATCGTCTCGGCGAAATGAGGCGCCCGGGCGTAGGATTGCGCAAGCGTCGCCCGAATTTTCCGGCGCCACCCTAGTGCCCCGACGACGCGCAATTGGTCGATCCGACTGCGCGCGTCCCAGCCCCGCTCCACGGGCACCGTGATCCAGCTCGGCTCGCCCTGAACCAAAATTTGAACGCGGTTGGTGTAGTTGCTACCGCTATGCTGATGCGCCACCGTGTCTAGTAGGATGAAGATGTCCGCACTCGCCAGTTTATCGAACCAGCCGAGCCAGGGCAGGAAGTTCGGCTGGTGAATGGCGACCAACACGCGGCAACTCAGCGGTCGAGCGCAACGCCGTGGAGCTCTTGCGCAGCGAAAGCCCGCGCAGCCCGCCACGCCTCGTTCGCTAGGGACTTTCCTCGATCACCCGTCAGCACGTCACACCGGGCGCGCCGCCAATCATCGATGCCAGAAAACACCACTGTCGCGCGCTCACGGTGATCATAGAGATGGCAAAACCCCAATGCGACGGCATGGTTCGCTACAACGCGCGGCCGTGCCGGCGATGGCCGGTGCGCCAGCAAACGCCAGTACCGCTGGCCGCGTGTGAAACCGCCGACCGCCTCGGACTTGCGCCAGACGATCTCCGGCAGCGACCGCCAGTCGCGGAGGACCACGTCCCGACCATCCCGGCCCTCGGCCATCGCACCGGGGTGCGGCGCTACCAGCGCGCGCACAAGGTTGTAGATGTCGATCGCCGGCATCGACCAGGTGAACCGACCGTCTTGAGCGCTACGGCGCCGATAGCTGTGCGCTTTTGCGCTGTCTTGCGGAAGACGAGGCGCGGTCCCGAACAGGACCTTCGGTAGGCTCTCGCTGATCATGCGGTCGGTTGCGGCTCGGGTCTTGCGCCGCACGTCGATCCAGGTGTCCGAAAACGCGATCGGCACCTCACGGCGGTCGATAAGGTCGCCTCTGTCGAACTCCGCGTCCATCCAATGGAGGCTCGCTCCGGATCGCCGCTCGCCGCATAGGATTGCCCATTCGACAGGATTGGCTCCACGTTGCTCTGGCAGCAGTGCGCCATGCAGGTTTACGGCCCCAAGGCGCGGCAGCGTCAGGATGTCCGGCCGCAGCAGCATCGAGTATGAGTTCACCAGAAAGTAGTCGGATTCGATGGCCTGCAACCGGGCGCGAAACCCGTCATAATCGGTCGTTCTCCATCGCGGCTGGACGAGGAAAGGTGTTCCAAGAGCACTCGCTAACCGTGCGATCGCACCGTGCTGCGCGGGACGGATTGCGGCCCCTACCAGCGCCCCGATCTGCTCCCGCCGCAGCGCCCGCGCAAGCTGCGGCAGACCAGTCGAATCTCCAAATAGAACCAACCGCATCGACTCTCAGGCCGTAAGTGCCCGGGCAGCCACGGTCGCCGGCGTCCCTTTGCTCAGCTCGCGATAGAAGTCGGCTAACCGGCGCGCCAGCCGATCATTGTCGTGCATTCGAAGGACCGATTCGCGCGCGATCTGACGCTTTGCTGCCAACTCGTCGGGATGGTCGAGATAATATTCGATCGTACCCTCGAGCGTCGGCAATGTGGCGAAGATGAACCCAGACTGTCTCAGCTCCTCGGTCATAAACTCCGGCCGGACATAGGTGATGGTGGGCACTCCCAGCGTCATAGCCTCGATCTGGGCGTTGGCATAATAGCCCATCTTCATCTTGCCGATGGCGAGATCAGCCTGCTGCAACACCGCCATCGCGTTTTCATGCGTAAGATCGTGTACCCACTCGAAGCGTAGTCGTCGCCCTTTGGCCTGGAGCCGCTCGATCGCCTGCTCGATCTCGCGCGTGCCTTCAATCCCCGGCTGATTGCTGACGTGGACGATGGTGAATTCCCGCGGCTCGCGCGCAACACGCACCTGCATTGGGGGCAGCGCCTCAGCAGGCGGCGCGAAGAACGGAAAATGACTGGCCTCGGGCACGAAGTCCAACATGTCCGGGGTCGTCACCAGAATCGCGTCGCCGTACTGGTGCGCACGCTCGCGGCGGATGCGCGCGCTGTCCGTCTCGCAAATGTGAGGATGGTGATCACATTCCTGGCAGATATTGATCTCGGGATGGAGCGCCATGTTGCGCGCGCGGTCGCGCGCCTCGCAGCCGCGGAAATGCACCACCAAGTGCCGTCCCATACGCTTTAGCAGCGGCAACTCCCAGCCGCTCTGGGTCAGCATGATCATGAAATGCGCGTGGACGATCTCGTAGCGCGCGACGACGCGCCAGAACATCCAAAATTCCTGCAACAACCGGTAAAGCGGCACCGGCGAAGCACGGAAATTGTAGTCGCATTTCTCCCAGTACGGACTCGCTCCGATCCCCAGGTAATCGGCACGCATCCCTTGTCGCCGCAGATGCACCACCGTGTGGTGAGGAACATGGACCATATAGGAAATGTGCACCACGGACCGGCGTATCGCACGCCAACGCATCAGGCCACACAGCACGATGTTCACTGGTACCAGGATCCGCGACACTACGGGCTCGGATTCGAACAGCGCCCAGGCTCGGCCCCGGGCGGCAAATGACCGCGTCCCTTTGACCGCCATGTAGATCCGCTGGGCCGCGCGCCTAACCGGCCGCAACCGCGAATAAACACGCCGAAGGACGGCCTGTGTCATCCCGCGGCCAACTCAGCGCTTTTCGGCTGGGCGCGAATGGCATCGGCCCACAGACGCAGCGCCAGCAGGCACCAAACCTGGCCGACGCGCTGCTGGTCGCCCGCATAATACGCCCCGACGATGCCTCGCACTGCTGAGGGATCGACCAACGCGGCAAGCCCGTTGGCTCCGCTTTCCAGCAGATCGCCCACAAGCGGCCGCAGCGCACCGCCGAGCCAGGCGTGGATCGGAATACCGAATCCCCATTTCGGCCGATCGAGAAACCGACGCGGGAAAAAACGCTCGGCCGCCTTTTTCAGCAAATACTTGCCCACGACCCCCTCGCCGGACCGATGGAGACGCAGCTCAAGCGGCAGCGAAAATGCAAATTCCACGAGCTTGTGATCGAGCAGCGGCACCCTCACTTCCAGCGAGTTGTCCATGCTCATGCGATCGACCTTCACCAGAATGTCGTCGAGCAAATAGGCACCGATATCGCGAAGCTGACAGCGCGTGACATAATCGATATCCGCCGGCGAAGCGATCTTTTCATCGGCGACGGGGGTCGGCATCCTTCCAGTGAGCGCTTCGCGCTCCGTCGCTGAGAACGTGTCGCGCTGTTGATGATGAGTGTCGCTCCAGTGTGCGCGTTGCTTGGCAGGCCGCCCGGACAAAATACCCCGCTCCTCGAAATAGCGGCGCATAGCCGCAAGCGGTTGCCGTCGGCCGGCGCCGGTTTGCTCGAGGACCGCGGGATAGCTCGCGTAGCCTGCGAAGAGCTCGTCCCCCCCGTCGCCGGAAAGAACCATTTTTACCTCGGCAGCGGCGAGATGAGACACGTACCAGGTCGGGATGCAGGAAGAATCGGCAAAGGGCTCGCCGAAGCGCGCCGCGAGCGACAGCAGCCACGGAAGCGACACGGTCGGATCAAGCACGGCGGCGTGGTGGCGTGTGCCCAACCTTGTCGCCGCCTCTTGTGCATAGGCCAGCTCCGAATACTCGCTCTCAGCGAAACCGATAGAGAAGCTACGCACTGGGTCGCGCAGCACCTCGCTCATCAGCGCAGTGACCGTACTGGAATCGACACCACCGGAGAGAAAGGCGCCGAAGGGCACATCGCTTCGGACATAGAGGCCAACTATCTCGCGCAACAGCGCTTCGAGCTCCTCGAGGCACTCCGCCTCTAACCGCCTGGCGTAGCGCGGCTCGAGCCGCCAGTAGCGATGCTTCGACACCCTCGCGCGAGCAAGATCGATCTCTAGGTAATGGCCGGGTTCAAGCTTCTCGACCTCCACATAGATGGTCTTCGGAGTCGGCACATACCCGTAGCGCAGATAGAGCGATAGCGCGTCGGGATCAACCGGCCCCACCGGCTCCCCCGCGGACAAAAACGCGCCCAGTTCAGAGGCAAAGGTGAGCCCATTTTGGCTAGAACGGTAGTAGAGAGGCTTGATGCCGAGCCGATCTCGAACGAGAAACACCTTGCCTGCTTTTGCATCGTGAAGTGCAAAGGCAAACATGCCGCGGAAGCGGTCGAGGGCAGCCACGCCCCACCGCCGCCAGGCACGCAGTACCACTTCGGTATCCGATGCCGTGGTGAATCCCGCATCGCCGAGTTCACGACGAATTTCGACAAAGTTGTAGACCTCCCCATTGTAGGTGAGCGACAAGCCGCCTTCGCGGTCGATCAGAGGCTGCGCACCGCCCGCGGGATCGATAATTGCCAACCGGCGATGGACGAAGCCGACCGGCCCCGCCGCATAGATCCCTTCTCCGTCGGGCCCACGGTGCGTCAGCGCGCCGGCCAAGCGCCGTAACACATCCTGGTCGACGGCGCCGCCGTCGAAGCGAACGATTCCCGCGATGCCACACATTGAAATCTCGTCGTGCTCAGCCGTACTCGCTGAAGATGCGCTTGGCCCCCGAAATGCCGACCATCCCCAGAACGATGCTAACCGCCGTCACCGCCGCGAAGATGCCCCAGCTTAACGGGTGCAACTGGGCCTCGAAGACGTCGCGGAAGCAGATGACGATGTGAGAGAGTGGATTGAGCTCGATTATGCCCCAGATCCTCGGTGTCACCATCGACGGCGCGAGCACCACCGGGGACATATAGACGATAAGCCCGAAGATCACACCGATGATCTCACGAATATCAACGAAGACTAGACCAACCACCATGAGTAGCCAGGAGGTACCCAACAGCATCGTGAGCAACAACGCCACGGGAATTGGCAATAGAAGCAGGGACCAGCTCAACTCTCCGCTGATCATGGCTAACAATAAATATGTCGCGAACAGAATCAGCGGCGCAATGCTGGCCATCACTATGCTGGTGATGGGCAGAATCTCGAGCGGGTAGATCACCTGCTTTAGAATCTCGATCCGCGAGCGGATCAGTGTCGGCGCATCCTGAAGCACCTGTGTGCTAAACTGCCATGGCGCCATCCCACACAGAACATAGAGCGCGTAAGCGAAGTGGCTGCCAGACGAGCCGAGTTTGGCACTGAAGATGAAAGAAACGATGACGATGTACGCGCCAGTCTGAATGGCCGGCTTGAGAATCAGCCAGCCAATTCCCAGGATTGTCCCCTTCATGGTCGCGCGGAGCTCGCGCTTCGCCATTTCCCAGGCTAAATAGCGGTTGACCCAGATCGATCTCGCGAAGCCCACTAGCAGATACAACCGCAGACCGAAGGGGCGCTGCGTGATGATGCCGTTCCGCATCAGATCATCCTCATTGTTTCGCAGCGATCATGAGACGGGGAACGGCATACGCGGATCGTCATAACCCAACTGGTCGCACAGCTTGCGCACAGTCGGATGTAACAAAAGCTGGGTCAGTTCCGAGTCTGACAGTAGCTGCCTATATTTGTCATCGATCCGCAGCCCGGCGCCACGCTCGTAAAACCTTTGCCGGACGTCATTGGGTCGAGTTCCTTTAGGCCAACCTTGTCCGAGCTGGTAGAGCGGGCCGGCATTACCCCCGATCTGGTGGTAAGTGGCGTGGAAGAAATCGCCCATTTCGGGCGCGAAGGTGAGAGCCAGCGAACGCAACAGCGGCGCGAGCGCCGCGCGCGGGTCGGCAACCATTCGCTCGTAGTGCATCAAGTGAAACGTCGCGTTGCCAACCGACTTGCCAAAGCTCCAGAAGAACTGCCCGTAAAACGCATCGAGATCCTCAACCAGCTCGTCCAAGAACGCCTGGCGCTGCCGACCAGAACTGAGCTTATCAAACAGCCCGACAGTTCGGCGCCGCGGGCGGTGTGGCGTCATGTTGGCAAGACACGAGGCCAGATAGCGCACCGGATGCTTTACCATCAGCACATAGCTGACCGAGACGCCGCGATGCTCATCGCTCGCCAGTGTCTCACCGAACCAAGCGATCGATTTCGAGGAATCGACAATTACACCCTTGCCGAAGATGCGTTCCACCTCGCGGTAGAGATTCGCCTTAGTCACCGCAGCCCTGGCCGCGTCGTTCCAATAACGGCAAGCGAAGCCGCAGGCGGTGCAGGAACTGGCGCTCTCATCGCCGCGGCTAAGGACGAGCGCACTGAGCTCGCCGCCCGCATGGATTTTCGGATGCGCACCCAGCATCAAGTTCAACAGCGTACTGCCGGAAAAGCTGGTACCGAGGATGCCGATCACTCCCAAATCCACCGACTGCGCCGTCATCGTCTATTCGCCCGCTGGCTCGACTTGGATTGAAGTTGGAATCGAATTGACTTCTCCTGGGGCCTTCGCGAGGGCGGCAATCCGAAATGGATGCCAGAACATCGGGCCGCGATTCGTCGTGCAGAAGCGGCGTGTCGCAAAAAAGGGGGCGACACCGTGGTAGTCGCAAAGCTCCTTGATAGCCTCCTCTTTCGTATAGAACTTAATCCACAGCGCATAGTCGTTATTGATGAGGGTCAGTGGATCCAGACGCATCTCGATCACGCCCGCGTCATCCAGGTCCAGCGGGGTCTCCTTTTCGCCGCCCGGCGTCGTCTCGTAGTGGAAGGAGGAATCCATCTCTCCGACGAAGGTGTTGGTTGGCCTAATTAAAATTCCGCAAAACACCCGGACGCGTCGTATAGGCCCGTTCAGGCAGCGATAATGGAGCCTGATCGTCATAGGCTCTCCGGCATAAAAAGCGACGGATTCCGCCCCTGTCTGATCGTGCAGCGTCACCTGGTCCAACGTTACCTCGCCGCTGCCGCCCGGCTTGCTCATATCGGGCGGGTCTAGCGCGAGCTGTCGATGAATATCCTTCTTCTCCTTTTCGAAGACCCAATCGTAATAGAGTCGGTTGACCTGCAGCGGTGGCCCCTGATCGACGACCCTACCGTCGACCATAAAAACGGCGTGGCTGCACAATTCCTCGATTTGCGTCGTATTGTGCGACACGAACAGGACGGTAGCCCCACCGAAGCAGATCTCGCGAAAACGACGTTCGCATTTCTTTACGAAATAGGCGTCGCCGGCAGCGAGTGCCTCGTCCACGATGAGTATGTCGGGATCTCCGCTCATCGCGATCGAAAACAGCAACCGCCCACGCATGCCCGCCGAATATGTCCGCAATGGACGCTCGATGTACTCGCCAAGCTCCGAGAACTCGATGATGCCGTCGACCTTCTCTTCGATTTCCTGCCGCGTCATGCCGAGCGTGAGGCCACCGAAAAAGATGTTTTCGCGCCCCGAGAACTCGGGATGCGAGCCGACACCGGTCGAGAGTAGGGTCGTGACGCGGCCGCGCACGGAGATTTCACCTTCGTCGATCTCCAGTAGCCCGGCGATGCATTTCAGCAACGTGGTCTTGCCGCTGCCATTGGGACCGAGGATCCCCACCACCTGCCCGCGTTGGATGGAAAACGAGACGTCGGAAACCGCGGCAAAGCGCTCGAAGTATTTCTCCGCGCGCCATGGGAAGAGCCGTTCCTTGATCGGTCCGGAAACAAAATCGTCGTAGATCTTGTAGTACTTCGATACGCCCGAAACCTCGATCGCGATGTCGCTGGAAAGGGGGGCGCTGGTTGTCGAGACGCTCGAAACTGGAGCAGGATCAAGCTGGAGTGCAGACATGTTTTGGCTCGGCAATTTGAGTTAAGTGTCTATGCGCTGCGGGTGAGTCGTTCGGTCTTCATGACGCACCCGCCTCAAGTGCACCGGTCGGCACGCTATAGGCGATGTAGAAGTCGCTTTCGCCGAGGATCGGCAGGTCGTTGAAATCATACGTCCAGTCCACGATCGTGGGGATCCACTGTAGGTACCGCTTGTCAGCGACGATATGCGTGACGTTGTATTGGCGCGCCAACGAACGCCAATCGCGCTTGAGTAAAGGCGGAGTCTCGGCGAAACGGCGGTAGACTTCCAGCGTCACCGCCGAGCCCTGGTAGTTGAAGCTACGACACATTGCGCGCGCGCTTACCTCGGCGCCGAGATGGAGCGGCACTGTGAACACCGTGCTGTCCGCGGTGATGCCGGCACGCTCAACCAGCTCACGCATCTGATCCTTTGCCGGAAAAGTGAACACCAACCAGACTGCAATCCGTCGATAGGTAAACAGCGCGACGCAGGCCGCGTAGATCGCCAGCACTCCAATCGGAACAACAACGCTGCCGGTAAGGTGGATGGCGATGAGCAACGGCACCAGCAGCCATGCGCTGTATTCGAAATATCGGATGGATTCGCCGAACTGACGCAGCGCCGGCGTCGTCGTCAGCAGATAGACGACGCCGCAGGCGATCAGCGCTGCAACCGCTGGCGCCTCCGCGCCGCCGCCGCTCACCCAAAAATAGACCAGCAGCCCCAGCTCCGGCAGTCGCGCAAGAAGCTGCGTCGGCTCGCCAGACTGGATTTCGCCCAGCCGCGCATTCAGCCCACCGTGTCGACCGAAGACAATGCGCCAATTGACCCAGCGGCTGAGCGCCGACTTAAAGAACGGACTGTGCTTCACCAAGCGGTGATAGGCGTAGGAGAACATTGCCATGTGACGCAGGCCGCGCAGAAAATAGTTCCCGTCGATCAGCGTAGCGCCAACTGCCGACACCGCCAGCAGGTAGAGCGGACGCGGGTCGCGGCTCAGGAGCGCCATCAATGGCAGCACGAAAACTACCACCTGCCGACCAAACATGGAAGTTAGCGCCGTTGCCACCCCTCCAGCGATCGCTACGCCGTACGAAACGGGATCGCCGAACATCATGGCGACGGCCAGCCCCGTGAAGCAGAAGGCGCAAGCGAAACGCGCCAGCAGCCGCTCCGACAGCGAGATGTAGTTGAGCCCGTTGCTTTCGAGGCTCAGGTTCGACGCCGCGGTAAGGAAAAGAACGATGAACACGGCCACGGCAGCGAACCCCGTCCGGTGCAGCAGCACCGTCGCTACATACTGCGCGTAGAGCGCTGCCGCCGTTGAAAGAACGACCCACAGGACGAGGCTGGGAAGATAAGGGCGCGTTTCGATGAGCCGCCCCGAGAAAAGAGCCGCAAAGCGATGGAACAGGATCGGGTAGGTGTCCGGCTCCTTTTCGTCGCTCATCAAGAAATAGGGCATGCCCGCATAGCTGCCGGTTCGCTGCAGCTCACGCACGACCGCGAGATGGAAGGCGCCGTCGCCGGCAAAGCCCTGCCTGAACCAGTTTCTGTGAAACCAGATCAGCGCGACGCGCTCCCCCGTCGCCGCGACCGCCATCATCACGCCCACGAAGATGTATGAGGCGATCCCGCTCATCGTTTCCGTCTTTCGGACCAGATGTCGATTAGAAGGTGCAGATGCCGACCTTCTGGCTCGGATGGGGCTCGCTCGAGGCGACGAAGCGAAAATCGAGCCGCTGCGCAAGTTCCTCGAAGATGCTTTCGTCCGCGAGGCCCGGACGAATCATCGGCGCGACGCCGTCCATGAAAAAGCCGAGTGGCGGCGCGTAGTTGCCGAGAAGATAGGTGAATATGAACGTCCCACCAGGCTTCATCACGGCCTTAAGCGCCTCGAAGCAGCGCGCGACCTGCGGCCGTGACAAGTGCGTAATCACCGACTGTGCGATCGCATAGTCGAACGAAACGCCGAAATGTTCGAACTCGAACGAGCCCGATTGCAGCAGGGAATAAGGGCGGTCGATGCCGAGACGGTCCAGAATGACACGGCCCAGCGCCAACAGCGGCCCCGTGGGATCGATCCCGTAGTAATTGCCGACCTCGAGATGGGGAATGGCGAGCGAGCCAAGGCGCATCATCCCACAGCCCACATCGAGCAGGCGGTGCTCCGGTTTGATCCCATGCTGCTTCAAAATATCGATCTGCCAGTTGCCGAGCTCGTCCCACTGCGTGAAATAGCCGCTCGGCGGTATGTTGAAGGCGAGCGCCATGTCGATGAGGGTCTGGGGATCGAGGCCCATCAGTGTGTCCGAACTCGGTGCCAGATTGGGACGAGCACACGCTGTCCGAGCGGCGTCGCTTTGACGCGCAGGAGAAAAGCTTCCCAGAAGGGCCGTTGACTCGGAGCCCCACCGTCTTCCGGAAGCGGTTCCGTCGAGATGGTCTCCGCCGGAATGGGTTGCGCCGCGATGTCCTCGATTGGGAACAGCAGGCGAATGAAGCCGCACTGGTCGCCCGACGACTCCACATTGAGGACGCTGTGATGGTTGGAATAGCGCCACAACACGAGATCACCGCAGGCCACAGGTACCTCGTGGCCGAACCGTACGCTGTCGCCTCCATTGGTCTCGAGGGTGAAACCGTCGCCGGTGTAATCGGCCCCGGGTGTACAGAGGAATAGAGTGGCCTGAAGCTTTGACGGATCGCGGATCCAGTCGTCGCCATCGAAATCGCGATGCGGCCGCGTCACTACCTTGCCGCGCATGCTGATGACGGCTCGGTAGCTCACGGCGCGTCCATTCAGCGGGAATATGTCGGCTTGCGGTGCCTTGCCCATCACGCGGTTGCGAAGCCACTGCACCTGCATGGCCACCGCATAACTTACCTCGTCGGCAGGATGGTTCCAAAAGAAGTTGAGAAAACCGCGATGATCGCCATGTTGCTTGCCATAACTGTAGTCGGGGCAGCCGTTAAATAGTGCCTTGATGCCTTCGGACGGAAGCGTCCGATGAATGAGCATCGGATCAAGGTCCGACCAGAAGCGCTGCATGTGCGTCGCAACGTCGGGACCAAGGAAATTCCGGAACACGTAGAACCCTTGCCCGGAGGAATGATAGATGTCACGACGGATAGGCCGAAGCATTTCCTCCGGAATTGCTAGGGAATTGAAATCAATCCGGAAAACTTCATCATCTCGCTGCAAGTCGGCCACAGTCATTCCACACCCCGTTTTCTTCGCGCGGGAGCGCCGACGGCCAGAAGGGACTGTCGAACGGACATCTCAGTGCCCCCCGGCCAGCTCATTCCGCCGCCAATGGCCGACAGAATTTCATATAGAAGCTCTCCGGCACCCGGTTGAACTTCATCAATAGCCAGAAGAACGGGCGCATCCGCTCGAACAGCGGCTTATAGGTTTCGAAATCGCGCCAGCTCGCGACCGGAAGCTGCATCAAACCCTCGAACTCCTCGTCGGAAAGGTCCAGCCGCTTCTTAACCATGGCAACGATTTCAGGCGGGCAGCTCCGCGGAGCCGCCAGCTCTGCAAGGGCTGCTGCGCGGTCGAGCTGACCGGAGCGGACCAGCGCGGCATGGCCGAGGGCGCGGAAGTCAGCGCCGATGCGTCGTGGCACTAGGTACGAATGGTAGAAAGCGGTGAAACGGTTCTCGAGGTGATGGCCGCCGTACCATTGCCAGCCATAGCGCTCCGCAAGGAAGCGCTTCGCCGAATCTTTGTCGTAGGGCAAGTGCCACAAGGGACGGATACGCTTGATGTTGGCAAAGGCGGCCCAGTGCAGGAAGCGGCAGAAGGTCAGATTCGGAAACGTCGACATAGGCATCGTGCCGAAGCGCTGATGGACGCTGGAGATGTATTTGCCGTCCATGTAGAGCCAGCCAAGTGGCGAAATACCCTCGGTGCGGAAAGAATGTCCCTCCAGGATATACTTCACGCCGTGCTTCGCTGCGGCGAGATAGAGCGTCGCGGCGAGCGCGATATCCGTCGGCGCTTCGGCGTCAACGAGGCCGGCGCGCAGAAAAGAGCGGTAGATGTCTTCGTATTCCTTGTTATCGACGACCAGCGTGAACAAGTCGACGTTCAGCGCCGCCAGGAGATTGTAGATGTTCTGTGTTGAGATCGGCGAGTTCCAGGTGTTGTCGAAATGCACGGCCAGCGGCCGTAAACCCATCTCGACCGCCTTGTGCAGCATGTATGAAGAATCGCAGCCCCCGCTCACGCCGACGACGCAATCGTATTTCTTGCCGCGTCCCGCGCGACGGATCCCCTCCACCATATCTCCCAGGATGCGCTCGCCCGCTTCGCCCGTCGGGTAGCGCCGCTCGAGATCGTCATGCATCTGACAGTAGTTGCAGACACCAGCCTCGTCGAAATGGATCGAGGGCACCGTCTCGTCATAGACGCACCGCCTGCAGATGCGGAGGTTATTCATGCCGGAAACCGCGCATGCTCGGCCGGCCCGAAATAATTCACGACAACACTGCGATTGCACCCTTGGAAGACGAAGATGCTGCCCGCGGCCGCCGCGCTCGCACCGCCCTCCCTCACCGCCGCCCGCAGATGGTCGCGCTTTCCAGCGCCGCCGCAGGCAATCACCGGGATGCCCACGGCTTCGGCGACTTCGGCGACCAGCGTGAGATCGTATCCTGTCATGGTTCCGTCGCAGTCGATCGAATAGATCAGGATCTCACCTGCGCCGTGCCGCTCCGCCTCTTGCGCCGCGGCGACGGGATCGCGGCCGGTCATACAGGTTCCGTTGCGAATCCAAACGCGCCGCCGGCCGTCGTCGTCGCGCGCCACGTCGACCGACACGACGATTGCTTGGCTGCCCGCGAGGCCGGCGGCGCGCTCGACGAAGCCGGGGTCTTCGCCGGCGATCGTGCTTATTACCACTTTCTCGACGCCGGCATTAAGCACTGCGCGGACATGATCGAGCGTGCGGATCCCGCCCCCATAGCCCAGCGGCACCATGGTCTCTTCACCGAGCTTGGCGATTTGGCCGATGTCGGGCTCGCGGCCGTAGCGCGTCGCCTCGATGTCGAGCAGAAGAATCTCGTCGGCGCCGAGTGTGCTGAAGATGTTCACGATATTAATTGGATCACCGACGTAGGTCGCGTCGCGAAACCGCACCGTCTTCACCAGGCGCCCGTTCGCTAACAGCAGACAAGGAATGACCCGCGGCCTAAGCACCAAGGCGCATCTCCAAAAAATTCCGCAGCAGGCGTAGTCCATCGGCCCCGCTCCGCTCCGGATGAAATTGGGTACCGACGATGTTGTTGTGCTTTAGGACGGCCGTAAACCTGCCGCCGTAGTCCGTGACCGCTATCGTGTCTTCGTCGCGCTCGTCGAGATAGCAATAGGAGTGTACATAGTAAAAGCGCGCATTCTCGCCCAGCCCGTCAAGCAGCGCTGAAGCGTGCCGGACGATAATGGCGTCCCAGCCAATATGGGGAACGCGGAGGGCGCCGTTCGCCGAGGCAGGATGCAGCCGGACGGTGCGGCCTGGCAGCCACCCGAGCCCCGCGAGCCCGCCCTCCTCGCTGGCAGAACCGAACAGCTGCATGCCGAGACAGATACCGAGCACAGGTATGCCGTCGTCGAGCACGCGTTTCGAGAGGGCCGGGCGCAGTCCGTTCCGATCGAGGGCGGCAATGGCCGCGTCGAAATTACCGACCCCGGGTAGCACGATATGCGTGCAACCGTCGAGCGCACGCGGTTCGTTGGCGATGAAAGGCGTTCCGCCGACCCGGCGCAAAGCATTGATAATCGAACCGAAATTGCCAATGCCCGAATCTATGATCGCCGGCTTCATCGCTTGACCTTCTTGGCAGAGCGCCGGTTGGCGAACCTGGCTCTCTCCCTGCGAATTCGCATACGCCATCGGCCGGGACCGGGGTAATAGCTCGGCGGAGATCGCCAGTGTCAAGCAGCTTGCTCCTCGACACGTCCGCGGATTGCTGCTGGCTGACCCCACGCCTTTACACCTGAGGGAAAGTCCCTGTTGACCAACGAGCACGCCCCGATGATGGTGCGGTCGCCGATTGTGACGCCCATCTGAATGATCGCGTTGGGGCCGATATAGACCCCAGAACCAATGCGCGTCGGCGATCGATCGGGCTTCGCCTGACCCATGGACGTCGCCCATCTGACCGTGTGGTGGGTGTATATGCCGACGCCGGCAGAGATCGAGCAGTAGTCACCGATCTCAAGGCCGCCGGAACCGTCCAGGATCACGTTGGGCCCGATCCAAGAATGCCTCCCAACCCGGACGTCACCAAGGATGAGGACATTGTCGTAGCAGGTCGTGCCTTCTCCCCAACCATATTCACGCGCGATTTCCCAGCGATCGACGAGGAGATCGCCTATTGGAACACGCCGGTCAAACTTCTTGCGGTTTTCGGCGTGAAGCCGTCTCAAGCAGCTCACGAGATTCTCGATCACCGTTTCTCTCCAATTGAAATCAGGCACGGCCGGAAGCAGTCATAGCGTCGATGCTGAAAGCATGCCCGCAGGCTGTAGATTGCACCTCCTAGGCGGGGCCGACATTGGCCAATGAAATTGGCCCCGCCCGACCGGGGACATCCGACCGCACGCAGTGCCTCGGCCACCGCCAAGGTCGAGCCCGTCCCGGCAAGGAGCAAAACGCGCATTCAGTGCACCTTGGCTCCATCGAGAAAGGTCCGGCACCAATGCTCAACGCTGAGCAAGGACCAGATGAATAGGCGGCGATTCGCACGCCCAGCAAGATGGTCGTCGACCAGCGCCTGGACTATGGACGGGTCGAAATAGTCGTAGATCCGTGCGCCGCGGTCGGCGAGCGTGGATTTGACATAGTCGATGCTCTCCCCGCGGAACCAGCTCGCATCGGGCGCAGAAAACCCTCTTTTCATCGCGCCGGTGATCTCTGAAGGCACGTAGCGCTCCATGGCCTTGCGCAGCAACAGCTTGCCGTCATGCGTCCTCTCGAAGAACACGTCCCGCTTGTCACGCGGCTCGTTCTCGTCGATCCGGACCACCTCCTGGAGGTTGCCGAGCTTCATGCGCGCGGGCAGCCGCATCGCGAAGTCGACGAGGTCGTTGTCGAGAAACGGAACCCGCGCCTCAAGCCCGTGCGCCATGCTGAGCTTGTCTTCGACCATCAGGAGCCCGTGCAGAAAGGTCTTCGCCTCGAAATAAAGCGAGTGATTGATGTAGTCCTCAGGGCGGGTCAGCTCTGCGGCGTGGCGGGCGAACACGTCGCGGAAAATGTCGCGCGTCCAGACGTGCCGCACGTTGCTCCACACCGGCGCGAAGAGGTCGCGCAGCTGCGCGTTGGACAGCATCCGCTGCCAATAGACGTAATACTTGTCGATGTAGTGCTCGAAATCGTCGTTGACGACCGCGCGGTAGTAGCGCCAGGGATAACCGCCGAACAGCTCATCGCCACCAGTGCCTGCGAGCACCACCTTGCCGAATTTGCCGGCGAGCTGCGCCGCGTAGAAATTCGGATAGCTCTGGCCGACGCGCGGCTCTTCGAGATGCCAGGCCAAGCGCGGCATCACGCGCTCCATGTCACCCGCTTTCAGGACCATCTCGTAGTGCTCGGTCTTGAACAGGTAGGACATGTGCTCGGCCGCCTCGCGCTCATCCATGCCGAGCTCGAGGCCCGACGCGGAATGGAGGTCGAAGCCGACCGTAAAGCTGCGCAGATTGTCGACCTCGCGTGCGGCAAGTGCCGTGATCGAGCCAGAATCAATCCCGCCGCTGAGATAAGAACTTACCGGCACATCGCTGACGAGCTGGCGGCTGACCGCTTGGCAGAACAGCCGATCGAACTCTTCGACGTAATCCTCTGCCCGACCCTGCGTCTCCGGCTCGACGAAATTGAAGTCCCAGTAGCGCTCCATCCGTCGCGCCCCGGTGTCAACGGCGACGGTCATCAGGCAGCCGGCGGGGAGCAACCGCACGTCACGGAACAGCGTGCGGTCGGTGAAGAAGTTCTGAAAGGTCATGTACTCGAGGAGGGCGTCGAGGTCCATGCGCGCCTCGACGGCCGGATGCACGAGTAGCGCCTTAACCTCCGACGCAAAGACCAGCGCGGCGTCGCGCTCAGCATAGTATAGCGGCTTTATACCATAGCGGTCGCGCGCCAGCACCAGCTCGCGACGCTCTTTGTCCCACAGCGCGAAGGCGAACATGCCGTTGAACCGGTTGAGCGAGGCCACGCCCCAGGTGGCCCACGCATTGAGCAATACCTCGGTGTCGCTGCGCGACCGGAACCGACATCCGAGCGCTTGTAGCTCGTTGCGAAGCTCACGGAAATTGTAGATCTCGCCATTGTAGCTGACGGTAAAACGGCCGCCTTCGGTCATCATCGGTTGCCGCCCTGCTGGCGACAGGTCGATGATGGCGAGGCGGCGATGAGCAAGCCCAACTGCGCCGTCCGTGAAGATGTCTTCGCCGTCGGGCCCGCGATGGACGAGCGTGCCGATCATGCGCCTGAGGAGCTCCGCCGAGACGGGCACCCCGGAGCGGTTGACCATGCCTGCGACCCCGCACATGCCTTTAGCTGGCGTCCCCTTTGCGCGCCACAATGGTGATGCCGGCCTCCTCGGCGCGTTCGCGCTCAATGACGAGGCCGACCGCCGCGCACCAAGCCCTCACCTCGTCGAGCGACTGCCGGTGCGCGTTGCGCGGAGCATACCAGTCAAAATTGACGTGGTTCATTTCCTCGATCGACATTTCCGGGCGGCTGTATGCCTTGAATACATGCCAGTAGAAAAAACGCTGAAGATTGATCTTACCGGCGGGTATCTCCAACAGATCGATCGGCTCGGGCACATCGATCTCGATATTGACTCAAT
>Ga0210398_10002769_pt1 | contig 16959 bp, 15 predicted proteins | sample IncBWC4OmetaG_FD_161047 | JGI IMG/M metagenome (GOLD analysis project Ga0210398, IMG submission 161047) | Forest soil microbial communities from Barre Woods Harvard Forest LTER site, Petersham, Massachusetts, United States - Inc-BW-C-4-O | ecosystem: Environmental > Terrestrial > Soil >... | reverse complement strand
CGGGCAATGCCGTCGAATTGGCGATCGCCCGGAAGTGGGCCTCAATACCCGACTGCATCGGTTTGTTGTAGTAAGGCACGACCGAGAGTAACGCATCGGCGCCGGCCAACTCTGCCCGCCGGGCCTGCTCCACCGCCTGATCGGTCGAGTTTGACCCCGCGCCCGCGATGATGCGGACGCGGCCACGGGCGGTACTGGCCGCGGTCCGAATGATGGTGGCGCACTCGTCCGATGTCAGGGTGGAAAATTCGCCTGATGTCTCTCCGACGACGATCGCCGTGACGCCTGTCTGTATCTGTCGCTCGCAAAGCCAGGCAAGGGCTTTCAGATCGATCGCGCCAGTCTCATCGAATGGCGTGGGGATGTCCGGGATATAGCCGGTGAGCCAGGAGTTCGGGTTTGCGAACGGCATCATCGCACGTCACGCGGCGGCTTCGATTTGACTGAAACCCTGACGGCAAGCCGACAGCACGAGTCCCTGGTGACACCTCACACCGGCCTCGATCCGAAATCCCATCTGCTGAAGTTTCGCCCGAATATTGAGACTGGAGCTGCCATCGTAGGAATCAACGAGAACGGCAACGGTCGCGTTTGCGCAGAGAAAAGGCGATATTTCGTTCAAAGCCTTCTCGACGGATGCCGAGTTGCGATCCGCGAGCAGGCCGATGGCGTGTTGTCTCCGCGGAAGCCAGTGCGTCGAAATGGTAGCCACGCGCATGAAGCCGCGACGCCTAAGTCCGAGATAGAGCTCCATCCCGCCACCGCCGGCGATGATCGCGCGCTGCAGGCTTGTCAGGCGCGTGAGCCCGATCATCGTGTCGAGGACCTGCGCTTGATCTGAAGCGGAATGGAGCTGAACCATATCGTTCTCCTGGGATGATGGCCGGCCGGCGCGCCAGGCGGAGTTTTCAGGCCATGCAGCCGGCGCCGTAGGGCTCAAGAATTTGCGGAGGCTCGTGCGCCTTTGACGTCGAGCTCGATTCCGCTCGCCAGTTCGACAATGGTTTCGGGGTGGCGCCCGTTTTCAAAGAGGGCGAATTTGAAGGCCTGGGCGCGATTGACGAATAGCCCGCCGTAAAGTCCATGTTGCTCCTGGGCGACCCAGTTGCCGCGGCTGTTCTTGCCGATAAACGTAATAGTCGATGCAGAGTTACACGAGGGAGGTTCGACGAGTTTCACGTTGGTAGTCCTTGTTGTTGGTGAGGCAGGGCTGTTTCCGCTCTCTCCGGATCTGCCGCTAGTGCCCGTCAGTCGGTGGGCGAAAGCGGCGGGGACCGGGAGCCGGAAACTGACCTGACTCGTGTCTCCAATATCTGCGGAGGCGGGTATGAATTCGATTGAGGCAAGCCGGCGATCTCATAAGATCGGCATAGGGTCGGGTGAGGCGTGTCAACTTGGGACATGAAAGCCGACTGCGATGATCAGACAGCTCAACGCTGCGTAGGTTATCGCTTCGTCCCAGTGATTGAGGACCGCTGCCAGCGGCTGTTCACGCTTGAGCGTGGCCAGCGCCGTACTCAGGATGGTAGACATCAACAGCAACAGCAGCAGGCTTTGGTCAAACCGGATGCTGCTGAACGCGGCGAAGACGAGAAGAACGATCATTCGCAGCCAGAAGCGGATAATGACCCGGATCGTTTGGGCTTCACGTGTCAAATTCGTGTTCGGCTGCAGGGCCACGCAGGTCGGTTCTTACGCGAAGTTGTCGCAGCAGAACGGCATGCAGAGCGGCTCCGTGCGGCGAAAAGGTGGGACGCTGGCGGTTTCGGTCGGGACGATGCCGACGCACTGCACCTCGACGAGCGCGCTCAGAATCGCGAGCGCGAGATCCGGGTGACAAGCTTCGACCGATTGATCAACCCAATCCGGAAGTTCGCGCTGGCGCGACAGAGCGCAATGCCATTCACCGGCGTCATAGACAATGCGACGAACCTGCCATTGCGGCAATTCGAGCGCGAGCAGGACGAGCGCGGCGTCGGTCCAGGCACAGGATTGAACGTACTGTTCGAGCTGCTTGAAGCGTTGCGTCCGCCGGACAGACGGCAGGCGCGAGCACGCCTCGCGGATAACCTCGGACAAAAGCTCGGCCGTGACAGCATCGGCGTCACGAATCCTGCCGGCAAGGCGGGAGAACGCTAGACTCATGCCACCAATATCTTCGGTGGCGGATATGAATTCGAGAGTGGAAAGTCCGCAATCTCATATAGGCTCTATAAAGCCGCGCGCCGCCGCTTCAGCCAAACTGCACGGAGGATTCAAACGTGCAGGCGAGGCAGCACAGTGCCGCGAAGGCCATCGCCTCGTCCCAGTGATTGAGCGAGGCAGCCAGCGGTTCCTCGTGATCGAACGCCGCAATGACGCCACTGAGGATGGTCGACATCCACAGCATCACCGTGAGGCCGCGTTCAAAGCCGATGCCGCCGACCACAGCGAATGCCAGGATGGCGGCCATGCGCAGACCGAATCGTAGCATCACCTGCGTCGATTTCGACGTCAGCGTCAGTTTGCGGGCGCGGCTTGCGACGAACGGAAGCATGATTGGATTTTCCGAGAGTGAAATTCGTTGAGTTGCTTTTTTGCTGGCAAGGTTTGTTTGCAAGGCTTGTCTGCAAGGCTTGGGCCAGATGACAGGTCAGATCCGTCCCGCCGCACGTGGCGGCGTTTCGAATTTGGATAAAGGCTCATTGGAAAACGAGGTTGGCCCGCGGCCGAAAATATAAATTATTCATATACGGAGGGCGCAGTCATCGGCCGTAGCCATTGTGCGCGCGACGCGAGCTTTAACGAAACGGAGCGTCTCGATCAGAATGCGGACTTGATGACCGCACCGGACGCAAGCTGCAGATGGCCCGGATTGGCCGGATCACACCACAGGCGAAACGCCTGTCCACGCCGCGGCGGCGGGCCCTGCCATGGCATCCGGTCGTGCAACGTCGTGGTGTAGGGGGCCCCGTTTTGCGGCGTGATTTCGAGCGTCACCTTGACGAGCCAGCTATCGATCGGTGCAAACGGCAACTCTTCGGAATAAACCACGCGCGCGGTGCAAGGGCGTAACGTCTCTCTTGCCCCTTGCGCATGCGCGGCGGCACTAGCCAATGTCGCGCCCGCGATCACGATTGCCGCAGCAATAACAGACTTCATGGTCATTCCAGTCGGCTTGTTCGGTGATGGGACCAGCGATGGTACGGAAAGAGATTGCGTGCGGTGCACGACAAAATCAAGTTACCGGATGCTTACGTGATCCCAAAAAATCAGTTCCGGTGGCGGGCGCCGAGAACGAGAACGGCAAAACCTGCGACGATCGCAAGAACAATGATCATCCAGTATTGGCCCTCGAAGCCAAAAAAGGAAAAGTGCTCGACCAGAAAGTGCAACGCCCCCGCGCCCCCATTTTCCGTGCAAGACGCAAGATTAAGCGTTCCGGCTTCAAAAATATATTATTTTTATATTTTCATTCGGCAATGGTGCCGCGGCGCGACCCGGGGGGCCGGCCAAATCAGTCGGCCGCGATGTCTTCGAAGCGGGCCTGAAGACGGTAGCCGACGCCGGATTCGGTGACGAGAAGACGCGGACGATTGGGGTCGCTTTCGATTTTCTGACGCAATTTGCGCACGAGGATGCGCAGGTACTGGATGTTGTCCCGCTGATTGCCGCTCCAGATGTCCTTCAATAGCTGGTCGTGCGTCACCACAAGCCCGACATGAGTGGCCAGGATATGAAGCAGGCGATACTCCTTCCGGGTCAGCCGGATCGGATTCTTGTTCAACGACACCGTCCGGGTCACGAGGTCGACCGAGAGGGGGCCCGCCACCACGACCGGATTTTCGGTTGCGCTCTTGAAATACCGGCGAAGCGCCGCCTCGCTTCGCGCCAGCAGCTCCGCCATGCCGAACGGCTTGACCACATAGTCGTCCGCGCCGGCCTGCAGCAGCCGGACCTTCTCGTCTTCGCCCGAGACGATCGACAGGATGATGACCGGGACATTCGACCACGAGCGGATCCGCTCAAGCACTTCGGCGCCGTGAAGATCCGGCAGGTTTAGATCGAGGATGATGAGGTCCGGGGCGCTGAAGGTCGCCGCTTTCAGGCCGTCGGTGGCGTTCTCCGCCTCGATCACCGAATAGCCCTGCAATTCGAAGCCTGCACGCAGGAAGCGCCTTATCTTGGGCTCGTCCTCGATCAGCAGCACATTGTTGGCGGGCCTATTCATCGGATGCCACCGTGATCCCGGATGGTTTCGCCGCTGAGCCGGGCAGCGTGATGGTTGCGGTTGCGCCCAGCCCCTGTCCTGGACTGGCGATGTCGATGCTACCGCCGTTGGCTCCGACAAAAATGGATGCAATCCAGAAGCCAAGGCCCGATCCCGGAATTGTCGCCTGGTGGCGCTGGCTGCGGAACAGGCGGCGGCCGAGCTGGGGCCGCTCGTCGGCGGTGATGCCGACGCCCTGATCGGAAATCGACAGGATGATGTCGTCGTGCCTGCTTTTGACGCTGACCAGGATCGTTGAACCTGAGGGAGAATATTTGGCGGCGTTTTCGAGCAGCTGGCCGCAGGATTCTTCGATCAAACCGGAATCGACATGGACCAGCGGCAGGTCGTCGGCGAATTCGGTTTCGATGGTGTGGGCCGAGAGCCGGCGTGAGCGCGCCTTGATCGCGGCGTTGACGATGTCTCTGGGATCGGCCCATTCGAGATGCGGGGTCACGCCGCCGGCGGTGACGCGTGTGGCGTTGAGAAGGTTCTGGATGAAACGGTCGAGCTCGGTAACCTCGTCGGATATGGCTTCCACCAGCGAGCGGGCGCGGGTGTCCTTTTGAATGAGCGGAATGGAATCGAGTACGCTGGCCGAGCCGCGGATCGTCGCGAGCGGCGTGCGCAATTCATGCGACAGCGTGCCGTGAAAGGCGTCTCTCAATAGCTGGGCTTGCAGGCGGAGGCGGGCGTCTTCCATCGCCTTCTCGATGTCGATCCGCTGCAACGTCAGCGATACTTCCTCGATGATCGCCTCCACGCGGCGTGTCCTGTTCTCCAGCGTTTCTGTTGAACCGACGCCAATATTGATCGCGACAACTCCAAGGATCGCGGTTTCCGAACTCACCATCCTCAATAGCCAGGCGTCCTGCGTCGAAGCGTCGACCACGGAGCGAGCCGATCGGTCGGCCGCGGCGATGGCCAAGACGGCACGTTCTTTCACCACCTTCGGTACCGGGCCGGATCTCGGCGGCTCGAGCTGAGCGTCGGTTTTCGCCGCGAAGAAGACCGCCGGTTGGCCGAGCGTTTGCGACAGGTAGTTCTCGATCGCCGAGACCAGTTCCGAGACGGTGAAACAAGCGGCAAGACGCCGCGAGAAATCGTAGAGATTGTGAATGTCCCGTTCGCGCTGACGCAGCGTCTCGGTCTCCTGGCGCAGGCGGGAGGCGAGATTGCTGCTGACGAGCGCCACCACGAGGAACAGCAACAGGTCGATAACTTCCTGCGGATCCTCAACCTGGAAACTGAAGATGGGCGGGAAGAAAAAGAAATCAGCTTCCGCCATGCTGGCGATGGAGGCGAGCGTCGCCGGCCAGATTCCCCATCGGGTGGCGGCGATGATAACGGGAACGAGATAGGCGATCGGAACGAGGCTGCTGGCTGCGGCCTGTTCCAGCAGCAACAACACTGCCGTGACCAGGCTGACGCCGCCGAACGACAGCAATAGGGGAACGACGTCCGTTTGCAGGAAGCTTTTCGGAGCCAGGGTCGACGCCGGCGCAACGTCTTGATGCCGGCCGTTGGAAAGCCCGGGCTTGGCAAGCTTCGATGTGATCGGCAGTGGTGAATGCAAAAGCGCATGCCTCTGTAGAGGTGAACATCGGTCGATCGTCGCCTTGGCCCAAAGCCCAAGCTCAAAGGAGCCGTAAGCTCAAATGAAGCCTTAGACTAAAGACCGCAGCAAAAATCGTGCCCCGGCAGTGAATGATAGTGACGGCGAAAAAAATCAGCTCGCGAGGTCAAACAATCTCAAGGTGTACCTCCCGATGTTCCACCGTCCTCAGATCAATCCTTGCTCCGATGTCGCCAACTACCCAGCAGGTGCAGCATTCTTCATATCGGCGTATAAAATCTATGCCGTTTGTCCCTCGAAGAGATATAAAAGATATATATTTCGAACGCGGCTGCGCGACACCGCGCTGTTTGGCACAACCAGCGGCCATATTGCGCCGAGATAACCGATCGCGATCGGGTTGCCGACCATCGCGGCACGCCGCGGGGCAACTGACGCATCGTTGCGCAAACCGCGCTTGAATCGAAAAAACAGATATCTTTTTTTAATGAAACGGCGCGACAGGCCGCATCGATTTCATCGCTCCCGTCATGAAAGATCAACCCGAGCGCGAATGGATTCGCGGCGCTGGGCCGTTGCGGAATGCTGATGTGGCGCCGGGGCTGATCTTTTCGGAGTGGCATGCCGAATTCATTCTGCGCGAGGACAAGGTTGGGGGCTTGAGATGTATCGAATGGCCGCGGGAAGCGTGCGGCTTGGCGCGATCGCGCTGCTTGCTGCGGTTCTTGTTTGCGGAATCTGCTGCGAGGGCGCGGCGGAGGCCGGCGAACGCGACTCAGATCAGCCGCGTCAAGCGGCGGCTCGCAGCCAGCGGCTGGCGGCCGCTCCGTCAGTCTCACCGGAGCATCAGTCCGGGCTCGGCCCGATGCGCTACTACGGCGGACCGAAGTCTCCGATCTGGCGCGCCCCGGCAGCGAATTAGCCATTCGAATGCGATGTCTGGATCACGCGCTTGGCTGGCAGCACTGAATTCTCGCTCCAAACCGAAATCCGGCCCGAGGTTTCCAGATGACAGGTCGCTAGATGCATTTGCATTCAATCCCGGGATCGCGCCCAACAAGAACTTCGCGATTATCGGCGCGGCGGATATGCTCATTCACATCTGAATCGCGAGAATCGGCTTCCGCCGGTCGCACCAATTGCCAGGGGTCCGCGGGGGGGCACAGAGCAAAACAGGCACTCCGGCAGGCAGAGCCGAGAGGTCCGCATCTTTGACTGTTGACATCTTTGGCAATTGCTTGCCCAGGGGCCACGCAAGCGAAGAATATCTGAGCAAATCTGCTGTTATCTCGTTGTTCTGGCTATTTTTATTATATGAAACCGTCTTAAAACAATTGTTCAATTCGAACAACGCGTAAGGCTAGTGTAAGCGCGATGCTGTAATGCAGCATTGATAAGGTGCTGTCACACAGCATCACAAGGATGCTGTCACACAGCATTCTAAAAACGGGTGGCGATTTTGGGGACTTTGGCGTGAGTGCTTTCGGAAAGCTGTCGAGATCCCGTGCGATTCTGCTCGCCGTGATTGTGATCGGCGGCGCCGCGTTGCTGTGGGGCCGGGGCTTCATCGGACTGGCTGACGGGCAATCCGGCAGCAAGGAACGCGTTGCCTCGACCGAACCCGTCCGGCCAGCCGCCAGCGACGACCAGGCCGTCGACCTGACGGAAAAGCAGGCGGCTTCGCTCAAGGTCGGAGCCATCACCGCCCGCGACTTCGCGCTTTTGAAAACGGCGGTCGGCACCATCGACTTCAACGAGAATCTTCTCGTTCAGGTATTTTCGCAATATCAGGGCAAAATTCTCAAAGCCTTCTACAACATCGGCGACGAAGTTAAGGCCGGCGACGCGCTGTTCACGATCGACAGCCCCGATCTGCTTCAGGCGGAATCGACGTTGCTGGCCTCCGCCGGCGTTCTCGAACTGCAAAAGCGGGTGCTTGCGCGCGCTCTCAACCTCCTCAAGGCGGGTGGCAGCGCGCAAAAGGATGTGGACCAGTCGACGTCCGATCAGCAGACCGCGGAAGGCAACTTCAAGGCCGCCAAGGATGCGGTTCGTATCTTCGGCAAGGCCGACGCGGAGATCGAGCAGATCCTGGTCGACCGCAAGGTCGATTCCACACTCGTGGTGCCGAGCCCGATCGCGGGCCGCGTCGTCGCCCGTAACGCGGCGCCCGGCTTCCTGACCCAGCCAGGTGCCGCGCCGGCGCCCTTCACGGTCGCCGATCTCTCGACGATGTGGATGCTCGCCAACGTCATCGAGACCGATGCGCCGGCCTACAAGCTCGGGCAACAGGTCCAGGTCACGGTTCCTGCTTATCCGGGCAAGATCTTCACCGGCCACGTGACGGCGCTGGGAGCAATGATCGATCCCAATACCCACCGGCAACTGGTGCGTTCCGAGATCGACGATCCCGAGCATCTGCTGCGCTCGGGAATGTTCGCAAGCTTCGTCATTCATGTCGGCGATCCCGTCAGCTCGCTGGCGGTGCCGGCCGAGGGCGTGGTGCGGGAAGGCGACGGCACGATGTCGGTGTGGGCCACCAAGGACAACCGCCATTTCATCAAGCGAACGGTGAAGACCGGATTGCAGCAGGATGGCTGGACACAGATTTTGACAGGACTCACGCCCGGCGAGACCGTCGTCATGGATGGCGCGGTGTTCCTGAGCAACAAGCTCTTGTTGGGCGATGCCGGTTAAGCAAACGCGATCGGTTTAATCCCAGCGTACATGGCGGTATCAGTTGATTAAGTCCCTGCTCGAGTTCGGCCTGACGCGCAGCGCGATCATCGTGCTGGGTCTTGTGGTGTTTTGCGCCGCGGGCCTCGTCGCGTTTTCAAAGCTGAACATCGAAGCCTATCCCAATCCGGCCCCGGTCATCCTGGAGATCACCGCGCAGGCTGCGGGTCTTTCCGCCGAGGAAATGGAAAAATACTACACGATCCCGATGGAAGTCGGCCTTTATCCGACGCCGGGTGTGGTCAACATCCGCTCGACCTCGTTCTATGGCCTGGCGTTCGTGCGCGTCACGTTCAGATACGGCACCGACTTCTACTTCGCGCTGACCCAGGCCTCGATCAGTTTGCAGCAGAACGTCAACCTGCCGGGCAACCAGGTCGCGCAAATCCAGCAATCGAGTCTGGTCGGCGAAATCTATCGCTATCAGGTCGTCGGTCCCCCGCATTTCGGCCTGACCAATCTGCGCACGTTGCAGGATTACGTCGTGGCCCGGCGCTTCCTGACGATTCCGGGCGTGGTGCAGATCAACGCATGGGGCGGCACGACCAAGCAGTTCAATGTCGATGCCGATTTGCAGAAGCTGGAAGCCTACAACATCACGATCCCCCAGCTCGTCACCGCGCTCGGCAATGCCAACATCAATGTCGGCGGGCGTGAGATCACGATCGGGCAGCAATCGGTCAACATCCGCGGCGTCGGACTCGTCGATAGCGGCGGCGCCGACGACGTCACCAAGGGCTACAAGGTCAAGGACATCGAGAACGTCGTCCTGACCCAGGTGAACGGCCTGCCGATCCAGGTCAAGGACATCGCCAGCGTCTCCGTCGGTTTTGTGCCGCGGCTCGGCATTGGCGGCAGAGATCACGATGACGACGTCGCCACCGCCATCGTGGTGATGGGACGAACCCAGCACACCAACGACATCATTCCGAAAGTCCAGGCCGAGGTCGTAAAGCTCAACAGCGACGGCAGCCTGCCGCCGGGCGTCAAGATCGTTCCCTACTACGATCGAAGCTCGCTGGTCGGGATCACCACGCACACGGTGCTGCACAACCTGATCTTCGGCTGCTTGCTGGTTTTCATCATTCAGTGGGTGTTTCTCGGCGATCTGCGCAGCGCCATCATCGTCAGCGCCAACATTCCGTTCGCGCTGTTTTTCGCCATCATCATTCTGGTGCTGCAGGGCGAAGACGCCAACCTGCTGTCGCTCGGCGCGGTCGATTTCGGCATCATTGTCGATTCCGCCGTGATCATGATGGAAAATATCTACCGGAATTTTCAGTCCTCGCCTGAAAGCCGGCAGACGTTGCTTCAGCATCTCTCAGAGGGATATTGGGGCGACGATCCCACGTCCTCACATAATCAGACCTCCGGCGCTCCGAAGTGGACCGAGCGGCTGCGCATGATCTTCGTTAGCGCGCTCCAGGTCGACAAGGCCGTGTTCTTCACCGCTGCGATCACCGTCACCGCCTTCGTGCCGCTGTTTACGATGCAAGGGGTCGAGGGCCAGATCTTCGGACCGATGGCGCGAACCTACGGCTATGCGCTCGCCGGCGCGCTGCTCGCCACCTTCACGGTGACGCCGGTCCTCGCCTCGCTGTTGCTGCCCAAGCACATCGAGGAGACCGAGACCGTTATCGTGCGGATGCTCCGCAAGAGCTATACGCCGGTGCTGCGCTGGTCGCTCAACAATCTCAAGGTTTCGGTGACGGTCGGCATTGTCTTTCTGGGCTTGAGCGTGCTCGCGGCCTCGCGCCTCGGCAGCGAGTTCTTGCCGGCGCTGGAGGAAGGCAATTTCTGGATCCGCGCCGCGATGCCATCGACGATGTCGCTCGATGCCGGCACCGCCGTCACCGGCAAGATGCGCGAGATATTGTTGCGCCACCCTGAAGTGGTCACCGTGGTCTCGCAGCACGGCCGCCCCGACAACGGCAGCGACGCTTCGCCATTCTCCAACGTCGAACTGTTCGCGCCGCTCAAGCCGTTCGACGAGTGGCCGCCCAACCTGACCAAGGAAAAGCTGACGGAAGAGCTGCAGCAGGAATTCGCCGACGAATTGCCGGGTATCGGCTTCAACTTCTCGCAATATATCCAGGACAACGTCGAGGAGGCGCTCTCGGGCGTCAAGGGCGCCAATTCCGTGAAGGTGATCGGCCCCAATCTCGAAGTGCTCGAGAAGTTCGCGACCCAGGTGATGGACGAGATGGCGAAGATCCGCGGCGTCGCCGATCTCGGAATCTTCCATCTGCTCGGGCAGCCCAATCTCAACATCAAGATCGACCGCGAAAAGGCCGCCCGCTATGGGCTCAACACCGGCGACGTCAACACCGTGGTTCAGGCCGCGCTCGGAGGCACCACCGCGACCACGATTCTGGAAGGTGACCGGCAGTTCAATCTCGCCGTGAGGCTCGATCCAAAATATCGCAGCAGCATCGATGCGGTTCGCAACCTCAAGGTCGCCTATTCGACGCCGTCGGGCACCAACGGCTATGTTCCGCTCAGCGAGCTTGCCGACATCACGCTCGATACCGGGGCTTCCTTTATCTACCGCGAGCGCAGCCAGCGCTACATTCCGATCAAGTTCAGCGTCCGCGGCCGTGACCTCGGCAGCACGGTTGCGGAAGCTCAGGAGCGGGTCGGCAAGGCCATCAAGCTTCCGAACGGATACCAGCTCGTCTGGGCCGGCGAATTCGACAGCCTTCAGGCCGCCAAACAACGGTTGATGATCGTGGTTCCGATCACGCTGCTCCTGATTCTCGTGCTGTTGTACGGGCTGTTCAATTCGCTGCGCGACAGCCTGTTGGCGGTCGCCGGCATTCCCTTTGCGATCGGCGGTGGCCTGATTGCGCTCTATTTCGTCGGGCTCGATTTTTCCGTCTCGGCGGCGATCGGCTTCATCTCGCTGTTCGGCGTTGCGGTGATGGACGGTATTCTCAACATCACCTATTTCCGTGAGCTCCGTGCGCAGGGCATGGGGATCGCCGAAGCGGTGTTCCACGGCGCCGAGCAGCGCATGCGGCCGATGCTGATGACCGCGCTGTCGGCCGGCGTCGGCCTGTTCCCGGCCGCGATATCCCACGGTATCGGTAGCCAGGTGCAACGGCCGCTGGCAACCGTCGTCGTGGGTGGTATGTTCGTCGGGCCGCTGCTTCTGTTGGTCGTGGCGCCGGCGCTGCGAAAGATTTTCCTCTCGAGAGACGCCGAAGATGTTGCGATCGCCGGCGATCCGGCCGTAGTCACCGAAGGCAATCCCGATGGCTAGCGGCAATCGCACAGCGAAACTCAAGCTCCGCTCCGCGGCAAGCGTGCTCGCGATCGCTGCGATATCGCTCGCTATTTCCGGCTGTGCGGTGGGGCCGAACTTCAGTCCGGCGGACAAGCCCGACGTGACCGGCTACGTCAAAGGAAGTCTGACGTCGGCCGATCCCGGAAAGGGACCGCCGTCCGTGCCCGGTCAGCGTTTCCTCAGCGGTGCCGACGTTTCGACGCGCTGGTGGGCGGCATTCAAATCGGAACCGCTGAACCAGCTGGTCAGGGAATCGGTCGATCACAATCCGAACCTGCAGGCCGCGGAAGCCGCGATCAAGATCGCCCGTTACAACGCGCTCGCCCAGCGCGGCCTGTTCTTTCCGCAAGTCACCGGCAACTCGTCGACCCAGCAGATCCTGGTGGCCAATCCGCAGCAGATACCGACGATTCCGACCCAGGGGCCGCAAGACCAATTCTCTCTGGTCACCAACCAGCTCACGGTGTCGTTTGTGCCTGACATCTGGGGCGGCAACTTCCGCGCCGTCGAGAGCCTGGACGCCACCACCGAGCAGCAATTGTTCCAGCTCGAGGCCGCCTATCTGACGCTGACCAGCAATGTGGTGACCGCGGCTATTCAGGAGGCCTCGCTGCGCGGACAGATCGAGGCGACCCAGCGCATCATCGCGATCGAGCGACATCTTCTGGATATCCTGAAACGGCAGCAAAGCTTCGGTCAGGCCGCACAGGCTGACGTGCTGGCGCAGGATGCGGCGCTGGCGCAGGCCGAACAATTGCTGCCGCCGCTTGAGAAGCAGTTGGCCCAGCAGCGCGACCTCCTGACCTCGCTCGCCGGGCAATACGCGGCGGACGAGATCCGCCAGAAATTCGATCTGGCGCACCTGAAACTGCCGACCAATCTGCCGATCAGCCTGCCGGGCAAGCTGGTCGATCAGCGGCCGGACGTGCGCGCGGCCGAGGCCAATATGCATTCGGCGGCAGCCCAAATCGGCGTCGCGATCGCGGCCCGCCTGCCCAATATCACGCTGTCCGCCAATGGTGGCTCGGCCGCATTCAACTGGCCGCAGACTTTCGCGCCGGGCACCGGCTTTTTCACCTTGGGTGCGGCTGCCACCGCGCCGATCTTCGATGGCCTGACGCTTTACCACAAGCAGAAGGCGGCTGAGGCGGCGCTCGAGCAGGCCGAGGCGCAATATCGCGCCACGGTGATCACCGCCTTCCAGAACGTCGCCGATGCCCTGCGGGCGTTGCAGGCCGACGCCAAGGCGATGCGCGCGGCGCGGCGCGCGGAAGACACCGCCAAGGCCAGTCTCGACATCGTCGAGAAGCAGCTCAACGAAGGCCAGGTCAATCAGCTGGCCGTGCTCAATGCGCAGCAGACCTATCTGACGGCGGCGGTGATACGGGTGCAGACGGAGGCCAATCGCATGGCCGATACGGCGGCCTTGTTCATGGCGCTCGGCGGCAACTGGCCTTCGAACTGCACCGTGCCCGACTGGCGCGCATGCGCGCTGGGCGATCCACCCGAGTCTGCGCCCGCGGTTGTTGTGGCTGCGGAAACCAAATAGCGCGCAGTCTCAAGCCATGGGTCGCGAGGTTGGCCGGAACGAAGCGGCCGAGGGGCCCGCCGAAATCCCGCCGACTGGCTAGCTCACCGCGCGAAGGTCGTCCGAGGACGGCAGTGGCTGTAAAGCCTCGGCTTCGGCGACGTCGTGCTCGGTGGGAAGGGCCAGCGTCGCGATCGCCGCCGAACTGAGATACTTCGGCGGATACAGATAGGATTCCATCAGCGGCGTAGAGGTGGGGCGGGCATGCCGCTTCAAAATCGACTTCGTCGTGAAGGCGGCGCGTGGATAGATCGTACTCCAGCCGGCAAAATTGCTCGCCAGGATCTCGAGCGAGAGCAGCGTGGTCGCAATTTGCGTGAAGCCTTCGTTGGATTTCTTGGCACTTCGGGTCGTCGAAGCTTTTTTGAGAAGTTGGCGAAACTCACGATGGGTTTCGATGAAAGGGCCAAGTCCCGCCTTCCACAAGATATCCGGCAGGCAACTATAGCCGTGCAGATCGTGATAACTTTCAATCAGGCTTCGGCACTGATTGCGCAGTTTTTGAGGAAGAAAGTCGAAGTCGGGACTGTCATTGCTGTCCGAAAGCATATCGCCGCTTCCACGGCCTGCCTGTGCTGCCTCTTCCATCGATTTGTCCCGCGTCCGGCAATGAACTTTGCTCAACGACGCAGCATAGCGAGCCCGCGCATATATCTTCGATGGATGGCGGAGCGTTTTTTAATAGCAAAAAAATAGGCTGAAACTTACCGGCGACTTACGATGCGCCTGAATGTGCCGCATGCGCCGCGGCAAGTATGGCAAAAAAGTCTCACTGCCAGAAAAACTAACGCAGCGAATCACTGACCTTAGCCGAAATATGGCGTTCCGCGCCGGTAGTTTGGGCATGGCCACGAGCAAGTGGCGCGAGTGTGTGCATCTCGGGGATAAATCGCCCGGATCTTTATTTTATTCCTATTTATTGATGCGGTTCCTCCCATCGATCTTACTCTCTCGCCTGTGACAGAAATCATTCGTTAACAAACGCGGAACAAGCGCTCGGGGGAGTGCTGCTTCTCGCAACAGTTGGGGCGATTTCTATGAAGAGAGCTTTATTGGCAGGTGTCGCATTCACGGCGATGGGCCTGTTTAATGGCGCGCAAGCGGCCGACGCGAACCTGCCGACGAAAGTGCCGGCGTGCCGGGGCGCGATCGATCCCTACAAGAACTATGCGTGCCTCGACGCCTATCTCGGCACGACCTTTTTGGAGCGCTTCTTCAACTACTACCGGCTCGAATGGGGCCATGATGCGGCGCCCGCCGATCCGAAGGCGCCGCCGTCGCGGCGTGCTTATTGGCCGGCGACGCCTGAGAGCATTCCTCCCTATCCGTTCACCGAATGGCCCTATGGCGGTGCGACCAGCCTGGGCGTGACGCGGCCGAGTTCGGTCGACAGTCCGCTGATGTCGGCGCTCGGCAATACCAGCGTCGGAAGCTGGATGAACGACAACCACCTCCAAGTTTACGGGTGGGTCAATGCCGGCGGCAACCTCTCGAACAACACCGTCAAGGGCGGCAATGCGCCGGCGGCCTATGACTACAATCCCAATACGGTGCAGCTCGACCAGGCGGTCGTCTATATCGAGCGGCTGCCCGACACGGTGCAGAAAGACCACATCGATTGGGGTTTCCGCGTCGCGCCGATCTTCGGTGAAAACTATCGCTACACCACGGCCTACGGATTGTTCTCGAGCCAGTTGTTGAACCAGAACGCCAACAACGGCTTCGACATTCCGATGGCCTACGGCGAGATCTTCATTCCGCAGGTGCTGGAAGGCTTGATGATCCGGTTCGGCCGCTACATCTCGATCCCGGACATCGAGGCCCAGCTGGCGCCCAACAACTATATGTATACGCACTCGATGACGTATACGTTCGACAACTACACCAACACCGGCATCGACTTCACGCTCGCAGCCAACAAGAACTGGATGTTCCAGCTCGGTCTGACGGTCGGCACCGAAGCGCTGCCCTGGCATGTTGGTCAAAGCATCGCCAATCCGGACCCGAACCCGCTCTATCCCAACTCGACCATGCTGAAGGATCCGGGCGCGCAATTCCCGAGTGTCACGGCCGGCGTGCGCTGGACCAGCGATTCCGGCAAGGACGACATCAACATCGTCGCCAACGGCATCAACAGCGGCGTCTGGGGTTACAATAACCTCCAGTGGTACGGCATGACCTATTACCACAAGTTCAACGACCAGTGGCACATCTCGTTCGAGATGTACGACGAGCATCAGAACAATGTCGCCAACGCGCTCAATCCGGCGGTCACCGGTCCGAACGGCTTCTTTACGCTCGGCGGCACACCATTCTCGCCGCAATACATGCCGTTCAACGCGCCGTTCCTGGCGCAGTGCGCCAACGCGGCGATTATTTCCTGTACCGCCGAAGTCCGTGCGGCGGTGACTTACGTGAACTACAGGGTAACTCCGCTCGATAACATTTCCTATCGTCTCGAATATTTCGACGACATGGAAGGCCAGCGCACCGGCGTCAAAACCGCTTACCTGGAGACCGGCATCGGCTGGCAGCACTGGTTCTCGCCGCAGATCGAAATCCGGCCGGAGGTGTCGTTCTATAAATCGCTGAACGGGTTTGCCTTCAACGGTAACTCCAACCTGGGCATCGCGCCGAACAAGAACACCGCTCTGATCGGTTCGGCAGACATCATCGTTCATTTCTGAGGCGTGGAAAGGACGTGACGGCCGAGGCCGTCACGCGTTTCACCAGGAACAATTCGACAGGGGCTAACAATGAAGCGAATTCTTTTCACAGCCGTCTCACTGGGGATGTTGGGGGTGCTGTCACAGGCGCAAGCTGCAGACCTGCCTTACGCCAAGGCGCCACCGCCATCGGTCTATGACTGGACCGGCGCCTATGTCGGCGTGTTCGGCGGTGGCGGCTTCGGCAACCACAACGTCAACAACACCAATGGCCAGGCGGTGCCGTTTGCGGATTTCACTGCCAATTATTCTTCCACCGGCGGCCTCGCCGGCGGTGAAGCCGGCTACAACTGGCAAAGCGGCAACTACCTCGTCGGCGTCGAGGGCGATCTGTTCTGGTCGGGCATCAAGGGCAACGACTCCTCGCAATTCAACGCAGGCGCTTTTTCCGGCGTCACCGGGGTCGACGCCGACAATCTGCGCTGGGGAGGTACCTTGCGTGTGCGCGGCGGCTTCACGGTTGACCGCTGGCTGATGTTCTTCACCGGCGGTTACGCCTTCGGCAGCATCCAGCACACCAATACGGATGGGACGACTGGCGTCGTAGACAGGTTCAACGTCCAGGCCAACGGCCTCACCGCCGGTGCCGGCTTCGCCTACGCGATCACCAACAACCTCAGCGCCAAGTTCGAGTACCGCTACTACAACTTCAACGGCTACAATCGGCCCAATCCGCCGAACGGGGCGATTCCCTACACCACCGAGACGACTTACTCGGTCGTGACGCTGGGGATCGACTACAAGTTCGGCGGTCCGGTGGTCGCGAAATACTAGTGGTCCGATTCTAACATTCGCACC
>Ga0210398_10002766_pt1 | contig 16965 bp, 8 predicted proteins | sample IncBWC4OmetaG_FD_161047 | JGI IMG/M metagenome (GOLD analysis project Ga0210398, IMG submission 161047) | Forest soil microbial communities from Barre Woods Harvard Forest LTER site, Petersham, Massachusetts, United States - Inc-BW-C-4-O | ecosystem: Environmental > Terrestrial > Soil >... | reverse complement strand
CTCTATCACACCGGCGCTTCCGTTACCTCGAATATTCCAACCCCTGCCGAACTCGGCAGCAACGGGCAATACTTCGATTTTTCGTCCACGCTGGGCGGCCCGATCCTCAACAGCAGTGGAGTACAGGTTCTTGGCGGGTGCGGCAACACGGTGCCGCTCTATTTCGGCGAGATTTTCGATCCCGCGCACGAAGCCAACAGTTGCAATAGCGTGGCCTTCCCCGACAACCATATCCCGATCGGCCGTGAGAGCTCGGTGGCGAAGGCCGTTCTGCAATACATGCCCACCCCGAATCTAGTTGGCGGGACCAATAATTTTGTCTACAGTACGACCGACGCGATAGCCCAAACAGTCTTCAGCGTGCGGATCGATCAAAACCTCGGGCAGAAGCACAAGATATGGGGATTCTTCAGCGACCGAGAAAATGCCGACCATGGCGTCGGTGCCAATCTTCCTCCACCGCTCACCTCCGTCGGTGGCGGCGGGGTGGATCAATATGGCAAGCTGGCCCGCGGGGGATGGGATTGGGTCATAACCCCGGCGGTGGTTAATTCTTTGACGTTCGGCAGCAACCGCTCCAACAACTATAACCTGTCGGCAGCGGCGCGCATCGGAACCGACTGGGATAGCAAGCTGGGAATTGCCAACGGCTCCGGTCCGGTCTTTCCCGGATTTGTGTTCAACAGCAGCCCCTATCCAAACTTTGGCGAGAACGATGACGCGCAAGATGTGGACAATACCATCGCGCTGAACGACATCGTTCACTGGCAGCACGGCGCACATAGCCTCGATATTGGTGGGGAGGTGCAATATCACCAATATTCCTTCGTCAGCAAGATCGGAGGCACCTGTAGCGGCACATCTGGATGCTTTAATTTCTACCCCAACCAAACGGCATCTGATATCCCGGACGAGGGAAGCGACGGCAATGCGTTCGCCGCATTCCTCGTGGGTCAATCGGGTACCGCGAATGCTCTGAATCAGATTCATGCGCCGCGCTGGATTACTCACACCGCAGCGCTTTTTGTCCAGGACAACTGGAAGGTGAAAACAAACTTCACCCTCAATCTCGGACTGCGCTGGAGTTTTGACACGCCGCGCCACGAAGCGGACGGGGACACAGCCATCTTCAGCCCGACTACGCCCAATCCGGGGGCGGCCGGCTTCCCGGGTGCGTTGGTCTTCGCTGGAAAGGGAGCCGGACGCAACGGAAACGTCGGGGAAACCTGGGCCGAAACCTATTACAAGGACTTCGAGCCCCGCGTCGGATTTGCCTGGTCGCCCTCATCCATGCACAACTACGTCCTTCGCGGCAGCGCAGGTTTTTACTACGGGCCCTTGGTCTATGCCGACTTCGGCCAGGGAACGCTGCAAGGATTCACCGCCAACCAAACCTTGTTTACCGGAGATCCTCTTTCTGGTCCGCAGGTGGATGCCGGGCTGCCCGTGCTGCCGACCACTCCAGACGTCGATCCCACCCAGTCGAACGGCCAGGGAGTCGACTACGTAGCGCCGACCTTCGGGCGCCCGGCGATGGTGGGATCGTGGAACCTGGAAAACCAAGTCCAGCTCCGACCCGATCTCTTCTTCTCGTTGGGATACATCGGCAACCACGCCACCCGACTGCATGGATTGCTCAACTATCCAAACGACATGCCGCTAAAAGATCTGAGCATGGGAACCTGTCTCAACTTTTTCGCTGTGGCACCCTGTCCCAACGGATTCAGTTCGCCTCCGATTCAACCCTATCCCGGCTTCTCCTGCGCAACCGGCTGTACCTATGGAATCAGCGAGCCGGTAGAGCAAGCTCTTCGCCCGTTCCCGCAAGTAGGCTACATCAACGAAGACAGCTACCTGCAGAATGTTGGGCAGTCCAGTTACGACGCGCTGGAGGCCAAGTTGGAACGGCGATTCCACAATGGTCTGAATGTGCTTGTCTCCTACACCTTCTCAAAGACGATCACTGACGCGGACAGCATTCAACCTTTCTACAGCACCCTGCAAAGCCAGGGTGGAACCCAGAATCCCTTTGACCTCAGAGCCGAAAAGGCGGTGAGCAATCAGGACGTTCCTAACAACTTTGTCGCGAGCTATATTTATGAACTGCCGGTTGGCCGTGGCAAGCATTTCCTTGCGGGCACTCCCAGGCCGGTAAACGCGATCATCGGCGGCTGGAGAATCAGCGGCGTGAATCGGTACCTGAGCGGACAGCCAATCAGCTTCTTTGGCGCCAGGGGCATTCCAGGTTTCGACAATGGCATTCGTCCGAACCGTGTGCCGGGTCAAGCCGTGCGCCGCCAGGGCTCATTCAATCCCTTCTTGTTTAACAACAGCGGTACTACCGGGTACGACCCGACATCGGGAGCATGCACCACCGGGTACTGGAACTGCGGCTTTGTTACGGATCCTAACCCGAATCCCGGGATTAACGTTCCTTACGTCTTCGGGAACATGCCGCGTAACTCGCCCGACATTCGTTCTTTCCCCTTCTACGACGAAGATCTCAGCCTGGCTAAGACCTTCTCAATTACGGAACGGGTGAAGGCGGAGTTCCGCGGAGAGTTTTTCAACGCGTTCAACCGCCACGTGTTCAACAAACCAGATTCCGGCGTGCAGGACACGAACTTCGGCCAGGTCGGCAGTACGCTGCTTGGACCGAGAAACGGCCAGTTTGTGCTTAGGGTTAATTTCTAGGCAAGCGGCGTGGCAGACGCTATGCCTCAGGACAGAGACACCGCCTGGCAGTCGGTAGTGACGACTGCCGGGCGATCCCTGAAACTGTGCCGCGAGGTCGCTCATGGTTTTGTGTCGCAGCGACTCTCTGCCTCTTCTTTCTGGGATCGGCTATGCTTATGGTCGTGTACGGTCCTTCCTCGCGATTGCTGACGATTGCGCTGGTTTTGATTGTCTGCTGCCAGATTGGAATCGCGCAGAATGACGACGCGAAGACGTGGTTCGAGCAGGGAAACGAGGCTATCCGAAAGGGCAACGCCACGGAAGCCGTTCGCGATTTTCAGGAATTCCTTCGATTGCGGCCCGGCTCGGCGGAAGGCTACTTCAACCTGGGCCTCGCGTTGCAGTCCGCCAGCCAATTGCAGGAGTCGCTCACCGCGCTCGGCAAAGCTGCGTCTCTGCAACCCGGCTTGCACGGCTTGCGGTTGTTCACCGGCATCGTGAATTACAAGTTGAACCATCTCTCCGCGGCTCATGACGATCTCGTGAGCGAGACGCGCCTTGAACCCAGGAATGCGGCTGGATGGATGTGGCTTGGCGTAGTGGATTTAGCTCAGAATAATGCCGATGCCGCCGCAGCTGTGCTCGACAAAGCCGCCCTGCTCGATCCTGCTAACCAGGACATTCTTTACCATCGGGCCAGGGCTCACTTGCTGATTTCCAAAGCAAGCTACGCGGCGATGTTCAAGATTAATCCTGACTCCTGGCGGGTTCATGAAGTGCTGGGGCAGGCGGATGCCGAGGCGTTTCGCACTGACGACGCGATCAGCGAGTTCCGACTCGCCCTGCGCACGGCCCCGCATGAACCGGGGCTGAACGAGGAACTTGGCGATGCCTGTTGGACGGCGGGCAACTTGCAAGAGGCCGACGATGCTTATTCCGAAGAAATTAAAATCGACTCCGCCAACGCCATTGCCCTATACAAGCTGGGTAGTCTGCGCGTCACCCGCGATGACGCGGCCGGCGGCGTCCCGCTACTGGAGCAGGCTCTCGCTCTCGATCCGACCATCGGCGACGCACACTACTATCTGGGAAAAGGCAACGCGGCGTTGGGCAAGGATGACGTGGCCATCGAGCACTTCAGGCTCGCAACCAATCCGCAAGGCACCGAGGAACTTAGAATCATGTCCTGGTATCAACTCGCGACGCTGTATCGCAACCTCCACCGCACGCAGGAAGCCGGGGAGGCACTTGCTGCCTTTCGTAAAATGAAGACGGCGCGGGATCAGCGGCGGGAGAGCAAATTAGAAGCGCAGACCCGTCGGCGCGATCAACTGCCCCGGCAGGAAACGATGCCGGCCACAGCCGATCTCCCGTAACTTTCGGAATTCGATTTTCATTTCAACGCTGCGAAAAAATCGATGCCAGGTGCAAGCCTTCGGATCACGCTGGTCGGGACGACGACCGGCGCGATGAACGTCCGGACCAGGAAAAAACTGTGCCGATCAGAGCGTAGATTTCCGCAGTGCTCGCAGCGCGCAAACTGCTGGGCGAGATTGAGCGTCTGGCCGACGTCGCTGTCTTTGGAACGCTCTCGGAAACCTACCGCACCTCGGACGAGCGGGCTGCTATTGTCAGAGGGGGGGACCTTGGCGGCTTGGGTTCGATTGGGAGAAACCTGAGAGCAACCCCAGACAAAGAACCACCCAAAACAAGACAACGGCCGCTTTTGTCCTTATCTCACGATTGCAGGGCGAACGAGCCGCGTTTCTCGTTCGTCCCACACAAAGAGAAGGACAGCGGAGCGCCGCCGTCCTTCTCGTTTTTCAGACATGCCAGTTGTCAGAACGAGATGCGGGCATTCAGTTGGAATTGCCGCGGCCCGATCGTAGTTGTGGTGATACTCGATGAGCTTGTCGGCGCGCCATTGGCGAAGGCCACGCCAGTGTTCGGAAGTCCGAAGCTCGGGTGGTTGAAGATGTTGTAACCGTCGATCCGGAACTGCAGGCCAATGCCCTCCCTGATGGAGAAGTTCTTGCCCAGCGACAAGTCGATTTCCGAAAGATCTGGCCCCACCAGTTGGTTGCGCCGTTCGTCGCCGAACGTGCTGGGAGCTGGTTGAGCGAAGGCCGCGATGTTATACCAGTTCAGAATAGTTGGGTGGCTGAGATGAGGGTTGCCAACAAGGTTGGGGTACTGCTGGGCCTCCGAGCCGGCATTGTCCGCATTGGCATTGGTGTTGGCATCCACTACTGTAAACGGCTGCCCACTATGTACCACCATCGTCGCTGAGGTTTGCCACCCGCCCACAATTCCATCCAAGAATGGGTTGCTGTTAAGGAACCTCTTGCCCTTGCCGACCGGTATCTGGTAAACTACGCTCCCCTTCAAAGCATTTCGCACATCGAAGTTGGAGTTGCCGTAATTGGCATGGTAATTGTACGAACTTTGGAAGGTCTGCGTACCACCGCGGCTACCCCATCCGGCTGAATCCTGGTCATCCAAAAAGTGAGACCAGACGTAGTTCGCGTTGAAAGTCAGCCCGCCACTAAATCGGCGATTCACTTGCACTTGCAGGGAATTGTAGTTGGAAGCAGAGGCGCCAACATCTCCCTCAACCGTTCCAAACTGTGGATAAGGGGTGTTCGCGGCATTAAAGGCCCCAGTTGGCGTCAGGGCCTGCGCCGCCAATGCGGCTGCTGGTATTTGGTTGATATCCGTCGGGTAGGACAGATTGGCGCCGTGACTGGCTACATAGGCAATCTCGGCCTCCATGTTGGTTCCCAGTTGACGCTCTATGCTGGCCGTCCATTGGTACATCCTGGCGACCGGCAGGTTGTATTCGTTGTACGACACGTTCGTCCCGTTGTATGCCGTAGGAGACCTGTTCGTCACCACATAGGTCAGAGGCTGACCGGTCTGGTTATTGGTTCCAGGGCCGTCAAGCTGGGTAATTGGAGTTTTTCCTACGCCATCGGAAGCGCTACCCGTGCTGTTGTTGCCTAAGCCCACCCCTTGACCGTAATCATCCATGCTCCAGGTGAGGGCATAAATTCCGAAGCCTCCTCTGATCACCGTGGTGCCCATCGGGGTCCAAGCGAAGCCGAAGCGAGGCAGCAATACGTTCTTGGGTTGCATCAGCGTGGTTCGCGAGGTCTGGCCAGCGAACCACATTGCACCCAGGGCGCCGCCGGCGGCAGCATTCGGGATGGTCGGATCGAACGAGCCCAAATTGTTCTTAACCTCGCTCCAGCCGCTTTGGTATTCATAGCGCAAGCCGAGGTTCAAGGTTAGATTCGGGCGGAGTTTGTAATCGTCTTGAACAAAGATCTGCGGGCTCTTCATCCGCATTCCGGACTCGGGCTGGTTCGTCGCACTCCACTGGTTAACGTCGCCCAGCAGGAAGTCCGCGTACGCGGACCCTCCAGTTCCTACCGTGTTGTTTTGCTGAGTGTAAATTCCCGTGAAGGTGAAATTTCCCGACGTCAAATTTCCCCAAGGGGTATAGTTCGCCTGATAATCGAGCAGTTCGCCACCGAAATGCAGGATGTGCTTACCCCGGATCATGGTAACCACGTCGGAGGGTTGAAAAGTATTCTCGATGTAAATCGCGTTGGTACCCGGCTGCAATATGGCAGTGCAACAGATCGCTTGGTTTTCAGAAGCACCGTTGCCAGATAATTGCACTGTCTGGCTGACGTTGAACGCTGGGAAAACATCGCCCTTCGAATATTGCAAACCCAGCTTGGTCGGGTAGCCTTGCCCAGCGGTGTAGGGAATGAACCAGTTACCTTGCTTGGTATAGCCGAACCGGGCTTCGTTCACCACATGGGAACTGATCGAATACACATCGGAAACCTGCGTGTTGTACCTGTCGACGTCTCCAGAGAAGCAGTCAACCGGACAGATTTGGAAGTTGGTATTGGTGCCAGGATTGTCACTTTGAGTAATGGAGAAGTTTATCCGGTTTTTCTCCGATTGTTGGTAGTCGATTCTTCCAAACCATTTATGAAAGGGATTCAAGTTTGGCGACGTGTAGGCGTAGTTATTGACCACCACGCCCGGGAACGCCGGATTGGGAACCTGCCCCGGGGTGTTTGGGGCGGGATAGTACGCTTGAGCCGCAGCGGCCACTGTGTCGAACCTAGCCTTGGGGATTTGGTTTAAGCCGCCGTTTTCGCTGGCGAAGGATGTTCGTGAGCCGTTCACGATGGGAGAGGTGGGGTCGTAAATGGTGGGCATGCCCGTGAAATCGCCGGCCCTCATGTTCGCGGTGGGGACGGTTGCAACGTTACTGGCACCGCCGCCGTTGAAATAAATTCTGTCGATATTGAAATAAAAGAACAATTTGTTCTTGACAATCGGTCCGCCGAACGCTCCGCCGTAGTTGTCGTCGCGCAGGAACGGCTTCGGCTGCGGAGTGCTGGAAAAGTTATAACTGTCAGCCTTCAGTTGGTCGCTTTGGAAATATTCATAGCCTGCGCCGTGCCACTTGTTGCTGCCGCTTTTGGTGATCTGGTTGAAGACCGCTCCACCGATCCCGTATTGCGCCGAGAAGGTAGAGGTGCTGATTTGCAGCTCTTGCATAGTCTCAAAGGTAGCGATGTCGACGTTGGCGCTGATCGGCAAATTGGTGGAGGCGCCGTCTTGCAGGAAGTTGTCATAAAACGGCAGGTTGCCATTCACCGAGATAGCAATTCCGGGGTCGCCGGAGTTGCCAGAAGCCGTGGGCATGCTCCCGCCGGTACCGGAGGCACCGGGGAGCAATTGCGCCAAGGGACCCCAGTTCTGACCATTCGAACCCACTTGCGGCAAATTCACCATGGTTTGCGAGTCAAAGGTCGTGGATTGTTCGGCGCTCTCGGTCTTCAACAGCGGAATGTCGGCCGTAACTTCCACCGTTTCAGCCGACCTGCCGACTTTCAGCTGGCCATCCGCAGTGATGATCCCGACCTGTAGCGTGATTGGGCCGCGCACCAGTTTATCGAATCCCTCTTTCGTAAAGGTAACCTGGTAGTTTCCCGGCAGAATAGAGGCGGTGTCATAGAGACCGTCGCCGTTGGTAACGAGGTTTTTCACCGTACCCGTATCGAGATTTGACACGGTGACAGCGACTCCTGGCATCAGCGCCCCCGACGGATCGGTTACCGTGCCGCGAATGTCGCCGGAATTTGTACTCTGCGAAAATGCTGCGCCGGCTACGAACACCAGGAGACAAACGGCGAGTGCCCAGCGAATGAAGCTCGTCATGGAGTTTCTCCCAAGATAGAAGTTAGTTCCCATCAACACAGACGGTGTTTTCGAGTTAGACAGAACAGATTTCCCCAGCCGTCGCATCCAGTTCCTGCCAAAATCACCCCAGTCAGAGGTGTTAATCGGAAGCGCTAAGAATATCGTTGTTTTACTGGACTTCCAGTGACCCAGTCCTGACCAGCAGAGAACTCAGGGAGCATGCGGGGTTCCACGTTCATCACGATTACGTGACCCAACAAACCCAATGTTTAAGAGTTCGAAAACGAGTGGCGGACTAACAATCTCATGGGACGACGCCCAAACGGCTGGAGCGACTGTTTCTCCAACTTTTCATACATACAGGCCAGAGGATACGCAATTCGAGAAGGCCAGCGGCCAAAAGTCAGGCCGCTCAATCGGGATTGACTTTCAGAGGATGTGACATACATACTTGTCGGTATGTCCGCAGCACGCCAGAGTCCGAAACGTAGTGCGACCAGGCTGCGCGATTCTGAGCGGACCCGGGAGCGCTTGCTGCAGGCAGCATCCCGCGAGATCTACAGATCGGGTTTCCAGAGTGCCAGCCTGGACACCATTCTGGCCATAGCTGGGGTCACCAAGGGCGCACTGTACTACCACTTCGACGGCAAGGAAGCCTTGGGATACGCCGTCGTCGAAGAGGTTATCGCCCCCGACGTCCGTGGCAAGTGGGTGCGCCCTTTCCAGAGCGTCAAGGATCCTGTCGCCGCTTTGATCGGTGCTGTTCAAGCTATTCCTGTTCGGCCGGCGGATGTACGCGGCGGCTGCCAACTGAACAATCTGGCGCAGGAAATGTCTCCTCTTGACGCGGGATTCCGGAAGCGGCTGGCGATAATCTTCGGTGCCTGGCGGGAGGCCGTTGCCTCCGTTTTGCGAGCGGGCCAGAACCACGGCAGCGTTCGCCGCGACGTGGAACCGGCTGACGCCGCCGGCTTACTGATCGCGATGGTCGAAGGCTATGCGTCGCTGGCAAAGAATGCTCAGGATCCGAAAGTGATGAAAGCGGGGATCAGAAACATCGTGGGCTGGCTGCGGTCCCTGCGCCCGCCGGGCAACCGCAAGCGGGCTTGATCGCATCGGTGTCTAGGGAGCAGTTCGGGGCTATTACATACCAACCGGTTCGTGTGTTCAGACAGTCAGCATTGCGATCAGCATGAGCGCCCGCGAAATTCAGGATCAGTTGGCCATTGTACGTGGGGCGTTTGTTCAACAAGCTGCTCGCGCTAATGCGGGCGTTTCGACTCGACCACTGCGGGGAGCTACGATTGGCGCCACGAATCGCGTTCAAGGCAAAGGGTAGCATTCTGCTCCTGGATTTAGCCGACATCTTGGCAGTGCAAGCCGAAGGTAATTACGTTTCGTTGCAACACCGACCTAATCCCTATTTGGTGCACGAGTCCCTCTCGTCCATGGCGGACAGGCTCAAACCCTACGGTTTTATTCGCATCCACCGCTCGGTCGTGGTGAATATTTCGGCCGTGGAGGAGATCCAACCTTTGCCGACGGGAGAATACAGGCTGCGTGTAAAAGGTGGGAAGGAATACTTGGTAAGCCGTACATACAAACACAACCTCAGAGATCTGGCTGAACTGTGGGTAGGCTCAGAGTAGCTTTGCGGCTAACAGGCAACGAGAGGTTTTACCTCGTCATTCGTCGTAGCAGTCCCGAATCGCGGGCGAGACTCTTGTAGGGTCTCGGCACTGGCGCCGAAGTGAATGAGACGAAGAGCGCGGTGGCGTAACCGCAGCAGCGGAAGTTTCTCGGGTTCAGCCTTACCGACGGCCCGGGGATCAAGCGCACGATTGCGCGCAAAGCTCTGGAACGGTTTAAGCATCGCATCCGGGAAGTTACACTTCGGGCGAAAGGCGTCAGCCTGGAGACGACGATAGCAGAGCTAGCTTCGCATCTGCGAGATTGGCGCAGCTATTTCGGCTTCTGCGAAACGCCCTATGTACTGATTCAGCTCACCCGCTGGGTCCGGCTCCGACTGCCAGCCGCTATGTGGCGGCAATGGAAAACACCACGCCGTCGCCGAGCGTTTCTCTTAGAACTGGGGGTTCGCCCGCGACGGGCCAGCACACGGCTGGCAGCCGACTCGGGCCTTTGTATGTGGCCGGGCCAGAGCCCCTCTCTGTGGGGCGCTCGACCAGTTGTTTCGCACGGCCCGCAGCCCGGCTCATCAGATCACCGAATGCCCCTACTCTTTATGCAACCCGCCGTCTTCTATCGCTGGCAGTGCGGAGGGACACGGAGGAGAGCTGCACGGAGGAGAGGTACGACGAGTTTCTGTGTGGCTTGGCGAACAATCCCGTGAACCCTAAGGTCCTGCAACCGCCGAAGAAAGCATAAATCTAAACGCGGAAGGCAATACACTTAGAAGCTGGAGAGGAACACGATCATGAATCATACCGGCCGCCACTTTCTTCAGATTCCGGGTCCCACCAACGTTCCCGAGCGCATTCTGCAGGCGATGAACCGCTCCGTTATCGACCATCGTGGCCCCGAGTTCGCGAAGCTAGCGAAAGAAGTTCTGGAGAACGTGAAGCTCGTTTTCCAGACCAGAGGACCGGTCGTGATTTATCCAGCATCGGGATCAGGAGGCTGGGAGGCATCGATTGTTAATACGCTCTCTCCGGGCGACCACGTTGTGATGTTTGAAACTGGCCATTTCTCGCAACTCTGGCGACAGGTTGCGGAAAGATTCGGCCTTCAAGTTGACTACCTGCCCGGCAATTGGCGGAGCGGAGCGAACCCGCGCGACCTCGAGGTAAGGCTCGAATCCGATCGCCAGCACCAGATCAAGGCGGTGATGGTCGTCCACAACGAAACCTCCACTGGCGCAACAAGTTCAATTGCGGAGGTTCGCCGGGTCCTCAATCAGGCCAAGCATCCGGCGCTCCTCATGGTAGACTCCATTTCTTCTTTAGCCTCGATCGATTATCGCCACGACGAGTGGGAGGTCGACGTCACGATTGCGGGCTCGCAGAAAGGCCTTATGCTTCCTCCCGGCCTCGGAATGAACGCGATTTCGGAAAGGGCGCTCGCCGCCAGCAAGCAAGCCAAGATGCCGCGTTCTTACTGGAATTGGCAAGACATGCTGCAACACAACCAGGCAGGTTTCTTCCCGTACACTCCGGCCACAATCCTGCTCTATGGACTGCGCGAAGCACTGACCATGCTGCAAGAGGAAGGGTTGCCCAATGTATTTCGCCGGCATATTCGTCACGGAGAAGCCACACGTGCGGCGGTGAGAGCCTGGGGACTGGAAATTGTCTGCGAGAACCCCAGGGAATACTCGAGTTCCATGACTGCGGTGTTCACGCCGCAGGGCTACAATGCGGACGAACTGCGCAAGGTCATTCTGGAGAACTTTGATATGTCGCTGGGCGCGGGATTGTCCAAGTGGGCGGGAAAGGTCTTTCGCATCGGACACCTCGGCAGCTTTAATGATCTCATGCTGGCGGGCACGCTGAGCGGCGTGGAAATGGGATTGCGCCTGGCGGACGTGCCGCACAAGGCGGGAGGCGTAGCGGCCTCGCTTGTAAGTCTCTCAGCGGCGCTCGAGAAGGCTGAACCAGTGCCAGCAAAATAAGTTTTCGGTATGCAACGGCTGTGCGCATTTTGCAAAATTTCAGAGGATGGGAGCGGGTTTTGTGGGGTCTGAAGCGCGGGCAGCAGGGGTGCGGAGTGGCTTCCCATTGGCCACCACAATCGTGCTCGTACTGCTCTGTCTGATGTATGGCATCACCTACATTGACCGAGTCAATGTGAGCACTGCCTCACTGGTCTTCAAGCAGGATCTCCACCTCACCAACGCGCAAGTCGGACTCGTCTTCTCGGCGTTCGCGTATCCGTACGTCTTCTTTACTACGATTGGCGGTTGGCTGAGCGACCGCTTCGGCGCGAGACGGGCGCTCACCGTGTCGGCTCTGATTTGGGGAAGCGCCACGGTAGTCACCGGGATGACGACCACACTCGCCGCCATGCTCGCGGCGCGCGCTGTACTCGGATTGGGAGAGGGCGCGACATTTCCCATCGCCACCCGTGCGATGTGCGAGTGGCTTCCCGAGCGCCGGCGAGCATTTGCCCAAGGGGTCACCCATTCAAGTTCCAGGCTGGGCACGGCGGTCACTCCACCGCTGGTCGCCTGGCTGATTGCGCTGATTACCTGGCGCGGGTCGTTTGTCGTTCTGGGAATCGTGAGCCTCGCTTGGGCTTTAGCCTGGGCTGTCTATTTTCGCGATAATCCTGCCGATCATTTCAGCATCACTGCAAAGGAACTCGAATCTCTTCCCCCTTTTGTCCTACGCGACAGGAAGGCCGACCCTGTGCCGTGGCTCTCGCTGGCGCGCCGCATGGCCCCCGTCACCGTCGTCTATTTCTGCTACGGATGGACGCTCTGGCTCTACCTCGCGTGGATTCCGTCTTTTTTCATGCACAGCTACCACCTCGACATAAAGAACTCCGCGCTGTTCTCGTCGGGTGTGTTTTTTGCCGGCGTTGTCGGAGACACATTGGGCGGGGTTGTCAGCGACCGCATCCTGAGCAAGACCGGCGATCGCATCATGGCGCGCCGCAATCTCGTGGTGGCCGGATTTGTTTGTTCGCTGCAGTGCATGCTGCTCATCTTTTTTGTGCGGAGCGCCTTCGCGGCAGTGATTTGCCTGAGCCTCGGTTTCTTTTTTGCCGAATTCACAATTGGGCCGATGTGGGCAATTCCCATGGACATCGCTCCACAGTTCTCAGGCTCCGCCAGCGGCCTCATGAATATCGGTTCGCCGCTCGCCGCCATCGTTTCGCCAGTGGTGTTCGGATACGTGATCGACAAGACAGGGAACTGGACTCTTCCGTTTCTCGGCAGCATTTCGATCCTGCTGGTTGGATCGATCGTGGCGTTTTGGATGAGGCCGGAGAAGGGGTTCCGGACATAGCGACCCCACCGTTCGCATGTCCAGACTGTTGTGTCCAGCGGGCGAAAGAATGCTAAGCGTCCCCGCTCTCGTGAAGTTTCCAAGGTCGTTGAAGATTCTCAGTTGGGCAGTGGGCTCGAGGGTTTTTGAGGAAGAATAGTTGGTCGGTCCTCGGCGACGATATTTGATGAAGAAACCTTTTGAGGAATAATGACAATGAGTGAGCTCGAATTGACGTTTGTTCTTCCCCGCCCCGCAGATCGTGATGAAACTTCGCCTTCGCGCAGGGCACGAACGGCAACAACTGCGACGTCGCTCGCGACCTCTCAAAATTATCGACCAGCGCCCCAGCGGACAGTTTGACCTGTATCTTCTGTCGCAGAAGTAGTCGATTGCGAATCTTGATCTCTCCGCAGCCAAGTTTGCCCTTTGTCCTCTGTGCCCTCTGTGGTGAAACACTTCTGATCTGCGGGTAGCCCCATTGTGCTAACGTGTGAGCGTCACACGCTGATTTCTTTTCCCGGAAATCAGTCTCCGGAGGAAAGCGCAAATGCCCGGGCGGTTGCGAATCTTCATCTCTTCCACCATGGAGGACCTCGAAAACGAGCGCGACATGGTGGTCGACCGTCTCCAGAGCGCGAACTTCGAACCGGTGAATGCTGAAGGCTTTACGCCCAACGGCAGCACCTCTTGGGATCGCATTCTGCAGGAGATCGAGACCTGCCACGTCTTTATGTTGTTGAGCGGACTCCGCTATGGCTGGATTCCCACCACCGGCCCGCTCTCCGACAGAAGAGTCTCCGTCACTCACGGCGAATATCTCGCGGCCCGCGACCAGGGCCTGCCCGTCCTGCCGTTTTTCAAGATTCTGAAATACGGTAGCGACTCCGCGAGTGATGACGCGAAGGCCCGCGATGCTTTCCGCCAACAAGTCGGTGACTGGGACAAAGCCCAGTTTCGCACCGAGTTCACTACCGCCCGCGATCTCGCCGAAAAAGCCGTGGCGTCCGTTACTCGCATGCTCACCGATGAATTCCTGCGCGACCAGTTGGCTAAGCGCCGTGAAACGGCGAGCCCGCCGCTTGCGCTCCAGCGATTCGACAAGCGCAGTCCTGCCTATGCGGCTCCCCTCGAATTGCCCGCAGGGCTGACCAACGCTGTCGCCGAAGGGCGCGCCGTTCTGTGGGCCGGATCGGGCATCTCCATGCCCGCCGGGCTTCCGTCCGCCAGCGCTCTCAGCGCCGAGATGGCGCGCTCGATTCAGGAATCGGTCGCCGACTATATCGCGCCGCCGGTTGGCAGCGGCATCGCCAGCGTCGCCAGCGATTTCGAAATGGTTCTGGGCCGACCATTACTTCTCGCGCGCTTGCTGGAACTGCTCAACCTTCCCGGCGGCGTGAAGCCCACGCCGCAGCATCTGGCCGCGGTCGAGCTGTTTCCTCGCATTATCACCACGAACTATGACGGATTGTTCGAATCCGCCGCTCAACAATTGAACTCCGGTCATGCGCTCGTCCTCGGACCAAATCTTCCCGAGCCCGTGCCGGAAAAATTCATCTGGAAAATTCACGGCGATCCCAGCCGCTCCGACGTTCTCGTCGTCAGTGAGGCCGACATCGAGAAGTTCGGCACATTCGCCTCTACGCTCGTGGCGAATCTCAGCCCGGTTTTGTCGCGAGGGCCGCTGCTCGTCGCCGGCACCAGCCTGCGCGATCCGAGCATCATGCGGCTCTTTCACGAATTGCGCGGAGGATATCAAGGATATTGGCCGGTCCCGGCCGGCAATCCTCTCGCGGTCGCACGCTGCAACGCGATGGGACTGCAGGCGCTGCCTCTGCTGCTCGAAGATGTGCTTGGCGCGTTGCGAACGAGGAGGGAATAGGCATCGTTGAGGCCGGGCGGTTCCATACTCGAGAGAAATTTCAAACTCGATTCGGCGACAAGGGCCGGCAAAGTTGAGGCCGGGCGCTCAACCGCGCTTCGTTTGCAGAAACTCCGCGGCGGGTGGCCCACATTTAACGATCTTCGCGTGCCCATTTCAACTGAGGGTGCCCCATCCTTGCGTTTTTTGCGAGAGCCTGCGACATCTATCGCTCCTACTGCATCGCAATGACAAGAATACGTTCCACTTTCGTAACAAACCTACAGGCGAAACGTACAGCGTGCTCGCTTAACGTCACGTTAAGATGTTGATGTGTTTACCCTTGACGCTTGCTTGTTCCGAATACGTAACACGAAGGCGCCCAGGAACAAATTTTCTTGACACCTTGCTCCCGGTGGCTTATGTCTTCCTCCTTTCAATCATCCTTCCCCGCTAGCATGCTGCCGACCCCGAGAAGGGGAGCGGTTTTCTTGTTGTCAACGTGCAAGTACTCGCGAATCATCAGTAGTCAAAATTCGAAATCTCAGGTGCCGGAATGATCTCCTACTATCTTGCGGCGGTTCTCATGGTGGGTCTGTTCGCGCTTGTTGCGCTGTTCATTTTCCTGTTCAGAAGCGTCCGCAATCGCCTCGAAATACGCACAGCGCTGCCCGGTGTGGAGTTTCCTGACTGGGATTCCCAGGATGCACGGAAATCGCTGCAGATCTTATTCGTGGCGACTGTAAAACAGGGGGAATCGGCGATCGCCTGGTATCGGGACAACATCAGGATGAAGAGATTTGGGTCGCAAATTCTTCGCTCGGCTGCTATTGTTCTCGCCTCGATCGGAGCTCTTCTTCCGCTGGTTGTTGCGGCCGCCAGTCGATTTGACCAATCCAATACCTGGAAAAACTGGGTAGACGCTCAGTGGGGCTATATCGCATTCGCAACCGCCGCTGCATGCGTGGCTGCCGATAAGTTCTACGGTTTCTCCTCGGGTTGGATTCGCTATATGAAAACACAAATGGCTTTGGAGGGGGCCTTGACCGACCTGCGCTACGATTGGATTGCATTGCTCTCCAAGGTGGCGACCCAGCAACCTACCGGCGACCAGATTCAGGGAATGCTTCAAAAAATGAAGGACTTTGTAGTGCTTGTCCGTACCCAGGTCCAGCAGGAAACCGATGCATGGGTGTTGGAGTTCCAGGCTAATCTCGCGGATTTGACAAATACAGTGAAAGCACAAAGGGACGCACAGAAACCAGGGAGCGCGCAGGTTACGGTGTCGAATGCGAAGGACTTTGACGGAGGCGTCAAGGTTCAGCTGGACCAATCGGAAGACCGAACAATCGAGGGGACCCAATGTCTATTTGCGTCGGTCGCGCCGGGTACGCACGAAATTCTGGTGATCGGGAAGAAGGGCGATCAGGTGTTCAAAGCGGCGACTGTGGTAAAGGTCGCGGCTGACTCTTTGGCGTCAGTGAGCGTCGCCTTGCCTGTCCCATGAGATGGCATGACCTCTGCCCATTTTCTTGGTCGGAAGGAGGGAGGACAAGCAATTGACCGAGTGTCCATCCTGCACATCGATATGAATGTTAAACTCTGCAATAACCATGCAACAGCCGATCCTCTGAAGCCGCGATTCGAGGGCAGCGGCGCTGTTCTGGCTGGCCGCAGCCGCAGCCGGCTTCGGATGTGCAGCGCTATATTGAACATCTGTAATCTGGCCTGAACGCGTGAATCGAAGTGGAACTCAAGGTTCGCTCGTATACCTCAGTACCGCGGCACTCGGGCTTTGTGCCGCCCTTTGCCTGTTTGGTGCTATGCGGTCTTTTGCGAAGCTTACTGGCAAAGTAATGTCGGGAACGCTCGTATTGGGCGGTCCTGCAGTCGTTTTCTTTCTAACGCTCGAATCCGGCATACGAGTCGGCCTTCCCTCAACCGGTTGTCAGTCTGATTGTGCGTCCATACGGATTCCACGGAGCAGAAAAGTGACTGTCGCCATCGGGTCACTTCAAAACCGGCGAACTGAAGTGGCCTGGGACTAGGTTCTTTTACTCCGACGCCTCCTGAGGAGGCAAATCTGTTTTCGTGCGCCAACTCCGCGGACCGCATTTAAGTACATGGCCGTGATGAAGGAGGCGATCGAGCATGGCGGTAACGGCAGCACTATCGCCGAGAAGTTTGCCCCAGTCGTCCACGGGATTCGAAGTGAGCAGAGTGTTGGCGCGCTCATAGCGCCGCATTACG
>Ga0210398_10002762_pt1 | contig 16976 bp, 16 predicted proteins | sample IncBWC4OmetaG_FD_161047 | JGI IMG/M metagenome (GOLD analysis project Ga0210398, IMG submission 161047) | Forest soil microbial communities from Barre Woods Harvard Forest LTER site, Petersham, Massachusetts, United States - Inc-BW-C-4-O | ecosystem: Environmental > Terrestrial > Soil >... | reverse complement strand
ACGCCGCAGGACATAGATCTCGCGCGTTCCGAGGCCGAATGGTCCCGGTCGCGAAATTCTTCCCACCATTTCAGTACCCGGAATCAGACCCGCTGCGATGGTGTATTCGTCGAGCTTCCCTGATGTGATCATCGGAACGTGAGCCGCCTGGTACTCGTCTTCACCGCCGGCCCGAGCGAATCGGTAGAGATCAAGGCCATTCAATTCGTATCCCGCATCGATCGAGGGCCGCTTGACGCCGCTCCTTTCCAGCAGGTCGCGCGCTGCTACCACGGCCGCGAGGCCGCGCTGGTATGAATAGGTGCCTCCGAGCGACATCAAGCCCATCACCGCTGTCATCGCGAGCACCGCCAGCCGCGCGGGAAGATTTTCCGGCAGCGGCGCGAGCGCAAAGATCAGCGCTCCGGCGGGAACCAGTACCAAAAAGTAGCGATCATTGAAGAACCAAAGTGGAATCATCGCGGCCCAGTAGATTGCGGCCGTGAAGAGCACCGCGGCCGAGGCGCGGGTCAGTCTCGGGATGACCTCGATCGTGGCAAATATCAACCCGGCCCCGCCGACACTGCCCAGTAGCATCGCCACATAACGCCATCCGTCCTGCCATTCGAAGCGATTGGACATGCCGCGCAGGACGAGCGCGTTGGACCATCCGCCGAAGCAGCTCATCTCAGGCGTAGCGGGATAGGGAGTTCCGATGCGCACCAGGATCACCGTCGCGACGAAGATGCCGCTTCCGAGCGCCAGGATTCGCGATGTATCTCTCGATGCGACCCTAAGCATCGCCATCGGACTCAGTACGATGCCCAGGTAGAGCAGCGGCCCGAGGACTCCCATGCGCAGATATTCCCAGGATGATACTCGGAAGATGAGCGCGAGGTGCCCCGCGTTTTCGGTGAGCTTCCACGGCGGCGACCTGACGACGGTGAGCCAGATCCAAATGAGCGCGCATCCGATTAAGGCGAACGCGAAGGGCGTCAGCATCGTTGCCAGATTAATGATACGGCCGCGCGTCCGGGCCGAATCATAGATTACGATCGCGCCGATCGAGCCGAGAATCGCCGCGCCGCCGAACGGACGCACCGCGAATGCGACCACAGCCAAACTCGCCGAGAGCCACCACCAGACTATCCGTCCTTCGGCTTTGGCCAAGGCGAAGTGCGCTCCAAGCAATGCCGCGAGAAACGAGATCTCGCTCATGAATGAAAAGCTCAGGAACAGGTAACAGGGATTGCAGATCAGCAAGCCCGCCGCCGCGAGCGCCTGCCACGAGCGCGCGCCGCATCGCATCGCGAGAGCATACAAAAGGAGTGCGGCGATGATCGCGAGGAATACATTGGCAAGGTCGAGCGAGACTGCGCTGATGCCGAATATCGACCCCCATGCCGCACCGTAAATCACCTGCGCGACCGGCATGTTCTCGGTGTAGCCGGGAAATCGAAACTCACCGCTGGCCCGAAACCAACGGACCGATTCGTTATAGATCCAGCTATCCGCGACCGGGCCATTGGCCAGCGGATGAAGCACCGCGAGCGCCAGCGCATACCATCCGACTGCCGCGCCGATAGCGACGACGCCCCAACGTCTCATCGAGCTTTCAGGCGGATTTCCATTTTCGCATCTGATATAGGTGGGTTGGCTCCAAGTCTGAGTATAAGGGAGAGGGACTCCTTATGTCGGATTTATTTTGCGGCGGGTGCGCCTGTGGAGAGATTCGTTACGAGTGTTCGGCAGAACCTCTTCTATCCGAAATTTGCTATTGCCGCGATTGTCAGCGCGCCAGCGGCAACGCTTCTGCGGCACTCCTGTTTGTGCCGGCCGCGAATTTGACCCTGATAGGTGGCTCACCGAAATATTACCGGGTGATTGGGACCAGCGGATATCCGTTGGACCGAGGCTTTTGTCCTCAGTGCGGCTCGCCGTTGTTCGTCAAGCCCCACCGTAGCCCAGACCTGATAGTCATTGTGGCTGCGAGTCTGGATGACATTGAGGGATTTCGGCCTCAGGTTGAGATGTGGACGGGGAGTGCGCCGCCATGGGCGTGTTTGCACCCGACGTTACCCAGGATAAAGGGAAAACCGACCGCAGAAGACACTGCGGCCATATTGGCACTGGCGCCGCGGCTGGCGAGCTTTTCCAAGTCCTAAGTTCTCCAAAAGCCCGGTGCGGCGGCAATCGGTTGCATCACCGCGAGCGCCGCAGGTACCATCCGAGCACCGCGCCGACGGCCACGACGCCCCCACGTCTCATCAAGACCTACCTTGCTCCCCTTTTGTCTTGTCCCTTATACTCGTCGAAACCAACCGAATCGGCTTGACGATTCGCTAGCGACATCACGACACCATCAATGCGAGAAGTTCCCTTTTTCCGTCCTTCGATTGGTCCCGAGGAGGAGCACGAGGTCATCGAATCTCTGCGCTCGGGATGGATCACCACCGGCCCCAAGGCCAAACGTTTCGAAACCGAACTGGCGCAGTATGTCGGCGCGAAGCACGCGCTCGCAGTTTCCCATTGCACCGGAGCGCTGCATCTCGCGCTCTGGGCATTGGGCATCGGTCCCGGCGACGAAGTTATCACCACGCCGTTTACGTTTACCGCAACCGCCGAGGTCCTGGGATATCTGGGAGCCAAACCGGTTTTTGTCGATGTCGACCCGGGCACCTTCAACATCAATCCCGCGCGGATCGAGGAGGTCCTTGAGAGCGGCCGGCATAAGCGCGTCAAGGCGATCGAGCCGGTGCATTTCGCCGGGCAACCCTGTGACATGGATCGCATCCTCGCCATCGCACGGCGTTACAATTTGAAAATCGTCGAAGATGCGGCCCATGCCATCGGCGCCGCGCGCCACATGGAAGGGCGTGGGATGACCCGCATTGGCACCATCGGCGACCTCACCTGTTTCAGCTTCTACGCGACCAAGAACATCACCACCGCCGAGGGCGGCGCGATCATGACCGAAGACGACGCGCTGGCCGAGAAAATCCAGGTCGCCAGCCTTCACGGCATGAACAAGGATGCGTGGAAGCGCTATGACAAGACCGGCTCGTGGTTCTACGAAATCCACGACACCGGCTTCAAGTACAATCTGTCGGATGTTCATGCGGCAATCGGCCTCGCCCAAATCAAGAAATGCGATCAGTTCATGCGGCGCAGGACGGAAGTCGCGCGCGCCTTCAGCGAGGCATTCAAGAGCGAGGACGCGTTGCAGGTGCCCTATGTCGAGCCCGGCGTCAAGCACGCGTGGCATCTGTATGTGTTGCGGCTGCGTCCCGAGCGCCTCAAAGTCGGGCGCAACCAGTTCGTCGAGATGCTGCGCGAACGGGGCATCGGCACTTCGGTGCATTGCATCCCGCTCCACACTATGGATGTCTATCAGAAGACTTACGGTTACCGGACGGGCGAATTTCCGGTGACGGAAGATATCTTCAGCCGCTGTCTTTCGTTACCGATATACGCGTCGATGAGCGCGGAGGATGTCAGCTACGTGATCGAAAAGGTCCGCGAGCTGGTCCGCGAGAATCGCCGTTAAACGCGGCATGGAGGAAGCTTCCAGGTGAGACTACTAGTTACCGGCGGCGCCGGGTTTTTGGGTTCCCACCTTTGCGAGCGCCTGTTGAAAGATAGGCACGAGGTTATGTGCCTCGACAGCTACTTCAGCGGCACGCGTGCCAACATCCTCCATTTGCGTGACTATACCAATTTCGAAATCATCCGCCACGACATCGTCGAACCGATCCTGCTCGAAGCCGACCAGATCTATAACCTCGCCTGCCCCGCATCTCCCGTCCACTACCAGTACAACCCGGTCAAAACCGTGAAGACCAGCGTGCTGGGCACCATCAATATGCTCGGAATGGCGAAGCGGGTCCGCGCGCGCATCCTGCTCACCTCGACCAGCGAGGTCTATGGCGATCCCGAAGTGCATCCGCAGACCGAAGAATACTGGGGCCACGTCAATCCCCATGGAGAGCGCTCCTGTTACGATGAGGGCAAGCGCGTCGCCGAATGCCTGATGATGAACTACCATCGGCAGAACCACGTCGACGCCAAAATCGTTCGCATCTTCAACACTTACGGCCCGCGCATGGCCATCAACGACGGGCGCGTGGTCTCGAATTTCTGCGTCGCTGCGCTCAAGGGCGAGCCACTCGAGCTTTACGGCGACGGCAGCGCGACGCGTTCGTTTGCGTATGTCGACGACATCATCGAAGCACTGGTGCGGATGATGAATACGCCGACCGGTTTCACCGGCCCGGTAAACATCGGCAATCCCGATGAGTTCACCGTCGAGGAGTTGGCGAAGCTGACCATCGAGCTGACCGGGAGTTCCTCGAAAATCGTTCGCAAGCCGACTCGCGCCGATGATCCGACGCGCCGCCGCCCCGACATCACGCTGGCGAAAAAACATCTGGGATGGGAGCCGAAGGTTCCACTGCGCGAAGGACTCACCCGCAGCATCGAGTATTTTCGCAACGAGCTGAAACTCACTCGCGCCTAGGCGAAACGCCTCCGGAGCATAAATGGCAATAGCGCTGATCACGGGAGCCTCAAGCGGACTGGGCGAGGAATTCGCCCGCCAGCTCGCGCGCGAGAATTACGACCTCGTCCTGACCGCGCGGCGCGAGGATCGTCTCCAGACAGTCGCCGCCGAAGCGCTGAAACTGGGATCCTCGAAGGTCGAGGTGATCGCCATCGACCTCGGCCAACCCGATGGCGCGACCAAACTGCATCGCCAGGTTTCGGAGCGCGGCCTCGAGATCGAATGCCTCATCAACAACGCCGGCTTCGGCACTCATGGAATTTTCCACAAGCTGCCGCTGGAGCGCGAGGTCGAAGAGATCAACCTCAATATTACTTCGCTGGTCGCGATGACGCGCCTGTTCCTCGAGGGAATGGTCGCGCGGCGGCGCGGCACCATCATTAATGTCGCCTCGACCGCCGCTTTTCAGCCGGTCCCGTATATGGCGACCTACGGCGCAACCAAGTCGTTCGTGCTCGATTTCTCCGAGGCGGTCGCGTACGAAGTTAAATCATCCGGCGTGACCGTCATGGCGCTTTGCCCCGGTCCCACCCGCACCGAATTCCAGGATGTCGCCGGCGTTAACGAGACCGGAGTGCCGTCATTCGCGTACATGGATGCCAAGACCGTCGTCGCGCAGGCGTTGGCGTCGGCCAAGCGCGGCAAGTCGGTACGCATCAACGGCATTATGAACCTGGTGATGGCGCAATCGACCCGTATCACGCCGCGCTCGCTGGTCGCACGCATCGCGGGTGGAATGTTCAAAGGCAACGCTGCGTAAAGCTTGCACCTCGCATCGCCGGTGACGAAGATAGTTGTATCTCGCTGCTTCTGTTTTCGAGCGAAGATGGGGCAAGTCTTCAGCCGTACCGCTGGTTTGGGAATTCTCATGCTGGGCGCGTCTGCGTTCTTCGGATGCAGTACTCCGCCCGAGCAGCCGGTGGTGACTCCGCCGCCGGTCGCGGTGGCGCCACCGCCCGAACCGCCCAAATCGGTGATGTTCGACAGCGACCCCAAGGGCGAGTGGAACATTTTCCCCGACCCGACTAGCGGTGAAATCGGGGTTTATCACAAAGGCGACTACGTCGGCGCGGTGGATGGGAGTGAGAACGAGGATCCTCCGGTGCCACATCCCGGCAAGACGTCGCTCCCATCCGATGACGACGCGCCCGCGGAACCGCGCTAGCTCTTCAGCAGATCCCTCGCGATGACGACGCGCTGGATTTGCGAGGTTCCCTCGTAGATCTGCAGCAGCTTGGCGTCGCGCATCAGCTTCTCGACCGGATACTCCTTCATGTAGCCATAGCCGCCGAAGATTTGCACCGCGTCGGTCGTATTCTTCATGCACGCATCGGCGCTGAAGGCCTTGGCGATGGCCGAAGTTGCATTGGGCGGCGCACCTTGGTCGACCAGCCACGCGGCTTTGTAGGTCAGCAGCCGGCTCGCCTCGATGTTGATGGCCATGTCGGCCATCATAAACTGGACCGCCTGGAAATTCGCAATGGGCTGGCCGAACGCGTTGCGCTGGCGCGAGTACTTCAGGCATTCGTCGAGCGCGCGCTGCGAAATCCCGATCGCGATGGCGCCGATTTCGGGGCGGCTCTTGTCGAAGGTTCCCATCGCGTATTTGAAGCCTTCGCCTTCCCGCCCCACCAGCGCACTCGCCGGGATTCGCACATCTTCAAAAAAGATTTCCGCCGTGTCGGCGGCGCGCTGACCCAGCTTGCCATGCATCCGGCGGCTGGTGATGCCCGGCATCGTCGCAGGAAATACAAAGCATGAAATCCCTTTGTGCTTGAGCCGCTTATCCGAGGTCGCAAAGGTCACATACCAATCGGCCACCGAGCCGTTGGAAATGAAATGCTTGGTGCCATTGATGACGTACTCGTCGCCCTCGCGCCGGTAACTGGTGCTCATGCCCGCGACGTCGGAGCCGGCGCCCGGCTCGGTAATCGCAAATGCGCAAAACGTCAGCTTCTTCATCAGCGCGCCGAGGTAGGTGGCTTTCTGCTGCTCGTTGCCGGCAATCAGCAACGGCAGCGTGGCGAGGTCGTTGGCGGCGATGGAGTTGGTGATCCCGGCGCATCCGTAATTCAGCTCCTCGCCAATGAGGCAGGTTTCGAGGATATCGAGGCCGGGACCGCCAAGCTCCTTGGGAACCCCGAAGTTAATGAGACCCGCATCGAAAGCCTTCTGCGCGACGTCGCGAGGAAAAATTTCCTTCTCGTCGCATTCCTTCGCGCGCGGGATAATTTCCTGTTCGGAAAACTTTCGCGCCAGGGTCTTGAGTTCGCGCTGTTCGTCGGTGAGGTCGAAACCAAACATCGATGGTTCTCCAATTGCGTTACCGGGCCGATGGCATCTCTGTTAATGGACCGCGCGACGCAATGAAAGAGGCCGCAGCCGGCTCGCTTCCTTGAAAAACCGCCGCTATGGCGATATGAGCGCAGGTGAGGTCCGCAGCGCGAGGACGTAAAGTACGATAACGCCCGCGCCGGAACCAATCAGTCGCAAGGAGAATTCGATGCCCATTACTGTCATTGCCAAACTCAAAACCAAGGCCGGAAGCGAAAAGCAGTTCGAAGAAGCCGCGCGCAAAATGATCGAGACCATGCGTTCCGCCGAACCGAACACGCTGCAATACGTCCTGCATCGCGGAGTGAAGGATCCCACCGAGTTCGTCTACTATGAGGTTTACCCCGATCAGGCCGCGCTCGATCATCATGGCAAGACCGATCATATGAAGGCCTTCGGCGGCGCAATCGGCGCGCTCCTCGAAGGGCGTCCGCAGGTCGACATCCTGCAAGAAGTCACCAGAAAGTAGTCCGTCCCGCGAGCGGCGGTCCGACCGATGATCGCGTTGATCGCTCGGACCGCCATTCCTCTACTCGCCGCGCATCGCGACGCCACATAGAATTGAAACTGGTGCGGGTCGTCGATCATCGTGAAGTCCAAAAGGTAATCGCCGCGGGGGGGCGGATCGTCGACGTGCTGCCCGCGCATGAGTTCCGTGCGGGCGCCATTCGCGGCGCGATCCATCTGCCCCTCCCACGTCTGCTCGACGATGCCGAGCACACCCTCGACCAAAACCAACCAGTCGTAGTGTATTGTCGCGATTGTTTGTGAGACCTCAGCGCGCGAGCTGCGGCGCAGCTCGAATTTCTCGGCTATCGCCACGTGATGCATTACCTGCGGGGCAAGGCCGATTGGATGTTGCGTGGTTTGCCGTGTGAACCCGCGCCCTCGACGCGCGAGAAGCTGCGCGCCCTGCCCTACTTCATCAACAATCTCGCGCCGGGAATTCGCGCCGGCTGGATTGTGCTTTCGCGGCGCGAACTAGTTGGGAAATCCGCGAAGGACGATCTCTCGCGCCTGCGCGCCGCCGAAGCTACTTCCGCATCAGCGTTGCGCAGCGATGTCGTCGCGGTAGTTTTGAATTCCGAGGGCTTGTTGCTGGGCGCCATTGAAAAAAATGGCGCCGGCAGCGGCACCATCGAGGCGATAAATTCCTCGCCGCAAACCATTCGCCCCGACATGACGCATCGCCTCGCCGCCGAGTTGCTCAAAGACCATCGCTACATTTTGGTCACGACGTCGTTTGGCAAATATCTCGGCCGCTACGAGCCGCCGCCTACCTTAAGATGACGCCGTCCTGCGAAATGTCGAGGGACCATGCCCTCTCGCGCGCGAATTCATCAGGATGGGCCCCGTAGTACTTCACCAGTGGCGCCGCACCGAGCGCCGCGAGGACCTGCGCAACCGGCACGTTGACAAAGCCGAGGCGCTTGAAGAAATCGCCAGTGTCAGTGCTGAAGAGATACAAAGAACGAGCGCCCCGGGTATGCGCCGCTTTGCGCGCGGCCGTCACCAGATCGGCACCGATAGCGCGCCCTCGCATCGGCTCGACGACATACAGCGAACGAATCAGTGCCGCATCGAGGCTCGGCTCGACCCCCACCACGCCCACCGCTTCGATGCCAAAATACGCGATCAGGTAGCAGGCGGGCGGCCATTCGAGGCCCTCGCTGATCATGCCCGCGGCGGAAAGCATCGCGCGGACTACATCGAGATCGCGCGTTTGCTCGATGATGAGCTTGCCTTCCTGTTTTTTTCGCAGCGCCATGGATCGCCGATGCCGCGAGGCTACTTCTTCGGTAGCGGAAACATCTGCTCGCCGGTTTCCTCGTTCACGACGGTGATCGCCTTGACCGGACAGGAGCGCGCGGCCGCGATAATGGTGCCGTCGGGAGCGCCGGCTTCGTTCGCGACCTCGGACTTCCCGTCGGCATCCAACTGGAAGACCGCGGGCGCGGTCTCCACGCAGTCGCCGCTCGCTATGCATCGGGTCTTGTTCACGGTAATTTTCAGTTTCGCCATGAGCTGAACAATAGATTTTTGAGTTTGCGCGCCGCAAGCGACCGCGTTGCGCAAGCCAATCGCTCCGATCATACTTTCGAGGGCGATAACATGGCCAACATCATCGGAACCGGCATCGACGTCATCGAGGTGGAGCGCATCGAGCGCGCGCTCACCCACGCCGTAACTGGCGAGCGCTTTCGAAATCGCGTCTTTACCGCGGGCGAGATTTCCTACTGCGAGTCGCGCGGCGTAGGTCGCTACCAGAGCTACGCGGCGCGCTTCGCGGCCAAGGAAGCGGCGATGAAGGCGATGGGCACCGGATGGAACCGCAACGTTGGCTGGTCAGAGATCGAGGTGGTGCGCGAGCGCGGCAAGGCCCCGACCATTGCGCTGCACGGCAAGTCGGCCGCATTTGCCGGACGCAAAAACATCGCGCGCTTCCACTTGAGCCTTACCCATACCGCGGCCCAGGCGATCGCGCACGCGATTGCCGAAGGTTAGCTGCTAGTTCTTGGGAGTGGCCGCGGGCGAGGCCGATTCTTTCGCGCGGAATTCGTCGGCGTTCTTGTTCAGTTCGCTGAAGAGAAAGTCGTCGGTGGAAAAAAGCGCGCTGCTTCCACTCGAGGTGGCGTAATACTCGGTTTGGGTGCTTGCTGACGGCGGCGCTTCCGAGGTTGCTTCAGTGGGCGCCTTTTTCACCGCAATCTTCGCCAACTTGACCTGCCCGAGATCCTTGCCGTCTTTGTCCTGCAGGGTAATCACCAGCGACGGCTTGTCCAAGCCGAACATTTCGGGACTCTTGATCGGATCCATGACGATCGAATTGCCCTTCAAGTCACCAATCTGATCCATGAAGCGCTCGACGATGGCGATATCCGCGGGTGAGGTTTTGCCATCTGCAATCACGTTCCACTTGTCACCTGGCGCGCGCTGGAGCGTGAACTGCGGCTTGTCGCCGGACTTGATGGCGATCGTCTCCACCTTCGATGAATCGAATGTCAGCACGGTCTTGTCGCGCAGGCTGAGCAGCGACTTGTCCACCCCGCTCATCACCCATGGCGCGACGGTGTAGATAGGCGCGCGCTCGCCGCGGCGCACGTAGATTCCATCCTTGCCGGTTTCCTTTTGCTTAAAACCGAAAAGCAATGATTCCTGCGTACCGCCCTTGCTCAGATAAACTGTGGCCACCAGATGTGGCTTCTCGAGGCCGTACTGCGCGGCGTTAGTGGGAGCGTCGGTGATGAAATCGGCGACCTTGGAATCTCCCAGTGTGGTCAGAATCTGGCGGACCAGGGTCGGATCGGCCTGGTAGCTCGCGGGCTTGACGATTTTCCATTTGTCGCCGTCGCGATCGATCTCAATCTGAGTCCCGTCATCGTGTGTGATCAGGAGCTTTTCGACGTCATCCATCTTGAACGACATCAACTCGCGATCGCGCATCTGGTCGACGGTCTTGTTCATCCCCGACGGAAACGCCGACGAGGTCAACATGATCTCCGGCTTGTCGGTGTACTTCAGATAGGCGGAAAACCCTACCGGGGTGACTTTCCCGACCTCGAGTCCCGGCAGGGTGTTGCCCTTGGTATCGGTTACGGTGACCGTCACTTGCGGCTTATCGAGGCCGAAGGGAGCGAGGTTGTCGGCCTTTTCCTCGACGGTCTTAGTGATCTCACATTGCGCGATCGCGCGCGCGAGGTTGTCGGCCGTGGTTTGATCCGCGCTCGCGCCGAGCGGCTTGGTGATTAGCCACGGCTGGCCCGGCTTGCGCTCCAGTACCAGCTCGCGGTTTGGGTACTTAAGCTCGACCTTGGCGATCTCTTCGGGCTTGACGTTGAGCGCGGTCCTGGGCGGTATGGGTTTGCTGAGATAAGAGTTGATCAGGACGTAGCCGCCGACCACCAGCAGGACCACCAGCGCAATGAGGGTGTTACGAAAGCGCATCACTGTCGAATGAAATGGGCGTCAGTTGCGCCGCTCCCACCACACCACGATACCCGCAATCAAAAGCATTTCCGGCAACAGCAAGACCGACAAAATGAACACGATGGTGAATTGATCCGCCGTCAGCCTGAAGCGCGAAGAGCGCAACTGGCGCGGACGAATCGAGATTTGATCTTCCTCGCCGGACAGCCAGTCGGCGCTGTTCACGAAGAAATCGCGGTTGTACAGTTGGCCGACCCACTGGTTGTCGCCGGCATCGGTGCTGCCGATTACGACCACCCGGGTCTCCTTGCCGGTCCCGGCTTTCTCCTGCGCCATCTGCAAAGCGTCCGCCACGTCGATGGGTCCGCGCTTGTCCTGTGGATCAAGCTTGGCTTCCTGGCGCTTGAAAATTCCATCGATATCGGTTTCCGCCCACGAGGTGTCGCTGGTCATCGCAAGCGGAGTCACCGTCTCGCCGTTCTGTGGTTTCGCGGACGGCGTCACCGAACGGCACATCGGGAAAATCGTGCGCTCCTTGAAATCCTTGGTGATCGGATGGTTGCCGTAGTTCTGCACCAGCGGACTTACGCCCAGGGTGGGCGCCGCGAAAAGCCGGGTCACCTGGTCGACGACGATATCGTTGCCGGCATCGACGCCCCATTGCCCAACCAGCTTGGCCAGTCCCGCTTCATCGACTTCGTTGTTCGGCCGGGGCGCGCGGAAGCTAATCAGCGCGCGGCCGCCGCCGCCGAGATATTTGCCAACCGCGTCGAGCTCGTGCGGGTCGAGCGGTTTCACCGGGCCCGCGATCGCGAGGATGGTGCAGTCATTAGGCACCGCGGCCTGCGTCGCCAGTAAAACCTTTTTGGTCTGGAAGCCTTCACCTTCGAGCGCGGTCTTCAGGGTGCCGTAGCCGTTCTCACCGCTGGCATCATCAGGATCGCCCTCGCCATGACCATCGGTGAAGCAGATGGTCTTCTTGGTGGATTTGGTGACGCGGATGATGGCATTGGTAATGGCTTCCTCGCTCACCTCGCTGACGTTGGTGCCGGCGCCGCTGTCCTCGCCGCCATATTGTAGATGAGTGGTGCCCAAAGCCGACACTTTGTAGCGTTCAGCGAGCTCCGGGTTACGATCCGGATCGACCATCTGAAAAGTGACCTTGGGTGACGAGTAGGCGTACTCTTCGTAGAGTTCGAGCGCGGCCGGATTGTCGCCGCCCGCGAAGAAACCATAGATCTTGAGCGGCTTGGGCAAATTCTTCACCACATTTACCGACTGGCTGGAGAGGCTGTAGACGTTCTCCGCACTCATGTCGAGCCGGCGGTGGTGCTGGTTGGAGATGTAGTTAACCGCAATCAGAATCGCGACGAAGATGATCGAGTAGATGACCGCGTTGGCGCCGTATTGGGTCGAGCGCTGGCCGACGAAGGTGCCAACCTCGGACCATCCGGAGCTGATCCACAGGACGATCAGAAACACTCCGACGATCAGGTTGATAAAGATGAACGGACGGAACCCGGACGCCACGAAGTAGGCGAAACCCGCAAAAAGTAAGGTGATGAGACCGAGAATCCCGTAGAGCGCCGCCGATCGCCGCTGCATCCTCCGCTCCTACCCTGTTTATCGCCAGCGCGCCGATTCTACCGAGCGCTGGGTGAGAAACAGCGCCACGAAGATCAGGCTGAGAAAGTACACGATGTCCTTGGTATCGATGATGCCGGTCACCATCTGCGCGAAATGATCCGGCAACGAGAGGTAGCGCAGCAGCTCCGACATGATTGAGGCGCTGCCTTCCTGCGCCGGCCACGAAATCACGTACAGCATCAGCAACACGCCGAAGCAGGTGATGGCCGCGATGATCTGGTTCTGCGTCAGCGAGCTGGTGAACAGCCCGATGGAAATAAACGCGACCGACAAAAGCGCGAGCCCGATGTATCCCGAGAGCATTACCGCTACTTCGGGATTGCCGAACGCGACCAGGATCAGCGGGAAAATTCCCGCCAGCGCGATCATGATCAGCATGAAGGCCGACGCCGCGATGAACTTGCCCGCAACGATTTCTCCGGTGCGGACCGGCGCGGTCAGCAGCAGCTCGTAGGTGCCGGCGCGTTTTTCCTCGGCGAAGCTGCGCATCGTGATCGCGGGGACCAGGATCACCAGCACGATCGACAGATTGTGCAGCAGCGGCTCAATAACGATTTCGTTGAGATTGATGCGCTGCAGCACCTGCGGATTCTGCATCGCCGCGTACATCTGCACCAGCATGCTGAATCGCTGCAACAGCGAAAAGAAGAAAAATCCTCCCAACAGGAGGAACACTGTCATCACCACGTAGGCGACCGGTTGCACGAAATATCCCGCGAGCTCTTTGCCCGCGATAGTTATTGAATTGCGCATCAGGATGCCTCAGGCGCGCCCGGCCCCAACCTCCTCCAGCGTCTCCTCGCGGCTGCCTTCCAGCTCGTGATGCTCCTTGGTAATCGCCGAGAGGAACACGTCTTCCAGTGAAGTCCCGGCCGGCAAGTCCGCGATCTTCTGCTCCAGCGCGACGCGGCCTTCGTTGATAATCACGACCTTGTCACAAATCTGCGAAACCTCGGGCAGGATGTGGGTCGAGAGCACCACTGTGCGCTCTCCGGTCGCCATGGTTTTGATGAGCCCGCGAATCTCATGAATCTGGCGCGGATCGAGGCCGATGGTCGGCTCGTCGAGCACCAGCACCGGAGGATCATGAATCAGCGCCTGCGCGAGGCCGACCCGCTGGCGATAGCCCTTGGAAAGCTGGCCGCAGATACGATGCGCCATGTCTTCAAGACCGCACACGTGCAGCGCGTGCTCGAGCGCATTTTCCAGGTTGGCTCGCTCCACCCCCCGCAGCCGCGCCACGAAACGAAGATACGCATCGACGCGCATATCGGAGTAGAGCGGCGGATTTTCCGGCAGGTAACCAATCCTGCGGCGAGCTTCGAGCGAGTTTTCAAAGATGTCGAGGTCATCGATCACGACGGTGCCCGAACTGGCCGGCATAAACCCGGTGATGATGCGCATGGTGGTGGTTTTGCCGGCGCCGTTGGGTCCCAGGAATCCGAGAATCGAGCCGCGCTCGGCATTGAAGGACACGTCGCGGACCGCAACGAAGTTGCCGTAAACCTTGGTCAAATGCCGTACTTCAATCATTCGGTAATCGACCTCAATCCAACCACCGCAGGGCCGAATGGCGCACCTGTTCACCTCGCATCAGAAAGAAACTTGGGGTACCGGCGCTTCGATCCCCCACGGTCACGCCCCATCAACCCTGCCGGTGACAGTAGAATAAATAATACATGCGCGCCTCGATGTTAAGAGGGTTTCGATCACCGCAAGTGTTAGCCGGAAATGATCGCGGCGTGGCAAACTAGCGGTCATGCAAACCTTCTACTCTCTCAGCGAGATAAAAAAACGCATCAAAGGACCGATTCCGTACGGCGAGTTCGTGCGCATACCGACTATGAGTTGTGGCATCTACGTGCTCCAGCCGGAGGAGAAAGATTTCCAGCGCCCACACCACGAAGACGAAATCTATTACGTCATCAGCGGCGCCGCGCGAATCAAAGTTACCGCCGAAGACCACACCGAGCAGGATCGCGCGGTCGGTCCCGGCGACATCATTTTCATCAAGGCGCACGAGGAGCATCGCTTCCAAGACGTGACGCAGGAGCTGGTGCTGCTGGTGGTCTTCGCCCCCGCGATGACGTAGAACCTCGCGGCGTTAAGCGCGCGAATGCTCTTGGTAACCCACAACTTTCTCGAGGACATGGCGCTGGTCGGCTTCCGATGTCGATCCTCAACGCAGTTACGCAACATGACCGCTGGCTGGACCGCGCCCACAAATCTCCCGCCGGGGAGGATTGACGGTTCGCGAACCGCCCCTGCCATAAGGTGACCGCGCGCCGGTTTTTCTTGGTGCCTACAGGGTCTGCGAGTTCGTTTTCCGGCGCCCTTCGGCTAACATCAGACGATCATGTCCGAGGAGCGCCGACAACTGTTTCTGGTCGATGGCTCGAACTATATCTTTCGCGCCTTCTTCGCCCTGCCCCCGCTCAACAATTCGCGCGGGATGCCGACCAACGCGGTCTACGGCTTCATCCGGATGTTCCTCAAGCTCATCAAGGAGCAGCATCCGAGTCATATCGGCGCGATTTTCGACTCGCCCAAGCGAACTTTCCGCGACGACCTGTTCACTGACTACAAGGCCAATCGTTCCGAAACGCCCAACGACCTGCAGGTGCAGATTCCGTACATCTATAAAGTCATCGACGCGTTTCGCATCAAGCGCATCGTGCGCGAGGGCTACGAGGCCGACGACGTCATCGCGACGCTCGCTACCGCCGGGGTCAAAAAGAAAATCGATTCCGTGATCATCACCGCCGATAAGGATTTCATGCAGGTGGTCGGCCCGCATGTGCGGTTGTGGGATCCGATGCGCGATAAATCAACCGGCGTGCGCGAGGTGCGCGATCGCTTCGGCGTCGAACCGAGAACGCTCATCGACATCCAGGCGCTGATGGGCGATTCAATCGACAATATCAAGGGCGTGCCGGGCGTAGGCGAGAAAACCGCCACCGCGCTCATCCAGGAATTCGGCAACCTCGACAATCTGTATGCAAACCTCGCCAAGGTGGAGGAATCGAAGAAAATTCGCGGCGCCAAAAAGGTCGCGGCCCTGCTCGCCCAGCACCGTGACGACGCGATGCTCGCGCGCAAGCTGGTGACCATCGATTGCGAGGTGCCGCTCGACCTCGGTCCCGAAGATTTCGCGTGGGACACCATCGATGAGAAGGCGTTGTCGGAACTGCTGCGGGAGTTGGAGTTCACTTCGCTGCTGCAGGAGCTGACCCCCTCCGAGGTGGCCATCCCGGTTCGCGCCGGCGAAGAAATCGAGGTCACCGAGGAGACCCTTGCGGCGGCGCTCGAGGAGCTTCAGCGCGCGCCACGGCTCTCCTTGAACCTCAGCGAGAATGCGATCGGCGCGGCGCAGCTCAAGATCGCGGGCGACGCGAAAACTTTTTTGTTCGACACGCATCTCATCGGCCGGACTGCGCCGCTGCTCAATGACGCTTCGCCGCCGAAAGAAGTCCACGACTTGAAGACGCACCTGCGCAAGCTGTCGGCCTTTGGGATTCGCCTCGCGGGTGTGGATTTCGACACCATGATCGCCGGGTTCCTGGTGAACTCGGGCAAGCCGGAACCGAATCTCGGCGACCTTTATCATGAGCATCTCGCCGGGCTTTCGGGTGGCGCGCCAAGTGGCGCCGAGCCCGCGATCGTCGCGGCGCTCCGGCTGGCGTTGCTGGCGAAGCTGGAACGCGATGGACTACTGCCGCTGTTCAACGATATCGAGATGCCGGTCGCGCTGGTTCTCGATGAGATGGAGGAGACGGGCATTGCGGTCGATGCGAGCGCGCTGAAAGTCATCTCGAAGGAATTCGGCGAAGAGGCCGCCAAACTGGAGCAGAAATGTTACGAACTGGCGGGCCGTGAGTTCAATCTCAACTCGCCCATTCAGCTGCGCGAGGTCCTCTTCAATCACCTCAAGCTCACGGTCAAGGGGCTCAAGAAGACCAAAAGCGGCTATTCCACCGATGTCGATACGCTGGAGAAGCTCGCGGCGGTGCATCCGATGCCGCGCAAGCTGATGGACTATCGGTCGGTCACCAAACTGAAGTCGACCTACTCGGATGCGCTCGGCGAGCTGCTCGACGCCAAGACCGGCCGCATCCACACCACCTTCCATCAGGCGCTCACGGCGACCGGGCGGCTGAGCTCGAGCGACCCCAATTTGCAGAACATCCCGACCCGAACCGAGGACGGGATGCGCATCCGGCGCGCCTTCGTCGCTAAAGCTGGCTATGTGCTACTATCAGCCGATTATTCGCAGATAGATCTGCGGGTGCTGGCGCATCTATCGAAGGATCCAACCCTGACCAGCGCGTTTCAGCGCGGCGAGGACATCCACATCCGCACTGCGGTCGAGCTACTCGGGGTCACCCCCGACAAAGTCGACGCCAATGCTCGTCGCATCGCAAAGGTTATCAACTTCGGTATCATCTACGGCATGGGGCCGAGCCGCCTCGCCGCTGAACTTGGAATACCGCTGGCCGAAGCTTCGTCATACATCAAGCGCTACTTCGAACGG
>Ga0210398_10002761_pt1 | contig 16980 bp, 10 predicted proteins | sample IncBWC4OmetaG_FD_161047 | JGI IMG/M metagenome (GOLD analysis project Ga0210398, IMG submission 161047) | Forest soil microbial communities from Barre Woods Harvard Forest LTER site, Petersham, Massachusetts, United States - Inc-BW-C-4-O | ecosystem: Environmental > Terrestrial > Soil >... | reverse complement strand
ACAAGCTCGACCCCGGTGAAGGGCCTACCGGCTTGGCTCTCGACGCCGCCCACCATCGCCTCTTCAGCACCTGCGGAAACCGGAAGCTGGTCGTCCTGGATGCAGACACCGGAGCGGTGGTCACCACCGTGCCGATCGGCGCGGGCGTGGACGGCGCGGGATACGATCCGGTTTTGCGGCGCGTCTACTCCGCCAACGGCGTCGGCACCATGACCGTCATCCAGCAGGATTCCGCCGACCAGTATCACGTCCTCGAAAATGCGCCCACTCACTTCGGCGGCCACTCGCTGGTCATCGACCCGGCCACGCATCGCGTGTATGTGGCCTATTTCGGATCGATTGCCGCCTACGACCCGGTGCCATAGAATCCTGGCTCGGGATGCCGGCCGTCATGGACAGAATCAAGCAGCATTTTGAGGAAGAGGCGCAGGATTTCGACCGCATTATCCTGCAGCTGATCCCCGGCTACGCTCGCATGGTCGAGGCCCTGGTTGCGGCGCTGCCTTTCGAAAGCGCAGCCCCGATTCATATCATCGACCTCGGCTGCGGTACGGGGACCGTGGCCAAAGCGGTGCTGGAGGCTTTTCCAAACGCCCACGTCACGTGCCTCGACCTCGCGGAAAACATGATCGCCATGGCTCGAGCCAAGCTGGCGCGCTTTCCGAACGTCAGCTATGTCGTTGGCGATTTCGCGTCCTTTGATGGCGCATACGATGCGGTCGTCTCTTCATTGGCCCTGCATCATCTGGTGACGGATGAGGACAAGATGCGCTTCTACCAGCGGATATTCGCGCGGCTGCTTCCCGGCGGAGCCTTCTATAACGGCGACGTCGTCCTAGGCGCCAGCGCGCACCTGCAGGCCATGTATATGCGCCAGTGGCGGGCCTTCATGCAGCGCACCATCTCCGACGAGGAGATCGAGGGAAAGTGGTTTCCCAAATACCAGTCCGAAGATCGCCCGGCAAGATTGCTGGACCATCTAAAGTGGCTGAGGCAGGCAGGATTTTCTGAGGTAGATGTGCTCTGGAAGCGCTACAACTTCGCCGTTTATGGTGGGAGGAAGCAATGAGCACTGCCACTTCTTCCTCGTAGCTCATTGGACGGCCCCCTACGCCGCTCTATCTTTGGTTCCTTACACAAAATGGGCTTGTTTTAGGGTCCGTTCGCCAAAAGTTTGGTCAAAAATTGCACTCTCTTGGTGCACACAGAACGGGACAGGAGGTGTAGCATGTTCGCCTTGTATTCGCCAGTAGGCGGGGATACAATTTTAAGGTGTGAAAAGATGACAGAACACACTAAGGAGACAGTTTTCAATGAACGCGTTCGACGTTACGCCGAAATCCTGAATCCATTGTTTGATCCGACGGTGGACATGAGGGTAGATAGGCTATTCGAATTCGCGTGCGTACTCGTCCGCGCCGGAGGCATTCAGACCGGCGGGTGGGACCCGTGGTATGAATCACAAGCTACGCTCCGCGACCTCGCCAATCTTGCCACAATCGACCTGCCCAGCGACTTGTTTCCCAACCCGGATCGAACACGGATGCGTTTGTCTCTAATCCAATATTGCCACATCACCGAAATGGATTTGCCGTACGAATTGGTGGCGAATCTACTGAGGTTGCGGCTCGGCAAGAAATATGACATTGACCCATTCAGCCATTTGGCCAGGTACATCGGAAAGAAGCAGGAAGGCCCGTTTCGAAGAGTGAAGCGTCCATCGCCTAGGATGAAGCTCGGCCACATAGTTGAATTGTCTGAGGCAGCCAGAATGTCTGAAGTTGGCATAGCGTTTCAATCCATCCACGATGGGGTAATTCGAAATGCAGTCTACCATTCCGATTACACGTTAGCGGATGGAGAGTTTCGCCTCTCAAAGGACTTCCGCCGGCCAAACGCCAAACGATACAGCTCGCAAGTTGTAAGCTTCAAAGAGTTAGATGATCTGCTGATGGGAGCTTTTGCTTTCTATACTGCACTCTTCTCCCTTTATGAACGATGCCGAAAATCTTTTTTTGACTTCGAAGATGTCCTTGTTCCGTACGATCCTCACTATAAGGCACTACTCCAGTTCGTCTTCGACAGTGAGCATCGACTTGTTGGTTTCCGGACATATTGGCCGAACCAGAGTTTAGGCGAATTCTGCCGAACGGAAAGAGGGTGCTCCGGCGTGAATCTTTTCTTCAATTCTGACGGCAGCATTAATTTTATGGTTGGTCTCTACGCCTCGAAACCAGGCGATTTTTCACCCTTAGTCGAGCACGATGCGCAACCCGCGTACACGGTGATTCCGGGAACAAGTGTTAGGCCTTATTGGCCGGAGCCACTTGCAGCATATAAGCTGCCCAGGGCCGACCAGGGTCAAGGAGCCGCAACGTGAATCACGCAAGCAAGTGGCAATCGTTTGATCGATGACGGGTTGGTGTAGGGAAATCGCAAACAGCGGTCAACCTCTCGCACGACCCCACTGATCGTAGCTGCGCACAATTGGTATGGACGATAGGTCAAGACCGACCCCCCAAATACGTCGGCGTGTCGCATCGTCAAACTTCCAGAATGAAGAAATCGAGTTCTCGTCGATAAAATGGCGCAGAATGTTCTGATCTCCCAGCGCTCGCGAAAACGCAGTACAGGCGAGTCGCTCCATCTGCCTCGTTCTCCACAGCGCAACATCCTCTGGTTTCTCTGGCGCCACATCGCCAAGACTGCGATCCCATTCGTGGACATGTTCGGCATCACTCCTCATGTCAAATGCTTGGTTAAGGATTGCCGCAGCCTCCGCACTCGCACTTGCGAAGGTTTGGCAGCGGTGAGAGAAGTTTCTTTTCGTTGCTCCTGTTGAAGGTAATGTAAGTGCTTCCAAGGCTCGAACGAATTGATGCAATCGTTCTTGTCCGCTTTGTTGTCGAAGGCCATCAAAGAGGATACCCAGTCCCCTCAGGAACCTTTGGTGGCCGGATGAATCTCGAAGCGCATTCAGTGTTGCGAGGAATTGTGCGGCTTCCTGAAGTCGTTCAATCGTAACCGCATTCCGAGTATAACCCTTTGTCGGTCGATACGTGGTAATGCTCGCCATTTGGCGAATGTATGCATTCCCGCTATCTAGACTTCCTGTAAGGAGATTGGCAGCTTCATGCTCGATTACGCCGCTCAATTGAAGCAGCGAATAAAGGTGTGCCATTCTCTCGCCGAGCGATTCGTCCTCTCTTTCGAGCGTATAGGATCGACTCGGACTGACGCTACTCAGTACTAAATTTGCTCTCTTAATCTCTTCAAATCGAATTGTACCGACAAGAGCTTCCCAATGCATGTCAAGAGCTGTAGGGTATTTGGGCAAAACCCATGTGTTACCGCTGAGTTGAATCTCAGGCAAGTCTCGCGGTTCAGTAAAAACATTCGACACCAACAACAATACGAATTTATCGCGATCGTGGAGTTGGAATGAGCTTGCGTCGTTACGTTGTGAAGTCACCTTCCCCTCAGACGGTCGTTAGCAAGAATCTGCTGGCCGTACGGCATGGACTCCTAGGCAAATAAAAAGCGAAGCTTCATTATACGCCGATGGACGAGGGAAGAAAACGGCATTTGCTGATCGCGGCCTCGATCCTCGCGACTCGCAAGCTCGCTCAACACGACAAGCGCTGTCCAGCAATCGAGGCCGCACTTGCCACTTCTTCCTCGTAGCTCATTGGACGGAACCCGCCGGTTACGCTACTCTATCTTGGCCCTGAGCCATTCCGGGGTAGTGCAATTGGTAGCACGCCAGCCTTTGGAGCGTTGCAAGCGGTTGCGAAATAAAGCACTTAGAAGAAAACAAAGCCAGTTGCGTCCCCCTCCGTGTTCGTCCATGTCCATCGATTACCGCCTGATAGGTCAAGTTTAGGTCAAGTCCTAGCGCACACCAGCCGCTAAAACTGGATATCTCGGTTCTCTGCGCGTGATGGGGTACAGGTACTTTCTTACTCCTGATCCTGTCCCCCGGGACAGTAGTTGCGTTTCCCTGTGGGACATTATCTTTCAAACACAGACCGGGAAAATGCCGTTGGAGTTGGCACAAAACAGACCGGGATGTGGACACCTGTACTTCGGGCCAGTAGTTAACGCGCAGAAGAGGCCAGTAATCTTTTGGACATGGGCGGGAAATTCGCTTTGGAGTTGGCACTGAAAAGCGGTACCTTGGTTTTGCGCCAGCTTGCTGCCCTTCCCGCTCACCTGAAGAACAGGAGGAGGGAGGATAGCGAACTGGCTCGTATTCTGCAGTACCAAGATGAGAACACGCTTCCCGGCGAAGCGTGTTGTGCTCCACCGGAAAATGGCGAGTTTTTTCCCCGACCCGCACTTTCCAGATGCCGGGCTGGAAACTTTAGCGGGAGGAAAAATGCTCGCTCGCAGTTATAACCCAACCCATAAGCAGAACTGGAAAAAGCGCGTCTCGGATTCTGTAGATGCGGCCTTCTTCGTCTTGGGCGAGTTGAAGAGGCTGTCACTCGGCCTAGTCGAGACGGCGTTATTTTTCGTCGGATTGTGCACCCTTCTTTGGTGGTACCTTCACCGACATTAGGTCCAGTATGAGAGAGGTAATCACGACTGCGCTCTGTTGGCTGTCATCACCCGCCGCCTTGGTGATCGTCGGCATTGTTACGTTTATTGTGATTGGCTGGCAGTCATGGGAAACGCATCGCGCTGCTGACGCTGCTGCTAAAAGCGTCGAAGCCATCAATCGTCAGTCCGCCGTCATCATCGAAAGCCAACGTCCGCATATCGCCGCCAAAGTCCACGGAAACCCCGTGAAAACGTTCGTTTCCGATATTCCTCGAATGGAAATGGAACTGCAGAACGTTGGTGCGACACCGGCATACGGGCCTGTCTATGAAACGTGGATGGAGTTGCTGTACTTCCCGTTTGTGGATTTCACTTCCAATGCCGACCATCATACGAGCAAAGAACCGTCCGTGATCTACCCGGGACGCAATCCGATGATCCTCAACATTCCCCTTAGAGCCGGAGTAACGCCAGCGCAAATGAATCAAGTTCGAAATCTCGCTTTGTACGTTTGCATCCGAATTCATGTTCACTATCACAATGGTTACAGAAATGAACATGATGCTAACTTTGGCCTCTACCTGCAACCTGATGGCTTGGGCTTCCTAGACATTGGGTCATTAAAGAAGAGCATGGCTACTGGGATGAGGAGTTTAGCGCGGATTTAGGTTAGGGCAACTTAGTGTCTGACGGGAAAGGCCATGTCCGGAAAGTGCGAAATGGCCGGTTATTTGTCCCGCCAATCGTAAAACCACACCGGCTACGCCAAATTGGGGCTCGGATCGACGCCCTCCCTTTTCTCCTTCATCAAGTCCGGAGAGAAAAGTGCGAAGAACGCCGCAAGCCCGTAGAAAACTGCGGCCAGCAGCAGCAAAGCCTTTAGCCCAACAACAAACGACAGATTTTGAGTCAGCCCGCCTGCAACCGCTCCAATAATATTGCTGCCGAACGCTGTGGACTTGTTCGAACTCGCGCGAAAAGTGTCCGCGAAGATCACTCCCGCAACGAAGATCGGAACGCAGTACGCGCCTGCCAACAACGTTCCGGTGGCGCGCGCTCCGAGGGGAATCGAGTCCCAGGGCGCAAAGTAGATGCCGAGCAAAGCCAGAATCAAGAACGCGTACAGCCAACCCAGTCGAAACACCGGGACTCTCTGGACGAGTATGTTGGAGAGGAGCAAAACGGCAAGAATCGCTGTCAAGGCGATACAGTTGACCTGCCAGGTGGACCCGAAATAAAGCGCCAGCCGGCTGATCATCTGTGTTTCCAGCAGCAGAAATCCGGCTCCCAGGAAAAAGAAATACCAGGTGGATGATTTTCCGGGTTCCAGGCTTTTCCGCGTGGCTAGGAAAGCGAAAACTAGAAGAATCAGCGAAACCGTCAGATAGGTGCGCGGAACGGTGTGACCACGCTGGTAAACGTAGGGCCAATCGTCCGTAACTGGAGGGGGCGCTCCTTCCGTTCCCAAGGGGAACGGCACGGGACTTGCCTTCACGAACGCAGCAAGATCAGGCTGCGCGGCACGGTCCCAAAGAGCACCATCTTTCGAGGCCATGTACACGGTGCCTTCGAGCAAGCCGCCGACTTGCGGCCGGTAAAAAGTGATTGGTGGACGCCCAAAAATATCGGCGAACATCGTATAAAAACGCTGCCCCATCCATTCCCAGGGAGGATGCACAAAGAATCTCACGACCAGGACGCCCGAAGGCCTCAGCAGGCGCTTTGCCTCGCTCAGAGATTGCTCCGTATACACGTAGTTGTCGATTCGCATGTTGGTGTAGCTGGAAGATTGCGTGTGCGAATCGAGGAGCCCAAAAATAATCACGTCATAGGACCCTTTGGCTTCGCGCATGTAGGCGCGGGCGTCGTTGAGGATTACGTGAACTTGCGGTGAGTCGTAGGGCCGATCGGGGTGCAACCGCTTGCCAAGGGCGTAAATTTCCGGGTCAATCTCCACGGCATCGATTTGGTGGGCGCCGTTGCGCAGCGCGGCATCGGCGTCATTCCCCGCGCCGGCCCCGACAATCAAAACACGATCGCGCGGGCCGATGAACCGCCAGGGCGCATCATACGCACTGTCCTTGTACGCTTGGGCGTATCCGGGATAACGGGCGAGGACGTCCGGCGAAACGTTCGCCATGGTCATATAGCCGACATTGTTTACTAGGACGGCGTACTGTCGTTCCTCTTGGCTTTTGACCTCAAGCTTTTGGTACGGCGACCAGTGGATTTCGCCCGACTGAAAGTCAGCATGGAACACCAGAAACAGGCCTGCGGCAACCAACAGAAACAGGGCTGCGCCGCCTCGTGAGTTCCGCTCGCGAATCAGCAGAAAAAGGGCACAGGCTACGCCGAGCCATAGCACGGGCGCGACCCGCAGGTAGGACATCCCTGCAAAAAACCAGATTCCGGCGATACTTCCGAGCAGATTGACGGAATACGCGGAGAGCGGATTGCCAGCGGCGTCCAGATACACGCCGATCCATTGTCCTACCGGACGCATCGTTTCAATAAGCAGAAAGAGCAGAACGGAAACGAGCAGGACGGAGATGAAGAACAATTTGATGAGCTCAGCGGGTGCCGGCGTATTCAGGCTTGACCACAACTGCGCGTCGGTTGAGAGCGAGAGCGCCGAAGAAAGAGTCTCCAGCAGCGTTTTCCACCAGTGGAAAGGAATCTCAATTACAATGATAAGAACGCCCAGAGCGCCTAGCCCGAACAGGCCGCTTTTTTTCTGGTCCGATTGATAACAGCCCAGGCCGAAACCTAAGAAGCACGCGATCAGCGCCAGGTTCTGGAAGTAGGCGAATACGCGCACCTCGGTTCCAATCCACCGAATCAGCAATATCTCAAGGTAAAGTGCCGCGAAACTGATGAGCAAAACAGGCCCCAGGATACGCTTCTGCGGCTTGGCTTCCAATGGGACGACCGCCGGTATTCCATATGGCGTCGCGCGTGCAGGTGCGCCCGCAGACATAGACTTGTTTTCAGGGTGAGATGGCATGCTCTATGTAAACACGTTTTCAAACGGCATTGGAAAGCATTGAAGCTGCTATCCCTTAATCAGTAATAGTCGGACAAAACACTTCAGGAGCACGACGAGCTCCGCTGGATGAAAGTTACTGCAGCCTGGATGTTGATGGCTCGCCGCATAATCCAGCGTTGGTGTACTCGTACGATGGACGATGTTGGCACCCAATCCAATTCCGCGCATAAAACCGTATTCGGATCGACGACCATTCTAGCGTTATCAACATAATGCGCCTGAAAGCCACCCACAGGTTTCGAAAGCCCCGTTAGAGCTAACCCCTACTGCAACAGTGTGCATCAGGTGTGTTGCATGCCCGCTGGGAGTCTGCAAGAATTTAATGAATGATTTTGCTTATCCAACTATTAAATTGGCCTCCAATAAGCGGCCTTGATGCTTATTTGACCGGCGGCGGGATCTGCATTGCCATCGGCATGACGCTATTATCCATCGCGGTGTTCGGGTTCCTAGACGTTCCGCCGGGAAGTTACGTTCAATTCCGTTTGAATGTGAAATCGACACCTCTCCGGGTCATCTGCCTGATTCTTTCGCTCGGATTGTTTGCGGCAGGGATCTGGATGATTCTACATTCCTCGTTTTTAACGCTCAACCCGCAAATGACGGAGTAAAGCGAACGCCCAGAGTGAGGTCGATCTAACCGCTCTTTTAAATTCTAACGCAAAACGGGAGCGGTCTAATCATGAAGGTGACCTTCCCCCAATTTCCGCACGGGTCATAACATAATACGACAGCCGGTGAACCGCTCCCATTTTCTGTCACAAACGAAACTAGAGATTTTGGACGGTTGAAGTCCGTTTCGCCTCACTCCATGCGGGTTTCGCGTGCTCTAGAGCCTCTAACAAGCGACTCTGAAGCGGCAGTGCACCAGCCTCGATTCTTGGTGCAAATGGCGGCTCCCTGCGAGCCGCCATTTGCTGCGCGAACGCTGCCGGTGTTCGATCCGCCAACGAACTATGCGGCCGGTGATGATTATAATGCGCGCGGAACTTCGCCAGCTTCTGCCGCGCGTCGTCCATCCACACGTGCTCCGGCTTCCACCTGCCACCTGCCGCAGGACTGCAACGATCTGCTCCTCCGTGTGACCCCTCTTGGGCATCGTCCTCGTCTCCTCTCCCGGAATTCCGCCCAAGCTTACCTCTAGTTTCCTCTGTCAGTTTTTGGGTTTTGGGTCAAAGGCGTCGACGGCAGACTTGTGGGTGGTCTTGCCGTTGGCAATCTCAACTTCGATTTGCCGCAGCAGCGTGACGATCCCGCTCTGGCTTGTACCGTCTCATGGGCATACCAGCGTTCCTACAGAGCGAATTCTCTCTCGCTCCCGCTGGTACAAAAAACCCCGGTCAGGTCATCCCCAAGCAACCTGTTCCAATGGCTTCGTCACTAGCCGTGTTGATGAGGCCCTTCAGGACACCCTGGCCCCATGTAAAAAGGTCCGATAGCTTCTGTAAACCTAAGTTAGATGATGTACCAATTATCTCACCAGTATCGGGGTCTCTAACTTTGAAGCTAAGCTGTCCGACCAGTTTTTTTGCACCGTTTAACTCTCCGTACGCAAGTCCGAACGTTACATCGGCGAAAATAAAGATTGAATCAATCAACCCACAGTAGACACTCGACTCGTGACCTGTTGGATCGGTGAAATTTGTCGGACTATTCTTGACATATGCGAATAGATTAGTACCACCTCTCCACCCGATTGGATCCTCACTCACGAAGCGCTGAAATACTGGGTCATAATAGCGTCCACGATTGAAGAAAAGCCCATTGCCGTCATTCTCGCGTCCAGCGTATTGGAACTCGTTCGTTGAGCTGCCGGACGTGGTTGTAGTGTTGCCAAATGGTTCGTAGGCATAGGTGACGATGTTGCCTCCCGAGGAGTTCGCTAGCGCGACTGTGCTGCCGAGGCCATCCCTCAGGAAATTGGCCTGACCCGTGGAATCGGTTCCAATAAATATTTCGTCTGTCCCACCCGTGAGCCAGTTGGAAAGCACCGATCCGCCGGAAAGTTCCTGGGCAATATTATCCCGATCATAAAGATAATTCGTCGTGTTCCCCGAAACGGTCTTGGCCACACGGCGGCCATACGTGTCGTACTGAAAGCTGAACGCGCCAGAGTTCATTGAGGCAAGCTTGTTCCGTGCGTTCCAGGTATAGGTGTTCGTCCCGTCGCTGGTCAAATTGCCGTTTGCGTCATAGGTGAGCGAAGCGCTTCCCCAGGTTGTGAGCTGGTTGTCTGCATTATAGGAGGTCGCGCTGACGGCCGAGGGCAGCTCTGTCTGGGCGTAGCTCCCGCCCGCGCTGGTCCGTCGACCTGAGCCATCGTAGGAATAAGTGAGGTTTCCCAGAGTCGTTGTCCCAAGTGCGTACGTCAGCCCCGTCAGTTCGGATGCATCGTCATAGCTGTAACTGACAACGATGCCGTTTGGGAGAGTCAGCGATGACCGGCGGTTGGCACTGTCATAGGACAAGGAAACCGATGTAGAAGAACCCTGAGTAATTCCTGTCAGGCGATTTGCATTGTCATAGCTGTAGTCGACACCGGTTTGTCCGGAAACCGTCGCACTCGTTCTGCGATTGGCATTGTCATACGTATACGTGATGGTTCCTTGCGGCGTAACTTCTTGAGTTAACCTGTCAAGATTGTCGAAAGTGGGCGTGATCGTCCCCGTGACTGAGTCCACCACGCTGGTGTAGCGATTCCCGGCGTCGTAGTTATACGTAATCGCGCTCTCATACGACGGACCAGTTGTATAACCGAAACCGGCGAAAGTTCTGCGGCCTAATGCATCGTAGGTGTACTGAGTAATCTTGCCTCGTCTATCAGTGAATTGGACCAGATTGCCCGCGGCGTCGTAGCTGTAGCTGGCGGAATTCTCGAGCGGATCTGTGCGAGTGGCTACTCTATTCATGTTGTCGTAGGTATAGGTGATAGGGTGGCTGTTCGCATCAGTGAGCGTGAGCAAGTTTCCATTGGCATCATATGTGAGCGAGGTTGTGTTCCCTGCCGGGTCGGTTAGACTGGTCGGACGGCTAAAGCCGTCGTAGCTCATGTGGGCAGTCTGGCCCAACGGGTTCGTTAGCGCGATTGACCTTCCTGCATCATCCAGGAGTTGAGTCGTGGTTCGGCTCAGTGGATCTGTCACAGAAACCAAATCGCTAGAGCGGTATGAAAAGGAGGTCGTATCGCTCGACGCATCCACTACTGTAAGGACCTGTCCCTGACTATTGTAAGTGAATGTGGTCTGGTGGCCTAGTGGGTCAGTAACTTGCGTCAGATTACCATCCTGATCGTATGAGTAACTCGTTGTGTGGCTCAGAGGGTCCGTCACGCTGGCCAATTGGCTGAACATCGGCTCATAAGTGTAGGACGTGCTGACCGCGCCGGAGGTGCCCGAGAGCTTGGTGAGCTCCGTCAAATTGCCCTTGGCGTCGTACGTATAGGCCGTGGTGCGGCCGAGAGCGTCCGTGGTTGACTGTAAGAGATTGTCGGCCGAGTACGCGTATGTGGTGACTTGCTGAATGCTCGCGCCGTACGCACGGCTATCGCTTGTCCTATAACCGGTCGAGCCGAACTGGACTTGCCGGACGTTGCCCCGTTGGTCAGTGATATTAACTTCGGAAATGAGCGGGAGGTAGCCTTCAAGGCAGGTTGTGCAGGCACGGAAAGCCAAAATTGATCCGGGCAAGCCATTTGATCCCGGCACTTGCTGGCCAGTCTCAGTGAATGTCTCGGCCGTGTTCGATGTTGCGGTCCAGGAAAATTGATACGTGTTGCCATCCGCCAGGGTTTGCTTGCTCACGCGCCCGTTCGTGTCGTACTGGTTCGTCAAATAGGTCGTTCCGCGGGCATCTTCAATCGTCAACATGTTGTCGTTGGAATCGTACGTATAGGTCGTCACCCCACTATTGGGGTCGGTGACCGTCGATAGGTGGCCATCACTGTCATACGTATATTGAACGGTGCGACCAGAATTATCCGTGGCTTGTGTTATCCGATGGCTAGAATCCGACGTGAAATTGATGTAACGTCCCCCCGAGCCAACGAGCTGGGTGATGCTCCCGTAGCTGTCCCTGGTGATCGTGACGGTGTTTCCGTGCGAGTCGCTAATCCCCATGAGGGCCTGCTTAGCTGCCGAGGACTGATAAGATCCATCGGGAAAGTAATATTTCGTTCCGTCTTTAGTCCTAATGGACCATGCGGCTCCCGGAAAGGTTGGATCCCAGGAGAGTATCGCCCCATACCACATCGTTGGCGAGGAAAGGCACTCATACACAACCTGCGTATAAGCACTTTCAGTAGGCTCGTGGGAAATGACGTCGAAATGGACTCGCGAGCCGTTAGGCAAAATCAGCTCCTGGTAAGTATAAGGCGCGGTGTCGCCGATCATGAACATTTCGTAGGAGTCGCTGAACCCGAGGCCGAACGGACGCGATACGGTATCGTTGCTGCGGTACGTGCGTGTAAACTTAATGGGAATAAAATCGGGTAGGACTAAATCGGTGCTGTTGTACACAAAAAGCCCTGTGGCCAAATCTACCGGGTCACCGCCAGTCGAGTCGCCACCTGATGGTGGAAAAGTCCCTGGAGCAACGGAAGGACTTCCAACCATTGCCCCTGTAAATTCGTAAATCTCCACACCAGGATCAGGCACAACGGATTTCCCATCTTTGCTGACGTGCCCCTCGCCGTAAACGTACCAGCCCTTTCCCGTGGGGTCGTAATTCCAGAAGTCAAACGCCGTTCCGGGCTTTGCGTTTCTCCAATTTGGATAGTAAAGGGTGGCTCCCTTGGTCCAACCGGCAACCGTGGTGTCCAAATAGGCCCCACCAGGCTGGATTGTGAAATAAATCGGTACTTCGACGCCCTTCGGCAGTGGAAACGGCGGTTGCCTGACTGGAATTGGGGTGATGCTGATCTGGTGGACGATGTTTCCCTTCAGATCTCGGATAACAGTACCCTGGGGCAGATGGAGCTCTAAACCAGGAATCACCGGCGAAGTGATCACCGTTTCTGACGTGGTTGGGGACGGTATCGAGATGGCATGCTGCGTATTGATGGGAGTCATCCAAATGGTGTAGCGCAGGACGTTAGTAATCCCTGGCTGCACGTCGACGCCATCTTGGAAAATTCCATACGTGATTCCGGCGCGGCTGGCGGAAGCACCGTCGATGATCATAAGGTCATGACCTGCTGGCACGCCTTTCAGCAGGAACCTGCCCGTCTGGTCTGTGAGAATTTTGTTGTTGTTCACTTGTAACGTAACATTCGCAAGCGGCGCTCCGTTGAGCTGGAGCACACGGCCACTGATTGCAGTGATCCCAGACGGAGCAATCAGCGGCGGAGGTGCCATCGCCGAGGAAGACATGCTGGGAGTCGCGGCGTTGATTGGACTCGACGAGACGAGCGGAAGCCCGGTGCTTCCTCCCGGAGTGCCAGCAGTGGTAAACGCGATCGTCGTGTTTGTTAGCGGCTGTCCTGCGGAATTTGTCATGCCGCTTAGGCTCAAGGTGTATGTTGAACCCGGCGCAAGTGTGCTTGAGGGATTGACGAAAGCCAAAGTCCCTCCTTCTGCGGGCACAACGTTTGCGCTCACCTGGCCGTCAGAGTTAGCTAGGACCATGGTTGACTCATTGACAGTCTGCACTGCCAGAGGCATCGAGAATCTTAGGCTTATGAGCGTGCTTGTGGACACGTTGTCAGCGCCGTCAGAGGGAATCGCCGCCTCAACAAACGGGGGTAGCGTATTCACCTGCAAAGAGGTTTGCGAGGTCTCAATCCTTTCTGTGAGCGAACTGGGGTCGAATACTTCCCCGTAGGTGAGGGGCACTCCGCTCTTTCCCTGCCCAGCCCAAAAGAGCACCATGCCCCCCGGTTCCAGAGTCGCTGTTTGGTTTTCGCGCGCGGTGAGCAGCACGGTGGCAACCGGACGAATCGCACCCGCCCTGGGGTCCCACCACTGGATTGACCCGAGCACATCCCCGTTTTGATCTGCGCCTCCAGCGATCAACACCGAACCGTCAGTCAGCAAGGTCGCCGTGTGGTGAGCTCGTGCGACGAGTCCAATTGTCGAGACAACGTGCGATTGTCCGCTGGTGGGGTCAAATATTTCAGCGGAACCCGCAAGTACGCCGCCCTGGCCAACCCCTCCGAAAATGAAAATGGTTCCGTCAGGGAGTAGCGTCGCGCTATGCCATGAACGAGGAATCAGAAGCGCGTCCTTCAGTTGGGTGATGACGCCAGTTTGCGGATCGCTTAGGTTTATGGTTCCACTAGGTCCTTGCGGGCCCTCACCTCCAATTAACAGGATCCGTCCATCCGGCATTATCGTGGATGTTTGACCGGCAATCTCCTCCCTCACCGGAACGTTAGCTTGTTGCGGGCTGCGAGGGTGGGCCATTCTGCTAGTTGGGATGCTTGGTATTGATGGACGAACAGGCCCGTAGCTGAACGCGACAGGCGAGGGCCGCGGGCTGCGCTGGCTCAAGGAGCGTGCACTAGATTGCACAGGAATCCGTGAACCTATCCGCTTGTGCAAAGCAGCGCGCTGAGAAACGCGACGGCCCTGGTCAACATTGGTAGCCGGCTCCAGAGGGGCAGTGACGAGCAAAAAGGAGAGGACAAAAATAATTGGAACACGTGAATCGATGTTCATAAACTCCTCGCCTCCTGGTCCCTACTAACTTTCTCATTCACAGCGCATGTCAAAGACCTGATCCGTTGTCTCGGCCAACTCCATTACGCCAGTATCTATTTGGCGATGTGCACTGAAGAATTTCTTTAATAAACCTGTACAGTCTCAGTACCGTAAACTGGGCCATATTCCCCGAATAACCAAACTCCCCACTGTGGGATCCAAATCGTATAAGTTCCGGTGGAGGGAAGGGTGTCTGGGCCGAATGTAAACGTATTCGGGGCTCCTAAGTAACCAAACTCAGTGCCATCCAAGAGGCTAGGATTAAGTGGGTCAAAATAGGGGGCAAAGCCGGGCTCAAATAGTCCGGCGATACCAAAGGCACTGCTAGCGTCGGTGCCAATGGCCGTAGTTACGCTTTGCCCTGCAGTCCCATAGAAAGTCAGCATTACCCCTTGGCCGACGCTGGTCGTGGTTACAGTTACAGGCGAGCCACCTATTGTGAGTGTTCCAGTGACGTTGGCTGGAGGATTATAGAGCTGCAGAGTCACATTTCCAGTTGTTGGGCTGTAGTTCGAAAACAACAAGGTGTATGTGCCGGTTTGCGTCAATGGAATCGATGCATCAGCGCCCAATTGGTACGCCGTGAGAATGTCAGAATCCATCGCCACATAGCCCAAGTCTGTTCCATCGGGCGCCAGCAGGTCTATATATGCGTCTTGTAAAGAGGTGACGCCGGTGAAAAGAAGAAAAGCGTTTTGGCCGGAGGTGCCACTGAAAGTGTACCGCCCATTCTGACCGGGAGAAGTAGTAGTCACCATGACCGGCGATCCTCCGGCCGTAACGGTCCCGGTCAAGTCGGTACTGAGGAATAGCTGAAGCGTTTCACTCCCGGTGTAAGACCCGGAGTGCTGGACCCAGATCGTATAAGTATCAGTAGCAGGCAACGGGTCCCACTGCAAACAATAGTACTCAGAGCCCGAAGTTGGGCTGATCTCAATTGTGCCTAAGAGGGTCCCACTCGATGTGAATAGGTTTACAAAAGCATCTTGAGTTGAGACGTTTGTGACGAGGAGGAATGCATCCTGCCCGGCTGTGCCACTGAACGTGAGCGTCTCTTCTTGTCCCGGAGTGGTCGTTGTGACTGTTACACCAGAACCACCAGATGTGAGCGTGCCCGATGAAGCTGGCACCTCATACAGTTGCAACGTTTCGCTGCCGGTCGTCAGGCTGAAGTTGCTGACCCACAACGTATATGTGCCGGTCTGCGGCAACGTTATATAGCCGGTCCCGAGCAAGTAGTAGGGCGTGATGGCGGAGTCCGTCCAGACCCAGCCAAGGTTAGTACCGTCCGGCGCCAGCAGATTCAAATACGCATCTTCCAAACCAGAATCTGTCGCCGTCACGAAAATATTCTCGCCAGCCGTGCCGCTGAAAGTAATCCGTGCATCTTGACCAGGCAGAGAAGTAGTTGCGGTTACTGGTGATCCCCCAGCCGTAATGGTGCCGGTGACATCAGTCGTAACGTCGTACAGCTGGAAGGTTTGACTGCCTGTGTAGGTACTGACGTGCTGTATCAAGATCGCATAGGTACCGGATTCCGCCAGCGGGGCAGGACTTATGTAATATCCAGGGCCGGTTGGGTTAATTTCAGTCCAACCTTCGACGTTGTTCACCGTCGGGTCGGTATCGCTCTGATGAATCATGTAAACGAATGCATCCTGAGTTGAAATACTTGTGATTGTTAGGAAAAGTCGGTGCCCAGCAGTACCACTGAACGTGATTAGCTCATCTTCTCCGGCGGTAGTAGTCGTAAGCGTAACTGGCGAACCGCCGACTGAAATCGTACCCGATGAAGAAGGCATAGCTATGAGCGCCAGGGTCTCACTACCTATGTCAGTTCCTTCATTTTGAACCCACACAGTGTAGGTTCCCGACATTGGCAGCGGCTCAGAAATTAGGCAATATAAGTAACCAGAACCCGACTCGAAACCTACCCAGTCAATGACGGTTCCATCCGGGGCAACGAGGTTCACATATCCATTCGGCGTGGTAATGCCTGTTTCCTGCACAAAGTAGGCTTGTCCCGCGGTACCCGTAAAAGTTAGCTCGGCGGTTTGCCAGGCCGCAGTGGTTGTCACCGTAACCGGAGAGCCGCCTACAGAGATGGTCCCGGTTACTGGCGTCGGAGCGCTTCCTAGATAAATCTGCTCGCTCCCGACATTGTTGGCTACGTGCTGAACCCAGATCGTGTATGTCCCTGACATCTGCAGGATGGTTGTATCCATGTAGTAGTACTGGCCGGTTGAGGTCGGCTGGATTTCAACTGAAGTTTGTACTTGATCCGTTCCCGCTCCCGCCAGCCCCGACGATTGTGTTTGGTACGTTCCGTCCGGACGGACAAGGTATACGAAGGCATCGTTCGTTGTGACGTTGCTGATTTTTATGTACACCTGCTCGCCAACGGTGCCCGTAAACGTTAGCCGAGCATCTTGCCCTGGTACGGTCGTCGTGACCGTAACAGCAGAGCCTCCTGCCGTAATTGTTCCCGTCACGGCTCCGGCATTGTTTACCGTAATAGTTATCGAACCAGTGGTTACCGTTCCGTTTGGCTCAACCCCGACCGTGTAGGTGCCTGTCGCTGGCAGGGTAATGGGGCTAGGGTCGTTGGTATAGCAATTGATGTCATCGAAAATCTGGCCCCCATTCGGCGCAATCAAGTAGATGCTGCACGAGCTCATTCCACTCAGGCTTGTTTTC
>Ga0210398_10002760_pt1 | contig 16982 bp, 19 predicted proteins | sample IncBWC4OmetaG_FD_161047 | JGI IMG/M metagenome (GOLD analysis project Ga0210398, IMG submission 161047) | Forest soil microbial communities from Barre Woods Harvard Forest LTER site, Petersham, Massachusetts, United States - Inc-BW-C-4-O | ecosystem: Environmental > Terrestrial > Soil >... | reverse complement strand
TTTACCGTCACAATCTCGAATGTCAAGAGCGACAGTCCGAGCGGTCAGTCGGTCAGCGTCAGGATGAAGCGGGACGAACGTGCCTTTTTGTCGTAACTATCCAATTTCAGGAGAGATTTATATTGACGCCGTTGTTGGCAGCCGATGCTCGGGATCCTTCGATTAGCATCAGTGCAACACGTGCCTCTGTCAGATTGTGGCTCGCAGTCGGCGAATCGGTTCCTTCGGCGACCGCTCGCTCGAACTCCTCCGCCACGCCATCGAACCAAGCCGAATGATACGAGTCGTCGGCGATATCGGGGACCGACAGATCCTCAACCTTCCCGGACCGTTCGGTGAGCGTCACTCGATCCCCTTCAATCTCGATACAAGCGCGCTCTCCATATATGAGAGCCGAGGTGCGCCGCACCGGTGCACGCCACGAAAGATGGACCCGGCAGATCGCTCCGCCTAGGAACCGGATTCGCACGTTGGCGACATCGTCGACCTCCCCGCCTGCTGGCGAATCGAGTCGCGCCGAAACCGATGCCGGCAACTCTCCCCCCAGCAACCAATTCATAAGGTAGAAGACGTGCCATCCGTGATCGATCAGTATGCCTCCGCCCGACGCAGCCGCCGCCCGCCACTTGCCGCCACTGCCGCCGGTGCCCGCAGGCTCCGTCCGCATGCGATCGATCGACATGAAGCGAATCGCACCGAGCCTGCCCGCTTCGATCACGCGATGGGCGGTCGCATATGCGGGCGCGTATTTCCAATTATGCACGCACATCAGAACGCGCCGTTTTTGCAGCGCCAATGCGGCCAGCTCACTGAAGTCGGTACGCGTCAGCGCGAGCGGCTTCTCGACGATCACATGTGCGCCCGCCTCGAGCACCGCGCGGGCCGCCTCGAGATGCAACGCCGGGGGACTGGCGACGTCGACGAAATCGGGCGCCTCACCGTCGAGCATCAGCTCGAGATCGTCGTACACGCGAACATTCTTCATCAAGCGGATAGCTTCATGGCGCCGCTCGGAAACCGGATCGTGAATCGCTCCGATCGCGAGATTCGGGCGCGACCGCCATCCGCTCACGTGAGCTCGCGCCGCAACCTCGCCAAAACCGGAAATTGCACCGCGCAGTTTCGATGAAGCAGCCATGGGTACCGCCAATCTTCAGCTAAACGCCTACTACTCGCAACATACCGCAGTGATGATGCGGCGGTGCAGCCGAAATGCGGCGGCTTCGCGCGCAGATTGTCCAGTAAATCCACGGTGCTTGCGATGGCAACGCTCTTGCTCTCCTTCCCAATGAAGGCTCAACGGGAGGACAGGCGAATCATGTTCGCATGGATTTTAATCGGACTAATCTCAGGATGGCTCGCGGGAAAAATCCTGAACGGCAACGGCTACGGCGTGATGTGTGACATCGGGCTCGGCCTGCTCGGCGGAGTGATCGGTGGAATGATCTTCGGGATACTCGGCGTGCAAGCCCACAACTTCATCGGCGCCATCCTGATGTCGACTGCAGGCGCCACGGCGCTGGTAATCGCCACCAGGATACTCCGCGACGAAATTTAAGCAGGGAAGTACTCGCGCGTCGCACCTATACGTAAAGCGCCGCGAGCTTCTTCAGATTGCCTTCCGTATTCTCGAATGTGAGATCGCCCAGGCCCGCGACGAATCGCCCCGCTCCCGCCTCGGCGAACTCCTTCAATCCTTCCTGTACCTTCGCGCGATCGCCGCGGATACCGCCCATTATCGTAATATCCAGTTCCGCGAAATTTCTGCCGACCGCTGTGCACTCGCGCCTGAGCTCATCGACGCGCTTCTTTAATTGCTCCGGGTTCAGCGCAATCGGGCACCAGCCATCGGCCCACTTGGCCACGCGCTTGAGCGCGTTCTTGTCGAGGCTGCCAATCAGCACCGGCGGTCCCGACTTCTGCGCTGGCTTCGGCAAGGACTTCACCGCCGGGAACTTGACGTACTGGCTGTCGGCCGACGACTCGTCCTTGGTCCACAGCTCGCGCATCGCGGCGACGATCTCTTTGGTCTCGGTCCACCGATGCGGGAAATCGACGCCGAACAAATCGCTCTCCTCGCGCAGCCATCCCGCGCCGATCCCGAACAGAACGCGGCCGCCCGAGTACGCGTCCAGCGTTGCGAGCTGCTTGGCGAGCGCGAGCGGCTCATGCTCCGGCACGAGGCAGATGCCGGTGGCGAGTTTCAGATTTTTGGTGACACCGGCCGCCATGCTCAGCGCGACGATCTGATCGGCCATCGTGAAGTACGCCGGCGGAATCGGGCCGCCAGTCGGAAACTGCTGCGTCGGATGCGCCGGCATCGCAGGATGCTCGGGCACCCAGATCGATTCGAAGCCCAGCGACTCTGCGACGCGCGCGAATTCCGCCGGATGAGCATTCTTGCCGGTGAACGGGATGAGCAATCCAATCTTCATTTTTTTCCTCGCTACGGGGCAGGGTTGCCCCTGACCAAGAAATGTAAAACCCGCGGCGGGTCTCACATTCAATAGCGTGATTTACCCGCCCCGACTACCAGCCGAAAAAATCCTTCGCCGCGACGAACTTCGCGACGCCGGCTGATTCGCCTGCAAGCCGGTCGACTTCCTGGTCGCCGACCATCGTCGACACCGTCAGATCGACGCCGTACATATCCGCCAGCTCCGTGATCATGCCGCCCTTTGGCTTGCGGCATTCGCATTCATCGGCGTCGGTATGCGGGCACACCTGCCATGCAGTCAGGATATCGCCGAGCTGACGGTCGAGCTCCTCGAGCGCGGCTTCGACTTTTTTCGCCGTCAGCCGGCCGCGCGTGATTCCCGCCTGGTTGGTGACGATGAACATCAAATGGTTGTGAAGCGGGCGGAGCTTTTCCGCCACGCCGGGCAGCAGCTCGACTACTATGTTGCCGTTCGCGTCGAGCGGAATCTCGCGCGCGTCGTTGAGCTTGACGAGAGTGCCGCCAAGATCGAAGAACAGCGCCGCGTTGCCATTCGGATTGGCCATCGAAAAAACTTTGCTCGCAGCTTACGCCTGGCGCCAGTCAACGTGGTCGCGAACGTGCGCGAACACTTCGTCCATGATTTCGACGCCGGCCTCGGCCTGCGCTTCGGTGATCACCAGCGCGGGATTTATTCGAATCTTGGGGAAGTAGCCCATGATGACGAGGCCGCGCTTGAGGCATTCGGTGAAAATCAGCTCGGTGACTTTTTTGCTGAACAGTTCTTTCGTTTCGAGATCGCGCACCAGCTCGACGCCGATCAGCAGCCCTTTGCCGCGTACGTCGCCGATGAATTCGTATTTTTCCTTGAGCTGCACGAGCCGCGAGAGCATCATCGCGCCGACTTTGCGCGAGTTCTCGACCAGGTGCTGCCTCTGAATGGCGCCAATCGTTTCCGACACTGCGACCGCCGCCAGCGGATTGCCGCCGTAGCTCGACGACGACGCGCTCGGCTTGCCGAACGGCTCCGCTTTGCCCAACTCGTCGCTCAGCAGCACACCCGAGACCGGAAATCCCGAGCCCATGCCCTTGCCGACCGTGACGATATCGGGCCGCGTGCCGCTATGCTCGACGCCCCACCATTTCCCGGTGCGTCCGAAGCCGGTGATCATCTCGTCGGCGATCAGCAGCGCGCCGAAATCCTTGGCCACCGATTTCACCGCGGGCAGCCAGTCGTCGGGCGGTATCACGTTGCCCGCCGTCCCCTGCATCGGCTCGGCGACGATCGCGGCGAGTGAGCCGCTCGAACTCATCTTGATCTGCTGGCGCGCAAAATCGACGCAGTACAGCCCGCAGTCGGGATACTTCAACTTGAACGGGCATCGGTAGCAATCGGCGTAGGGCACGGTGTACTGGCTGGCCTGCAGCGGGCCGTAGCCTTGCTTCGATTCGTCGCCGATCAGGCCGAGCACGCCGCCGGTCTTGCCATGAAAGCCGCCCCAGAAGCTGACCGCTTCATAGTGACCGGTGGCAGAACGCGCCAGGCGCAGCGCGGCTTCGACCGCCTCGGCGCCGCCGCTATATAGATGTGCGCGATTCAGCCCCGCGGGCGCGACTTCGGCCAGTGCTTTGAACGCCGCCGCGCGCTCCTTGGTCGCGAACGTGCCGACCGTCAACCGCGTCGCCTGCTTCGACAGCGCATCGGCCATCCCTGGGTGCGCATGCCCCAGGCTTGCGACCGCAACGCCCGCGAAGAAATCGACGTAGGTGTTGCCGTCGGCGTCAGTCAGCGTCGCGCCTTCGCCATGATCGAACGCGAGGCCGGCGAGCAGCGAAATTCGCTGGCGGCCCGGTGCGATATATTTTTGTTCGAGGTCGAAGATCTCCTTCGATTTGGGTCCCGGCACCGCGGTTTTGATCGAGGGAAGTTTTCCGTTGGTGGTTGTCGATGTCTTCAATTGATAGCGGTCCGAATCCTTCCTTGAATTTGCCGCGCGCTTCTAGCGCGGGCGGTTCAGCAGACTTATCGCACGGCGCGCGATTGCGCGAGCGGCCGGTGCACGCACGCGGCTGAAGCTCGGCCAGTCGTTGAAATCGATAATCGCAAATCGATCGCCACTCAAGATGGCGTCTCCGCCCCAGGCGCCGAGCCCGAGCACCCCGGCCGCAGCCGTAGCCGCTTCCGACAACGCGCGCACGGCAGCTTCGGCCACTTCCTCGCCCTCCGGATGCACACTGAAATGCGCGGCGCCGCTGACGCCGTAAAATTTTACGACGCGACCCACGACTTCCTGCTGCACGTATGCGAAACGGATTCCGCGCCGCGCGAAATCGCCGAGTATCGCCTCGACCTCCGCGCGATCGCCCGCGCGCTGCACGTCTTCGGGCGCGAGAGCATGCAGGTCGCCGCGCTTGACGAACACGCCCGCCGTCAAATCGAGTCCCGCCAGCTTGCGCACATCGAGTGGCTCGCCCGCGGGCACCAGCGCACCCGGCGGCGTCGGCACGCCAGCCTGCTCAAGGCCGGGCGCCAGCAAGTCGCGATAGCAGTTGCGAATCGAGAGCGCGGAATTGATCGCGACTGCGCCCTCCTGCTCGACCTTGGCCAGCTGCTTGAGCGCGCGCGGCCCCTGGCACATCGGCAGCACGAGGTCAGCACGAGGAGTCGGCCCCGTCGCGAAGCTGACCGGATCGATCGTCTGAATTTCGACGCCTTCGCGCTTCAGCTCCGCCATGGTGGCGTCGAGAATCGCGGCGTCGGCCTCGACCTTGCCCGGCGAAAACTCGGGCTCTCGATAAATTCCTAAAGCTCGACTCATAATTTTTTCCGTATTGCGAGGCGCGCGGCGTCGAGGTCCTCCGCTTCATCCACATCAATCGATCCTTCGATCTCGATCGCATCCAGCCGCATCCCGCGTTCTATGATCAGAGCAAGGAAGCGGCGGAGAGCGTCGAGTCCCGCGCGGCGCGCGTCGGCGGCGAAGTCGAAGACTCGGGTCGACAGGAAATAAAGTCCTGCCGTCACCACAGAAGTCTGACGGTTGCCGAGTGCGAGGATCAAGCCATTTGATGACACATCTGTGAACAGTGGCTTGGCCTCGCCGCGCCATTTCGTGACACCGAGCACGCCCGCTAAACTTTTGTCGCCACACTCCTCGATTTTCCGCCGCGACTCATTAACAAAACGCGCGAGTTCCGCCTGTGGAATTACAGCGTCCACCGTCGATGCGACAAACCATCCCGGCGCCAACACCTCGCCGAGCGCGAGCATCGTCTCCATCGAGTTGGCGGTGTCGCGAACGACCAGCCGCATCGACACCGGAAGCTCCAGTGACATTTCTTTAGCGATGCGCGCCGTCTCGGAATTGACTATCGCGACCACCGACGATGCGCCGGCCGCCAGCATCGCGCGCGCCTGCCGCGCGAGCATCGCCTCGCCGCCGAGCATCACGAGCGGCTTGGGAATATCGTCGCGAGTCGAAACCCGCAGCCGCTCGCCGCGACCCGCCGCAATAATCGCGCCCTGTAATTCGTTCACCATTGGATCTGCGCAACTTCGTCGATACTTCGGATAGTGACGTCCGCGGCGCCGGAATCTTCACCGCTTTGCGGCGAGGTCCGCAGCCAGACCGTGCGCATCCCGAGCTTGTGCGCGGGTGCGCAATCCTTCGCGAGCGAATCGCCGATCATCGCCGACGATTCGGGCGCGCATTGTATTTTTTTCAGCGCGGCTTCAAAGATACCCGGCTCGGGTTTGAAAATTCCGAGGCGCGACGAGTCGGCCACTGCCGCAAAAAATCGATCCAGCTTCGCTTCCTCTAAGATGCGATCGAGGTTTCCGTAAAAATTCGACACGATCCCCAGCTTGAAGCGGCCCTTGAGTGGGCCAATCGCCTCGCGGCTATGAGCCAGGCCGGCCGCCGTCTCGCTGACAAAGGACTTCGTGACCTGCTCAACCAATCGATGGCGTCCCGCCGCGCCGGAATCGTCGAGCACCTTACGCAGCGCGTCCGGTCCGCTTTTGCGCAAGTATTCGAATTGATGACCGACGAGGAATCGCGCCAGGTCCGTCAGTCCGAAGCGCGAAACCACCCGGGTCGCGCCGTAGCCGATTCGCGTGGCGTCATCGAACGCGAAATCCAGTTCGGCGCGCGAAATCTCGATTCCCGCCGCGCGATAGCTGGCCAAAAACCGATCGAGCCAATGCGCCGGCCCGTCGAGCGTGCCACCGAAATCGAACAACAAAGCGGTTATCGTGGCCATGAACCCACCAGTTTACCAGCCGCAGCCGGCCGCCTCCAGTTACGCTTTGCTTTCGTTAGAATGATGAACTTTTCAGCCTGCCGCCGACGCGTCCCACCATGCCAACGCTAACGTATGGACCACAGTTTCATGTTCCGCACGCGCGCTGTGTTCCTTGGGGAACATACGTGCTTTCCGAAAAAGCAAATCTGGGAAAACGAAGCTACCGTTGGTGGCAGGCCTCCTGAGCGAACCACAACTGCATGTACGAATCGCTTAGCTTTTGGAGGATCGACCGCTTGTAATTCGACGCGCATTCTTGCCGATTCTTATAGTATCCAAGGCCCTTACTGCGGGAAAAATACAGCAGCCAAACTCATAATTCGTTGTGGAAGTTAGTAGCAGCGCTACTTTCGCTCGCATTACTGCTGTGTTACCTTGGCGCGATCCCGAAAAACGGGCAAACTAGGTTTTAGTGGGATATTCGTGATTGAAACTGCTCTCATCGCTGCTCCTGACCGCGCGGATAATGCGGTCTTCGGCCGTCCGCTTTTAGAGCGGCTGATGATCAATTGCGAGCGCGCCGGGATTAGGCGATTCGTAGTGGCAGCGCCTCGCGAGCGCTATCCGGACGTCGCGCGCGCGATGGGCAGGTTCAAAGATTCAGACACAGTCGCGATGGTCGAGACGTTCAGTGAGATTCTGAACACTCGCGGTGCGCAGGAATTAGGCATCGACCCGTCTGCCCCATGCGTTTCGTTTTCCGGAAACCTGGTATTCGCCAAGTCTCAACTGGCGCGCATTCTCGACGCGCATGCCTCGAATCCACGCTCGGTACATCGCGAAGTCAGCACCGACCATGACCGCGGCGGCGAAATCGCCACGGGTCCGATCGGTGAGATCCTCAAGCGCGGTGGAATCTCGAACAATGTTGCGGGATCTGCCGCGAGCCTGCTGCCCTTCGCGCTGAATGGGCGGCCCGAGGATCGCGAGGAAGCGGAACTGCGGCTGGCGAAATCGATTCGCGAGGAATCGGCCCACAAGGACGCGCCGATGGCGCGATGGGTCGACCGCCGCATCTCGTGGCGAATCAGCTATTGGCTCGCGACGCATACGCGCGTCACGCCGAACATGGTCACCGTCGCCAACACGATGTTCGGCCTTGCGTGCGGATGGATGTTCGCGGTGCCGAACTACTGGATGCGATTGTTCGCGGCGATTTTCTTTTTGATCTCGATTACCGTCGACGGCGTCGACGGCGAGCTGGCGCGGCTCAAGATGGCCGAGAGCGATTTCGGTGGCGCGCTCGACGTCGTGACCGACAATGTCGTGCATGCCGCCGTGTTCGTCGGCTTGCTGGTCGGATGCTACCGCGTCGAGCACAGCCGCGCCTACCTGTACCTGATTCCTATTCTGCTCGGCGGATTCGCCGCGTGCGCTTACGCGACGTGGCGCGCTTTCGCAGTCAAGGGCGATCAGGCCGCCGCGTGGCTGGACAAAGTCGACCGCTGGAGCGGGCGCGATTTCGCCTACCTGCTCGTGGTATTGGCCTTAATCAATCGGCTAGAGTGGTTTGCTTGGGGAACGGCATTCGGCACTTACGTGTTTGCCGGCTCCCTGATATGGATGACCGGTCGCGCTGCGTCGTCAATGAAGGCTGAAAGCCTGTAGGAACGGAACCGAGCCCTGCAGGCGGAGGAAGTATGAACGGCAAGAAGCCACGAATTCTCCTGGTGCAACCCACGACCGTCCATCTGGACGGCACGCCGCACAAGACGCGCTGGCGCTTGATCATGGGACTCATGATTCCGCTGATGGCGGGACTGACGCCTGATGAATACGACGTGACGCTGTGCGACGAACGCCTCGAAGACATCAACTTCGACGGCGGCTGGGACCTGGTCGGCATGACGACGACGATCGGCGCGTCGCTGCGCGCGTACCAGCTCGGCGACGAGTTCCGCAAACGCGGCATCCCCGTCGTCTTCGGCGGATTCCATGCGACTCTCCAGACCGAAGAAGCTCTGCATCATTGCGACGCGGTCGTGCAGGGCGAGGCCGACCTGGTGTGGGCCGAGCTGCTGCAGGATTGGCGCGACGGCAAGCTCAAGCAAATCTACAAAGCCGACAAAGTTCACGACCTCAAGAATCTGCCGCGCCCGCGCCATGAGCTGCTCAAGCTCAATCGCTACCTGTTCAAGGCAGTGCCAGTGCAGGCGAGTCGCGGATGCCCCTATCGATGCTCGTTCTGCGAAATTCCGGTCTTCTACGAAGGCTCGTATCGCACGCGGCCGATTGAGGACATCGTCGAAGAGATCAAGCAGGTCGTCAAAATCACGGGCTTCAAGCGCTTTCAGTTCATCGACGATCAGATAACCGGCAAGCACAAGTTTGCGCGCGAGTTGTTCAAGGCACTCGAGCCGCTCAACATCCGCTTCTCATGCCTGTGGACGATCAACTCGAATCACGACGACGACTTGCTCGACCTCGCGGCCAAGGCGGGAATCTTCCACGTCAACATCGGGGTGGAATCGATCAGCCAGCAAAGCCTGCTCTCGATGAACAAGATTCAGAATCACGCGGGACAGTACAAGAAGCTGCTCAAGAAGCTCGAGAAGTACGGTATCTACTACTCACTCAACTTCCTGTTCGGGCTGGAAGAGGACCATCCGGGAATTTTCGACGACACGCTGAAGTTCCTGCACGAGGTCAGAGCGCCCGAGGCATTCTTCAATACCGTGACGCCGCGCGTCGGAACGCCAATGCGCACGCAGCTCGAGAACGAAGGCCGCGTGATTATTCCCGACGCCGATCTCTACACCAACAACTTCCGCTGCATGTTCGTACCCAAGAACATGTCGCCGCAGGAAGTCGAAGAAGGCGTGTGGCGCTGCACCAAGGAGTTCTACTCGCTCAAGTCGATGTTCAAGCGCCTGCTGCTGCCGCCCAACAAGTTCACCTGGCAGGGACTCACTGAGAACATGCTGTTCTACTGGGGCGCCAAGCGGCAAATCGATCCGGTCGACTACTATTAGGCGATAGGCCACCTCGCCTTTGATCCTGAAGACCCTCGCAGTCCTGGTGCTGGCCGCGGCGCTCGAGGTAGGCGGCGATGCGCTCGTCCGCATCGGACTCCACAGCTATGGCTACTCGCTGGCGGCGGGAGCGTTCACGCTGTTCGCCTACGGAGTCGTCGTCAATCAAAGCGGCGTCGATTTCAACCGCTTGATGGGAATCTACATCGCGGTCTTCTTCGTAGTGGCGCAGGCAATCTCCTTCATCCTCTTCAGGCAGATTCCAGACGACAGAATCATCCTGGGCGGCGGATTCATTGTAACCGGCGGCCTCCTGATTCTGTTGATGACTTAGAAATTGACTGGACCGCTATGCGGGCGCGGAGAGGCCGCGGTCGGCGTCGATTGCGGCGCGGACTGCCTTCAGCGTTTGATCGCGGAGCCGCAGCTTGCTCGCAGCGAGGACGTCAATGTTCAGCTTGGTTATCGTGGCGGCCAAGTTTTGCGCTTCATTCTGCAACTCGGCGGCAGGCACCACCTTGTCCAGGAAGCCGGCCGGCACTGCGTCTGTCGGCGAATACATTTCGGAAAAGATCACCGCGCGATTGAAATGTGCGGGCGCCAAACGCTGACGGCACATCTCGATGGCGAAGTGCGGCATTGTGAGCCCGATCGCAACTTCGTTTGCGCCGATCCTGAAAGGCCCGTCCGCGCCGAGCCTGTAGTCGGCCGACAACACGAGGAACACGCCCATCGCGATCGCGTGGCCGCTGCATGCGACCAGTATCGGCGCCGGCAACGACAGCATTCGATACGCCAACTCGAAGCCCATGAACAGCATCTTCTGCGCGTCGGGGCCGCCCGCTCTGAGTACGTTCAGATCGAAGCCGCCGGAGAACACTCCGGGTCTTCCGGTCAGCACTACCACCGCGCGATCGGATACTGCGCGGTCGAGCGCGTCGTTGAGCGCCGACAGCATCGCGATCGACATCACGTTGACCTTGCCGTCGTTCATCGTGATGGTGGCGACCGAGTCCTTGAATTCGTACGTCAGCGGCGTTGTCATCGGAGCTACTCCTGCGGGCACGTTTACGGCGAGCAGATTTACGGGTTGAGCACGACGTTGTCTATGAGGCGCGTTTTGCCGACGCGCGCCGCGATGGCAACGAGGATTGGGCGATCGAGCGACGGATGACGCACGAGCGTTTCGGCATCGACCGCTTCGACATATTCGATTTCCACACCCTTGGTCCGCTTCAGCACGCGAGTCGCGGTGAACACTATCTCCTCGACGCAGCAAGGGTCGGCGCCATGCTTGTCGCGGGCGGCGCGAATCGCGAGGCTCAGCGCGAGCGCGTCCTGACGCTCGGTCGGCGAGAGGTAGGCGTTGCGCGAGCTCATCGCAAGGCCGTCTCTCTCGCGCACGATCGGCACCGGCACTATTTCGACATCGAAGTTCAGATCGCGGACCATTTTCTGAATCGCGCGCAGTTGCTGGAAATCCTTCTCGCCGAAGACCGCCAGATGCGGTTTCACGATGTTGAACAGCTTGGCGACCACGGTCGTCACGCCGCGGAAATGGCCGGGACGATGCGCACCGCACAGACCATTCGTGATGTCGCCCGCATCGACCGACGTTTGCGCATCCGGCGAGTACATGGCAGCCGGCTCCGGCGCGAAGATAACATCGACCGGCACCGTCTCGAGCATCGCGCTGTCGCACTCGAAGTTGCGCGGATAGCGCGCGAAGTCCTCGCCGGGTCCAAACTGCGTGGGATTGACGAAGATCGACGCGACCAGAACCGACGACTGGCGACGGCCTTCGCGCATTAGCGTCAAATGGCCTTCGTGCAGAAAGCCCATCGTCGGCACCAACCCGATTCGTTCGCGATTGGCGCGAGCCCTCTCGGCGTAGCGCGTCATCTCGTCGGGCGAGGTGATGACGATCATCGCGGCGCCCTCCTCGATTCGGCGTAACAATGTTCCGGCGCGGGGAACGAGTGCTCTTTCACTTCGCGCACGTATGCGCTGGCCGCGGCCGCCGCTTCGGTCCACAGATGCGCGAACGGCTTGGCGAAGCGCGGCGGGCATGATTCGCCGAGCCCGAGCAGGTCGTGCATCACGAGCACCTGGCCGTCGCAATCGGGGCCTGCGCCGATGCCGATAGTCGGAATCGTGACGCTCGCGGTGATTTCGCGCGCCAGTGACGGCGGCACGCCCTCGACCACGATCGCGAATGCGCCCGCCGCTTCGAGCGCGGCGGCGTCTTCGAGCAGGCGCTCGCGGCATCCGGGCGCGCGGCCGGTTTTGCGGCCTTGCACGCGATGCCCGCCCATCCGATGAATCGACTGCGGCGTCAGTCCGACGTGGCCCATCACCGGAATGTCGACCGCCGCAATTCTTGCGACGGCGTCGGCGATCGCGACACCGCCTTCAAGCTTCACTGCCTCGGCTCCCCCTTCCTTAACCAGCCGCCCGGCGTTGCGCAGCGCATCCTCGGGACTCACCTGGTACGACAGGAACGGCATGTCGGCCACGATGAGCGCACGGCGACGCGCTCGTGCGACGGCGCGAGTGTGGTAGATGATTTCGTCGATCGTAACTGCCAGCGTGTTGTCCTCGCCGCGCACCGCCATCGCGAGGCTGTCGCCGATAAGGAGCACGTCGACGCCGCAGCTATCGAAGATACGCGCGAACGGAAAGTCGTACGCCGTCAGCATCGTGATTGGCTGCCGCGCCGCTTTCATCCGCGCGAGATCGGGCACGCGAACTTTTTCTTGCGTCATATTTTCTCTCAAGCGATCCGGTTGCGCTCACCAAAAAACAAATCGGGGCTGCCGCGCACCGGCAACCCCGCATCGGAGCAAACTCGAATTAACGAGCGCTCGAATCACTCGGAGTCCCGGTCCAAACGTCGGATCCAGGCGCGAGCAGACAACGAAACCTAACGTCCTCTCAACACCGTCTCGCCGGGAAAGATTCCTCGACGGACTGTTTTAACTATATAGAGAAAGCAGGCGGTCGCGTAAAGGACGAAATCAGTTGGTGGCGGACTGCACGACGTCGGTCGTTACCGGCATCGTCACCTGCACGCGTTTACCGTCGCGCAGGACGCTCAGATAAATGATTTCGCCGGGCTGCAGGTCGTGGATGCGGTCCTGGAAATCGAGGAAGTTGGTCACGCGCGAGCCGTCGACGCCGATGATCATGTCGTAGCTCTCGCCGACCTGCATGTAGTCGATCGCAGGGATGACGACCACCGACAGGCCACCCGAGAAGACCGCGCCGACCATTGCGGCCGCCGCAATCGCGTCGTGCACCGTGTGACTGTAGGGGCGCAAGCCGGCAGTCGCGGCCGGGCTGCCTTTCGCGACGGCGACAATCAGCAAGCCGTCAGCGTCCTCGCCGGATTTCAGCGACCGCTTCGCCTCCTGCAATTCCATTCCGAACGGCGTCGTCAGCTGGCCCTCGCTATCGAACTGCTGCAACGCTTTGAGCTGCTCCGGTGGCATCCCACTTTGCTCTTCCTGGTAACGCGCGATCTCGCTGCCGTCTTGCCCATCGGGGGCAGGGGCAGACATCTGCTGCTGCAACGCATCGACGGGAATCCCAGCATTGCTGGGAGCGGTCGCATCGAGATTTTGCGGCGGCGGCGTCGCCACCATGTTCGATGGATTGGCGGCTGGGGCCGGCGGCACGGTCGCGGGGATTTCAGCGATCGCGCCGCTGGAGGTTGACGCTGCCGCCGGCGAGGGGGCGGCAGATGCGGTGGGGCTGGACTGGGCGGCTGCGAGCGCGCTCGCGAAAAGCACGAGCATCGCCGCAGCGAGCGATACGCCAACCGCGCGACGCTCGCGCGCTTTGCTAGTTAAGACTCCAGCGTTTCTCATGCTCCACCACGCGGCCCTCTCGCACGAGCTTTCGCAGATGAGAGCGGACCGAGCTTGCCGCCGCAGGATGCAGATACTCCGGAACGTCAACGTAGATCTTCTTCACGATCGCCATCGCGTCGAGCGGGCCCGCGCCGTCGAGCGCCGCGAGCACCTGGCGCTCGCGCAATTCGCGATGCGCAATGTACTCGTTGATCTTTTCTTTCGGATTGCGGATGACCGGGCCGTGAGCCGGATAAATCGTTTCGAGGTCGAGTGCGAGCAAGCGCCTGAGCGAATCCATGTACTCGCCCAAATCGCCGGTATCGTCAGGAATGACTGTAGTTCCAGCCCCCAGCACGACGTCCCCCGTGAACACTGCGCGTTCTTCTTCGAGATAGTAGCACAGGTGATCAGGTGAATGGCCAGGAGTAAAAACGGCGCGCAGCGTGGCGCCTTCGGTGTGAACGACGGCGTCGTGGCCGATCGCGGAAATCTCGCCGGCGGGCGCGTCGTGACCCTCCCACGGCATCTTAAGCACTTCCATCTCGCCGAATCTTTCAGTGACCTGCTTGACGCCGCCCAAGTGATCGACGTGCGCATGCGTCAGCACGATCCGTTCGAGCTCGCTGCTGCCGGAAAATTCCTTCAGCGCCGTTTCGAGCAGGTCAGCGTAAATCGCGACGCCCTGCCCCGTGTCGAGCAAAATGGGACGCTTCGAAGTGCCGACGATATAAGTGTTGGTGCCGGGTCCTGTGAACGGACTCGGATTCTGGCCAAGCACCGTTGCGACGCGCGGCGAGATGCGCGAGTAATCGGCCATCTTGAGACCGATCATAGAATCGGTCACGACTCGCTGGTTGCTCATTGGACCTTCCCCAAATCCTGCCGCAAATCCTAGCGCCGGTTGCGTTCAAATATCAGCCGAAGTCCCTTCAAAGTCAAAAACTCGTCGACCTCTTCGATCGTCTCGCTCTCGGGCGCGATCAGCTCGGCCAGACCTCCCGTCGCGATGACGCGCGCTTTTTCGCCGCGCTCCTTCAGGATGCGGCTGACGAGGCCGTCGACCAGGGCCGTGTAGCCGAAGATGAGGCCCGACTGAATCGAGCCGACCGTCGTGCGGCCTACAGCCTCGCGCGGGCGCACCAGCTCGACCCGGTAGAGCTTGGCGGCGTGCTCGATCAATGCGTTCATTGAAACGCCGAGTCCGGGCGCAATCGCGCCGCCGGCGTATTCGCCCTTGCCGGTCACGTAGTCGAAGGTGGTCGCGGTGCCGAAGTCGACGACGATAGTCGCGCATGCATAGCGCTCGTACGCGGCGACCGCGTTGACGATTCGATCGGCGCCGACTTCCTTGGGATTCTCGTAGAGGATCGGCATTCCGGTTTTGATTCCGGGTCCGACCATCAGCGGCGCGCAATGAAAGTAGCGCTCGGCCAGTTGTTCCATCACCTGGTTGAGCGGAGGGACCACGCATGCGATAGCCACGCCTTCAGGCTTGACCCCGCCCTCGAGACCGGCGCCCGCGAGCAGCGTGTTGAGCAGAGCGCCATGCTCGTCAGTGGTGCGATCGCGAACGGTCGAGATACGCCAGTGGTTGCGCAACCGCTCGCCTTCGTAAATTCCAATCACGGTATGGCTGTTGCCAACATCAACCGTTATCAACATGAAGAATCACCGTCCGACGGTCGTCGCCGATAGCGGCGCGATCGGGCCAAGATAATAGCGCGCAATCTGGATGTAAAAGAAACGGCAGTAGGCAGTGTCAGCGATGCAGTCCCCAGGCGGGCGACGCCATCAACATCGGACCGCCCGCGGGACGGCTGTACACGGACATCGAGTTGTTCAGCATCCAGGGTCCCGGATTCAGCGACGGGCGCGCTGCCTGGGTGATGGGACTGCTCATCGGGGCGAGTGTAGATGATGGCACAGAGGGGCTGTTGACCGTCGCCAGCGCGGTCGTCGTCGAAGGATACACTGGGTAAGGGACGTCGTTTACTTCCTGGTTCTGGTAGTCGTTGACGTTGCCAAAATCATCGGCGGGCACGGCGCTGTCTGCGGTGTCATCGTCGACCGTCGGAGGAGCGCCGGGAGACGGAGCGCTTATTGCCTGGCTGTCGTCGTCGTCACCGTCGACGGCGTTGGGATCGCAGGAACCGGGCGCGCTGTCTTTGGGGCAGGTCACCTGGGGAAGCTCGAGCACCTTGTCGCCGGTGGCGACATCCTCATCGATCGGGGGTGCGGTTGTAGCATCCGGCGCCGTGCTCTCCCAAGCGGAATCGACGCTGGTACCAGAAACGGGGGCCTCCTGCGCAAAGGCACTCGTATTGATGAAGACGGAAATCGCGAGGGCAGAGAAAATCGCGGCGATCAACCGCGTCGGCCGCACGGAACTCATAGATCGACATTACCAGAGGATTGCAGTAGCGCAAGACAAAATCGCATCGCCGCTCGCGCAGAGGTTTGCACGCGCGGCGCGAGCGGCTAAGATTCGGCGCTATGGCGGAAACAAAAGTCGCATTGGTTACCGGCGCGGGCCGCGGCATTGGCCGCGACATCGCGCTTCGAATGGCAAAGGAAGGCTACGCGGTCGGACTGATCGCGCGCACCAAGTCGCAGCTCGACGAAACGGCCGAGCTGATTCGCGCGCAGGGTGGCAAAGCCGTCGTGACGCCGACCGACGTCGCGCGCCGCGAGCAGGTCGTCGCCGCAGTCGAGACCGTCGAGCGCGAGCTCGGCCCTATTTCCGTGCTGATCAACAACGCGGGCGCGTATCTGCGCAAGCGCTTCACCGAAATCACCGAAGAGGATTTCGACTTTCAGCTCAAGGTGAACGCATACGGGCCGTTCTTCTGCACCCAAGCCGTCATCGGCAAGATGGCCGAACGCAAGGCGGGAACAGTGATTTTCGTGCTGGGGTCGGAGTCGCGCAGCGGGCCGGCGCAATACTCGGCATATAACGCGTCGAAGCTGGCGCAGCGCGCGATTGCGGAGTCTGTCGCCTACGAGTTCATGCATCTTGGCGTCCATGCTGCCGCGCTCGACGTCGACGGCGCCGTGGACAGCGGGCGAGTGCGTGAGTCGATGCCTGACGTCGATCCGTCGCACTTCGTTCCACCGGCGGCGATATGCGACGAGATCGTGCACCTGATCAATCAGTCGAAAAGCGCCTGGACCTTCCAGGTCGACATGCGAGCATTCGTGCAATGGCGTCCGCGCGTCGCACCGAAGAAAAAAGTTTGAGTTTGATCGAGTAGCGATCGACCACACCCGCTCACGCGCGGGCGGGTGTGGTCTTGGCACAATCGAATATATAATGTTCGACGCGTCGGGGTGTGGCGCAGACTGGTAGCGCACTCGCTTGGGGTGCGAGTGGTCGCCGGTTCAAATCCGGCCACCCCGACCACTTCAAATTCTGCG
>Ga0210398_10002759_pt1 | contig 16985 bp, 22 predicted proteins | sample IncBWC4OmetaG_FD_161047 | JGI IMG/M metagenome (GOLD analysis project Ga0210398, IMG submission 161047) | Forest soil microbial communities from Barre Woods Harvard Forest LTER site, Petersham, Massachusetts, United States - Inc-BW-C-4-O | ecosystem: Environmental > Terrestrial > Soil >... | reverse complement strand
TCGGAGTCGTATTGGTCGCTAGGGAAGAAGTAATACCGATCAAACGTGTCGCCAACCGTAGGGTTACGGATGGTCGTCATAAACGGATCGGGAAACTCCAACCACAACGAGCCAGCGCTGGTGAAGTCTGGCGGGTTGTCAGCGTTCAGCGGTATCCGGTAGACCTGCTGGGTGTCGGCATATTGTGCCATCGCCACCGCAGCCGCCGCGCGGAAGCCACGAATTTGCCCACGGTAGAGCCAACAATTTTCGGCCAATTGGGCATTATTGTCCGGTAGGAGGATAGGGTCCCGAATAGGGAGCATCCCCGCGAAGTCGGCAATCATCACCGTGGGCAAATAAGTTACTCGTCGTTACCCTGTGGGTTACGCGCTCGATTGGCGTGTCGCCCAGCCTCATGTTCGGCGTCATGGCGCTTGGCGAATTGCGCCAAGTTCTTTTTACCCGCCTCCATCTCGGCGCGGGTGTTGTCGCCCAGCCCCTCCGGCTCCGGTTCGTCGGGGGCCATGTTCGGTGATGGCGCAGCAACGCCATGGATATTCACTTGCTGTGTTCTCGCAGGCGGTTGTTGCGCAGACGCTTGCTGCGCAGACGGTTGCTGCGGTGGGGTCGGCGGGATGCCGGGGCGTGGTGCTTGCGCCATGTCAGTTCTTTCCTTTGCTTTGAGTAACTATAGTGGCTTCAAGCGCCGCCAGTCGTTTATCCTGCACCTGATCGTGCAGATCAACAATATCGGGTGGCGGCGGTTGTTCGATAGGCGGCTCGGGGATACCCTCGGGTGGGGCCGGGTTGTTGCCTTCGTTTTCTTCCATCCAAGCCAGATACTCTTGGTAATCTTTATTGCCTTCATCGAACGGGATGAACGCGCCATCGCGGTCGCGTTTGATTATACTGTCGTGGACGTCGTTGGTTATCGGATTCCAGATTTGCGTGTACATGTTACTCCCCAAAGTGTTATAGCTCCGAACTGAAGTTGGCGCTAAACTGAACAATCGCGCCGCCTGCCCCTTGAGTCCAGTTACTAGCGCTATTGGTGAAAGTAAATTGCGTTGGGGCTAGAGTTGATAAAGAAACAACCCCATTATTACCGCTAGAGGCGAGAAAACTAGCATTGGTAACTGTCGGTAGACCGCGCTGCGGCACGGGGAGAAGATAAGTCGCTTGGGTGAGCCAAGTTGGATTAGCTGTGGTCAACGCGATGAGGTTGCCCACAGTCCAAAAATACCGCAGACACAACAGAGCATCCGATACAACATCACGCATTTCCGGCGGCGGTGGGGTGACATTGAGACCAACAGGAAGACCAGGGGTAACGCGAAGATCGCAATCAGTGATTATGATATTGCCAGTAGCAGCATTTAAGCTCGCACCGTAGTTAAGATTAACGATATAACCGTTAGCTGCATTCGCTCCGACATTGAACGTAAGGGCAACAACACCGGTCGCGCCAGCAGCAATCGTTTGTAACGAAGTCGCCGACAAATCGCCGGTATTCGGAACCGCTGCATCTGGCGTATTCATAGTTTGCGTGCTTAACACCAGCGTAACCGGGTTAGCCATATTATTAAGAACCCGGCATTGAAACGTACATGTCCGCCCCGCCAACGGCGCCGCAACGTAACTTTCAATCCGATGTTGTACAAAACAACCAGTTAAGCCGCTCGCCCCCGAAATAATAAATGAATTACGGGAATAAGCGCCAGATATCTTGCCGCCTTGACCAACACTAGCAGCCGCCCCGGTCGGGGCAACAATCCAACCATCAGCAGTGTAACCGTTTAATCCTGCGGCGATGCTAATTGGCCCCACCCCCCGCTGCCAGATATAAAACGCACCATTCCTGAACTTGTTGACGAAGCCACCCGCGCTATTGAGCAAATCACCAGCATCCACGTATTGCTTGGTTGCTGAGCCAAGCGGAACCGTCGGGTTACCCACAAGGGTAAGTGGCCCCGACAGTGTACCTCCTGCGAGCGGTAAATAGGGCGTGTTCAACCCGTTGCCGGTCCACTTGGTCCCATCCCAAGTCCACGTCACGCCTGCGGCGGTGAACTGCTGACCGACCGTGGGGGAGTTAGGGAAGTCGATCATAGCTCAAAGCTCCGCGCTCGCCGTAAATTGACATTGAAGTTGAAATCCAGCACTCACGTCAACAACGCTAGTAGCGTATATCTCTCGGGAGCCATACGCACCAAGAGCAATAGAACTAACATTGTTACTGCCGCTAGTGCCAGTAAGCACTAGCGTTGAACTAACTCTCATATTCACCGGTAGAGTATAACCAACCCCAACTCCAGCAGTGGCAGCGCCATAACCAATAATCAATATGTTCCCGACACAATAATACCGCTGACAATCTGCCATGCTCTTGGCGAGCGACTGCCTATTGTACGGCGTTGCTACGGAGCCGATCTCAAGCTTTACGCCAGTAAAATAGAAAGTCGCGCCGTTGGCGGCGACGATACTTTGCGTGCCAGTCACACCCAAGAAGCCACTCGAAGCCCACGCATTAGCGGGGCCGCGATAATTTGCGCCCGAACCAAGATCGAAATTGACGTACAAGCCCCCGCCATTGCCGCTTAGCGGCCACGTCCCAGCAGTGTCGCCGGGAATGGTGACAACGATTTTTGTCCAAGTGTTCACAGTTGGAAGCGAATAAGTGAACGGATAGGAACGGTTCGCAGCGTAATTAAGAATTGCGCCACTAAACGTCCCAGTTAGATTAGAAACCGCCCAAAACGATAGTGTGATCGGTCGCGCATTAGGCGTGCCAAATGCGAAATCACTAATCATGTCAGCTTCAATACACTGCACAAACTGGAAAGCTTCAGTTGCAAGACTGGCGTGGGCTCCCGTTGATGTGAAGGCCAAAAAATATGGAAATCCTGCAATGCTGGAACCAGTCGAGCCTTGCTGCCATTGTCCTACAGGCTGCGATCCTGCATATTGCCATCGGTCAATTGTATAGCCGCTCACCGTCCCTGTCGCGCCAGCGTTGCGCTGATCGATCCGCATGTCGCCGTTGATGATGCGGTTGTCGTTCATCGCCACCGGCAGCGCATCGACGTATTGTTTCGGCACCGTTTGTAAGGGCGCAGTCGGATTACCCGGTAGGGTAATTGGTCCGGTCATCGTGCCGCCGCTGAGCGCCAGATAGCCCGACGCCAACAGCCCCGCTGCGTTATTGGCAATCACCCATTGCGAGCTATTGGCGTCCACGAACCAGACATACAACTGCCCGCCAACACTATCCCACCACAACGTGCCGGGTTGCGGGGTTGTCGGCGCGGTGTCACCGACCACGACCGAGCCGCCGATCTGCGCCCATTGCGCCGGGTTGAACGCGCCGGGAGCGTTAGCGACCACGCAACGGTACAGCAAGCCGCCCTGAACGACATACTGCCCAACCGCATAACTCGCACCGGTCGTATAGAAAGTGATGGCGATCAAGTCTTGCGCGCCGCCAGTGCTGTTGATCACGCCAAGCTGACTATCCGGCCAGTTGACATAAAGCTCTCCCGGCTGGCGACCGGTGGGTCGGTTGCCAGCGACGTTGGAACGAAGCGATTGGACTCTGCCAGTCATGGGTATATACCCTCCTAAAACGTGCCGCAGTCAATCATCGCATTAGCAGCGGCAGCGTCAACATATTGTTTCGGCGTAGCGTCTAACACCCCGACCGGGTTACCCGCAAGGGTAAGTATCCCAGTCATCGTACCCCCCGCCAACGCCAGTCGTGACGTGTCGGTCGGGTGCACGTGATCGCCACGCGCAAACGCCACCGAGCCACCCGGCGCAGCCGTGCCATCCATCTGCGGCATGGCGTTCGACGCCACCGGCACTGAAGTGATCAACGCATAAGGCGTCAACGCCGCCGCCACCTGCGCCGCCGTCTGGTAACCGGCTGGGTTACTCGCCGCATAGCGCGACGTATCGGAGGGATGCACGTGGTCGGCCCGCGCCCAGTTCAGCGACGTGCCGATGGCGTTAGTGCCATCCATCAACGGGAAATTGATCGAGCCAATCGGTATCTGCGTCAGCAATGCATACGGCGCTAACAGCGCAGTCGTCGCCGCCGCCCAGTCGGTAATATCCGTCGTGTCAAGCTGAGTCCACGCCGCATCGGCGCGAACATAGGCCGTGCCATCTTGTGGCGCTTCCGGTATGCCTGCGCCACTGGCGGTCGGCACCCATACACCGTTCTGACGGGCATAAGCCACGCCATCGTTCGGTGGTTCGGGGATCGGAACATCGCCCCACCTAAGTGTACTTGATGTATTAGCAGCGACAAGAGCTTGTCCCGGCTGACCCCCACCACCGAGTTGCAAGGTCGCTGGACCATTAGGAAAGATCGCCCCTACGGCGCTGAACGCACCTGTAAACGTGCCGCCTCGCAACGGCATGTAAAGAGCAAGCGAGGTCGCCAGCAACCCGGCAGTGACATAGTTCGACGGGTTACTCGCAGGGTAAGCCGCCACCCACCCGGCGTCTTGCCGACCATACAATGTGCCATCGGTCGGCGCGTCAACCAGAAGATTGGTAATATCTATCGGCAACCACGCTCGGTTATTACGAGCGTAGAATTGGCCATCATTCGGCGCGTCAGACTGGATCGGCGTCGCCAACCAATTGCTGTTGCTACGCGAGTACAACAGGCCAGTCATTGGCGCTTCGGGCATGATCGGATTGAGTGCAACCCACATCCCGGCGCTGCGGCCATAGGTGAAGGTGTTGTTCGGCGCGTCGGTCTGGATCGCGTCGGCCTGCCATGTGCCGTTGTAGCGTCCATAACGAACGCCGCCACCCGGCGCTTCGGTGACATACTGGGGTAGCTGATACCATGCGTTGTTACGGCGTGTGTACATCGCGCCATCCGCAGGCGCATCAATCTGAATAGGCTCCGTCACCCACGCGCCGTTATAGCGCCCATACAGCATGTTGTCGGTCGGCGCTTCGCTCACCAAGCCTGCCGACATGATGACTTGCCAGAAGTAACTGACGCCATCGGTCACCCACTCGTACAGCGTGTCAGCGGTCGGGTCGTACCACTGATCCATCACATTGGGAGCGTTCGGCGGCGCGGCTCCCCAAAAATAGCGCACCCCGGTATTGACGTAACCCTGCGTCGGATCGCCAACCGGCAGTTGGGAGTAAATCTGCGGCACCGGGTTGATAAACGAACAGTCGCCCGATGACGATGGGATGTTGATCGTCAGCACGTCAGTGCGCGAGTTGATATCAGCCACGGTATTGACCGACAGATTGTATTGCTGCCCAACGATGCCGCCGCTCAACAAGAACGTCAGCAAGTCACCCTGTGGGTTAAGTTCCGGGTAGCTAATCACCAGCGCCGGGTTACTCGTCACGTCAACCAAGAAATCGTAACCATCCACCACGAATGAAGTAAGCTGGCTGTAATCGATGATGACCAACGTCTGGTCTTGCAGATTCTTAACCAGCGGCCCGAGCGCCAGCGTGGTGTCGGCGTAAAAGTACGCGCTATCCGTATTGACAACGCCGGAGGGAAGGGCGTATTTCATTGCTTAGGGTCCCGGTGCTGGGGGTGTATCAGGCGGCGGCGACAGCCACAGCATGAAGATAACCGAGTCAGCAAACGGCGGCTGAGTAAATTGAATTTGATCGCTCGATGCAGAGAACTGCGCCACCGGTTCCTGCCACACGCCATCCACCGACACCAACAGATTATTCGAGGTTTGGATAGCGACCAGCGTGCCATCGGTGGCGGTCAGAGTAAACAGTGTCGTTACCCCATCCGGCGTGATTGGGTTCATCTTGACGATGTTCGCGCCATAGCCACCGCCACCGCCAACCGTGGACAGTTCCCACCACGTCGTCAGACCATTGGTGACCAAATCAGATATGTCGCCGGTCACCACGTTGTACCAACGATCCAGCACTTGCGCGCTAACCGGCGTGGTGGCGCTGACAAAAAATCTCGGCGCGCCATTGATGTACAGACTGCCATCGGCGCTGACGTAGTTCAGTTGGTAACCCTGTGGGTAACTCAGCGAGGTTGCCACTGGCCGCGCCACGCAATCGCAGCCATCGCCCAGCACATTCAGGGTCAGCACGTCGGAGCGTATGTCGCCGGTATCCAGCTTGGTGGTGACGGTAAGCTCGTAAGCCCGTCCAGCAATTCCGCCGCTGACAGTGAAAGCCAACGATGGCGCAGTCCCGGTCTGCCCATCGGTAATCCATAACTGCGGCTCGCCACCCGGCTTGACCCGGAACGAAAACCCTGCAATAGATGATATCGCCGGGATAATGGCGCTATAATCAACCAGCACTTGGGTGACCGCATCAAGCGGCTTGTCCAGCGAACCAAGCGTCAACGTAGTGTTGGCGACGAAACTGGCCGGGTCACCCTGCATGCCGGGGATCAGGTATTGATACATTACCGCGCCCCTATCGCGAACAGACCTGCGCCGGAGTTCCAGCCACCGGGAAAGTTCCAGCGCTGCGAGCCATAAGTGAACATCCGCCGTATTTCAGTGCGGCAGGTGCCAATACCTTGATTGTACATGCGCCCGTGATATTGCGACCCCGGCAGAGAGGTATAGGGCTTGCCGGGTTGCAGCATCAACCGCATGTTGACGCCGTTGGCGAGGTAGTTCAGATATTTCTCCATCACCCAGTTAGGCGGCTGCGAGAACCCGTCCGAGTCAGTCGGATCACATGGCGTCAACGCCAGCATCGCCACCCATATCTCACTAGCGGTCGGATTGTCATCGATCCGCAAGATCGGGCATTTCTCCCCAGCATTCAAAAGGACCCCTACCCGCTGGGCACGCAGCAGCGGGTCCTGAGCCTCCGAGTACGGATCAGCCCCAACCGTCGAAAGGAATTGGGGTGGGCACATTGGGAGGTATGGCGGCACCAGAGGCTCGCCTACGGGCAGGGGTGAGCGCGGGCGATCCAGACCCATCAACCGATTAACCACGGCGTTCTGACCGGTGCTAATCTGGTAATCATTGGTGTAGGGCTGGATGTAGATCGGAACTTCGAGTAACCAACTATCCGTCCTCTGGAACCAATCCTTGAGGGTGTTGAACATCTCCATGCGAATCACGCCATCAAGCGCGCCACCGCACGTCATCCGCACCATGTCGTTCAGGCGGGCCATGTTGGTTGTGGTCATGCGGCAGTCAACGTGGTTAGATGCGTCTGAAATTTCTGCACGAACGCTTGCGCCCGCGCATCCTGCGTATCGGTCACGTCGAGGAACTGCGACCAGCCGGTGACAAACCAGTCGAGTGACGACACGTATTTGCTTGGCACTGGCACCAAAGTTCCCTTGCTGAGATTGTAGCTGCCATCCGAATTGGTCGCCACGTCAGCTTCAGTGTAATCCTGCGGGTTGCCGTCGTCGGTATCGCCCTTACGCAAAGGTCGCTGATACTTAAGGTCGAGAAACATATCGGGCCGGATACGGCTCATTTCATGCAGGCCGATATTTAAAGCGAACAGCAAATTGCTGTCCGGGTAACGGTACGGCGACACCGCGTCTTGCAGGTTCAACCGCGCTATCGCCAGATACGCAGTAACGGTTCGATAAGTCTGCGCCATTTTTACCCACTGAGTAACTAGCAGCCCCCGGCGCTCTAATGAACGCCGAGGGCCTAGCAGGCACCACGCAACGCCAACAGGCAAGCGTTACGTTCCGGCAACCTGCGTAACGATGGCCTGCGCGAGCGCCTTGTTGTCCAAGACCTGTCGGCCATAGACCTGTAGGCCACGCAGGATTTGACCGAACGTCCGCTCGGAGCGGATGGTTTCAACGTTCGTCAACTGCGAGGCGAACGTCAGGCCGTGCGCGTGACCGGCAAAGATCACCCACTCGCCCGCCGCCAGACCAGCGGCAACGCCGTTGGGCAGAAGGTTGGAGGCGTAGATGGTGAACCGGTCGATCTGGCCGAACTTGCCGTTGCGCAGAATGCTCACGCTGTCGCCAGACACGAACACTTCACGCAGTTCCGAACGCTTGATCTGGAACGTCGCCCAAGTCGGCATAACCACCCAGCGCCCAGTCTCGGGGATATTCTGCTCATCGAGCGCCTGCCCCAAGCGCAGGAGAATGTCGATGATTTCAACTTGACCCGTTTGCGGGTTACGACCAACCGATGCAATCGGCGTGCCAGTGACGCCGAGGTTGATGTTCTGCGAAATGACCCCCGCCGTCAGCCCCATGTTGCCGGGGTTGGCTTGGTTCATTAAGAACGTCAGCACGTCGGTATCGACAACGATCTTCATCTGCTCGGAGGCGTCATCCGACCAGAGCGACATGTTGTTGATATCGGATTGCTTCTCGATCACGTCATCGAGAATGGCGGCGAAGTATTTGCCTTGGTCGATGGTCAACTCGACCGCCGACCCGGCTGGCCTCTGCAACGCAAGGTCGCCGTTGACGAGGTAGTTATTGATGATCAGCGTCGGCTTGGTGCGGATTTTCACCCGGTCGCCGTAGCTCTTGATTTCGCCTTCGTAGTCGGTGTTGCTGATCGCCGCGAGGACGGTTGCCGCATAGAACTTTTCGATCAGCTTCCCCGACCAAATCTCGGGGATAAAACCAGCTGCTACATAGTCAGTGGACGTGCTGCCACTGGGATAGATTGGAGGGGTAGTGCCGGAACCGGCAAGACCTAGGGCCATGATGTCACTCCTTGCATGTCGTGTTCGATTGATACGGATGTAGAACCGGCATCAAACGAGCGATCATCTCGCAAAGAGACTTACGGCTCGGTCTCGCTCTAACTAGCTGCCAGCGTATTAGGGCTGGGTTCTAGTAGCCAGAGATAGTTAAACTGCCTAATCAATTACTCTGTGAGTTACCTTATACGTCCCTCGTTACCGGCATCGAATATTTGCCGCTCGATTGCCGCCGCTTCCTGTTCACGGCCTGCGTACTTGCCTTGGGTCTTGTCAGTATAGAACTGCTTAATCTCAGCCCGCGTAACAATGCCCTTTTCCGGGGGAACGCCTGTCTGCCCGGTTTTGGCGCGACCGGGGGCAGCGAGTTGCATCAGGTCGAACTGCTGCGGGGACGGCGGCGGATTACCCTGTGGGTAACCGGCCCCGTTGCCCGGAGCTTGACCATTGCCATTGGCTGCGCCTACCGCGCCTAAGAACGTGTTGAAGATATCGATTACCTGTCCGGTGGCGTTCGAGTTGTGGGCGGTATTCAGGAACTCGCGCCGGGTTCGGTGTGAGATCGGATCGACCTGATCCAGCCATTGCGCGAACTGCGGACTATTGTTGATCGCATCCCACTGCGGCAGCGCCCGCGCCAAGTCGTCGTACATCTTGACGCGAGCGTCGAACACCACGGTGTTCTGCACCCCGCCAATCTGCCGCTTGACGGAGTTAAGCTCACCTGCCAACTGTTGCAGGATCGGCTCATAGACCTCGGCGGCGCGACGGCCAACCACGTCCATAAGCTCTTGCCCATACTCCTGCACTTCGGCAGGCGTCACCCGGCGACCGGGGGGTGGGGGTGCGACGTTAAATCGCAGCCCCGACCCCTCGCCCTGCGGCGCTGCGGGGGGGCCGACTTGCGCCAACAGCCGTTGTTGATCGATAAGCGTCTGTTGCAGGCGACGCCGTTCTTCCGTCTCGCGGTCAAATCGACCTTTGAGAGATTTGAATTGATGCTCCCAATCCGCCTCGCTCTGCGGTTGGGCGGGTTGTGGGGGAGCCGGAGGGGTAAACTGCGGCACGGGCGCACGCGGCGGCGTCGGCTGAGCCTGCACTCGTGTATCGTTGGGATCGCCAAACTCGGGCGGACGCGGGTTGTTCGGATCGAAATTGGCAGTGATGATGTTCGGGTTGGGCGGCGTCGGCGGCGGCACCAACGGCCTGACAAGTTCATTGCCGCCATTCGCTTCGTTGGCTGCTTTGGCCTGCTTCGCTTGTTCAATAAGCGCGTTGGCGCGGTCAGCCTGCGCCTTGACACCGGGAGGAACCGGCACGGAAGGATCGGGCGCACCCCGCTTGGTTGCGCCGCCGACTGCGTTGTGCCCTGCTACCGTTGTGTTCATTTCTTGATCTTGCCCATCAATGCTTCAATGCCAACAAAATCGTCCCGTAGTTCCTTCATCTTGCGCCCAAACCCAATTGCAATTTGCGCAGTGTCGGGGGCACTTTGTGTTATGCGTTCCAACTCGTGTACCGTGTACGCCTTGAACGCCTCCACGAATGTCGCCCACTTAGCCGGGTCCACCTTGCTCAGGTCAAAGAGCGCCCGGATATATTCGTCGCGAACCTCGTTTGCCATTTACCCACTAGGCAATTAGAGGATGCGCCGGGGGGTGCTGACATTGGCGAACGGAGGACCGCTATTGATAATCTCGTCAATCATGTCTTCGTTCGACGTCTTGCCGTCATTCTGCTTGCAGTAGTTATTGGTCAGCAACCGGCCAAGCCCCTGTCCGACAACCTCCTTCGGGGCGTGATCCCATATCCCTTCAAGCTCGGCGCGCACGTTATCGGGGCCGAACTTGCGCTCAGTGCCAGCATCGGTGTCGCCAAATTCCTTGTGATCTTTCTTGCGCTCGGATGGCTTATCCATCGTAAATCTCCCAGTCGTTGGCGAGCAAGTCAGTCTGGCTGCATAGCCACGGCACAAGGTCGCCCTGCACCGTGTGAATATAGACGTAGGGCAACGTCATCTTGCTATCCTTGTCGGGGACCTGTAGCTCAAGGTATTGGTCCTTGCCATTCCACCCGGCTCGCGCAACCGTGTCGCCACTCTGTAGCCGTCTGACTGCCTGTCCGATATCCATCAGCCTGTCAATCCTTTCACCGCCCACATTACACATTCCTCAAGCTTCGTGATCGCAAGCGAACGCTCACGACCGGGCGGCACGCAATCTTGCAGGACGTTAAGCCCGTTGGCTCCCCAGTCCTTAATACGGAGCATCGCTTCCTTCTCTTGATCAGAGAGGACGCGATATTGGTGGCGCATCGTATTGTTCACCGTGCGCTGATCGCTTTCCGCCTTGAAGAACGGATCGTCGGACCTACCCATCTGCCCGCCACTATCCATCAGGTTATCGCCACGGCATTAGAGGTTACCGGCGTGCCGTTGCCACCAGCGTTAACACCGTAGACACGGCAGGAGATGTTGTGCGTAGCGTCAGCGGCGACGGTCGTATATGTCGTCGCTGTCTGCCCTGCAATCACTGCGCCGTCCCGCAGCCATGCCCGCACATAGGACGTGGGCGAGTTGGTCCATGATCCGTTGGTCGTGGTCAGCACTGCGCCATTCACAGCGGTGCCAGCCGGGGTGACGGCGGGAAGAACAGTGTTCGTAGGCGGCGCTGGGATGCTGTTGATATGGGCGGCGATTGCGCCCGCCACCGACCCAAACGCACTCATGTCCAGACTTGCATAGGTCGGCATGCCCAACGCTGTCAGGATGCGATTAAGCTGCGTCACCCAGTTCGGATGCGTCTCACCAGCAGTTTGATCCAACGCCGTGGTGGTTAGCCCTGCCGCCAGCCCCAACGTCCGCAAGACGCTGTTACGCGACCCGTAGTCAACGTGGTAGGGGATTGAGACTGGCATCTGACTTACCCTTTGGGTAAAAAGAACAATACGCAAACAGTACGGGTACGAACACTGTACATCTAGGATAGACACATTCCCGCTACAGTGTCAACCCCTTTGTAACATTTTTATAACAATTTTTTACCTGTTTTTACCCACCTTTGCCCGATTGCCCGCCAATCGCCTTACTGGCGGTCTGCTTGCCGAACATCTTGGTCTTGCCGCCCGAAGCAAACTTGTCGCCGCCACCCGGAGGGGTCTGGCTGTCCTTGCCCGATTGACCGGACTCAGCCTCGCCCGCCTCGCCCTTGCCAAACATCTTGCCCTTGCCGCCCTTGGCAAAAAAGCCGGGGTCCTCTGATCGCTTCTCAACTTTACCCATGATATTACCCTCAAACAGTTCCAGTTGACCGGGTAGATATTCAGTCGGGATCATCCCCGTCCGTGCTTATGGATTGTGCCTTTATGGCGGGATTTGGTGTCGCCACCGCCGCCATGCACTGCGCCGCCCTTGCGGAACGCTGGCCGTTCAGCGCCTTCCACCTTGGCTTCGGGTTCTTCTCGGCCAGCTTCCGGCACGGCGCTGCCACCCTTGTTAAAGCCACCTGAGCCGCCCATGCCTCCTGCGCCTCCACCGGGGGGCGGCGGCGGGCCTGCCCCGCCACCGGGCATCGGCGGCGGTGCGCCTGCGCCCAAACCGGGGGGCCGCACATTCGCCACCTTCGGCGCCATCGGCGGCGCACCCATCGCGGCGGCAGGCCCACCCTTGGGAGCGCCAATGCCGCTGCCCGCCATCGGCGTCGGCGGTCGCCCCGCCTTAATTCCTGCGCCGCCCATCTTTCTTGATCCCGGACCAGCCATTGCTCGGTTCCTCGCCATGCGGCAACTCCATCGTTTGCAAGTCGTCCGTTGGAGGCGCATCCCCCAACTGGATACGACGTACCGGCACGGAGCTACGGATATGCCGTGTTTCTTTCCATGACGCTGGCACGCCGCTCATGGTGCGGTACACCCACAAGTCGATATCTTCAAACTTGTAGTAGCGCTCCCCCCGGTTCTGGTCTGGCCAATCGCCAACAATCGTATAACGTGGGCCAGTCTCATCGCGCGAGAAGTTCTCAAGGATTTCTGCCCGCATCATCTTGCCCCAGCGCCGATGCATATATTCGATGGCGTCGTCAACATGAATGTACCCAGTGGGTAAGTCGGGCGACCATTTCGATATCAGTGGACGACGCGCCTGCGCTCTCGCACGACGTTCGGCGTCAGCTTCGCGAGCTTGAGCCGGGTTACCCGATGGGTAAGCTCGCCTTTCGCGCTGCTCACGCAAATATACTTCGCGTTCAGCCGCCATTGGGTCGTCATTGATGCCGGGGTTATCTCTAGTCAATGGTTGGGTCCGCCTTGGTTGACGGTGTTGGCGCGCGGCGCGGGTGCGCCACCGACTGGACCGGGCGGCGCTGCCCCCTGTGCTTGCTGAGCCGGACCGGGAGCCGCGATATTGGGTGGGGTGGTTGGCGGACCGCCCTGTCCGGGAGGCACCGGCGGCCCCATTGCATGACCGACTTGCCCTTGTTGCGCCGCCTGACTTTGCGCCTGCTGTTGCTGCTTGTCAAGGTCAGCCTCACTCGGCACGATGTTTTCACCCGGCAGGCCAATTTCAGTGGCGACGCTTCTGAGAACTTGCGCCCGGCCCTTGGGTCCGATGATCGCCTGATCAATCGGGTTGGCGGTGATTTGCAGCCACTCAAGCTGCCGCGCCCGTTGCGTCTCGCGCTGTTGCGCCACTTGCACGCCGAGCACCCGAACTTTTTCTTCACCGGTAAGCAAGCCGGTTTGGTCGGTTAGCATCACCATATCGAGCAAGCCATTGATGACCGGATCGATCACGTCGATGTCGATGTTGCTAGCGACCGTCTGCAAAATCTTGGACGAGTTCTGCATCAACATTGACAGCCCTGACGCGGTGCGTCCAAGACCCCCACTGGGAGGCGAGCCGGTCATGAATTTCGGGATGGCGCTCGCTTCGTCAGCCATCGCAGAAAACGCCGTATAAACCGCCAGCAGTTCATTGGCGTTGCTTGCCGGAGAAAAGAACTCAACCGCTTTCTCGGTGTTATTTCCGAATGGATCACTCTTGACATGCCATCGCTTCCATGGATACATATCCTCGCCGTTCTCGCCGTCTCCCAGTCGGTCATCATTGACGACGACCTGCGGGCCTGAGCTAATCGAGAGGTTATTAACCAGAGCGCGCAGCGTAGCATTAGTGACCGAAGAAATGTCTGCCAGCAAGTCGGGCAGTCCATTGCCGCAAGGGTTGCCGGGGACTTTCTCAAAGCTGGTGATATAGTATTGGTGCCGTTTCCGAGGCGAGGGAATAAGTTGTACCTTGATAATGTGTCTGCCAATAAGCCAAGCATCGATGTAGTAATCCCTCAGCGGGTCGGGTATCTGACTCGGGTCTACGCCTAGGTCCAATAAAAATCTTCCTTGGGCGTTGCCCTGAAACTCAAGGCAGGCGATCAGGCCACTCTGATTAAAACGCGGGTCTTCTCGCCCTTCAAGTATCGAACGCTCGGAGTCGGTTTGGTCCCAGTTATCGACCAAGCCGCCTCGACCATATTCGTCCAAGACAGCCCGTACCTCGTCGGTGAGGAATCCCGGCAGATCGAGCAATGTGTTAATTTCAGCCCGTGTAAGACGACTACGCTGGATGATGTTGGCATCTTCAATATTCGCTACGCCGGGGGTCCAATAAATGTCGAATGGCGACACCCGCTCCCAACACAAAACTGGCACATCCTGCACCTGCGCACGGGCGAGTTGGGGGGTGTTTGATTTTTGGGGGGCGAAGGGCGCTTGACCCACGGGAGGGGCCGCGCCATTACCCAGTGGGTTACCCGCCTGAGCAATCCCCCCAGCGCCGACTGCACTTCCTGCGGAGGGAGATGCCGGGGGCGTATTAGCGCCCATCCCCGGTGTACCGGGGGATGGGTATGAAGACGGGGTAGGCATTGGCAAGTCAGTTTGTGGATTACTCGGCAAGGCACCCCCACCCGGCGCGCCTCCCAATTGCGCTTGGGATTGCCCATTTGCGCTTGCGCTTAATGGGCCTTGGAGAGAGCGCTGATTAGAGTTGGCTGGCAGGGGCGATACGTCCTTGGTCCACTTGACCTGCGTCTTGATCCTGACCGTCGGCCCCTTGACGCAAGCATACGGGAACATCGGCAGGTCAACCAAAAACTCAGCCAAGGCGGTGTAAAACCCACCTTGCGCCAGAAGTTCCTCCAGCTTGTCCTGCGCCACCTTGGCCTGCTCGACAGCTTTGCGTTTCGCGCCGTCGCGCGCATCCTCCATCATCAGGTCATAGATATCCCTGACGGTGTTTGGATCAGGTAAAGGTGGAGGCGGGGGAGGGGCAGGCATGCCCGCACCGGGACCGGGAGGCGGTGATACACCCGGAGGTATCGCTCCTGTATGTGCGCCTTGAGACGGTCCCGAAACGTTGGATGGGATGGAAGCGTCGACAAATGCAGGGTGTTGTCCACTGGCTTGCCCCATTGCATGCGCGGCGGCGGTGCCGATCTGGTGCGCGGTCTGCGCCTGCAACGCCGCGAAGTGCGACTGGATTTGCGCCGTGACCACTTCGCCAATATGTTGCGCAATCGCCTGCACAATCTCATCGGGAACGTCGGGGTCCAAGTCTGGCTCAAGCCCCCACGGCTTGTCGGTGCCCAAGTAAACGTCGCGCAATAAGCTCGACGTGCCCCGGCACTTCATGGCGATCAAACGCGCATAGACGTTTGAGCCGCCAAACTTTTTGATCTCCTGAATGATGTTCTGGTCATAGACGCCATTGAAGGCGCGTAAGCTGGCAAGCAAACGATCCGACCAACCGCGCCCAATCGTGTCGCGATGACGGCGCATCAAGCTGTATTGATCAGTGACGAAGCCCGCCAAACCCGTAGGAGGGTCACCGATGAACGGCGAGGCGCTATTGCTCGGCTTGGCGTAAGCTTGGGCGCGGGTCGAGTCAAGCACCTGTTGCTGGGCTTGCAGGTCGTCCCTGCCCACCACACGTAGTGCTGGTGCGTTTGGTAAAGCCGCCATCTAAGCGTGCCGCATGTTTGCGTATACGCACATGCTGTGCTGTCCCTGACCCCGCCTGCCAACGGGTTACCCGATGGGTAATTGACTTTTCAGTGGATCGGGTGTATAACACATTTGTGAACGCTTGTCAACCCCCCTAGGGAGATTTATTTTTCATGACCGACTTTCTCACCCGACACGACGAAAGGAAACTTCGCGAACTGGCGCAGGGCGTCGTGCGCGGCATCCAAACACCCGAAGAAGTGCTGGCCGGATTAGACTTTACACTTGCTGACTACAACGAGTTGTGCGAGACACGGGCGTTCCGGCAGATGATTGAACAAGCCGCCGCCGAGTGGGATGGCGCGAGCAACACGCACAAGCGCATCAAGCTCAAAGCGGCAGTCAACATCGAACAGGCGCTGCCGCATTTCTACCAAGCGATGACCGACGTGAAAGAGCCTTTAAGCTCGAAGGTCAAGGCGTTCGAAATCGTCTCGCGGGTCGCCGGACTGGGCCAGCCGGAGCCAGTCGGGGTGGGCCAAGGCCAGTTCTTCAAACTGGAAATCAACCTCGGCGGCGGGGTTGCGCCGATGGTGTTGCAGTCAGGAGTGGAGAGCGTGACGCTGGAGCACGAGCAACAAACCTACACCCAGAGCACGCTACTCGACGGGCTGGCATTGGAGGATTTATGATATTACTCGTCGCTGTCAGTAAGTGGTTCCTTGTCGATCGACATTGATTGGTCCCACATATCGTGCTTCATCCCGAACTCCATCGCGCCGACGCCCATGTACAACGCCTCCTTGTACGCGGCTGCGTAACGCACCATATGCATTGAGCCGTGCTGCGACTCGGAGGTTGGATCGAACATCGCAAGGCACACCGCCACGCCATGCACGTCGCCACGCTTGGCGCGCTTAAGCGCCTCACGCAGGATGTTTACGCAATCGTCATTATTCTGTTTCAGTGGCGGCACCAGTTCGACCACCTTTTTCTTTTGGCCAACCATCAAGCTTCTCCTTCATCCTGATCGCTGGGTCCCATCGGCAGGGGAGGCAGACACAAATCACCGCGATGAGGCCCAGTATGACGCCGCCATCTAACCAGTTCCACATATCCTGATCGCTCCCATATCGTATCGCGGTAGCCCATCGGCTCGATACAATAGCGCCAGCTAGCATCAGTTATGGTTATGTACGTCAACAGTTGGACGCGAGGCCAGCCCCGGTTATGTCGATTAGGAGTTAGACTTACCCGTTGGGTTAGGTCCACGAGCGATCCTCGCGAGCGAGTGGATAGGCGTGACGAGTGTACGAAGTCACGTC
>Ga0210398_10002758_pt1 | contig 16987 bp, 7 predicted proteins | sample IncBWC4OmetaG_FD_161047 | JGI IMG/M metagenome (GOLD analysis project Ga0210398, IMG submission 161047) | Forest soil microbial communities from Barre Woods Harvard Forest LTER site, Petersham, Massachusetts, United States - Inc-BW-C-4-O | ecosystem: Environmental > Terrestrial > Soil >... | reverse complement strand
GACAACTTGGTCCAACGGTACAGTGAACATATCCGTGTAGGAGTTTCTCAATATCAGATTCGAAGGAAAAATAATCCCGTTTGCGTAAGAACGAATCTGCATTGGTGGAGTTCGAGTTCAGCTGTGACGCGCCCGTATTTAGTCCCGGATCGCGGCGTGAATCGTAAAGAGCCGACGTTTTACTTCGGAACTCAGCCGGCAGCGACTCGTGGCCCGGATCGGTGTAATCCCAATACGGTAATCGCAACCTGTCGTCGCCAGCTGCCCACCGCAAGACCCGCTCGAAGTAGTAGAGATACATACGATGCCAGCCAAAGAAATTCAGCGCCTGGGTATCACCAGAGTGTTCACAAGTTGCCCAAATCTTTTCGGCAGTTGCGTCCGGAGCTGACTGATCGATAATTCCGGTGAAATAAGAAAGAGAACCCGCCATCCCATGATCGGTAAGATACTGTTTCTGGTCGGCGACCGTTCCATCCGGGCTCTTGCTCCCGTAATAGCCGTGGATGTTTGCCCAATATTCCCAACTGCGACGGTAGTCTGCTGAGTCGTGCGGACTCTTGTCGAGAGACCTCATTTTCGCTATCGCGGTCTGGAGGCTCGCGAGGCGCTTCGCGCCATCGGCTCCGCCGATGAAGTCTTGCCACCGCATGCGGATCTGCGGAGCCGAGCTCCCATCTCGCTTTGACGACCGATCTTGACCATTAGCGAGCGAAACTTGCAAAGAAAGTGCGGCGGCCGTCGCAACCAATATCGCCAATATTGTTTGGACTCGCTTGCGGCTCATGGAAGCCCTCCTGAAGTAACAACCGAATCAACAACGCCGACTGAGGGACCGGCGATTGAAATCACCAGGTAGTTGGAGTCGTTTTTCGACGAATGCTCTACGGCAACAGAATCTGCCGCAGAGACTAACGCGCAGCCTAATTTGAGTCAAGTACGCGGTTCGCCGTTATTGACCACGCGTGTGATAACGGCTCCGATGTAGTTAGTTACGCCGAATGGAACTCAAATCATCACGAAAACCAACACGCGCCGAACAAGTACAAGCGGGTTCCCAGTTCGAAAACTGGTTCCGGAGCCGGTCGCGAATCCTTGAGGCGGTTTGTATTCTGCCGCTACGAGAGGGAAATTAACTGCGTCTTTCGAGAGTCCCAGTTTTGGTAATCTTCACAGCGATTTGTCTCGCGGAGCCAACTAAAGCAGCTTTGCCGTGCGAGTGGCCACCGAGTATGTTCTGGCAGTTGTGATAGATCTTGGCGTCTGCTCGGATGTAGAAAACCTCGAGGGACCCGCTCTGATTCGTCCCTATCGTGATCTGTCTGGCGATTCCGTGCAAGGGAGCTTTTGGATGCCACGGGCCGCCCGGCTTTCGTTGACGTTGACGCAGTTCATAGCGGGAGTTCAGGCCGAACCCCAATGCCTGGTTCTATGGCGCTTTGGAAAATGGGTGCTGGATGGCGGCCCGTTGTAATTAGTCGCCGCCTGGCGACGTCTTCCATCCAGGGAATGAACTTGAGTGACAAGAGGACATGGGAGGTCCAGCGGATGATCCCGCCTGAGACCGTACTCCAAGACCTGCGTTACGGAGTCCGCATGCTCTTCCGCAATACCGGGTTCACGGCCATCTCCGTTCTAGCGCTTGCGCTCGGTATCGGGGTCAATACGGGCACTTTCACCGCATACAAAGCGCTCGTGGGCCGGTCTCTTGATGCGCGCGATCCCAGCCGGATGGTCAACCTCGCGCTGATCCTCCAGTCGGGCGCCAACTCTTTCTTGTTCAGCTATCCGGACTACGAAGCTTACCGGGATCAGGTCCATACCTGCACTGGCCTCATCGCGTGGTTCAATGATCAACTGACTCTCACAGACGCGGGCGGCATCATCAGCCAACGCACTGCCGCGGCTGGCTCTCTGCTCGGAAGGTTGGGGCTGCTGCCTCCGTCCTCCAACAATGCTGAGTTCGCTGGCACCTTCGTCGTTTCGGAAAACTACTTCTCAGTTCTCGGAGTCGCGCCTCTGCGCGGCCGGACCTTCGAATCTATAGCTGGTCCCGAGCTCGCGGCTTCGCCTTCGGTTCTCATCAGCGAGAACTACTGGCAGAAGCGCTTTGCCGGCGATGCCGCCGTGCTGGGCAAAACCATCCGTCTAAACGGCGCGCCGTTTACCATCGTCGGAATTACGCCCCATGACTTCGTCGGCACTAGCATCGCCGTGCCCGATTTCTGGCTGCCGCTCAGCCTTGAGCCACTGGTTCATCCGGACACCAACCCTCTTCATGACCGCGAAAACCTCCGCTTGCGCATCTTTGGCCGACTCGCGCCCGGCATCGATGTGCGCCAGGCGCAGGCGGAGATAGCCCTGCTTAGCTCTCGCATCCGCAGTCTGCACGATCCCAACTCGGAATTGAGCAGACCCGCTACTGCACTACTCTCGCCGGGCTCCCCATTACCCGGGAAGATGCCCGGTAAACTTAAGTTCACCGTTCTGCTCATCATGGTCGCCACTGGCATGGTGCTGGTCATCGCCTGCGCCAACGTCGCCAGCCTTCAACTGGCGCGCGCCACCACTCGCCAGAGCGAACTGAGCATGCGCCTGTCGTTGGGGGCCAGCCGCGGGCGTCTCATACGGCAAATGCTGACGGAGAGCGCGTTGCTCGGTCTGCTCGCCGGCTTGATCGCGCTGCCTTGCACCTGGGCCATTCTGAAGGCGGGAACGATCCTGTTTACTCAAGCCTTCCCCGTCGAGGTTGGCACGATCGTCCTCCACGTAAGCCCCGACCTTCAAGTCTTCGCCTATGTCCTGGCAATTTCCGTGTTCGCGGGTCTCCTGTTCGGCCTCGCCCCGGCCCTGGAGAGCTCCAGGTCGGCACTCTTCTCCGCAATCAAAGGCACCGCGGGAAGTTCAACGGTTAGCAGCCGACGCCTTCGCGACTTCCTCATCGCCTCCCAGGTCGCCGTCTCGCTGGTCCTAATGATCGCCGGAAGCATGTTGATTCGCAGCTCGCTTCACGTCCTGGGGATGCCCACCGGCTACGACGGCAAGCACGTCGTCGATCTCGATTTCCGATTTCCCGAGGGGGCGAAGTATAGCCCGGACCGGAGGCTTGCCCTCATCCATGAACTTCGCACCCGCGTCGCTGTCCTGCCCGGAGTGGCGGGTATCACCAGCGCACGCGCGCCAGACGACAGCAGCGTTCGAGCAGCTGCCGTCTCGCTCAATGGAGAAAAGCCCTCGTCCAAAAACTTGCAGGGCAAGCTCTATTACACCTGGGTGCAGGCAAACTACTTTCAGACCCTCGGCATCCCGCTGCTGCTCGGCAACGGCTTTCAACCGCAGAACGGCCAGCCTGAGCTCTCGGTCATTCTGAGCGAATCTGCGGCCAGAGAGCTCTGGCCCGGCCGAGACCCAATCGGTCGCACTCTCCGTTTGGGCACCGACGAACAATTCCACTCCAGGAGCGAACTCCTTCCCGATGGGCCTACCTGGCAGGTAATCGGAGTGGCCAGCGACACGCGCGGGGTTGAGCTTGATGGCAGCGACGCCGCGCAAGTCTACCTGCCAATGCCCGAAGACCGGCCGCAGGACTATCCGATCCTCATCCGGACACACTCAGACCCGATGCTGGTCACGCGTGCGATTGACTCCGTGGTCTCGTCCGTCGATCCTGACCTGGTGTCAAGCACTTCCACTCTGGCGGACATGCTCCGCCAGACGCCGCCTTTTCTCGGTGCCGCCTTGGCGGCCGCTATTGCCACCACGGTGAGCCTGTTCGGCCTTCTGCTGGCCGCGATGGGCATCTGGGGTACGGTCAGTTATATCGTCGTCCTCCGCACACGCGAAATCGGCATCCGCATAGCTGTCGGCGCCCAAAGGCGCGACGTCCTCGGACTCGTCCTCCGCGAAAGCATTCGGCCCGTGCTTGTTGGATTGCTTGGCGGAATGGTTCTCGCCGTTGGAGCCTCTTATCTGCTGCGCGCCATCCTCTATGGACTCCATACCGTCGATGGCGTGTCCTTCGTCGGGGTCTCCCTCTTGTTTTTGACCATCGCACTGCTTGCCACTTACCCACCCTCCCGGCGAGCCATGAGCGTCGATCCCATTGTGGCGCTCAGATACGAATGAAACGAGGTTGTTCCTAGGCGCCACACAGCCCAGTTCCTGAACGCCTGTGAGAAGGCACCAAGCTACGTTATTGATTTCACGGTCGGCTGGAGTTTTGGCGAACCACAACGTTTCGAAGGTGTGGACGGTGAGCGCCCATGGCGGAGATCTCAAGATTGCGGGGCTTCGAAGAATAGCATTTTCATCCGTGAGTCGCAGGCACGTGGATCCTGCACTTGGCCTCACGGCACAAGATCTCTACATCCGTCATATCCGAATGGCGAGAGTATAATGCGCGTGGAAAAGACCGACGATGACACCCTCATTCCTTCATAGACTATTCGGCCGAAAGAAGCGCGGCAACGATGCGGGGTCGCTGAGCATTAAAGAGACCATAAGAGGTCTTGTTAAACCCGAGATGTTCACCAGTGATGCAACTGATCAAGAGAACCGAAAGCCTTTAGAGTCTGGCTCTGCTGCGGAGAAGACCGGCGCCGGGACAAACGTAAATTCCCTCTTTGCCTTCGTAGATCCGAAAGATCCATTTACACCAGGTGAAATCGCCGGTGAGCGGCTACCCGGACCGGTATTGTCGATCATGAGTGCCAAGCAGTTCCAGCATCTCTTTCTCTTTCATACTCCGCATACGCGGGAGCACGCAGTAGCGACGGAAAAAGAAGTGTCCAGCAGGTATCCGGAGTGCCAGATTGTTGTGAACGAACTGCCTGTCTCCGACCCGAAGGACTACTCGTCGGTGATGGGTCGCCTGGCGCGAACGGTACGAAGACTGATGAAACTGGGATCGTCTGAGATTGCGGACTGCTATGTTTGTGTTTCCAGCGGTACAGCCGAGATGAGGGCTGCTTGGTTTCTACTAGCTGCTCTGGGGGTTTTGCCGGCGAAGATGCTGCAAGTCGGATCGCCGGCACGGCCATTGTTCGGAGAGGCCAATGTAAAAGAAGTGCGGATGGACTCGATCGATTGGCAAACAATCCTCGACCTTGCGATGCCGGAAGAATATTTCCGCGTCGCCGCACGAGCACCGGGCGGGGAGCCTCCACGGATCACCATGCCGTTGGGAATGAGGGAAAGGTTCTCGTGGCTGCGCCGAGGGACAAAGAAGGTCGACGAGCTACCTCACCTCGAAAAATCTGAGGCTGGCCAGGAGACGGTCGGCTTTGACAAAGCCATTGTGGAACGGATGCCGACGCCCTATGGCGGCCCGCTGACAGAGTTCCTTTTGCCACTTCTCAGTGACAAGCTCAGGTCCAGGAACTTGCCCCCCGATACGATACAGGAATTGACGGATGAGATCTTTGCTCGCCTGGTGGCCTCTCTCCGGTTGCGCTTGGACACTCCTCAGCCAGAGCAGTTCGCGGCCCTGGTCGACTCCGCGTTTAACAGCGTCTATCTGGAATACTGTCGGTCTGCCTATCGGTCTACCGCGGAAATCCAGCCAAACCAGCCGACCGGGGGATATCACTATGCGGCGCTAGATTTTGCGAAGGAACTGAAGCTCACGCCAGAGCAATGGGATGCTCTCCGGCGGAGAATGCCCGGGCTAGGTCGCGTAGCGGAACAATCGCCGCTAGGGGCAGGAGAAGAGATAGAAGCATTGGTTCGCGATGGCAGCAGAAAGCGAGAGACACTCGAGTCCAAGAATGAGGCAACGGAGGAAGTGCCAACAGAAAAAGCCTCAGCAGAAGCAGGAGAAGAAAGACAAGACATCGTTCTCGACAGCGACAGAAGACTTGAGACGCCCGAGTCTCAGCATGGGCCAACAGGATCGCCGCCAGACAAAACGGCAGGAGAAGCGCCAGATGCGCCGGCCGAGGAATCTGCAGCAACGGGGGAAGAAGAATATCAACTATCTGGCGAGCCCCCGAGGTCGAAAAGCTTCGCGCTCGGGGAACCAAGCGATCGAGTTGCGCGTGACATTGCTGCGCGCGAAATGTTGGCAATTCCAGGCCTGGACGATGCGTTGCGGGAGCTGGGGATTTTTATCGGCTCTGCGGCGCTGCGACATGCCGCGGAACAAGCGGGCATCGCCGCGGGAAGTCATCTACCCATTCTTCTTTTGGGCGAAACAGGGACCGGAAAGGATCGATTTGCGCATCTGATTCACAGGCTTAGTCCGCGGTTTCATCGCGAGCTGGTGGCGGTTAATTGCGCGGCTATTCCGGCGTCGCTGGCGGAAAGCTATCTCCTGGGCCACGTAAAGGGAGCGTTCACCGATGCGACAAGCGACGGGAAGGGGATTTTTGAGGCTGCCGACCAGGGCACGCTGTTCCTGGACGAAATCGCGGAACTGACGCTGGACGTGCAGGCCAAGCTGCTGCGCGTTATTAATGACGGCGTAGTGCAGCGGTTGGGAAGTACGGCGCCCCGGAGGGTCGATGTGCGAATCATCGCGGCGAGCAATCGCGACCTCAGAAAGGAAGTGTCCGCCGGGCGATTCCGCGAGGATCTCTATTTCCGCCTGGAAGTTGTGCAAATTAAACTTCCGGCGTTGCGCGAACGTCGGAGCGAGATTCCTGAGCTGGCGCTCATCCTACTCCGGCAAATTAATCAGCTGAGGGAGAAGCCCCGCCAACTCACAACCGGGGCTCTGGCGCGCCTTGAGCGGCAACCATGGCCTGGAAATGTTCGCGACCTCTTGAACGTTTTGGAGCGGTCTGTTCTCTATGCGCGCGATGATGTTATCGAAGCTGGGGACCTGATTATTAGCTGCGACCCATCTGCGAAGGATCCTTTCGCAGTGTTGCCGGAACCATCGGATGGATTCAAGGTCGAGGAGTATCTGGCACAAGTAAGGAACAAGCTTTTTCTGCGGGCCCTTGAGGCCTCGAAGGGCAACCAAACCGCAGCCGCGGAACTGCTGGGCGTTTCGAAACAAGCGGTCAGCAAGTTTGTGCTGGGGCAAAATGACAACGAGAATTGACGCCGCGACAACCACCGTTGTCATGGCCAGCTTTTCCTTCAGCGTAAACACTTGATTCTGCGATAGTTTGATTTGGTCCGCGGCGTGCTTTTCCTCTCCAAGAGGTCTAGATACGATGTGGACTCTGCAAGAGGAATTCTCACGTATTGAAATCGGTCGATCTTCCGAGTTCCGCAATCTCATCTTGTTCCCATTAACGCGTCGAAGCGTGCCCGTCCCCGAGACGGACTACCTCCTTCTGGAGGATGGGATTGCGCAAGGGAAGGTCCGCGTGACTGAGCTTCACGCGGGCGGATCTGTGCCAGAGCTACGTCTTGAAAATAACGCGGAGCTCCCGGTTCTGTTGGTTGACGGAGAGGAGCTTGTCGGAGCGAAGCAGAACCGCGTGCTGAACCTAACGATTCTCGCGCCGGCCAAACACACCACGGTGATCCCTGTCTCTTGTGTAGAGGCAGGGCGGTGGAGGATGGAGTCTATCGATCTGAGCGTGGCCGATCACGTCATGTATTCGTTGGGGCGCGGAGAACGACTGACGCAAGTCACGGCATCCATGCGCTCCAATGGCACGCGCACCTCTGACCAGGGAGCGGTCTGGAGAAACATCGCCGCTAAAGCGACGCGCCTCAGGACGTCGTCGCCAACCGGCGCCATGTCCGCGATCTATCAGCGCCACGCCAGTGCGGTGGAGGAATTCGTTCGCGCCTTCACCTGGGAGGAGGGGCAGTGTGGACTGGCGTTCGCGATCGGTGGCCGAATTGTTGGGTTGGAAATCTTCGATCACCCGGAAGTAATGCGCAGGTTTTTCCGAAAACTAGTTCGGAGCTATGCTCTGGATGCCCTTGACGCGGCTCCAGGGGAGAACGAACCTGCAAGCGTCGAAGCGGTGTGCGCGCTTGTGACCCAAATCGCCTCTGCCCGGAGTTTCGCGGAGCAGGCCCTGGGAATCGGTAAAGATGTTCGCTTCACTGGACCGCAAATTTGCGGTGCGGCTCTCTGGGCACACGAGCGTTACGTACACATTTGCGCCTTCGCGAAGAATGGCGAGATTCCCGACGCTCCTAGTTTTTGGACACGGATAACGCGTCCGAGCCAGCGACGCACGTTTTGAGTGATGGACAAGAGAGTGAACTGGACTTAGGAAAGAAGTAGGGCGGAAGCCGAGGTTTCGGAAATCGGCAGGCCGCACTAGAAAGGATTCGATCTACATGTCAACCGCGAACCGCAAATCAATGAAGGCGGATGTTCGGCCGGTGCTCGGCCCAGCCATGGACCGTCTGGACTCGTGGAAGGAGATCGCGGTTTATCTGGGCCGAGAGGTACGCACGGCCCAGCGCTGGGAGAGGCGTGAAGGCTTGCCCGTCCACAGACACTCTCACGCTAAGGGTAGCTCGGTGTGGGCATTCAATGACGAGATTGACGCCTGGCTACATAGCCGTGATCAGGCCGCGAGCGAAACGGCTCCGCAAGAGGAATGCTCGGAGTCTGCGGCAGAATCGCTGAATTCAAGAAGAGGACACCTGACAGCAGGATCTGTTCCCTAGCTTGGGTCGGTCTTTCTCGGCGGCTGCACCATGGTTATGAGCGAGCCCGGTGAGGACGGAGCCCTGTGGGTGTGGCTCTCGCGATTATCGAGCCATCGGGGAGTACGAACGAATCTCTTGCTACGAACCAGGAGAAGTTTCACTTGACAGTGGCAAAAAGCGTGCATATAGTTTGCGACGCGAATTTAATCTCCACCAACCTGCTTCCTTTGTTCTCGTTCTAAGGAAGGGGCTTGCATTTATAGTGAATTTCGCTTGGCCGCTGTCTATATAGTTCGGAATAACAACTTAATGAAAAGAATTGACTTCACGAACACCCAGGTCGCTTCCAGCCAAACAGCCCGAGACATCAATCGCGGCGTTGTTCTCAACCTTATCAGACGACGCCAGCCAATTTCGCGCGCGGATCTCGCCCGCGTGTCCGGCCTTCAACGAAGCACCGTTTCTCTTATCACCGAACAGTTAATTCGAGAGCGCTGGGTGGTCCATGGACCGATCGGCCGGTTGCCCCGCGGCAGGCGTCCAACTTTTCTTCGCTTGAACGATCGCCGCGCAATTCTTGTGGCTGACCTTCGCCCCACGCAAATAACTGTCGGTGTCGCGGACGTGAACGGCAATTTCCTCTCACAGGAAACCATGCCCACCACGCGCGATCCGCGCGTCACCGCGCAGGCTCTTGCCGCAAGCCTTCGCCACTTGGTGGAAGTTCATTCAAGCCGTGTCTTCGAAGGCGTCGGAATCAGCCTGCCGGGGCGCTTCAGCGAAAACTCGCAGCGTGTGATTTTTGCTCCGAACCTCGGCTGGCCCGAATTCGACTTCAAAGGCGCCATTGAAAAAGGCACCGGCATGCGCGTGGAATTGGAGAACGCCGCAAACGCCTGCGTCCTTGCTGAAGTTTGGTTCGGACACGCCGAGAAGATTCGCGACTTTGTCGTTGTGACCGTTTCCGAAGGCATCGGCACCGGCGTCTTCGCAAACGGACAGTTGATTCGAGGACTCAATGGCATGGCGGGCGAATTCGGACACGTACCGCTCGATCCGAATGGTCCCCTGTGCACCTGCGGCGGTCGCGGTTGCTTGGAAGTCTGCGCTTCCAACCGCGCGGCGATTCGCTACTACCACGAATCGAGCAAAACCTCCGAAGGTCTGACTTTTCAGGACCTTCTCGCGCTAGCCGAGGCGGGGGATTCCCGGGCGCTCAGGGCTCTCGACCAGATGGCGCACGCGCTCGGCCGAGGAATCCGCATGATCGTCGGCGGGTTAGCTCCCGAGGAAGTCGTCGTTGTCGGCGAACTTACGCGTCAATGGCACCGATTTGCCCCCGCGATTGAAGCGGAACTGGCATCCGGATCCGTCATCTTCAATCCTCCCCGTGTCCGGCCGGCGGAAGGAACACAGGCCCGCCTGCGCGGAACCGTGGCTCTGGTATTGCAGAAACATTTTGGACCGTCGGCAGGGCTCGAAGAAAAAGAGCAGACAGGTTCAGAGCGCAGGCGCACTTTGGCTGGTTGAAGCTTTCCCCAAGTTACGTGACGGGGTGTCACAGTGCTTGGATTTATCTCACTTGAGTGGAGGGGGTTATGTCCAATCAATCTCTCGTCCGGCGTGCGGCTAGTTCGGTCAAGGGACTCTGGCTCAAAACGATGGCTTGCGCAATGTTGCCGCTGGCAGGTTTGTGTCTCTCTGCTGGGGCGGCGAACGCGCAGGTGCTCTATGGCTCTTTGACGGGAAACGTCACGGATCCGTCGAATGCCAGTGTCCCGTCGTCGCACGCGCAAGCGCTTAACGTCAAGACAGGTGTAGTCCGCGAGGTCGCCGCCGATGCCAGCGGTATCTATCTCTTTCGCGAGTTGCAACCCGGCATTTACAAGGTAACTACCTGGGCCCCCAATTTCGGCACGAAAGTGATCGAAAATGTCAGCGTGGACGCCAACACGGAGACGCGTGTCGACGTCCAGTTGGAGCTGGCGCGGCAAACTTCTACCGTGACCGTCACTGGTGCCGCGCCCATCCTCCAAACCGACCGCGCCGATGTTCACTCCGAACTCGAGTCCGCGGATATCCAGAATCTTCCGAACAGCTCTTCCGAGGGCCGCAGTTTTCAGGCTCTCTATAAAATTATTCCCGGCTTTACTCCACCGACCGAGACCAACTCCGCCGCTGGCAATCCGCAGCGCTCTATGACCTCCAACGTCAACGGCGGATCGACCCAAGGCAACGCCACTCGGATCGACGGAGCCACCGATACCTACACTTGGCTGCCGGCAAACGTTGCTTATGTTCCTCCCGCGGACGCCATCGAGAGCGTGAACATCGTCACCAATTCCTACGACGCGGAGCAGGGCGCAGTGGGCGGAGCCGCGGTCAACGTCATCACCAAATCCGGAACAAACCAATTCCATGGCAGCGCCCACGAATTCCACACAGACCAGGCTCTTGCCGCGGAGAACTACTTCACCCAGGTCGGCCCTTTCCGCAAACCTAAGAATATCCAAAATCAATTTGGCGGAGCCGTCGGCGGTCCTATCAAAAAGAATAAACTCTTCTTCTTTGCTGACTGGGAAACCACGCAGCAGAGGCAGAACGCCACTAAGTCCTTCACCGTCGCCAATCCCGCATCCATTTTCGACGCTAACGGCGATGTGAACTTTACCGGTACTGGCACAACCGTCTACGATCCGAACACAGGCAACGCTAACGGCACCGGCCGCACCGCTTTCCCTAACGACACCATTCCCGCCAACCGGATTGATCCCGCTGCTCTAATCCTACTGCAGCGCATTGCCGCCAAAGGTTTTGTCAACGGTGGGGGGCTCACCGCCGTAAACAACTACGTCGCGAACAACACCGCCCAGTTCAATCGCGATGACATCGACGGCAAAGTCAACTACACGCCCACCCAAAAGCTCATGATCTTCGGCAAATACAGCTTCTCCAAGAGCTTTATCTTCGATCCCCCAGCCTTGGGACCCGCGGGCGGTGACGCCACGAACGGCGGTCAGCTAGGCAACGCGTTTTCAAGAATCCAAAGCGTGGGTCTCGGCGGCAGCTATACGATCAACTCCAATCTGGTGCTGGACGCCAATCTCGGCTACACGCGGCAGCGCATTAATGCTCAGGATGTCGACATTTCCCTGGGCAACTTCGGGCTCACTGCCCTCGGCATCCCTGGCACGAATGGCCCAGAACTTCTCGAAGCCGGTATCCCCGCTTTCCAGATAACCGGTTTCGCCAATTTTGGAAACGCCAATACCGGCAATCCATTCCTTTTCCGAGACAACCAATATGTTTTCAATACCAACCTGGGATGGACGAAAGGACGGCATGACCTGCGGTTTGGCTTCGAGTACGATCGCAGCGGGATTAACCACTTTCAACCGCAAGGTGGAACTTTCCAGACCGCCCGCGGTTCTTTCCAGTTCACCGGAAACGCCACGGCTCTCAACGCCACCGGCGCCGCGAGCGCGAATCAATACAATGCCATGGCCCAATTCCTGCTCGGCTTGCCCACTCAGGCTGGCATCGCCGTTCAAAACTCCATTCCTAATTCCCTTCGCTTCCGCAATTTGGATGCGTATGCCCGTGATCGCTGGATCGTGACTTCAAAATTGACGGTGACCTACGGAATACGATGGGAGTTCTATCCTTTTGCCACCAGCGATCACACCGGCGCCCGCGTTTTCGATCCTGCTACAGGCGACGTCCTCATTGGCGGTTTGGGCGGCGTTCCCGAAGACGACGGTGTCAAGGTCGGAGTCGGGCAATTTGATCCGCGCTTGGGAATCGCCTATCGCTTGACCGGCAAAACGGTCATTCGCGCCGGATACGGCATCGGCACGGATCCGAACAATTTCCGCTACCTGCGCAATGCATTTCCAGCCGTAACCATTTCAGATTTTACGGCCCTGAATGGTTTGCCGTTCGCGCCTTCCGGAAGCCTCACGGGCGAGACGCTTGCTCCTTATCCCACCCTTGTCGCGGGGATCCCTGCCATCGCTCTCCCGAACATCAGTTCGGGCATGGTTCCGCTTCCCAACGGCCTTAGCACTACCACCGTTCCTCTAAACTTCCGGCGCGGCTATTTCGAATCCTACAATCTCACCGTGCAGCGCGAGTTCGCAGGTTTCGTCGCCGAAGCAGGTTTCGTCGGCACTCGCGGAGTGCGCGTGCTCACGAACATGAACATCAACGCGGCTCCCGCAGGCGGCGGCCAAGCAGGCCGCGTGCTTAACGTCGCCGATGGCACCAATTGGAGTGACATCAATCAACTCACGCCCGGCTTCAACAGTTACTACAATTCACTCCAGACCAAAGTGACGCGCCGCTTCGGCGGTGGCTCCTTCGTTGGCGCCGCCTACACTTTCTCGAGGGCCGTAGACTACGAAGACAACGAAGAACTGAGTTTTTTGATATTCCCTTATTCTGCCTACTTGCCGCGTAATAAAGCGCTCGCCGGTTTTGACCGTCCCAATAACTTCGAACTTTACGGCGTCTACGAACTTCCCTTCGGCCGCACCAAGCGCTGGGCACAACATGGCGTCGCCAACGCCATCGCCGGCGGCTGGCAATTCAACTGGCTTTTGTCGGCTCTCAGTGGAACTCCGCTTACCATCACGGGGGGAGGCGCCTCGTTGAACGCTCCCGGAAATACGGAGACCGCCAATCTCGTTGGCCCGATGACCGTCAACGGCGGTATTGGACCACGTCCCGGCCAGAGCTGCCCCATGACCACCGCGGGGTGCGACTATTTCAGCGTTTCCGCATTTGCGCCAGTTGCCACGGGCGTCGTAGCCTTTGGCAATACCGGCCGTGACCTGCCGTATCTTCGCGGGCCTGGCATCTTCAATCTGGATGCCAGCCTCTTCCGCAATTTCAGACTGACCGAGCGCCTGAATTTCCAGTTCCGGACGGAGTGGTTCGGCGCCACAAATACTCCGCACTTCGGCAATCCGAACACGACCGTCACGTCCAACACGTTCGGTCAAATCAATTCCAGCACTGGCCAGCGCCAGATTTGGTTTGCAGGTATCGTCAGCTTCTGAGCTCCTATAGAGTTGCGCGAAGGCAGGGACTTCGCAACACGACGATGGGGGAGTCCGTCGGGCATGGCGTACAACCCCGCGATGCCTGCGGATCCCCCGCTGCATCTTCAGAACATACAACCAGCATCGCACTCCCGGATTTCTTGTCAGGACAAACCGTTTTGGGCAGCCGTCGGAGACTTCTCAATGGTTGCGGCGACGGCGGCGAGGAAAGAGGGAAAAAACTATGGGGCACGAAACGATCCACCACTGCCTTCGCGGGGCCAAACTCGTCGCGAAAGGGCTCCTGTTGGGGGCCGTTTCAATAGGCTACTTGCCCAAACCGCTGGCCGGCGCCGATTCTCAGATAACCCGGAAGACTCACGTTGAATCCGTCAGCCTCGATTCGAGCGCCACAATCCTTCTGGGAGCGGATGAGCCTCTCCCTATTGCGGAAGCAGCTAAAGACCTCGCAAGTGACTTTGAAAAAGTGCTGGGGAAACAGCCCAGGATCGTCCATCACATGGAGGGTGCGGGCCCGGTGACGGTTTTAATCGACGAAGAGTCCAAGCTTCCGGAGAGTCTGCGTCCGGTGGGACTGACGGATCCTGGGTCCTTTTTGATTTCTGTGGTGCGCGACGTTGATGGGAAGTCGCAACCCATTAGAAGGGTCGTGCTGCTCACGGGAGCGGACATGCGTGGGACAATCTACGCCATTTACCAGTTTTCCCAAGAATATCTTGGCGTAGATCCTCTTTATTATTGGACCGATCACGAACCTTCCCGGCGCGCTCGGATTGAGCTTCCGGCGCCCTTGAGCAAGCAATTCCCGGCGCCCGTTTTCAAATACCGAGGCTTCTTTATCAACGACGAGGACTTATTGACGGGTTGGGCGCCCGGTGAGGCAAGAGATCACACAGGGATTTCTCTCGCGGTTTGGAACAAGATATTCGAGACCATCCTCAGACTCAAAGGTAACATGGTGGCACCCGGCACGTGGATTTTCCCCGATGAACCGCAGATCAAACTGGCTGGCAGGCGCGGCCTGATTCTGAGCCAGCACCATGCAATCCCGTTAGGTTTGAACGTGGCCCGCTGGCCGAAAGACGTTCCTTACTCTTATACCAGCCATCCCGAGATTCTTGAGCGCGCCTGGAAGGACGCAGCTGCCGCCTACCCACCAGACCAGGAAGTGTTGTGGACAGTGGGCTTGCGCGGGTTGTCGGACGCCAGTTATGCCGCGTTTGACTCGAGCGTGCGAGGCAACGACAAAGCTTTGGGGGAATTGATCACTAAGGCCATAGCCGACCAAATCCAAATCGTGCGCTCCCTCCGACCCGACGCGAAATTTATCACCAGTCTATGGCAGGAAGGAGCCCGGTTGGTGCAGCAAAGCTATCTCAACATCCCCCCGGAAGTCGCAACCGTATGGGCGGACACGGGCTATGGCTACTTGCAGGATAGTGGTTTGGTGAGGGCAGGCCAAGGAGTCTATTACCACGTCGCGATGATGAACGGCAGGGCCAACCAGCTGACCGAGCTGGTTCCTGTAGAACGCATTGACGCCGAACTCGGTCGTTACATCAAAGCCGGCGCGACTCATTACCTGCTTCTGAATACCAGCGACATTCGCCCCGTCTCAATGACCATAAAAGCCGTCATGGACATTGCGTGGAGGGGTTTGCCGCCCGATGATCCCGGAGAAAGTGATCGGTTCTACAAACAATGGTCGTCGGAGGAATTTGGACCGAAGGCTGCCGTCGCGATTGCAGACATCTACAGAGCATATTTTGCGGCGCCCGCACATCTGCCGGACACTACACCTGCTCTTGAATATGGCGACAATTACTACCATACAGAGGCTCGGCGACTCCTCCTAGATTACCTGGTGAGTTTTCCGCTGTATTTCCTTCCTGGCCAGGCACCCACTTGGGTGACGCCTCGAGTCTTGTCCCATCCTTCCGAGAATTCCAGAACGCCGGAATTGACTGATGTTTTAAAGGGCGAAGTCCAGCGCTGCGGTGACGCTCAGCTGCGATGGGATGCACTGTGGGCCAAGGCCGTCGCAGCAGAACCGTTGGTGTCACCCGAGCGGCGGCCTTTTTACCACGCCCATGTGCTGGCGATGATCGAGATTGGGAAGGAGAGCAATCGTATCCTTCTTTCGGTGGCACAAGCGGTTCAGGACGCGGAAAGAGGCAAGACTAAGGAAGCTCGGGTACAAGCCTATCAGGCCCTCATGTCCTTCGACGAAATCTCCCATGCCGAAAAGAACGCGGAATACGGCAAGTGGAAAGACTGGTACCGCGGAGATTGGCTGACGGGCATCCACAGGACGCGGGAACTTGTTCAGGGTTTTGCAAACAAGCTCAAGGATCCGTTATCGCCCATGCCTCCACCCGTCTTTTGGACAGGCTGGGAAGCGTATTTCCACATCATGCATTACGAGGGAGAACGTAACGCAGACGTGAACTGACCTGCGCTGCGCGTCTCTTCTATATCTTCATCGCCATCCAGCCGAACGCACCAGGGAGCTGATCGCGGGTCTGTACGGCTACGGGACAAGCATGACCGGAGCGCGCCAAAATGTCGCCTTGCGTCCGGTTGGGTCCAATACGGTCACTTGGAAATCGTACTTGCCTACTGAAAGCTGATCCAGGGCGATGGTGAAGCTGAGGGGCATCGTTTTCAGCCTGGTATTCAACCCGTCGACGACCTTCATCGGTTGCGTTTCGAAGGCTTTAGTTTGGGCGCTGTAGAAACTCACAAACGCAACTAACGGCTCAGTGTTTTGCATAGCCTGCTCGTAGGCCTGAAGGTAAACATACATGGCCCTACTTTTGCTGAACACGCGAGTCACGCTGGGAATCAATTTCTGGCCATTCTCTACTAACGGATTGACAGTTTCTTCCTTATCCTTCTTTTTATCTGCGTTATAGAGCGCATCCTTAAGGTCGATGCGCTGGCTGCTCAGCACGACGGAGCTGATTGGGATTCGCTTCTCCTCTTTGTTCAGGTTGGGAATGACAAAGGTCGTTTGAAACGTCCCGATTCTTCCAGTTTCGGCATCCCGGGCGAGAAACTTGATCGTGTATTTTCCGGGAAGAAGTGTGAAGCCAGTGTCGTATTCAATCGGCCGCCTGGATAGTTCGATTGCCGTTGCGTCGCTGAGCTTGATATTTACCTTGTCGCGCACGTTTGTGATCGTCATGCTGCCGCCATAGTCGTCCTTGATTTCGCCGATGAAATCGATGACCGTGCGTTCGGCACCTCCGCGTTTGGCGATGGCGAGTTCCCGACCTGGAATTTTTACAACAATCGGGACGAAGTATTCGGCCCGGTTCAACTGGAAATAATCGATTTCCATTGCGATGGTGAGC